>Ga0306920_100016938_pt1 | contig 10049 bp, 11 predicted proteins | sample flu12Cox44000170_FD_204666 | JGI IMG/M metagenome (GOLD analysis project Ga0306920, IMG submission 204666) | Lab enrichment of tropical soil microbial communities from Luquillo Experimental Forest, Puerto Rico - flux4day.12C.oxic.44.000.170 (v2)... | ecosystem: Environmental > Terrestrial >...
CCAGGCTGCCGAAGAAGATGGCGCGTTTGCGCAGCCGGTCGGGCAGATTGTGGGAGGCCATGGCGATCACCACCGCGTTGTCGCCCGACAGCACGATGTTCGAGAACATGATCTTGGCCACCGAGATCCAGAAGGCGCCGGACCATAGCTCGATCACCGCGAAATCCGCGGCCGCCGCCTCGATCACAGGCAGCAGCCCGAACAGCCCTTCTTCGAGCAGAGATTCCATCTATTTCCTCATTTCACTCTCTCTGCATTGTTGCGCTTGGCGAGGTACAAGCCAAGCAGCAAAACGAAGCCGGCGCCGAGCGCCGAACAAACCAGCTCGGCGTCCGGGATCGTGGCGTCGAGCCATGCCGCCGTGGACCCCTCACGTACCATTTCAACCATCTTGCCGGTGGCGGGATCGAGTTGATCGAAGCGGCCGTCTCCCGCAATCACTTCGCCGGCGATCCAGCCGATCAGGCCGGCGCCGATCATGCCGACCCAGGGATAGCGATCGAGCACGCTGGCGATCAGGGTCGCGCCCACCATGATCACCGGCACGCTGATGATGAGGCCGATCACGATCATGGTCATATCGCCCTTGGCCGCCGCTGCCATGGCAATGGCGTTGTCGAGGCTCATCACGGTGTTGGCGAGCGTGATGGTGCCGACCGCGGCAAGCAGAGTGCCGTGCTGCTTGACCTTGCCCTCGGCCTCTTCTTCCTCCTCAGTCATGAGCTTGACGCCGATCCACAGCAGCAGCGCGCCGCCGACCAGCTTCAGATAGGGGATCGTCAACAGGTAGTTCACGAGGCCGCAGAAGATGATCAGCATCGCGATCGCGCCCAGGCTGCCGAACATGATGGCCGGCCGACGCAGGCGCTCCTCAAGCCCGTGCGCGGCGAGCGCGATGACGACGGCGTTATCGCCGGACAGGATCACATTGGCGACGATGATCTTCCACAGCGCAGCCCAAAACGCACCCGAACTCAGATCCGGAACCGAGAACTCCATTCCCCCTCCAGCGGACTTCCATCACCCTTCATTGGCGGGCACCATATCGAAACCGCCCCCCCTGTAAACAGGAACGAGCCCATGGCGCCGAGCAGCGGCTACAACAAGATGTTTCCCGTCTCGTGGACGGAACTGCACCGCGACGCGCGGGCGCTCGCCTGGCGGCTGGCCGACCTCGGGCCGTTCAAGGGCCTGGTGGCGATCACCCGCGGCGGGCTGGTGCCGGCCGCCATCATCGCCCGAGAGCTGAACCTGCGCCTGATCGACACGGTATGCAGCTCGACCTACGACCGCATGGAGCGCGGCGCCAAGGTCGAGATCCTGAAGGGCACCGCAGCCGAGCAGGACAAGGGCAAGGGCTGGCTGATCGTCGACGACCTGGTCGACACCGGAGTTACCGCACGCGCCGTGCGCGCGCTGATGCCCGAGGCGCATTTCGCCACCGTCTATGCCAAGCCGGCGGGCCGGCCGACGGTCGACAGCTATATTACTGAAGTAAGCCAGGACACCTGGATACTGTTTCCATGGGACCAGGAGGCCGTCATGGCTAAGACCATCATCGAGATGAAGGGCGGACAATAGAAATGAAGCGTCGTGTCTTTGCCGCAGGCCTCATGGCCGCGCCATTCGTGAAGCCTGCTGTCGCGCAGTCATCGACGCCCTCAGGACCGATCAAGATGATCGTCGCCTATCCCGCCGGCGGGCCGACCGACGTGATCGCCCGCATCGTCGCCGCCGACATCGCGGGGCCGCTCGGGCAACAGGTGATCGTCGAGAACGTGTCGGGCGCCGCCGGCGCGATCGGCACACGCAGCGTCGCCAAGGCCAAGCCGGATGGGCTCACCATCACCTTCGGCAACAACCAGACGCATGGCAACAACATGTTCATGCTGAAGGACCCGGGCTACGACGCGATCAAGGACTTCGCGCCGCTCGCCGGTGCCGGCGCCTTCGAGCATGTCTTCGTGGTGCGCAAAGACCTGCCCGCCGAAACCATCCAGGACGTGATCAAGCTGGCGAAGGAAAAGCCCGGCGCGCTGAACTACGGCTCGACCGGCATCGGCTCGGGCTCGCACTTGTCGACCGAGCTGTTCATGGCGCGCACCGGCATCAAGATGACCCACGTGCCCTATCGCGGCGCGCCGCCCTTGGTGCAGGACCTGGTCGGCGGCCGCATCGACCTTTCCAATTCGACGCTGCCCAGCGTGCTGGCGCAGATCAACGGCAAGCAGATCCGTGGCGTCGCGATCGGCAGCCCCAAGCGCAATCCCAAGCTGCCCGAGGTGGCGACGCTGGAGGAACAGGGTGTCAAAGGCGCCAACGCCTCGTCGTGGGCCGGCTTCTTCGCGCCGGCAGCGACGCCGCAACCGATCCTCGACCGCCTGTCGGGCGAGATTCTCGCCAGCCTCAAGAAGCCCGAGGTCGTGGCCCGCATCGATCAGCTCGGCTTCACGGTAGAGCCACGCGATCCGGCTACCTTCCGGCCCTATCAGGTCGAGGAGATCGCGACCTGGATGAAGATCGCGAGAGATGGCGGCATCCAGCCGGAAGAGTAACGGCCCGTGGCCGTCATCCCGAGCATTGCGAGGGATCTAAAGCTGACTGCAGCGGCCTTCCCCCTCCGTCGTCGTAAGACGACGACACCTCCCCCGCAGACGGGGGAGGCAATTTCGATGTAAGAGTCCCTCATGGAGAATCTCTGGAAGGACGGCGACGCCAAGGCCGCCATCGCGAGCCATGCCAAGAAGGGCATCGGCGAGGACTTGGGCCTGCGCGTCTACACCACTCGGCTGCTCGGTGGCGAGCCCAAGCTGGTGCTGCATGGCGGCGGCAACACCTCGGTGAAGACCCGTATGGCCGACATCACCGGCAGCGAGATCGACGTGCTGTGCGTCAAGGGCAGCGGCTGGGACATGGGCACCATCGAGGCGCCCGGCCTGCCGGCGGTGCGCCTGAAGCCGTTGCAGGAGCTGCACGGCCTGCAGGCGCTGTCGGACGAAGACATGGTCAACGTCCAGCGCGCCAACCTGCTCGATTCGAAGGCGCCCAACCCGTCGGTCGAGACGCTGCTGCATGCCTTCCTGCCGCACAAGTTCATCGACCACACTCATTCCAACGCGGTGCTGGCGCTGACCGACCAGCCCGACGGCGCCGACCTCGCCGCCGATCTCTACGGCAAGCGCGCGGCACTGGTGCCCTACGTCATGCCGGGCTTTGCGCTCGCCAAGAAATGCAGCGAGGTCAGCAAGGCCAATCCCGACGTCGAGGGGCTGATCCTGCTGAAGCACGGCATCTTCTCGATGGGCGCCACGGCCGAGGAAGCCTATGGCCGCATGATCGATCTCGTGACCATGGCCGAGAAACGACTCGCCCAGGCGACGCGCAAGATCTTCCCCGGCGCCACGCTGCCCGCGAAGCCGGCGACGGCGGCCGAGATCGCGCCCCTGCTGCGCGGACTGATGTCGATCGCGGCGAAAAGCGGCGGCCGCGAGGCCGCGCAGCGCTTCGTGTTCGAGTTCCGCAGCAATCCGGAGATCCTGGCCTTCGTGGCCGGCAAGGAGATCGCGCGCTACAGCCAGCAGGGGCCGGTGACGCCCGACCATGCGATCCGCACCAAGAACCTGCCCTTCATCGCGCCCGCGCCAGAGGCCGGCAAGCTCGACGCCTTCAAGACCGGCGCAAAAGCCGCGCTCGAGAAATTCGCGGCCGACTACCACGCCTATTTCGGTCGCTACAACGGCAAGCAGATCGTGGCGAAGAAGGAGCTCGACCCGGTTCCGCGCGTGGTGCTGGTGCCGGGCGTCGGCCTGTTCGGCGTCGGCAATACGTCGAAGGACGCCAAGATCGCCGCCGACCTCGCCGAGACCACGGTCGCGGTGATCGCCGATGCCGAGCGGCTGGGCACCTACCAGTGCATTCCCGAGCCCGACATCTTCGACATCGAGTACTGGTCGCTCGAACAAGCCAAGCTCAGCAGCGCGGCCGAGAAGCCTCTCGCGCGCCGCATCGCTGTAGTCACGGGCGGCGCGTCGGGCATTGGGGCGGCGACTGCCGCGGCGTTCACCAAAGAAGGCGCCGAAGTCGTGGTCCTCGACCGCGACGTCTCGACGGTGAAGGGCTTTGCCATCGCCTGCGACGTCACCAAGCCCGACGAGGTGCGCGCCGCCTTCGACAAGATCGCCGCTGCTTATGGCGGGGTCGACATCGTCGTCTCCAATGCCGGCGCCGCCTGGCAAGGCAAGATCGGCGACGTCAACGACGCGACCTTGCGTAAAAGCTTCGAGCTGAACTTCTGGGCGCATCAGAGCGTGGCGCAGAACGCCGTGCGCATCATGCGCGCGCAAGGGCTCGGCGGCTGCCTGCTGTTCAACGCCTCCAAGCAAGCGGTCAATCCCGGCGTCGACTTCGGGCCCTACGGCCTGCCCAAGGCCGCGACCCTGTTCCTGTCGCGCCAGTACGCGCTCGATCACGGCGCCGATGGCATCCGCTCCAACGCCGTCAATGCCGACCGCATCCGCTCGGGCCTGTTGACCGACCAGATGATCGCCCAGCGCTCCAAGGCGCGCGGACTTTCCGAAGCCGACTACATGGGCGGCAATCTGTTGGGCCTCGAAGTAACGGCCGACGACGTGGCGCAGGCTTTCGTTTCCCTCGCCAAGGCGCCCAAGACCACCGGTGCGGTGATCACCGTCGACGGCGGAAACATCGCGGCCGCTCTGCGATAGGAATTTCCGGTAGCGCCGGTAGTGCGCTGCGCTGCCGACGCTCTATGATCGCGCCATGTTCACGGCCGGACGCATCACCGACATCGACGCACGCAAGACGCTAACGCCGGCCGAGGTGACGCGCATCGAAGCCTCGATGGACGCGCACGCCGTCACCGTCCTGCCTGGCCAGGACATCAACGACGAGCAGCAGCTCACCTTCTCGCGCAACTTCGGCCCGCTCGAAGAAGGCGCCAACTCTGGCGCCCGTGACCAGGACCTGCGCCTGCCCGTTGTGTTCGCCGACGTCTCCAATCTCGACAAAGATGGGCAGATCGCCCAACGCGAGAACAAGAAGCGCATGGCGGCGCTGGCCAACCGGCTGTGGCACTCCGATGCCTCGTTCCGCGTCATCCCGGCCCGCTACTCGATCCTGAGCGGCCGCATCGTACCGGCCGAGGGACCCGACACCGAGTTCGCCGACATGCGCGCCGCCTACGATGCGCTCGATGCCCGCACCAAGGCCGAGATCGAGGACCTGGTGTGCGAGCATTCGCTGATCTATTCGCGCGGCCAGCTCGGCTTCACCGAGTTCCTGCCCAACGAGCGCGTCGCCATGAGGCCGGTGCGCCAGCGCCTGGTGCGCACCCATCCGGTGACCCACGCCAAGTCGCTGTTCCTCGCCAGCCACATCGGCACCATCGTCGGTTGGGCGCAGCCCGAGGCGATGGCCTTCATCCGCGACCTGATCGAGCACGCCACGCAGGAGCAGTTCGTCTACGTCCACAAGTGGCGGCCGCACGATCTGGTGATCTGGGACAACCGCACGACCATGCACCGCGTGCGCCGCTTCGACGATCTCACCATCGTGCGCGACGTACGGCGGACCACCACGAAAAGCGACGGCCCCACCGTCGCGCAGGAGGCGGCGTGACCCGCCTCGCACGGCCGATACTGTCGGCTGTCCTGGTTCTCGTGCTGCTGCCCTTGGCTGCGTTCGCGCGTGACCTCAGGCATCCGGCGTCAGGCGAACCGGCCTTTACCATAACCGTGCCTGACGACTGGACGGCCGTGACGGTGGATGGCGGAAAGAGTCTCGGTATCGCGAGCGCCGACCGGCGGATCGGCTTTGCCCTCACCGTCGCCACCACCGACCAGTCACTGGAAGAGATCGCCAAGTCAGCGATAACGGCCACCAAAGCGACGCAACTCGAAGCCAGGCCCACGTCGATTTCGGGCTTCGCCGGGCGGACCTACAGCTGGACCTATGTGAACGCTGGCGGCATCAAGCTTCATACCACCATGACTCTGGTCCAGCTCGACGGCCACTGGCTGGCCTCCTGCACCAAGCTCGAGGTCGACGGCAATTCGCCGGCCGCCCAACAGCTTGCCGACACCGCCATGCAAAGCGTGAAGCTCGTGAAGGGGGCGAAATGACGGACCTGGAGCGCAGAAGGGTCGGCAAGACCAAGCTCGAAGTCACCACGCTGGGCCTCGGCGGGGCGCCGATGGGCGGCTTTCGCGCCACCATTCCCGAGACCGAAGCGGTGGCGCTCACTGACGCGGGCTACGAGGCCGGCATCCGCTACTTCGACACCTCGCCCTACTACGGCTACGGCCGCAGTGAGTTACGCATGGGAGCGGCCCTGCGCGAGAAGCCGCGCGACAGTTTCGTGCTGTCGACCAAGATCGGCCGCATCCTGCACGCCATGAAACCTGGCGAGAAGCCACCGGCCGACTTCCGCGACACCGGGCTTCCGGGCTTCGCGCCGGTATTCGACTACACCTATGACGGCGTCATGCGTTCGCTCGAGCATTCCAATCTCAGGCTGGGGCTCGCCAAGATCGACATCGCGCTGGTGCACGACGTCGACTTCTGGACCACCAAGGACCGCGAGGTCCTTAACCAGCGCTTCAAGACAGTGATGGATTCCGGCTTCAAGGCGCTCGACGAGCTGCGCCGCGCCGGCGTCATTGGCGCGATCGGCGTCGGCATCAACGAAAGCGACACCAGCCTGCGCTTCATCAAGGCCGGCGACTTCGACTGCATGCTGCTCGCCGGCCGTTACACGCTTCTGGAGCAGGGCGCGCTGGCCGAGTTCCTGCCCGAGTGTGTCAAGCGCAGCGTCTCGGTGATCCTGGGTGCACCGTACAACTCGGGCATCCTGACCGGCGGCGTCTCCGACACCTCGACGCATGACTACGCGCAGGCGCCCACTCCCCTGATCGAGTAGGCGCGCAAGATCGAGGCGATCTGCAATCGGCACGGCGTAGAGCTGGGAGCCGCCGCCATGCAGTTTCCGTTGTTCCATCCCGCGTTCTGCGCCGTGATCCCCGGCGCGCTCAGCACTCGCGAGGTCACGCAGAACGTCGGGCGCATGTCGGTCAAGATCCCAAGCGATCTGTGGAGTGAACTGAAGCGCGAGAAGCTGCTCGATCCCGCCGCGCCGACGCCAAACTGAGGGAGACGCCCATGAAGATCGTCGACGCGCAGGTCCATATCTGGCGCCAGACCGTGGTGCCGACCACCGGCAAGCACCTGAAGGTTTCCAAGGTCACCGCCGAGGAGATGCTGAAGTGGATGGACGAGGCCGGCGTCGATGCCGCCCTCATCCATCCGCCGATGAGCTGGGACCCGACCTCGCAGGACATGGCGCTCGAAGCGGCGAAGAAATATCCCGACCGCTTCGCCATCATGGGCCAGTTCGACCCCAAGGTTCCGGCCAACAAGGCGCTGATCCCGACCTGGCGCAAGCAGCCCGGCATGATGGGCCTGCGCTGGGCGCTCTTGCAGCCGAAGGAGCAGGAGCTGCTGCACGAGGGTGCGCTCGACTGGATCTGGCCGGAGGCCGAGAAGGCGGGCCTCGCGGTCGCCATGATGGGCGGCATTTTCCTGAAACAGTTCCGCTCGATCGCCGAGCGCTATCCCGGTCTGAAACTGATCCTCGACCATTGCGCCCTGAACCGGCACGGCCAGGATGCCGAGGCCTTCATCCATCTCGACGAGATGACGGCACTCGCCAAGCTCCCCAACGTCGCCGTTAAGATGACCGGCGCGCCGCATTACTCGACCCAGCCTTATCCTTTCAAGAACATCCAGGACGGGCTGCATCGCATCTTCGACGCCTACGGGCCTGACCGCCTGTTCTGGGGCACCGACATCACCCGCATGCCCTGCACCTACCGGCAGTGCGTCACCTTCTTCACCGAGGAGCTGCCATGGCTGAAAGGCCAGGACCTCGAGAAGGTCATGGGCCGCAGCCTCTGCAAGTGGGTCGGCTGGAACTACAAGTTCTAGGCCGGTCATGAAGATCATCGACGCCCAGGTTCATCTCTGGTCCCAGACGGTCATTCCGCCCGGTGGCGGGCATCGGCAGGTCAAAAGCTTCACGGCCGAGGAGCTGCTGGCGGAGATGGCCGAAGCGGGCGTCGATGCCGGATTGAATCATCCGCCGGCGAGCTGGGATCCGACCTCGAATGCTTTAGCGATCGAGGTCGCGAAGAAATATCCCGACCGCTTCGCCATCATGGGCCAGTTCCCGCCCGAGGATCGCGGCAACGAACGGCTGATCACGGGCTGGCGCAACACGCCCGGCATGATGGGCCTGCGCTGGGCGATGCTCTATCGCAACCAGCCGACCGAGGTGAAGGACGGCACCTACGACTGGATCTGGCCGGCCGCCGAGAAAGCCGGCGTGCCGGTATCGCTGCAGGCCGGCGTGTTCCTGAAGAAGTTCCGCTGGATCGCCGAGACCCATCCGCGGCTCACGCTGATGATCGACCATTGCGGGCTGAAGGTGCTGACCAAGGATGCCGACGCGCTGGAGCATCTCGACGAGCTGCTGACGCTCGCGCGGCTGCCCAACGTCGCGATCAAGGCCACCGCGGCGCCGGCCTATTCCTCGCAGCCCTATCCGTTCAAGAACCTGCACGATCCGCTGCATCGCATCTTCGATGCCTTCGGGCCGGATCGCTTCTTCTGGGGCACCGATCTCACCCGCATGACCTGCAGCTACCGCCAGTGCGTCACCTTGTTCACCGAGGAACTGCCGTGGCTGAAAGGCCAGGACCTCGGGAAGGTCATGGGCCGCGGCTTGGCCAAATGGATCGGCTGGAATTACAAGTTCTAGCGCGACGTCCGCACCAACGGTCCGCGGATCTCGCCCGCCGGATATTTCTCGGTCTTGACGTTGACGTACCAGCGGCCGGCGATCACGTCGGCCGCCTGCTGGTCGGTCAGGGTCACCGCGCCGGGATGCGTGCCGCCCTCGAGCTCGAGGTTGATCGGCACCAGCTCGGCATTGTCGTTGCCCACGCCATCCGGCCCGCACAGGAAGGCCCAGGTCACCGGCCCGCTGAGACCGCGCAGGGTGAGCTGCCAGTGCAGGATCTTGGTCGACGGCAGGTAGTCGGCAACCATCGTGCCGAGTGCGGGGCTGGGCGCCGGCGGTACTTCGCTCTCGTCGTTCAGCGCCGCATTGAAGCGCGATCGCTGCGCGCCCCCTTCTTCGCCAGGGTAGAAGGTGTTGCAGCCGGCCAGCAACAGAAGGCCGAGCAGTAGAGGGGTGATGCGGTTCATCTGTTCTTACGTATAGTGCCGCGCGCCATACCATCCCCACAAGGTCCAGATGATTCGCCCGCGCGTCGCAGCGCTCACCCTGTTCGCCATGTTGGCATTTGCCGGCAATTCGCTGCTTTGCCGCGTGGCGCTGCGTGACACCGCGATCGACGCGGCGAGCTTCACGACCATCAGGCTGGCGTCCGGGGCTCTGGTGCTGGCGGCGATCATGTTGGCGCGCCAGTCGCGGCCGACCGCAGCGGGGAGCTGGCCGATGGCGGCCATGCTGTTCAGCTATGCCGCGTTCTTCTCCTTCGCCTATCGCCAGCTCACGGCGGCGACCGGCGCGCTGCTGCTGTTCGGCGCCGTGCAGACCTCGATGCTGGGCTACGGGCTCGCCAGCGGCGAGCGGCTGCGCCCGCTGCAGGTCGCGGGGCTGGCGGCCGCGGTTGGTGGGCTTATCTACATGCTGCTGCCCGGCCTTGCCGCGCCGCCGATCGTCAGTGCCGCTAGCATGCTGTTGGCCGGCGCTTCCTGGGCGGTTTATTCAGTGCTCGGCCGCTGCGTGAAAGATGCGGTCGGCGCCACCGCGGGCAATTTCGTGCGCAGCCTGCCCTTCACCGTGATCCTGAGCCTCGCTTCGATCGGCAGCTTCCAGATCGATCGAGCGGGTGTCGGCTACGCCGTGCTGTCGGGCGCCATCACCTCGGGCTTGGGCTACGTGCTGTGGTACGCCGCACTGCCGGCCCTCAAGGCGACCTCCGCCGCCATGGTGCAGCTCAGCGTGC
>Ga0306920_100016939_pt1 | contig 10048 bp, 9 predicted proteins | sample flu12Cox44000170_FD_204666 | JGI IMG/M metagenome (GOLD analysis project Ga0306920, IMG submission 204666) | Lab enrichment of tropical soil microbial communities from Luquillo Experimental Forest, Puerto Rico - flux4day.12C.oxic.44.000.170 (v2)... | ecosystem: Environmental > Terrestrial >...
AACGCGCCCGGCGGTGTCACAGCGCATCCCGTCGGTAATGCTGGGCTTGGGCATTTCCGCAAAGACTTTGCTGTTCGACACCTTTCCGGACCCAACATCCACGTCGAACACTCGGATATGCGACGGGTTGTCGGGGCCGTCCGTGAAGCCGGTGTCGATGACATAGAGCTTGTTCTCGTCAGGCGAGAGGACAATGCCGTTGGGCTCCACGAAGTCATCGACGACAACCTTGATGGCACCGGATTTCGGATCCACCCGGTAGACGTTATGCTTTTCCTGCTCAGGCTCGGCTTTGATGCCCTCATAAAAGCCGCCGATGCCGTACACTGGATCGGTGAACCAGATCGAACCATCGGAAGCGACGACCGCGTCGTTCGGCGAGTTCAGTTTCTTGCCATTGTACTTGTCGGCGATGATAGTGATCGAGCCGTCGAGCTCGGTCCGGGTGACCCGTCGGCCACTATGTTCACAAGTGATCAGGCGTCCTTCCCGATCAATGGTGTTGCCGTTCGAATTCATCGACGGCTGGCGGAACACGCTCACGTGATCGTCATCCTCCGACAGGCGCATGATGCGGTTGTTGGGAATGTCGCTAAACAGCACGTAGCGCCCAGCCGGGAAGTAGACCGGACCCTCGGCCCAGCGGAACCCTGTCGCAACCCGCTCAACCGCCATGGTGCCGGCGAAGGCCGGGAAACCGGTAGGCCCGAACGAAACCTTGGGCTTTTTGAGAGACTCCAGGTGAGAATCCGGATAGCGCCCACCGGGCAGCGGTCCTAAGGGCAGCGGCTCGGTTGGCCTCAGTGGAACGCCCGTTTGGCCGAATGGCGTTACGGTTTCCGCAGAGACCGATTTCATGGTCGCGGCCGTCGCGGCAGCCGCCGTTGTCGCTAAAAACGTGCGTCTGTTCATTGTCACCTCCCTAGAAATTCTCAGGGCGAAAAACGAGAGTGCAGTAATCCGGGGGGCGGCACCCTGAGTTAGTAACCAGCCCGGGATTGCAATCGAGCTGGCTGCCCTTACAACGACTATAGCGCGCAACTTATCCGAACTCATCGCCTTGCGGCGCCGATCGGCGTGAGCGCGGTCGTGGGAGCACGGGCTCCTGTTCTCCACGGGAGTCGGTACAACCTTGATTCACTTAGGTTTCTCCTCTTGCAATCTTTCCGATTAGTACCGTGCGCGAGGTGCCCTAGAGCATCTCGGCAGACTAAGCCCGCAGATCGCTAGACAACTGACGGACATACTCCATCTTCGAAGTCGGCCCAGTGCCACTTTCAGACGTGAGCAATTGCAGCAATTCGCGGGCCTGCGGGCTAGCGACCTATGCCGCAAACTGTCGTGACGGGCCTGGCAGAAGTGGTGACCGCACCGTTTGTCTGGAGCACTCAAATGCGGGAGCGCTCCTTTCACCTATTCAGGCGTGAGCTCGCGGCCCTTGGTCTCGGCGAGTAGCAAAGCTGCGATAATAAGGAGCCCGCACGCTCCAGCGGCAAACACGCCGATGGACTGCCCGAGGGGAAGTGTCGCGCTCAAAAGCCCGACGAATGTCGGATTGAGTGCCGCAACGCCGCGGCCAAAGTTGTAAGCGAACCCCTGACCCAAGGCGCGTATCTTTGTGGGAAAGTTTTCAGTCAGGAAGGCACCCATACCCGCGAAGATGCCGGCGGCGAAGAAGCCGAGCGATAGGCAACTGCGTGTAGACAACAACAGTGATGAGTGAGCAGACCGCAGAGAACAGGAATTTGCGCGTCTTCCAATGCGGTCGGCCAAATGCGCGCCAACGAGCAAGCCAATGAACGAACCTATGATCACGACAGCGATATAGCCGCCGCTGCCGACTACAGAGAGCTTTCGCTCGGCTTTCAAATACGTGGGCAGCCAAGTGAAAAGTGCATAGTAGCCGCCCTGCGCCCCGGTCGTGAGCAGCGAAGTCAGCAAAATGTATGGGGAGTACTTCGGTGCTCCCTCTGGAAACTGCTCGCCGAAGAAAGCGATGTAGCAATCATAGGCTTGAATCTCATCGTTGATCCAGCAGTGGATGACAATCCCGTACTCCGGCTCGCCCTTACCGTCGTAGCGAACTCTTGTTCCTTGCGGAAGATAAGACCCATGCGCCTTCATCCCTTGCCCTCTGGTTGCCTCACGCTTGCATAGGCCATATTACATTCGCTCCGCCTCTCTTAACCTGACACGTATTCAAGTGCCGCAGGATCATGAGCGTCACCGGCAGTTCCGGGGCAGTTCCATAAAGTCTCCTATCGAGGATAGTGCAGCCGCAGACCACTGGGATGCTTGTAAGATCGCCTAGCGCCAGAACTTGTGGCGGTGCATGACGATACCGTCGAGCGATCACGATTGGCTCCGACCAAGCCGGATTCCTGGCTGCCTTTTTCAGGTGAAACGTGGATTTCCCGAGCCGGCTGGCTGCTCGAGGATTGCGATCTTCAGAAAGGGAGAGCAAACGATGACCGATCGGCGTCAGCTAATCCGGGATGCCTCGTGTTGGGCACTGGCGCTCAGCCTGGCCATGATGCTGTCAACAACCGAGAGCGAGGCCCAGCAGCCTCAAAGGGCGCCGCCGCGCGGTCCGCATTGGCGCCGGCGATGGGGCTGGGGTCCCCGGCGTCATTGCTGGTGGGGACCACACGGCCGCCGGTGTCGCTGGTGGTAGCGGCGCGAATGCAGGACTCGAACCTTCAGCAGCCGATTTAGAAGACAAGGAGTCGTGAGGTTGCATTGCTCGCGTCATGACAGGCGTTTGTAGAGGATGAGTGACCTGGTCGTTCTCGATTTCGATGGCGTAGGGACAGCGGACGAAGTGCTAACCAAGCTACCCGGCACGCCAAAGGAGAATCTTATCGACCTGGAGGATGCCTGCGTCGTCGCTCGCTACGAACCCGGCGGTGACGGGGTCCTGCCCGACGGGTGACATTACGATTGGAATAGTGGTTGTTGCCCCCCGCGCGGTCCACCTCATTGGACGTAAAGGAATGGCGGTGCAGGATAGCATGGTCAAAACCCGGGAATGAAATCGACGCGCTCGGCATGTCTCTTGAACCACGGATAGCTGCCCAAGTTGTTGCGGTGCCGAGAGTTTCCTCCTAGTGCCAGCTGAGACGTATCGCATACTCGCCCATGTTGAGGGTGAACTGGCCGGATTCGATCTTGGCAATGTCGAGCACGGTACTGATAAGCCCCAGCAAGTGCTTCCCGTTGGAGTGGATGCGGCTCAGGGCATTCATCGATTTCTCTGGCAGCGCACCGTAGAGAAGCCCTCCTGCATGAGTTCGGCATACCCGAGAATGGCCGCGAGCGGGGTCCTAAGCTCGTGGCTCATGTTGGCGACGAACTGGTTCTTGACCGGATACCCAGTCCCTACCTAGGGGGCGTTTGATATTCAGCTCGACTAGTTCGAACTTCAGCCGGTGCTGGATAGCATCGCTTCCGTCGCAAGCCGTCTGTGTTCGGCAGATGATGTGACGATCCTCCTGCGAGAAGGAAGCGATCTCAAAATCATCGCGCGGAGAGTGTGGTTGAGACGGTGCGTCCTGCCACCGAGTCCCTCGCCCAGAACAAGAAGGTCGCGCTCACGACCGAAGTGGCCAAGGCCCTGCCCGTCGGCCTCGGCGATGACCAGCGTCTCACGCAGGTACTGCTAAATCTGGTGGGCAACGCCATAAAGTTCACGGATGCCGGAGAGGTGCGCGTGAGCGCCACTACCGTGAATACCCACTTCGCCGTCAGCGTGGCGGACACAGGCCGGGGCATTCCCAAGGAGCATCAGGCCCGCATCTTCGAACAGTTCCATCAGGTGGACAGCTCGAATACCAAGGCCAAGGGCGGGACCGGCCTCGGGCTGGCCATCGCGAAACAGATCGTCGAGATGCACGGCGGGCGCATCTGGGTTGAATCAACGCCCAGAAAAGGCTCGAACTTTCAGATGAAGCTGCCTATCCGCGCCGAGATCCCCAGGGGCAACGTATGACGAAGCGAATTCTCGTAGTGGGAGGACCAGGTGCAGCGCTAATGTCCGGATTGCAGGTCCGGTTTCGGGTCGAAATGTAAATGGGGGAAACTTGTCTTGTGGGTCACACCCGGACCAACTGGCTCGCCCCGGCGCTGATGCTCGATCACTACTGCTTCACCCTCAACTCCGGACCTGCTACTGGCGCCTCTCTCCACTCACGCAAAGTGCCACTTTCTGCCGTGAGCATGTGCAGCAAAATGGTACTTACTCGATCACCTCGTCGGCGCGTGCAAGCAGCGCTGCTGTGATGCCAAGCGCCTTGGCGGTTTCGAGGTTGATGATCAGTTCGAGTTTGGTCGGGAACTCCACCGCGAGATCACCGAGCTTAGCCGCGTTATTGGCCGCAGCGCGGCTGCGCGGCGAATTTAGTGTTGGAAAACGTCCGATCCTGCCTTGCGACCACCGCAATGCCTGACAATCGTGGCGGCGGCAGCGCAAGAACAGGCTGGAGGTGCATCTCCAGCCTGCTCAGTAAAAGCGTAGTTGCTAGCTGCCCGGTGGGCTCCGCCGGTAACTTGGTCAAGCGTGGCTGGCGGACCACCGTTAGCGGCCCCGCGTCAAATCAGGGCGATTCAACCATCAGCTTAAAATGCTGAACATCGCAAGGAGCTCTCGCACCTCTTCCACATAACGATGGCGTTTCTATTGACCCTGATGTAACGACGCCACGCCGATTGCGTCGCCGTCGTCTATTGGCTCGATCACTCTATCAGCTCGTCGGCGCGGGCAAGCAGCGAGGGTGGCACGGTGAGACCGAGTGCTTTCGCGCGCGGTTAGATCGACTCAATTATCCACAACGGGACATAGTCTGGCACGGGACATAATCGATCCTATGGCCAGCGGGGCCATAGGATTAAGCACCGTTCGTTACCTCGGGTCGAGGTCGACGACGCTCTCGACATCGCAGAGAAGATAGAGGTCTGAATTGCTCGAGCAGAGCCGCCGTGCTCTGCGCGGCGGTCGCGCCGGGCAAAAAGGTGCCAGTTGCTGACGTTGCGCTAGCGCCAATCGTGCGAAGGTGCCGACTTTGAGTGTGTGCTTAGTGACGCTGCGCGATCTGCACGAGGTTGCCACATGTGTCATCGAATACTGCGGTCGTCACGGGACCCATCGCGATAGGCGGCTGAGTGAACCTAACGCCCAGTTTGGTGAGCCGGCCATGCTCTTTGTGGACATCCTCGACGGCGAAGGATGTGCAGGGAATGCCATCGGCGACCAGTGCAGCCTTGAACGGCTTTGCGGCCGGATGCTGATCCGGCTCCAAGACCAGCTGCACACCGTCTTGGTCTTCCGGAGAGACGAGCGTCAACCAGCGGTGCGCGCCCATCGGAACGTCCGCCTTCAGCTTGAAGCCGAGCACGTCTCGATAGAAACGCAACGCTTTTTCCTGGTCATCGACCAGAATACTCGTCAGCACGATCCTCATTGGCGTTGTCTCCGGTTGCTCTCTGCTGTTTCGTTGCGAGGCGCCTAAGCCAGATCTCCCATGCACTGCGGATGGGCTCCCGCACGAGAAAGTGGTGCTTGCTGCGCCAGCGCCATTCGGTTCGCAGTAGACCCGCTTCCTCCAGCACCCCAAGGTGCCTGGAAAGCGCTTGCCTCGACAACCGCGCCTGATGCCAGGTGATGAGGCGCGCATGAAGCTCGAACAGGGTTTGCCCGTCCCGCTCGGCGAGCTCGTCCAAGAGACGGCGTCTCGTCGGGTCTGCCAGCGCATGGAACAATGCATCGAGGTTCATGCCTACTTCTCATAATGTTGCAAGCGACATCATGCAACATGTTTGTTGCATGATGTAATCGCTTGGCTGGCAAAGCAGGAGAACCGCCTTCGCGGCCCACATGCCGATCTGCTGATGCGCCCCGTCTGCATGCCCGCGCAATCTCGCGTAACTACCCACATGTCGCTTCGCAGCAATGTCGGCAGAGTTGGTCATGCCATGCCTTCCGCACCTGGCCTCTTCGAATCTCGATCCCAGGTCCGGAGTTCCTCAGACTCCAGCCATGCCGAGGGTCGGCTGGGCCCAATGGCGCTGTGCGCCAGCTGCGGACTCGTGCGCCCCAGCAATGCCGATCCTTGCTACTCGATCACCTCGTCGGCGCGAGCCAAGAGCGATTGCGGGATCGTTAGGCGCAACCCCTGCGCAGTTTTGAGGCTGATGATTAGCCGATATGTCATTGCCTGCTGAATTGGGATTTCTCCGGGCTTCGCTCCCTTGAATATCTGGTCAGCCTGATGGGCCATTCGAATCTGAAGGCTATCGTAGTCAACTGCATACGCCATGAGGCCACCTTCGTCCGTGTAGTCGCTCGGCGAGACCGATTGATATGGGTGCTCTTCTGCGCGACGCAGCTCTTCAACCCGTACCTCCTTCGAGTCGAACACAATCATGCAGGCGCAACCGAGAATTCTGCATGAGCTGATGGGCATCGTGCTGACACCGCGAGCCACGTTTATCCCACTGCGGCTTCGCTTCGACCGATCGTTGTCGATCCCCGACAGGAAGAAACCCCTATCCAAGCTCATCTGGCGTAGGTCTCTGGAACATTTTTGCGCACACATCAAGGTCGCTCAGATTGACGAGAAACTTGCTATCGGGCGGCAACACAGCGTTTCGCTGTGCGAGCCTGCGCCGCAGCTCTTCTCGCGGTATGTCGAGAAAGATGCGCCTGGCTTCGGCGCCAAGTTCCTTTGCTCGCGCACGGACCTGATCTCGCTCAGTTCGGGACCAGAAACCAGACTCGAGAACTACATCGACACCTCGGCTCAGCAATCTCTGGGCGATGTCCCATTGTAGGCTCTCGAGTGCGGCGCGCTTTTCCTCATCGTAGCCGGTGCCGATTATGCGCTCCATCCATTCGTCGGGCGTCAGGCGCAATGCTCGTCGCTCAGATTCAAGCTGTTTGGCCACAGTCGACTTGCCCGAGCCAGGCAGTCCGCAGATCAAAAAGAGCGTAGGCATTTTCTTCTGTGTCCGATGATGTGGCTTGTCGGGACGGCCATGCCGATGTGGTTGGGAAACCCAATGTCCGCAAGGGGTCAAGGGCTGACCTCCGCACCGCGCGTCCGCCTGCCCAGTCTTGGTCCGTAGCACACTCGATTTCTGCCGTGACCACGCCGATCGAGAACGGTCATCAGCGTCGCCCACGATCGACGGGCGTCGATCACGCGAACCGGATTGCTCTCACCAATCCCACATCGTAGAGCGCCGCCCAAAGCAAATTAGCGTGCCGCCTTGAAACGCCTCTCCATCTCCCGGCGTGCGGCGATGGTCTCATCGCCCTCGGGTATGTGGACGTCCGACCACCGCAGGGTGGAGCCGGCTGCCACGTTGCTCTTGAGGCGGATGTTGTGCGCGAGGCCGATCGGCAATGCGCCCATGCGGATGCTGTCGGGAGCCCGCATGGCGCGGCCCCATACCATGAAGCCGCCCTCCCCATCGAGCTTCTCGCCGGGGCGCAAATCGCGCTTGGCGACGGCCGCAACATCGGCCCGGAAAGATCGGGCTTGCCCCGTAGGCTCGCCGCGAAGCGCAGCGGACAGAATTGAAATATTCAATTCCAACCCAATCAGGTGATACGGCTTGTACATGGCCGCATATCGGCCGCTCGCATCCGTCTTCAACCCGTACTGACGAAAGCAGCCGGCCGCGTAGTCGTTCGGGGCCTCGAACACTGCATAGACGCCCCAACGCAAGTCGCGATGAACGGGACTTCCATCCCTCTCCAGTGAAGATACGACTTCGACGATCCCTGTTTGCTCGAGCACGCCGCCGGCGCTCTTGGGGCGCAGCACGTGGGGCAGATCGTCGGCGCCGCAAGGCGGAAACGCCAGGCCCCTGCTCGGCACATCGAGCCCCGTTGCGTTGGCGAGGGCTGCCATCTCGATTGCCGACTTGGTGCCGTCGAGAAACGAGTTGAACATCTGCGGATTGAGGCCGGCGGCCGCTGCCTCCTCATTGGAGAAACCGTAGTGCTCCCACACGTTGTCCGGCGTGACCTGATGATAGGCCGGAAGGTACTTCGTGCCCTTGCCGGCAGCGACGACACCGAATCCCGAAGCGCGCGCCCAATCAACGATCTCCGCCGTCAAGGCGGGCTGATCGCCATAGGCGAGCGAGTACACCACGCCAATGCTGCGCGCCTCCTCCGCGAGGAGAGGGCCAACGAGGACATCTGCCTCGACGTTGACCATGACGACGTGCTTGCCTTTCTTTATGGCCGCGCGCGCGTGTCTGAGGCCTGCCGCCGGGTTGCCGGTGGCTTCCACGACTACATCGACATCGAAGCGGCCAACGGCACTGATGGCATCGTCGGAGAACCGGGTCGCGGACATGCGCGGCTGATCCCACCCGACTTGGCGGCAAGCCGCCTTGGCACGATCAGGTGACAAATCGCAAATGATCGGAACCTCGAGCCCCGGCGTATGCGGGACTTGTGACAGGAACATCGATCCGAACTTTCCGGCACCGATTAGCGCCACGCGCACCGGCCGGCCTTCATCGTGGCGCTTGAGCAGCGACTGGTAGATACTCATGGCCGCTACTCGGCGGCCTGCCGGGCGCTCCGGGCCAGTTGCCTCAGGGCGTCGTCCGCCACCGGCTTGATCGGGGTGAAGTCGCGATGCGCAATGTATTCCGGCCGGGTCGGCGTGCGAATGTAGTTCGAGACCGCATTGAGCGTCAGGTACACAATCTTGCGCGGATAGGGCGTGATGTTCCCGGCGGAGCCGTGAACCAGGTTGCCGTGGAACATCAGCACACCGCCCGGCTTGCCGGTCGGGGCAACGATGCCACCCTCGCGCACGAGCCGCGTGACGGTCTCCTCGTCGAGCGTCCACAACGGATAGGAGGTCGTCTCCTTGTCGTGCGACGCCTTGAGATCGCCGGCCGTCTGGCTCTTGGGCACGAGGAGCAACGGGCCATTGATGTGCATCACCTCGTCAAGAAACACGGAGATGTTCATGGCGCGCGGCTCAGGCATCCCGTCATCGCGCTTCCACGTGCCGTAGTCCTGATGCCACTGCCAGACCTCGCCAGTGAAGGCCGACTTGGCGTTGATCTTGAACTGGTGCATGTAGAGCTTCTCGCCGAAGATCTGCTCCACCGGTTCAATCAGCCGCGGATGCGCGCCAAGAACGCGAAACGGCTCGCTGTACGTGTGGGCGGCGAAGGCGATGCGTGGGGCGCCGCTCTTCTCGCGCCACACCTCGGGGCGCTGCTGGCGGTAGATGGCCTCCGCTTCGGCCTTCAACGGCCCGACCTCCTCGGCGTCGAAGACCTCAGGTAGGAACAGCCAGCCTTCGGTGTGGAACTGCTCGATCTCCTTGGCGGTCAGCTTCATGTGCGTTCCTCCTTCTTGGATGATATGGGCGTCAGGCCGCTTCGTTCATGGCTTTCAGCCGCTCTTCGATCGTCCGGCCGGCGCCAAGCGCGTGCGATCTTGCCGCGCGCTCGGCCTTGTCCGGGTCTGCGGCGAGAACGCGCCTGGTTATCAGTGCGTGCTCCTCCCACACAGTCAGGGGGTAACCCGGGGTAGACAGCACGCACGCCATCGCTCTGCGCATGTGCGGCCACTGTGGACCGATGGTGCCCTCAATGACCGGGTTGCCCGAGAGTTCGTAGAGCGCCTGATGGAAAGCGACATCGAGCCGGATCAACTTTGGCAGCGGAGTATCCTCCGTGATGCTGCGGCCCTCATGCGTTGCGCTCTCCAGTTTGCGTGCGCCGGGCTTGTCCTCGCCGATCCGAGAAGCAGCGAGCCGCGCGGCGAGGCCATCGAGCGCGCCACGCACTTCATAGAGACGCCGGATGTGGTCGGGATCGACGGGCGTGACGCGGAAGCCCTTGCGACCGGCCTCGACGACGAGCCCCTGTCGGTGCAGGAGGTGGAGGGCGTGGCTGATGGGCTGGCGAGACACGCGAAGTTTGTCGGCGAGTTCACCCTGGCGAATTCGGAAACCTGGCGGTAGCGAGTGGTCGCTAATGGCCTCCAACAGGCGCTTGTAGACCTGATCGATGA
>Ga0306920_100016940_pt1 | contig 10047 bp, 8 predicted proteins | sample flu12Cox44000170_FD_204666 | JGI IMG/M metagenome (GOLD analysis project Ga0306920, IMG submission 204666) | Lab enrichment of tropical soil microbial communities from Luquillo Experimental Forest, Puerto Rico - flux4day.12C.oxic.44.000.170 (v2)... | ecosystem: Environmental > Terrestrial >...
ATAACCCCGACGGTGTACAACGCGCTCCGTTACGCTCAGCCGCCTGGAAGCATTCGCCACTATCGCTTCCCTGTCAGCACCTGGAAGCATTTCGAACGGCTGCCTCATCTGCCCCGCGGCGTGTTGCTGATCGCTGACGCGTTCTGCCGCTTCAACCCGATCCATGGCCAGGGTATGTCGTCCGCCGGAAAGCAGGCCCTCCTGCTGCAGGATGTGCTGGACCGAGCGGCGGAGGACCCGGATCCCATCGCGGCCCTGCAGGCAGGGTTCATGACCGAAGTCGCCTCGGTCCTCGAGACGCCTTGGACTATGTCGACGAGCGCCGACCTCGCTTTCCCCCCAGACGCGCGGCAAAAGGCCCGACAATTTCGCGGAAGCGCGAGAGTTCGAAGCTGCCCTTTTCCGTGCCGCCGTCGCCGATCCGGTCGTTCATCGCGCGATGTTGGAAGTCGCCCAGCTGCTGCAGCCTCAGCAGCGGCTACGGGAACCAGAGATCATGCGACGGATCGAGGCGGCCACCAGAGCCGTCGTCACGCAGGCCGCCGCCTGACCGGTCCGTCAAGCACGCTGACCAATCCCTTCTGTCAAAGAAAGAACCTCACGTGAAAAAAGTCACGCCCGACCAGCAGGTAATGCTGGCTACCTGGCAGCAGCTCACCTATGCCGAATTCGTGCTGAAAGATGCCGACGCGGCGCTCGCGACAATGACCGAAAACCCTTATGTGCTCCTCACGGCGTCCGGGATCGTGCGGGTAGGTCGAGCGGCCGTGCGTGAGTTTTACGCCAATAAATTTCTACCCGAAATCCCGCCGGATTTCGAAATCACCACTGTATCGCAGACTTTCGGCGATGATCGCATCGTTGAAGAGATGGTGGTACGAGTTACTCATACGACCTATATGGATTGGCTCCTACCAGGGGTACGGCCCGCCGGCCGGAAAGCCGAATTCATCGCCGCCGTTTTCATCCAGTTCGATGGCGGCAAAATCGCCCACGAGCATGCTTACTGGGATCAGGCGACGGTGCTGTCTCAGTTGGGCGTCCTGGATCATCCACTGGCGGTGGGTGGAATACGCAGTGCTGCAGAGCTTTTGAGCCTCACGACGCCACAGTCCCGGTGCTGATCCGAGACGATATTCTCACTTTCGCCAAAAACCTGAACAGGAGTAGTTGAGATGAAACACAGAGGATTTTCGCATATCGGCCTCTCGACCTCGACCTCGACAAGACTCGCGCGTTTTACGAGGGCGTGCTGGGTTTCAAGCCGGTTGTCGGCGACACGATAACGATCGAAGAAGGCGGTCACCTACGGCATATGTTTTTCGATGTCGGCGGCGGCCAGCTTATTGCCTTTCTGGAACCGAATGGAGTTCCCGATGTTCCCGCAAAATACGATGCCGGGATCAACCGCGGGCTCGGCGTTCCCGCCGGCTTCTATCATTTTGCTTTCGAGGCCGGCTCGGCGGCTGCGCTGACCAAAAAGCGCGATGAGCTGCGAGCCAAAGGTGTCGAGACGACAGAAATTGTCGACCACGGATGGGCGCGGTCGATCTACTTCAAAGATCCTAACGGGATCTCGCTCGAATATTGCTGCGTGGTAGGCAACCGCCCGGAGGGTGACGCAATGATGCAAGGGCGGTTCACGGTTTCTCGCGCCGCACTGGAACTCACCGATGCGCTCAGCAAAGCGCGATCGACTGGCGACAGAGCCAAAATGGGAGGTTGACGATGACCAGGACCGCGCATTGCTGCTGCGGCTCGCTGCGCGCGGAGGCGACCGGCGAGCCTGTGTTTGTGGGGGCGTGTCATTGCCTGGAGTGCCAACGCCGTACTGGCTCGCCGTTTGGCGTCAGCACCTATTTCGCGAAAGAGCAGGTGCGCACCGAGGGGCGGAGCAAGGTCTATGTGCGCGGCAGCGACGCGGGGCGAAAGATCGAAATTCATTTCTGCCCCGACTGCGGCTCCTCGGTATTCTGGTACGGTGAGTTTGCCCCGGACCTTATCGGTGTCGCCTTTGGCGCGTTCGCTGACCCGTCGATGCCCTGGCCGACGCTATCGGTGTGGGAGGCGACGCGGCATCCCTGGGTGATCCTCGATCACCGACTAGATCGGTTTGCGGTCCAGCCGGAAATCGACGATCTCTACCTGGAGCGGCCACTAGGCAGCCCTGACGACCAAGTCCGTGCCGCGAAACCCAGAGAAACGGCAAATGCCTGACCACATCGAACGAGCGCTCCGCCGGCTTGAAGCGCAACTACCCGGCCGTGTCTCACTGCGGGGTGACGACGGCTACGCCGCCGCGACCGCGATCTGGGCGAAGCCGGTGGGTGGCATGCCGCGTGCCGTCGTTCATTGCCTGGCGACCGAGGACGTCCAATTGCCCATTCGAGCTGCGCGTGACTGCGGTCTGCCGCTGTCGGTGCGGGGCGGCGGGCACCACTGGGCGGCTCGCGCGCTGTGCGCCGGCATTGTCATCGATCTCAGCGGCATGAACGGGGTGTCCGTCGCAGCCGATCAGCGTAGCGCAATAATTTTGGGAGGTGCGCACGCTGCCGACGTGGCTGCAGTGACGGACCCACTTCACGTCGCGGCCGTAACGGGCACATGCAGCGCGGTCGGCATGGCCGGGCTCACCATGGGCGGCGGCTACGGACCATTGATCGGCCGCTTCGGCTTGGCACTCGATAACCTCCTGGCCGCTGAGGTCGTGCTCGCTGATGGACGCACCGTTGTCGCCAGCCGCAACAGTGAAGAGGAGCTGTTCTGGGCGTTGCGCGGCGGCGGCGGAAATTTCGGCGTCGTGACCGCCATGCGCTACCGTCTGCACGATCTTGGCAGCGTCCGCACGGGCCTGCTGGTCTACCCGTTCGCAGAGGCAAGAGGCGTTCTCCGAAGTTGCGCCGACATTGCCGCCTCGAGCCCCGAAGACCTGACGGTCGAGTTTGCCTGCACCGGCGGCCCCGACGGCAAACCAGTTATCATCGTCCATCCGACCTGGTGCGGGCCAGCGGCCGAGGGCGAAGCTCCGGTGGCGCCTTTTCTCAAACTTGGAACGCTGCTCGCCGGCAACCTCGACGCCATGTCCTATGGAACTTCGCTGACCTTGTACGACCCGTATATCGTGAATGGGCAGCGTGTGTTCATGGACACCTGTTGGCTACCCGCGCTCGACAGCGCCGCCATCGAAGTTTTTGTCGAAGCGATGGATACCGCCGCCTCGGACCCAGTGCGCCCTCTTCACCCACGAGTTCAAAGGCGCCGCCTAGCGCGTACCGGTGGAGGCAACAGCCTTTGGTCTCCGCCGCGACCACGTGCTGGTCGAGATCCTCGCCACCTTCGTCGATCGGTCGGACAAGGAAGAGGAGCAACGGCATCGCCAATGGGCTCGAACCACTCGTCAAGCCTTCGATCCGATCGCGCTTCCGGGTGGATATCCGAACTTTCTTCTCGCGGACGATGCGGACCGTGTGGCGGAGAGCTATGGCCCCAATGCCAGCCGGCTGATCGCCGCCAAACGGCATTACGATCCTGACAACATCTTCAACTCGGCCATTCCCCTCCCAGGCAACCGCCTGGCCGGGGAAGCCTCGTCTCGGAGAACGAAGATGGACCGACCAGGCTAAGCGACCGAGCGAATTGGGACAAACGCCATGCCGATCGATTTCACGCTGACACCGGAGCAGCAGCGTCTACGCGCGGACGCACGCGCCTTCGCCCGCGATGTGCTATCGAAGGTGGGGTCGGCCACGAAAGACCTGCCGACGCCGCTCGCCCGCTTCGCCGCCACCAGACCGTTTTACGAACAGACCATCGCAGCGGGCTTCCTGCGCCGCCTGATTCCAATACCGCTGGGCGGTCAGGGCACAGGCGTTGTGGACATGGCGGTGCTGGCTGAGGAATTCCACGCCATCGATGTCAACATCTCGCTGACCTTGCTCGGCACCATGCTGGGCCTGTTCCCGGTGCTGCTGGCCGGCACGTCTGAACAGGCGGCGCGCTTCTTCGCCCCGTTCGCGGCTGAGCAAGGCGCCCCGCTTGCCGCCTTCGCCTTCAGCGAACCGGGCGGCAGTGCCAACTTCGCCGCTCCTGCCCCGGCCGAAGGCGTACGCACCCAGGCGCATCTGGAAGGCGATCACTGGGTAATTTCCGGCGCAAAGAAGTGGGTCTCCAGCGGCACCGGTTGGGACGGGGAAGGGGCCGACCTACTGACGGTGGTCTGCCGCACCGATCCCGATGCACCACCCGAGAGCGGGATTTCGGTTATCGCCGTCCACGGACCGGCGGAGGGCATCGTACTGGACCGCGCGATCGATTCCATCGGTCACCGCGCGCATCTGCTACCCCAGTTCCGGCTGAACGACGTACACACGCCCGCCGATCACCTGATCGGGCCGCGCGGCGGCGGCAAGGCGCTCGCCGAAGCCTGCTTCACCGGCACCGCGCCGATCGTCGGCATCCTTGCCGTCGGGCTGATGCGGGCGGCGTTCGACTGCGCGCTAAATTTCGCCAGGACGGAAAAGCGCGGCGGCGTGGCGCCGATCATCAGCCATCAGGCGGTCGGCTACGCGCTCGCCGACGCGAAGATGGCAATCGAGGCCGTGCGTTCACTCAGCCTGCGCGCGGCCCATGCCTTCGACAAACAGATACCCGGTGCGCTGGAACTGGCGCTGCACGCAAAGGTGTTCGGGTCGGAGACAGCAGTGCGCGTGATCTCGGACCTTATGCGCGTCGTCGGGATCGACAGCTACGATCGCACGCTGCCGCTTGGCGACCTGCTCGCTGACGCGCTCGTATTGCCGCTGTTCGATGGCGGGAACATGGGCGTTAGGCGACGGCAGTTGCACGAGCTGATGCAAATGCCGGACTACGATCCGCTCGCAACGTCTGGCGATTGAAGTAATCGAAGGCGCGTTTATCGCATGAATCCAGTGCGCCACCGTATCGTGTAGAGCGAAAGCTGCGCCGCCTCCCCAAGAGATTACCGGTGTCAGCAAGAATCGCGCGCCTGATGGATAGATCGCCGCGGTTTTCGGGGGAGGCCCGCCGGGTCATAAACGCACGGTGCGAAGGCGCAGGGCATTAGTGACGACGAGGACGGAACTCATGCTCATCGCGGCGCTGGCGATCATCGGATTGAGCAGCAAACCGATCGCCGGATAGAGCACGCCGGCTGCGATCGGCACCGCAAGCGCATTGAAGACGAAGGCGAAGGACAGGTTCTGCCGGATATTGCGCATGGTGGCGCGGCTGAGCCGCCGCGCGCGTACGATGCCTTGCAGATCGCCCTTGATCAAGGTGACGGCGGCACTTTCCATCGCCACATCGGCGCCGGTGCCCATCGCGATGCCGACCTGCGCCTGCGCCAATGCCGGCGCGTCGTTGATCCCGTCGCCGGCCATCGCGACGAAGCGGTGCTCATCCTGAAATTTCTTCACAGCCGAGGCCTTCTGAGCCGGCAGCACCTCGGCCACGATATCATCGATGCCGAGCTTGCGTCCGACCGCCTGCGCCGTGGTGCGGCTGTCGCCGGTCAGCATCACGACCCGGATGCGCTCGTCGCGAAGCGCCTGCAAGGCGCCGATCGCGCTCTCCTTGATCGGATCGGCGACGGCGACGAGTCCCGCCGCACGGCCGTCGACCGCGATCAGCATCACGCCCTGACCATCCTCGCGGAGCTCGTCGGCACGGTCGGGTAAGCCGTCTGGGTCGATACCCAGGGAGGTGAGCAGCACCTGATTGCCAACGGCCACGCGCTCGCCGTCGACGGAACCGACCACGCCCTTTCCTGTTTGCGAAGCGAAGTCCGCCGCCGCGCCGAGCTTGAGCCCGCGCTCCTCTGCGCCTTTCACGATGGCGGCGGCCAAGGGATGCTCGCTGCCGCGCTCTAAGCTGGCGACAAGCCGCAACAGCTCGTTCTCGTCGTCGGTGCCGATCGCGGTGACGCCGACCAGGCGTGGCTTGCCCTCGGTCAGAGTTCCGGTTTTATCGACGACGAGGGTGTCGATCTTTTCCATCAGCTCCAGCGCTTCGGCATTCTTGACCAGAACGCCGGCGCGCGCACCGCGCCCGGTGCCGACCATGATCGACATCGGTGTCGCCAGACCAAGAGCACACGGGCAGGCGATGATCAGCACGGCGACGGCATTGACGAGGGCAAAGCCCATCGCCGGCGCCGGACCGAGGATCGACCAAGCTACGAAAGTTGCGAGCGCGATAATGATGACGGCAGGCACGAACCAGGCCGAGATCGTGTCGACCAGTCTCTGGATCGGCGCGCGGGATCTCTGGGCTTCCGCGACCATGGCGACGATCTGGGCCAACACCGTATCGCTGCCGACGCGCTCGGCGCACATGACGAAACTGCCGGTCGTGTTGACCGTGGCTCCGGTCACCTTGTCGCCCGGGTTCTTTTCGGCCGGCACCGACTCGCCGGTGATCATCGATTCATCGACCGCGCTGTGACCCTCGAGCACCACGCCGTCGACCGGGACTTTCTCGCCCGGGCGCACCCGCAGGCGATCGCCCGGCACGACCTCTTCGAGGGGGATGTCCTCGTCGGTACCGTCCTCGTGCAGCCGGCGGGCACGCTTGGGAGCCAGATCGAGAAGCGCCCGGATCGCGCTGCTGGTTTGCGAACGCGCGCGTAGCTCGAGGACCTGGCCGAGAAGAACCAGCGTGACGATGACGGCCGCCGCCTCGAAATAGAGCGGCACCTGCCCGTCGGAACCCCGGAACGAGGCAGGAAAGATCCCCGGTGCCAGTGCGGCGACCAGGCTGTAGACATAGGCGACGCCGGTGCCGAGTGCGATCAGGGTGAACATGTTCAGCCGGCGGGTTACGAGCGATGCCCAGCCGCGCTGGAAGAACGGCCAGCCGCCCCACAGCACCGCCGGTGTGCCGAGGATCAGCTGCACCCAGACCAGAAGGCGAGGGGAGACGAGAGCGTCGAGAGCGGCCTGATCAAAGTGCTCGGCCGTGGCAATGGCTAGCAGCGGCACCGAAAGCGCGACACCGACCCAGAAGCGCCGCCTCATGTCGCGCAGCTCGGGATTGACAGCCTCGCCAGCCGCCGGCGTCATTGGCTCCAGCGTCATGCCACAGATCGGGCAATTGCCGGGCTCCTCGCGCACGATTTGCGGATGCATCGGGCAGGTCCACAGGACCTCGCCGGCCGCGGTGCGTGCGGCGGCTCCGGCGGGCGCAGAGGAGACGTAGCGCGCCGGTTCGGCCGCAAACTTTTCGCGGCACTTGGCGCTGCAGAAGAAATAGCTGTGGCCGGCGTGCTCGGCGCGGTGCTTGGCCTTTGCGGGATCGATGGTCATCCCGCACACCGGGTCATGCTCCGCAGCGGGCGAGTCAGCCAAGACCATCCGCTATTACGAAGCGGCGCTCTTGATCATGCGCGGTGGCGGGATAAGCCGGCACCGACCGACGGTCACTCCTCGCCGCCAAAGCGCGCCGACCAGTTGGCGATCTCGGCATCCTCGATCCGGCGGAACAACAGCGGGAGCTGCCCCACTGGCTTGCCCCGCGGCAATTCGTCGAGCAGCATTGCCGCCGGCGTCGCTGGCCAGCGGAGCGGATGATCCGCCACCCCGAATGCGGCGAGGATCGTTTGCGCGGTATGCGGCAGAAACGGTGCGGATATCCGGGCGGCGAGGCAAGCGAGGTTGAGCGCGGTGCGCAGGCTGCAGGCGGCGGCCGGCGGATCGGCGCTGATCGCCGACCAAGGTGCCGCACGTTGCAGATACTGGTTCCCGGCCGCCCAGATGGCGCGCGTCTCGGCCGCGGCGCGGCGAAACTCCATGGCCTCGTGGTGCTCGGTCAGCTCATGCAGGCGGGTGTCCAGCTCTTCGAATAGAGAGCGTTCGAGTGGTCCGGGCGTCCCCCCGTCGGGCACGACGCCGGCGAACCGCGTCTCGCCGAAGCGTACCACTCGGTTTACAAAATTGCCGAGCACATTGACCAGATCGGCGTTCACCCCGTTCTGGAAGCCGCTCCAGGTGAAGGCGCTGTCGGCATTTTCGGGCGCGTTGGCCATCAATCGCCAGCGCCAGTAATCGGCCGGCAAGAGGTCGAGTGCCTGGTCCATGAAGACGCCGCGCCGCTCGGAGGTCGAGAATTTGCCGCCATACCAGGTAACCCAGTTCAGCGCCTTCAGACGGTCGACGAGCTTCCAGGGCTCGCCGCTGCCAAACAGGGTCACGGGGAAGCTCACGGTGTGGAAGGCGACGTTGTCCTTGCCCATGAACTGCACATAGGTGACGTCATCGGGGCCCTCGGGGAGCAGCCACCACCGCCGCCATTCTCCGCCGGTCGCATCCGCCCATTCCGCGGTCGCCGCGATGTATTCAATCGGCGCGTCGAACCAGACGTAGAACACTTTGTCGTCGAAACCGGGGCGCGGGCGCCCATTCTTTGTGACCGGCACGCCCCAGTCGAGGTCGCGCGTGATAGCCCGCGGCTGTAATCCCTCGTCGAGCCATTTATAAGCGATCGAGCGAGCCAAGGGCGGCCATTCCTGCGCCGCGTCGACCCAGGCGCGGATGCGTTCGGCCATCCGGTCCTGCAGCAGGAAGAGGTGGGTCGTGTCGCGGACCTCGATGCGCTCGGACCCCGAGATCTTCGACCGTGGACGGATCAGATCCACCGGGTCGAGCAGGGCGCCGCAATTATCGCACTGGTCGCCCCGTGCACTCTCGTAGCCGCAGCGCGGACAGGTTCCTTCGACATAGCGGTCGGGTAGAAAGCGCCGGTCGTCGATCGAATAGACCTGAGAGGTAGTACGTTCCTCGATCAGACCGGCTTCCTCCAGCCGCTCGGCGAAATGCTGTGTCAGCTCGCGGTTCTGCTTGCTGGAGGAGCGACCGAACCAATCGAACGACAAGCCGAAGCGAGCGCAAACGTCGCGCTGCAAGGCGTGCTGCTGGTCGCAATAGCTGCGCACGTCGAGGCCCGCTTCGAGGGCGCCAAGCTCGGCCGGGGTGCCGTGCTCGTCGGTGGCGCAGATGAACAGCACCTCATGTCCCTGCATCCGCCGAAACCGTGCATGCACGTCCGCCGGCAGCATCGAGCCGGCAAGATTGCCGAGGTGCTTGATGCCGTTGATGTAAGGCAGGGCGGAAGTGATCAGGTAACGGCCCATGACTGTCTCTATATCGGGTGCGACGAGAGCGCCGGCGACAGTCTTCGCCTTAGCTCCGCGGCAAGAGAAGTCATATAGGCCCGGAATTCATGCACGCCAGCCTATCGTCAGCTGGCCGCGGCCCGCGGTCATTTTAACCAGGACACCTGTTCTCGGGTGCCGCCTCCGGCGACGTCGATCTCCTTGGCGAGCTTGTTTGCCATTGCGTCGGCAAAGGAATTGAAATCCTCGACGACGATCAGAAAGGCGTTGGGTCCGCCGATCACGTTCTGTTTATAATAAAGCGGCAAGCCGCCAGGCGGCTGGGTGTGGGCGGAGTAGCCTAGATTGGGCTTGTCGTTGATGATCGCCAGCCCGTTGATCGTCACCCCGCTCGCGATCGCCTGATCGCGGGCCTCAGTTATGGGGCGGCCCGAATTGTTGGTGCCGTCGCCAGAGACGTCGATGATGCGTCGATTAGCCTGCCACTTGGCGGCGGCGAAACGCGTCATCGCGAAATCGATCGCGGCGCTGATCGAGGTGCGCCCCATGAATGAGCGCGGCGCGGCAAGGATCGCCGCTGCAACGGTGCCGGCATCCTCCTCGTCGCGGATTTCGGTCCAGTCGACGACGACCTGCTGATCCTCCTCGCCCGACCATTCGACAAAACACACACCGACCAATCCGTTGGCTCGGGCGTGGATCGCGGTCAGGACGCGCGGATCGGTCAGCGCTGCGGCGTAGCCCTTGCGCTGTAGCTCAAATTCCCCGTCATCGATGCTGCGCGAAACGTCGGCGGCGAGGATCACCTCGAGGTCGCCCCCGGCGCCGGCGGCATACAAACCGCCAGAATAGAAGAGGAAGACCGGAAGTAAGATGGCGGCGAGAGTGGATCTCATCGGGCTTCCCTTCTATTAGACCCC
>Ga0306920_100016941_pt1 | contig 10047 bp, 6 predicted proteins | sample flu12Cox44000170_FD_204666 | JGI IMG/M metagenome (GOLD analysis project Ga0306920, IMG submission 204666) | Lab enrichment of tropical soil microbial communities from Luquillo Experimental Forest, Puerto Rico - flux4day.12C.oxic.44.000.170 (v2)... | ecosystem: Environmental > Terrestrial >...
GGCGCCTGGCTTCCGCAGTGCGCACTGCCATTGAGAGCGATATCGTTCCCGCCTTCCGGCGTTTCCGGCAGTTCTTTGTGGACGAATACTTGCCGGCCTCGTTCGACCAAGTCGGCGCTTGGCAGATGCCGAACGGCGGCGAGATGTATGCCTTCTTCGCCCGCCGTTACACCACCACCGGCATGACACCGGAGGAGATCCACCAGATCGGCCTCGACGAGGTTGAGCGCCTTCGCGGCGAGATGGAGGCCAGCAAAGAAAAGGCCGGCTACCAGGGTTCACTCAACGAGTTCTTGCAGTTCCTCCGGACCGACCCGCGATTCCACTACAACACGCCTTACGAGTTGCTGACGGCCTATCGAGCCCTGGCCAAGCGGATTGATCCGAACCTGGTGAAAGTGTTCCGAACGCTCCCCCGGTTGCCTTATGGGGTGGAGCCCATACCGGAGGCCGTTGCTCCCGACACTACCGCCGCCTACTACTTCCCTGGGGCCGCGGACGGGTCCCGCGCCGGAACGTATTATGTGAACCTATACAAACCCGAGGCGCGGCCGAAGTGGGAGATGGTGGCGTTGTCGTTACACGAGTCGGTCCCCGGGCACCATCTGCAAATCGCGCTGGCCCAAGAGCAGGGCGAACTACCTAACTTCAGGCGCTACGGTCAATATGACGCCTTCGTGGAAGGCTGGGGGCTTTACGCCGAGTCGTTGGGCAAGGAAATGGGCGTTTACGAAGACCCTTACTCGGAGTTCGGCCGGCTGACTTACGAAATGTGGCGCGCTGTCCGTCTGGTGGTTGATACGGGTATGCACGTAATGCGTTGGGATAGGCAACGGGCGATCAACTACTTCATGGAGAATGCCGCGAAGACCGAGCTTGACGTGGTCAACGAGATTGACCGCTACATTGCCTGGCCGGGCCAGGCACTGGCCTACAAGATCGGCCAACTTAAGATCAAAGAGCTGCGAAAGCGGGCTTCGGAAGCGCTGGGAAAGAGCTTTGACCTGCGCGAGTTTCACGATGTGGTGCTCGGCCAGGGCGCCCTGCCCCTCGATATCCTCGCGCGTAATGTGGATGACTGGATCAGGACAAAACGATAGTGTGGGGCCGCAGGAGCACCGCGCTCGCGTCAGCAGCGAACGATCTTTTCCCGCTGCTCTTTGACGGTACGCGTGGCGTTGCGAGTGTCGATAATCAGCCGGGCGTGACGGACGATGAAGTCGTAGTCGTAGCTGGAGTGGTCGGTCGAGATTAGCACCGCGTCATAGCTTTCGAGCGCCCCGGCCGTGGGTTCAACCGCCGAGAGTTTGAAGTCGTACTCGCGCATCTTGTGGAGGCTCGAGAAATAAGGATCGTGGTAATCAACGACGGCGCCTTGCTGTTCGAGAAGTTTCATGATGCGTAAGCTCGGGGATTCGCGCAAGTCGTCGATGTCCTTTTTGTAGGCCACGCCGAGAACAAGAATGCGCGCGCCTTGCAAACACTGCTTGCGGCGGTTCAGGGCCTCGGCCACGGCAGCCACCACGTGAGCGGGCATGGCGCTGTTAAGCTCGCCTGCCAGCTCGATAAACCGCGTGGGGAATTCGTACTCGCGCGCCTTCCAGGTGAGGTAAAAGGGATCGATCGGAATGCAATGCCCCCCCAAGCCAGGTCCCGGATAAAAGGCCGTATAGCCAAACGGCTTCGTCTTAGCGGCCTCGATCACTTCCCATATGTCAATGCCCATCCGCAGGCACAAAAGCTTCAACTCGTTGATCAGCGCAATGTTGACGCAGCGGTAGATGTTTTCCAGCAGCTTGGTCATCTCGGCGGCGCGCGATGAACTTACTAAAATCGTGCGCTCGAAAACCTGCGCGTAGAGAGCTTGCACTGCCATGGCGCTGGCCCCGTTGACGCCGCCCATAACCTTGGGGATCTGATGCGTCTGGAAGATTGCGTTACCGGGATCTTCGCGTTCCGGAGAAAAGGCCAGCAAGAAATCATCTTCTCCGGAGAGGGAACTTGTTACCGTTTGCCCGTCCGTCGTGTAAGGCCGTGGAGAACAGCGGAGCCCCGAGCGCTCCAAAATGGTCAACACAACTTCCTCCGTCGTGCCGGGGTAAGTGGTGCTCTCCAGCACCACGAGTTGGCCGCGGCGCAGATGAGGCTGGATGGATTCAGCGGTGCCGCGTACGAAGGAAAGATCGGGCTCGCGGTGCTCGTCCAGCGGCGTCGGCACGCAGATAAGCACGGCGTCCATCTCGCGCAATCCGGAGAAATCCGTGGTGGCGCGGAACTGCTTTCGGCTTACTTCGGCGGCAATCGCGGCGCCAGAGATATGCTTAATGTAGGTTTCACCGCGCTCCAGCTTTTCGGTTTTGGAGTGATCAATATCGAACCCCGTAGTTTGTAGACCGTTGCGCGAAAACAGAAGTGCAAGGGGAAGTCCGACGTAACCCAGGCCAATCACTCCCACGCGAGCCGACTTCTCGCCAAACCTCGCTGACAGTGCGGCTGCATCCTCAAGGCCAACCCCAGCTTGATGATCGACGCTGATGGCGGCTTCGCCCATAAGCAACCTACTTAAGCGCCGCAGCATGAATCTGTCAAGCCCCAAATGGATCGGAGGCCTAGATCGCATCACCCAGAAGGTGCGCAAGATTCGGCTGGCGCAGAATCTTGGTTCTGCGACGCTGACAGCTCCTGAAAACGCACACCGGAAGGTGTGCGCCAGCGAAACTGGATATTTTCACACCTTCCCACGGTGCCGAGCACCAGGAAGAACTTGCCTTGGCAATTCATCTTGGGATTGTCGGGAATTCCGTTGACAGTGCTCTCTGCTTTTTGTTAGGTTACCGGACTGAATCAGGACTCCGACTTATGTTTGTCCCCAAGCGCATGTTTTTGACGAAAGGTGTCGGCAAGCACCGCGAGAAGCTAACCAGTTTCGAGCTCGCGTTGCGCTCAGCGGGCATCGCCGCCTGCAACCTGGTGCGCGTGTCGAGTATTTTCCCTCCTCGCTGCAAGATCATTCCCCGCGCGGAAGGTGTCAAGGAACTGTCTCCCGGCCAGGTTACCTTCGCGGTTATGAGTGAAAACTCGACGCGCGAGCCGCACCGGCTGATCGCTGCCTCGATCGGAGTAGCGCTGCCAGCCGATCGCAACACCTTCGGATACCTCTCCGAACACCACTCGTTCGGCCAGACCGAAGAACTCGCCGGAGAGTATGCCGAAGAACTAGCAGCTGAAATGCTGGCTACCACCCTAGGTGTGGAGTTTGACCCGGACCGCAGCTGGGACGAAAAGAAGGAGATTTATCGCATCTCTAACAAGATCGTCCGAACCGCCAACCTCACCCAGTCGGCTATAGGGGACAAACGGGGCTTGTGGACCACCGTACTCGCGGCGTCCATTTTGTTGGGAGTCGATGAGTAACTACCGTCCTTTCAGAATTCGGACTCATTCCATTTCGAAGGCGAGGTATGTCAGCTTGCCTTGACGCTCGATCTGAATGGCGACGGGGTCGCTGGGCTTGAGCTTGTCGATAGCTGAGCGCAGTCCATCGAGGCCAAGCACCGTGGTACCGTTGACGGAGTGAATCACGTCGCCGGACTGTAAGCCCGACTCTGGGCCCGCGGTGGCCGCCCGGGCAACGACGATCACTCCAGAGCCTCTTCGCAGCTCAGGGAACATTTTGGCGATCTCCTTGTTGATTTCGAGGCCCATTATACCCAGCTTGGGGACGAGATCCTTCGACGGGTCGACGATATCAAGCATTCGGTCAACGTCGTGTTCGTGCTCGGTTACCTGGACCTGTAACTCGCGCTTCTCCTGGCCGCGAAGCACCTCCAATTTGGCTTGCTCATCCTTGCCGTGCAGAAAGATGACCCGATCAAATTGCAGAACGGTCTCGACCGGCTGGTCATCGATGGAGAGAAGGATGTCCTCAATCCTCAAACCGGCCTGGTCAGCAGGGCCGTCGGTCAATACGTCGGACACAATCACTCCGTGCTGTTTCGGAAGCCCCAGGCCGGCCGCCAGCGTGGGAGTGATGGTCTGAACGCTGACCCCGATCTCGCCACGATGCACGTGGCCATACCTTCGGAGCTGTCGATACACAAAAGTTACAACGCTACTGGGAATGGCGAAGCCAAGTCCTTCGCTGCCGCCGGACTGACTGAGGATGAAAGTGGTGATTCCAACCACGTTGCCGTCCACATCCACGAGTGGACCGCCGCTGTTGCCGGGGTTAATCGGAGCATCGGTCTGGATATAGACCATGGGCTTATTCGGGTCAGGTTGACGCGCGACCGAGCTGATGACTCCCATGGTTACGGAGTTCTGCAACCCCTCCGGGCTGCCGAAGGCGAACACCAGTTCTCCCTGCCGGATCTTGTTGTAACTGCCGATAGCAAGGGCGGGCAGCCCCGTGGTTTCAACTTTGAGCAAAGCCAGGTCCATATCAGCATCTAGACCGACAATGTTGGCGTCAAGAGTCTTCCGCTGCGTGCTGATCAAAGCAAGCGGCGACTCGCCGGCCGAGGGCGAGGTCAGCACAACACGCACGCGCTGCGCTCCTCCCACAACGTGGGCATTCGTAATGATGTAGCCATCGGCGTCAACGATGACTCCGGATCCGATGGTTCGCTGCCTTGCCACTAAAGCGGTCTGGCTTCCGCCGGGCTCTTCTACCGTTCCGTACCCGACGGTGAGGATCTGCACCACCGACGGAGAGACGCGTCGTACGAGGCTCTCTGAAGAACTGCTTAACTCACGCAGAAGATCCGCAGACTCCTTGCGTTGTTGTGTGCCAGCCTTCGCACCAACGCTCAAAGGCAAAAGGGTCACCCAAAGCAGACCCATTGCCGTCGGCCATGGTGGTTTGGATCGATCAACGCATTCGCTCCGCATTGTGTGGCTCTTCCTCCGTCTAACCGCAAACCACGGGACCACAGCCCTCGCCCCCTTGGGGGAGAGGGTGTCCCGCGAAGGGGGACGGGTGAGGGGGTCTGTTTCCAAAGCGAGAGTAGGGCAAACCTTACCCTTGCAATCTGCACCCTGGTCCTCTTAAGACTAGACTCGTCGCGCAGCCCCGAGGTTGCAATCTAAGGGTCAGCGTCATCCGGGATTATTGGGCGCGAACGTCAAACACCCCGGTTTCTATACGTCCAGCGCGCTTGACCTGCACAAAGATGCGGTATTGTCCTGGCTGCGGAAAGCCGTAAGGGAAGGAGACCTGGGGGGACAGCGATTCGGAAGGCATCGTCATATCGCCATGCGCGGCCATGGACAGGCCCATGCCGGCGGTGGGACCGGCCAGCAAGCCAGATTTCGCCAGGTCCAGCGCCGCCATCGAAACCGAGCCGGCCGGGTGAACGTGCGCAAAGACCGTGCAGTCCGCCCGCACAAACTCGGCGTGACCAGCCATACCCATGTAGGGCTCCAGATCTTGAGCCGGCTGGCCGTCCTTGCTCAGGACACGGAAGCAGAAGGATACAGGTACATTGGCCTGGAGAGGCGCACCGCGAAGAGATGCAGCACGGTCCCAAACCAGACGCCCGCCGTCAGGCAGTTGGGATTCCGAAGTATCCTCGGCGGACCGGCCCGGCGCAGTTCCTGACCAGTCGCAGTCGTCGCCCGCAAGAGGCTTCCCCGCCCCATCCGGCAAGTCAATCTCGCCTACTAATGTCTCAGGGAAGCCCGAGCGGTGCACAATGTCAGCGAAGATGTGGTAGTGGCCGGCAGAAACGGCAGGCAACTCCTGGGCAAAGACTCCGGTCGTGATCTGGTCCGGGTGCAGATGATAAAAGCGATCCATTGCCGGAACCCGGATGAGGAACAGATGCATGACGTGGTTATGATCGGGGACCAGGTCATCCAGCTTCCGCGACGTGGCAACTCGAGCCACCCGGCCCGGCACAAGCACCACCCTGCCCCCCTCTCCGCGCAGAACCAGGCGGCCGCCCGGTCCAAGGGAGGCTGAGATGGGCGGCGACTTGTAGACACTGGCGGCATAGTCCCTCGCTTCCAGGCTCCACCATCGCCCTCCCAGATAAACCACCCCCGCAACGAGTACCGCCGCGACGCCCATCACCCGGCGCGAGCGCCGCACTTGAGAGGGCGTTGGCATCGCACCAAGCTCCAGCTCACCTTCTCGCACGGCCGCCCCGGCGATGCTCACCAAGCCGCAAGCAAGAAGAACCATGAATGCGAAGAGCAAAACCCCAAGCCCTCTCTGCATAGGCAAGACACGTTGCACTATGGACGGCACCGGCACCGAGACTTCGCCCTTGCCCCCCTTCCCCTCCGCCTGAACGCGCACCTGCAATGAGCCACCCTCCATCAGCCACAGACTGCCGGTGAAGAATTGCGGATCCTTCTCGGAGCGCTGCGCCAGATCGGGAGTGGGCGCGTATTGCGATCCGGGTCCGGTGAGGCGCAGGGGAACGATGCGCACCTCGCGCACGTCACTCGAGTCGCTGCGGATCTCGATCACCGCTACTCCTGGGATCACCTGCGGGAGACGAACAGTAACAAAGAGGTGGTAAGGCCCCGCGTTGCCTTCGAAGAAGACGTCGGGGCTGCCGACGTGGGCGAAGGCCGGTCCGGCCAGCCACAGAAAAAAGACGAGTCGGCACAGTTTCTTCATGACCCGAGGAAATCGATTGAGAACCCTGGCTGGCCAGGGGCTGCGCCGTCCCACGCTACCTCCGTATACGCCGCAGCCAGTTGCCGCACGCGAGGCCGAGTCGCACACTCAGAATGGCAAACACCAGGGCCTCAGTCATGCCAAGCCAGAAAGCTCGGACCGTCTTGTCCATGTGAACGAACCTGCCAAGTACTGCAAATGACGTCGGAGGTTCAAAGTAAGGGAAGTAATGGGTACCGAAAAACCAGTTGTGCGACGCGGGCGACATAAGGAAACTGGCAAACGGCCATTCGACGGCGACAAATATAGCCAGAAAGATCGCTCCGCCTGCGGCAGCTTGCAACCATACGTTCCATCTATCCCAGGCGAGGAACTCGTCGAGCCATAGAAGGTCCAGCGCCACGGCAGGCGCAATCAGGAGCAAGGGGAACTCCATGGGAACAAAGTGGGTAATATGCTGGTAGACGGGACCGAGCCTGGGTGTGGCGGGAAAAAGCGGGAAGATCCAGAGCATGATCATGGCGTATAGGCTGAAGATCGCGGCCACGATGGTTGCGGCCCAACGCCTGCCCGAGGCGCGGGCGGCGCCGACCAACACAGTCGGCGCAACGACAGAGACCGCAATGTAGCTGCGCGAGCTGTGCAGGAACACGCGATAGGTGTACTCCCAAACTAGGGTCATGGCCAGGGATATCATCATGCCGCCCAGAAACAGGAAGATGCAGTCGAGCTTCTGGCGCGTCGTACCGGTGGCACGGTTGCGGGCACCCATGATCAGCACCATGCCACCGATTTGTATGGCAAGGATGCCGGAATCGAGCACGGTGTGGGGCGGGCTGAAGATCTTGACGTCCAGACCGTAGGCGCCGTGCCACCAGTTATCGAAGGGCGCGGAGGCGAGCATCGCCAGGCCGCCCCAGGCGCAAATGAAGGCTCCCAGAGGCGCACGAAAACCCCAGATTTCCACCGAGGCTTCGCGCTCCGGCGCGCCGGTGGCAACGGTGTTCGAAAGGATCAGGTAACCGCTGGAGAGGCCCGCTAACACTCCACAGAAGTAGATGGCCATGTGAGCCGGCGTCCAGAAGGTGTCCCGACCGATGGACATGTGCCAGGAAATATCCCAGTAGCCGCCAATCATGACGGAAACTACTGCCGCGACGACACACCACAGGTACCAAGGCACGCTTGTACTGACGACGTTCCGCTCAGGAAGCACGGAGACTTGACTCGCTGCTTGCGCGCTCGTTGCCATAATCAAACATGAAAACCGCAGGACCACATCCCTCTCCCCCCCTGTGGGGAGAGGGTGGCGATCTGCAGTCGCGGGAGAGCCGGGTGAGGGGGTTCAGCCGGCTATTCTCGAATGCTAGCAATCGACAATCGCGAACCTACTTGGGAGGCTCCCAAAGCTCAATGCGGTTACCTTCTGGGTCCATGATCCAGCCGAATCGGCCGTAGTCGTACTCCTCGATTTTCTCTTCGACCTCAACTCCTTCCGCGCGCAGGGCGGCAAGCAGCGCATCCAAGTCAGCCACGCGGAAGTTCAACATAAACTGGGAGCGGCTGGGATCGAAGTACTTCGAGTTCTTGTCAAAGATCCCGAGCGCCGTCAACCCTTCCTTGCCTTCCTCGGTGTCTCGCCATCTGAAAGCCACTCCCTCGCTCGAGTCTCGCTTCAGGCCCAGATGTTCCTCGTACCAAGCGTAGAGCTTCTCGGGATGATCGGATTTGAAGAATACACCACCGAGTCCTGTCACTCTTTTCATCGTGTGCGGACTCCAAGGAGGCAGCAAGCTGCCGAAGGTGAACTACTTCTTGAACCATAGCACGTCCCTTGTTTCAGTGACAAGTGAGGCGTGTGATTAATTTGGACTCGCAGCCTTGGTAAGGCGTGAAAAGATCACCAGTCAGCTTGCACCCACCCGATTATCTGGAGCGAGAAAGAAAGAGCTGGGAGTGACGACCAGTGCCATCCAGCGATTTCTGGCCCGGCACCGTATCGCAGACCGAGCCGCCCGCCTGAGAGCCGAACACCGCTTGGGAGTCGCGGACGCCGTTCAGGCAGCCACAGCCCTGTGAGCCAAACAACAGGGTTCATCTCGAATGACACTGCGTTCAAGAGAGTGACCCCTCTCGATGTGCTGGTCCTGGACGGCGCTCTCACGTCGTAATGCGCGGATTTCGAGAGTCCGCGCCTTGGCCCTCAGTAGCGGAGCGCTTTCTTTAGTGAAGCGCTTTCTTGATTCACCAGCGAGAATCCTCTATTGTGTGGCGGGGATGAAAGTACCCACCACGACAGAACCCGCATCCGGTGCCGAACAACCCAAGCTCCTGCGGGCGCTCGGGCTGTGGGAGACCAGCGCCATCGTGATTGGCATCATGATCGGCACAGCAATTTTCCTGGTCCCGGCCGAGATCACGCGCGAGGTGGGTAGTCCCCGGGCCGCAATAGCGGTCTGGTTGGTGGGTGGAATACTGAGCCTGTTCGGCGCCCTTTCCTTTGCCGAACTCGCCGCCATGTTCCCGCAATCGGGAGGACAATACGTCTTCCTGCGCGAGGCTTACGGATCGTTGGTGAGCTTTCTGTGCGGATGGTCATTGTTTGTGTCGGCGCAAACTGGGGGTATTTCGGTCCTCGCCGTGGGATTCGCGGAGTATTTGCGCGAACTGGTAGCGCTCTCTCCTTGGCAGCAGAAAGCTGCCGCCGGGGCCTCCATCGCCCTGTTCACCGCCATCAACTACCGGGGCGTGCGCGAGGGCGGAGCGGTTCAGTCTCTCCTGACAGGACTAAAAGTGGCAGCTATGGCTGGGCTCATCGTCCTGGGTTTTGCCGTGGTCAGAGGCACGCCCGGCGCTGCGGCAAGCTTGCCGCGCCCGTTGGGAACGAGCTTCCTGGGTTCTTTCGGTGTAGCTCTGGTGGCGGCATTCTGGGCATACGAAGGGTGGAACACGTGTACGTTCGCTGCCGGAGAGGTGAAGCGTCCGGAGCGCAACCTGCCTCTGGCACTCATCCTCGGGACCTCAGCAGTGATACTGCTCTACCTCGGTTTGACCCTCTTTTATTACCGGGTCCTCACGGTGCCTGAGGTGGCGCAGTCGGCGCGCGTTGCCGCCGATTCCGCTGTGCGCATTCTGGGCCGCAAGGGTTCGCTGCTCGTCACCTGGGTTATTATTGTCTCCACCCTGGGATCCATCAACGGAAGCGTGCTGGCCGCGCCACGCGTCTATTACGCCATGGCCAAGGATGGCCTGTTCTTCCGCTGGTGCGCGGCTGTCCACCCTCGATTTCGAACACCTCACCTGGCACTACTCCTACAGGGCGCGCTGGCCATTGTTCTGGTGCTGTTTGGCACATACGAGCAGCTCTTCACGTACGTCATCTTCGCTGCCTGGGTGTTTTATGCGCTCGCGGCGTTCGC
>Ga0306920_100016943_pt1 | contig 10046 bp, 7 predicted proteins | sample flu12Cox44000170_FD_204666 | JGI IMG/M metagenome (GOLD analysis project Ga0306920, IMG submission 204666) | Lab enrichment of tropical soil microbial communities from Luquillo Experimental Forest, Puerto Rico - flux4day.12C.oxic.44.000.170 (v2)... | ecosystem: Environmental > Terrestrial >...
AGCGTCCGCGAGCCGGGTATCCCGGCGAGCAGGAGACGAAGGCGGAGCCGACCGGAGGGGAGGCGGAGCCGAGAGTCGACCCGTAGAAGCGAAGGCGACAAAGCATGAGTACTGATGCAGTCGTCGGGACTACGCACACGCGGCGTCGCCGGCGCTCCTCGAACCTCGACACTGTGTTGCGGCCGCTCGTCGATTCGTTGAAGGCGCGGCCGGGTCGCCACAACACCTCGCTCGTCGAACGCGCCTACGAGGTGGCCCGTGACGCGCACCGCGACCAGGTGCGCCGCTCGGGCGACCCCTACATCGCGCATCCGGTAGGTGTCGCGCTGATCCTGGCCGATCTCGGCCTCGACGACACGACGCTGGCCGCGGCGTTGCTCCACGACGCGGTCGAGGACACGTCGGTCACGCTCGACGACCTCGCATCCGAGTTCGGCGCCGACGTGGCGGCCATCGTCGACGGCGTCACCAAACTCGACCGTTTGCAATTCGACTCCAAAGAGGCGCAGCAAGCGGCGACGATGCGCAAGATGCTCGTCGCGATGGCCAAGGACGTGCGCGTCTTGCTCATCAAGCTCGCGGACCGGCTCCACAACATGCGCACCATCGCTTCCCTGCCGGAAGCGAAGCAGAAGCGCATTGCCCAAGAGACGCTCGACATCTATGCGCCGCTCGCGCACCGTCTCGGCATCCAGGACGTGAAGTGGCAGCTCGAAGATCTCGCGTTCGCCGTGCTCCATCCGAAGCGCTACGCCGCGATCGAGGCCATGGTGTTGCTGCACGCGGGGGAGCGCGAGGAGTATCTCGCCGATGTGATCGGCGCGGTCCGCGCCCGCCTTGACGAGCTCCACATCAACGCCGACGTACGCGGCCGACCGAAGCACTACTGGTCGATCTACGAGAAGATGGTCGTGCAGGGCAAGGAGTTCGCGGAGATCAACGACCTGATCGGCGTGCGCGTGATCGTGGAGTCCGTGAAGGATTGCTACGGCGCGCTGGGCTCGATTCACGCCTTGTGGCGTCCTGTGCAGGGCCGCTTCAAGGACTACATCGCGATGCCCAAGTTCAACCTCTACCAGTCGTTGCACACGACGGTGGTGGGTCCGCAGGGACGCGCTGTCGAGTTCCAGATCCGGACCGCCGAGATGCACCGGCGCGCCGAGTACGGCGTCGCCGCCCACTGGGGCTACAAGGAACAGCAGAGCCCCACCGAGGACCTCGTCTGGCTCCAGCGCATTGTCGACTGGCAGACAGAGACGACCGACCCGACCGAATTCATGCAGAGCTTGAAGATCGACCTCGAACAAGACGAGGTCTTTGTCTTCACGCCCAAGGGCAAGGTTGTGACCCTGCCGACCGGCGCAACACCCGTCGACTTCGCGTACGCGATCCACACCGAGGTCGGTCACCGCTGCATCGGCGCGCGGGTGAACGGGAGGCTGATCCCGCTGGAGTCGGCTCTGCAGTCGGGTGACACGTGCGAGATCTTCACGAGCAAAGTCGAGGGCGCCGGACCGAGTCGCGACTGGTTGCAGTTTGTCCAGACGCCGCGCGCCCGGTCGAAGATCCGCCAGTGGTTCTCACGCGAGCGGCGCGTCGACGCGATCGACGCCGGACGCGAGGATCTGGTCAAGGCGATGCGTCGCGAGGCGTTGCCGGTCCAGAAGCTCTCGGGCTCGCCCGTGCTGACCAATGTCGCCGAGCAGCTCAACTACGCCGATCTCGATGGCTTGTACGCGGGCATCGGTGAGGGCCACGTCTCGGCCAAGGCCGTCGTCCAGCGCATCCAGCGAGAGCTGCGCGGTGGTGAGGAGCAACTGCCCACGACCGTCGCCCGGCCGCCGCGTGCGCGCGGCCGTCACCACGCCGGCGCGGGCGTCCACGTCGAAGGTCTCGACGACGTCATGGTGCGGTTGTCGCGCTGCTGCACTCCGGTGCCGGGCGACGAGATCATGGGTTTCGTCACTCGAGGACGCGGAGTATCGGTGCATCGCACCGACTGCGCGAACGCGGTGAGCTTGCGGAGCCAAGCCGACCGGGTCATCGACGTCGACTGGGACAACGACGCACCGGGCAACTACACCGTGTCAGTCGAAGTCGAGGCACTCGATCGGTCGCGGCTGTTGCGCGACATCGCCGACGTGCTTTCGGAGCATCACGTAAACATCCTCTCGTGTGCGTCGCAGACCCAGGCGGACCGGATCGCTCGCCTCCGATTCGAATTCGAGCTCGCCGATCCGGGTCATCTCGATTCGATCCTCGCGGCTGTGAAGCGGGTCCACTCGGTCTACGACGCGACCCGAGTCCTCCCTGGCGCGCGGGTCTAGGGCGGTTTCCGGCGCGACACGCGCCGCGGCTTTGCCGGGAAACACTCCCGGGTGCACAGCGGGTCGGTCGGTAGGCTCGCCCGATGCCGGCTGACCGAGACGTGATGCGCGCCCCCAAGGGCATGCTCGACGTCCTGCCGCCGGAATCAGCGCGCTGGACGGAACTGGTCGCTCGTTTCGCCGCGAGGGCCGAGCGCTTCGGCTACGGATTGTTGCTCACGCCGATCGTGGAGCACTACGAGGTGTTCCAGCGGGTCGGTGAAACCACTGACATCGTGCGCAAGGAGATGTACGAGTTCGTCGACCGCGGCGGCCGGCGGCTTGCGCTGCGCCCGGAGGGAACCGCGCCGGTAGTGCGGGCCTTCGTCGAGCACCGGCCGGTGACGCCGTGGAAGGTGTGGTACCTCGCGCCGAACTTCCGGGCCGAACGTCCGCAGGCTGGTCGGTACCGTCAGCACTGGCAGCTGGGCGCAGAGGTGATCGGCGTCGACGATCCCGATATCGACGTCGAAGTGATCGACCTGCTGCACGGTTTCTACCGAGAGCTCGGCCTGCGCGACGTCCAGCTGTTGCTGAACTCGATGGGCGATGCCGAGAGCCGCGATCGGTACCGCGCCGTGCTCCTCGAACACTGGAGGGCGCACGCCGCGCTGCTCGGCGACGAGATGGAGCGCGCCGAGGCGAACCCGTTGCGCCTCCTCGACTCCAAGCGGCCCGACTGGCAGGACATGCTCGCCACCGCGCCCAACATCGGCTCGTATCTGAGCGACGCGTCGGCATCGCACTTCGCGCACGTGCAAGCCGGACTTTCACAGCTTGGAATTGCCCACGTGAACACCCCGCGGCTCGTCCGGGGATTCGACTACTACACGAGCACCGTCTTCGAATTCGCAGCCGGCGCGCTCGACGCCGCGCAAAATGCCATCGGTGGCGGCGGGCGCTACGACCGGCTGGCGGAAGAGATGGGCGGACCGGCCGCGCCGTCGATCGGCTTCGGGTCGGGCATCGAACGCGTACTGCTCGCGTGCGACGCCGAGGGTGTGCTGCCTGCGCCGAGCGCGCGGGTCGACGCCTTTGTCGTGGATCTGGTCGGTACGCCTGACGCGGCACTCGTGCTGTCGGAACTGCGCGAGGCAGGGATTGCGGCCGACCGTGCCTACGGCGGGCGTTCGGCACGCAGGCAATTCGGCGCAGCCGATCGCTCCGGCGCGTTGTGGGCAGTGGTGATCGGTGCGCGCGAGTCCGAGCAGGGGCTGGTTGCCGTTCGCGACTTGCGATCGGGCGAACAGGTCGAGGTGAAGCGCAAAGAAGTGGCGGCCTGGTTGGCGGCGAAGAAGGACGAGGCACCGCGATGATGCGTTCGCACCGCGCGGGCGACCTGCGCGCGAGCGACGTCGGCGAGTCCGTAGCAATTTGCGGCTGGGCGAACCCGCGCGACCACGGGGGAAAGGTCTTCATCGACGTTCGCGACGCCGCCGGCGTCGTGCAGGTCGTCGTCGACCCGCAACTTCCGGGTCTCGAGGTCGTGCACCGCATCCGACGCGAGTGGGTCGTGCGCGTAGTCGGCGACGTCGCGCTACGACCCGAGGGCACGGTGAACCCCGACCTCGTGACCGGTGAGATCGAGATCTTCGCGACTGCGCTCGAGGTGCTGAACGAGGCCGAACCTCCGCCCTTCCCGCTCGACGACCGCGTCGATGTCGACGAAAGCCTTCGGCTGCGCTACCGCTATCTCGACCTGCGCCGGGCGCCGATGCAGCGAAACCTGAGGATGCGCGCGGCGGCGAATCGAGCAATCCGTGAAGCGATGACCGAGCAGGGCTTCGTCGAGATCGAGACGCCGATGCTGATCGCGTCGACGCCCGAGGGCGCGCGTGACTTCGTGGTTCCGTCGCGGTTGCATCCGGGCAATTTCTACGCGCTGCCGCAGAGTCCGCAGCTGTTCAAGCAGCTCCTCATGGTCGGCGGAATGGATCGGTACTTCCAAATCGCCCGCTGCCTGCGCGACGAGGATCTGCGCGCCGACCGCCAGTTCGAATTCATGCAGCTCGACATGGAGATGACGTTCGCCGACCGCGACGATGTGCTCGACGCCGTCACTCAGGCAGTGATGGCGGCCGCCGACGCGGTCCGCCCCGGCGAGGCGCCTGCCGCCATCCCACGGATGTCGTGGCACGACGCGATGGAGCGATATGGCTCCGACAAGCCCGACGTGCGTTTCGGCATGGAGCTCGTCGAGCTGACCGACCTCTTCGGTGACACGCAGTTCAACGCGTTCGCGGGCGCCGAGGCGATCAAAGGCATCTGCGTGACCGGCGAGGGCGACACGACGCGATCGCGGCTCGATGTGCTGACCGACCACGCGAAATCGCTGGGCGCGGCCGGTCTCGTGTGGATGCGAGTCGGCGACGGGGGAGTGCTGGAATCACCGGTTGCGAAGTTCCTGTCGGAATCGGAACAGCTCGGTTTGGTCGACGCGCTGAGCGCGGGAGCGGGCGACTTGTTGCTGCTCATTGCGGGCGATCGCGCGATCGTGCGGTCGGTGCTGGGGACGCTGCGGCTCGACCTCGGACGCCCGCCGGTATCCGAAGCCGGGCTGCATTTCCTCTGGGTTGTGGATTTTCCGTTGTTCGAGGGCGTCGACAAAGAAACAGGCCGGCCCGTGCCGGCGCACCACGCGTTCACGATGCCGCATCTCGATGACCTGCCGCGGCTCGAGAGCGAACCGCTGTCGGTACGGGCCCAGGCGTACGACTTGGTGTTGAACGGGTGGGAGCTCGGCTCGGGCTCCGTTCGTATCCACCGCCCCGACATCCAGCAGCGCGTGCTCAGCCTGATCGGGATCGAACCGGACGAGGCACAATCGCGCTTCGGCTTCCTGCTCGACGCATTCCGCTACGGCGCGCCTCCCCACGCGGGATTTGCATTCGGCACCGACCGGCTCGTTGCGATTCTTGTCGGCGAGGAGAACATCCGCGAGGTGATTGCGTTCCCCAAGACACAGTCGGGTGACGATCCGTTGACGAACGCGCCGACGGCGATCGATCCGACGCACCTCCGCGAGCTCGGCCTCCGCCTCCTCGAACCGCCCGCCTGACGCGACAGTTGTGTCATTGATCCACCGAATTGGTGGATGAATGACACAACGCGGGTCGGCGCCACTCCGCGCGTCGGGCGTTGTTGTCTCAGCCGAGACCTACGGTCGGGCGATGCCTTCGTCCCTGAACATGTTCCAGGCCGTAGCGAGTCGCCAGCTGTCCCTTGTCACTCGTCGCCAGATGCGGTTGGCGGGTGTTTCCGACCGTCAGATCGACACACTCGTGAAGTCGGGCGTGCTCCAACGGACGCGACCTCGCGTGTTCGCCGTCGCTGGCTCGAGCATGAGCTGGGAACAGGCGCTGCTCGCGGTCGTACTCGCGGCGGACGAGGATGCGGTGGCGTCGCATTCGTCGGCGGCCCGGCTGTGGAATCTCAAACACCGTCCGCCGGAACGGTTCGAAATCACCACGCGGCGCGACCGGCGAGTGCGGCTCGAAGGCATTCGGGTGCACACGAGCGACTGCTTCGACGAGACGGACATAGCGGTGCAGGCCGACGTTCCTTGCACGAGCTTCGAACGAACCCTGTGTGACTGCTCGACCAGCATGACGCAGTTCGAGCTCGGCCGGGCGCTCGACGATGGCCTTCGACGCGGCGTCGCGTCGTTACGGCGCCTCGAAGCTTGCGCCGAACGTCTGGAGTCATGTCCGGGCCGGCACATGTCGGTCATTCGGAAGCTTCTTCGGGAGCGGGATAACGACTTCGATCCGGGCGGAAGCGCGTCGGAGCTCCGGGTCCTGAAGCTCGTGAGATTGGCCGGATTGCCGATTCCCGTGCAACAGCATCGCGTTCGCGTCGAAGGGCGCCGTTTTGTACTCGACTATGCGTGGCTGTCGCCGAAGGTCTTTCTCGAGTACTACGGACTCGCCGTGCACTCCCTGCCGAGCGCGGTGCACTACGACAACGATCGGCTCACGTTGCTCGCAGGGGCCGGTTGGAAGCCCGTCGTCGTGACTGATGTCGATTCCGACGACGCGATACTTCGCAAGCTCGCGACTGCTCTCGGGTAGGCACCTCGCGTTGTGTCATTCATCCACGGATTTGGTGGACGAACGACGCAACTGTCGCGACAGTTCGCGGTACGCCTAGCCTCCGGGTGTGGCGAAGGGGCCGGATCTGTTCGCAGCGGCCGTGGAGGAACGGCTGGCCAACCGCGCGCCGCTGGCGGCGCGGCTGCGGCCCCGAACGCTCGACGAGGTCGTCGGCCAGCAGCATTTGCTCGGACCCGGCAAGCCCCTGCGCGTGCTCATCGAGTCCGATCGGCTCTCGTCGCTCATCTTGTGGGGCCCGCCGGGCACCGGCAAGACGACCATCGCCCGTTTGATCGCGGGCGTCACTGCGAAGGCGTTCGAGACGCTGAGCGCGGTGAGCGCCGGCGTCAAGGACGTGCGCGAGATCGCCGATCGCGCCCGGGCGCGCCTGGGCGAACGGGGCCAGGGCACGATCATGTTCCTCGACGAGGTGCATCGGTTCAGCCGCGCCCAGCAAGACGTCCTCCTGCCATTCGTGGAGGAAGGCCTGCTCGTCTTCGTCGGCGCGACGACCGAGAACCCGTTCTTCTCCCTCACCGGTCCGCTCCTCTCGCGGAGCACGCTGTTCCGCCTCGACCCGCTCGACGACGATGCCTTGACTGCACTCGTCGACCGCGCGCTCGCAGACCCCGAGCGCGGGCTCGGGTCAGAGCCGACCAAGATCGAGGACGACGCCCGCCGCCATCTCATCGAGCGGAGTGAAGGCGACGCTCGCCATCTGCTCACCGTCCTCGAAGTCGCACACGCCCTCACCGTGCAGAGCGACCGAGACGTGATCACACTCGAAGACGCGGAGGCTGCACTGGCGCTGCGCAGCGTCAAGTACGGCGACGACGAGCACTACGACATCATCTCGGCGTTCATCAAATCGATCCGAGGGTCCGATCCCGACGCCGGTCTCTACTGGCTCGCGCGGATGCTCGATGCCGGCGAAGATGCTCGCTTCATCGCCCGTCGCTTGGTGATTCTCGCGAGCGAGGACATCGGACTGGCCGATCCGCAGTCGCTCCTGACCGCGGACGCCGCCGCACGCGCGGTCGAATACGTCGGTCTGCCCGAAGCGGCAATCAATCTTGCCCACGCGGTGCTCCACATGAGCCTGGCGCCCAAGAGCAACAGCGTCATTCATTCGCTCGGCGAAGCGACCGCGGCGGTCCGCGACCGCCGCGCCGGTCCGGTGCCGATGCACTTGCGTGATTCGAGCTACCGGGGGGCGCAGCGGTTGGGACACGGGAAGGGATACGTCTACCCTCACAGCGATCCGAGCGGCTGGGTTCCGCAGGAGCACCTTCCCGTCGAGGTCGCAGGGGAGCGGTTCTACGAGCCCGGCCGGCACGGAGCGGAACAGCGGTTGGTTCAGGCGTGGCGGGAACGACGGGGTGAGCGTGATAGCGACGATGTCGACGAGTGACGTGCTGGCCGTGATCGCGGCCACGGTCGTCGTCATGTTCGTGACGGTGATGGCCGTGATGCTGCTCACGCTCGCGCGCACCTTGCGTGAACTGCGCGCGACCGTCACCGCGCTCCAGGACGAAGCCGTCGCGCTGCTCGACGAGGCGCGCGTCGCGGTCGAAGATGCGGCCGGCGAAGTCGAGCGCGTCGACCGTTTGCTCGGTTCGGCAGAACGACTCGACGATGCAAAACGGGCGATCGCCACGCCGATGGTCAAGGCGATGGCATTCGGCACCGGCGTCTCGCGCGCCGCGCAGCGCCTGCGTACGAGCGAGCAGCCCCCGCGGAGAAAGTCGGCGTCATGATCAAACGCCTCACCTGGTTGACGTTCGGCTTCCTGCTCGGGCTCGGATCGTCGTGGGCTGTGACCCGGCGCCTCCGTCGCGTCGCCCAGAGGTACGTGCCGGTCGAGGTCGTCGACCGGTGGAGTACCAACGTACGGGCCGCGGTCAACGAGGGCCGCGACGCGATGCGAACGCGCGAGGCCCAGCTCAATGCGGGCTCGGCTCGTGCCGCCGGAAAGTAATCTGAGCCGGTCATGTCCGTTGTTCCCGCCACTGCCGACGAGTTGCGCCGCGCCTTTGTGGAGTTCTTCACCGCGCGCGGGCACGCGCACGTACCGTCGGCGAGCGTCATTCCGGTAGACCCCACGCTGTTGTTCACGATCGCGGGAATGGTGCCGTTCAAGCCCTACTTCACCGGTCAGGAGACGCCGCCCTACCGACGGGCGGTGTCGGTACAGAAGTGCATCCGGGCGGGTGGCAAACACAACGACCTCGAGGAGATCGGCCACACCAATCGCCACTTCTCGTTCTTCGAGATGCTCGGCAACTGGAGCTTCGGCGACTATTTCAAGCGCGAAGCGATCGCGTGGGCGTGGGAGTTCTACGCGGACGTGCTGCAACTCGATACCGCTCGCCTGTGGGTCACGGTCCACGAAGACGACGACGAGGCGGAGCGCATCTGGCGCGAAGAGATCGGCTTCCCGGCCGACCGTATCCAACGCCTCGGCGAGGCCAACTTCTGGCGGATGGGAGATACCGGTCCCTGCGGACCGTCGTCGGAGATCTTCTGGGATCTCGGGGCGGACTTCGGCCCCGACGGCGGCCCGATCACCGAGGCCGACCGGTACATCGAGATTTGGAACCTCGTGTTCATGGTCTACGACCAGCAGGCCGATGGCACGCTCGCGCCGCTCCCGATGCAGTGCGTCGACACCGGCGCCGGCCTCGAGCGAAACCTCATGGTCGTGCAGGGCAAGACGTCCATCTGGGACATCGATGTGTTCCAGCCTCTGCTCGGCCAGGCCCAACGCGCGACTGGCGCGTACTACGGCCGCGACGAGCGCACCGACGTGTCGCTGCGAATCATCGCCGAGCACGCCCGCACGATGTCGTTCATGGTTGCCGACGGGGTTCGGCCGTCGAACCAGGAACGCGGCTACGTGCTGCGCCGCATCATCCGGCGAGCGGTGCGCCACGCGTACCTCCTCGGCGCGCGCGATCTCGTCTTGCCGCAGATGGTGGATGTCGTCGTCGACGTGATGGGCATTGCCTATCCCGAGGTCACGCGCGCGCACGACGTCATCGGCAAGGTCATCGAGCGCGAGGAGGACGCCTTCCGCGCGACGTTGCAGCGAGGCGTCGATCTGCTCGACGGGCTTCTCGAACGGGGCGACGTCGGAGGCGAAGAGGCGTTCTTTCTCCACGACACGCTCGGCTTCCCTATCGATCTGACGCGCGAGATCGCCGCGGAACGAGGACGCGACGTCGACCTCGAAGGCTTCGAGCAGCGCATGGAAGAGCAGCGGGTTCGCGCGCGCGACGCAGCGAAGGCCGCGAGCCAGGCTGCGGCGGCCCGCGTCGAGACGGCAGCCACCGACTTCACGGGAAGGCAGGAGTACGCGTCGATCGCCAAGGTGCTCGCGCTCGTCGTCAACGGTGCGCAAACCGAGCAAGCCGGTGAGGCTGAAGAGGTTGATGTGATCCTCGATCGCACACCCTTCTATGCGGAATCCGGCGGACAGATCGGCGACACGGGCACGCTCACCACTGCCGCGGGCGCAATCGTCGACGTCCGCGACACGCAGTACGGGCTGCCCGGCCAGATCGTGCACAAGGGCCGCGTCCGCGTCGGC
>Ga0306920_100016944_pt1 | contig 10046 bp, 10 predicted proteins | sample flu12Cox44000170_FD_204666 | JGI IMG/M metagenome (GOLD analysis project Ga0306920, IMG submission 204666) | Lab enrichment of tropical soil microbial communities from Luquillo Experimental Forest, Puerto Rico - flux4day.12C.oxic.44.000.170 (v2)... | ecosystem: Environmental > Terrestrial >...
TGATGCCAGATGATACTACGCTTTCTAAAATCCACAGCATTAGTTGGCTGTTCAGTATGTCCCATACGACCAGACGTTTCGCAGGTAGGGCCACCTTGTGTGCCGCCTCGAGTTCGGTTCGTTCCTGCTCGCTCGTCAGTACCTGCCGTTTCTCCTGATTTTCAGCCATAATGACACTCGCGGGCCCCTTTCCAGCAATAGTGCCACGAGGCCGACAGAATAGCAACCGCTGGCGAATCCGCCGCATAAGACTCCGGGAGGCCTAGCGCCGATGATAAGGACGGGACCGTAATCCTTGCGAAACCAAAGAAACGACGACGGCCTTTTGTCTGTTAGCGTCATCACCCTGGCGGTTCTTCTCGCAGCCCGATCACGACCTTCGCGAGCGTTGAAGGTTTGACCTTCTTTCCATTGAGAATTGCCCGAATCGTTTTGCGATCAAGTCCCTTCTCTTTGGTTGTTCTTCGCAATCCGCGCTCCCTGATCTCTGCTATTAAACTTTCGTTAGCTGCCACCCGTTCGCCGTCATAATGAATACACACATCATCAATGTTCTCGATGAAATCGTCTTTACGCTGCTCAAACCGGGAAACCTCTTTTCCAATGCAATGCTGCAGGCCGCCGTTTATCGTCATACGGCGCAGTAGCCCGCGCGTGTGAGCCTTGCATTTCTCTCCGTCCGGCCCGAGCGATTTGATTTCGGGGTGCTCGATATAACCGCACAACACATCGCCCAAAGTGACGATATCCGCTCGCGAGAGTTCGTCCAGACGATAGCTCTTTCCATCATGCGTGTTGATGCATAAGGAGTGCGCCCAGCCCGCGCAGTCTTTGCTGAACGGGGTGAGCAGCGTCAGCTTCTGCTTGTCACGTGTTCGAGGATGCAAGACAAATCCGAAGGGGCTACGCAACCGATCCCTCGCTGTTGCCGAGCGCCCAACCCTGCTATAATTGCGGGGGTAGCAGGAGCCTGGGGGCGCAGCATAGTTCAAGATTGTCGATTTGTGATCTCGAGATGCACCCGAGTGTCGCGGGTGAGGCGCGTCCCGGCCGGAAAGGATTGCTCATGGCATCTGAAGCAGGCAAGCTGGTAATTGAAAAGCCGAAAGCTCGGACCAGCACGACCCAGATTGAGACCCATGCACGTATCGAGTTCAGGGACATTACCGAACTCATTCAGAAACTGATCGCAGAGTCCGGAGTTCAAAGTGGGGTGTGCCACGTGTTTGCCCCGCATACCACGGCGGCTATTCTGGTGCAGGAAAACGACGACCCGGCGCTGCAGAAGGACCTCGCCGAGTTCCTGGACCAGTTGGCCCCCCGCGGCAAGGAATATCACCACAACGACGGCAACTGCGACTCGCATCTGAAAGCCGCCGCAGTCGGGTGTTCCAAGACCCTGCTGATCGAGAACCGGCGACTGATTTTGGGAAGATGGCAGGGTGTCTTCTACTGCGAATTCGACGGTCCGCGGCGGCGCGAACTCCGCGTCAAAGTTGTCCCTGACTAACGAGGCGAGTAGCGAATGACAAATCGTGAGTCGGGAACCGGAAATCGATTCGCTGCTCGCTATTCGCGATTCGCGCTCAATTCACGATTCCATGGAAACTCTCGGGATCTACGTCCAAGTGCCTTTTTGCGCGTCGAAATGCAGCTTTTGCAACTTCACGTCCAAGGTGGGGCTGGCTGGCGCGCTTGATGTTTACTGCCACGCCCTCGAACACGAAATCGCCTGCCTGCCGGCGCTTTATGAAGCCAACCAGATCGGGCTGAAAGTTCTCGCGCTCCCGGTTGACACAATCTACATCGGTGGCGGCACACCTTCGTTGCTGGGCATGGAGCGGTTGCGCCGGATTGTCTCCGCCTTGCGCGGCCGCTTTGAACCGCGCGAGACAGCCGAGTTCACGCTGGAGGTCACTCCCGGATCGGCGGATGATGACTTGCTCGACGCAGTGCTGCGGCTCGGCGTGGATCGGCTGAGCATCGGGGCGCAGTCCTTCGACGACGGCGAACTGCGTTGCGTGGGCCGCTTGCATTCCGCTGCCGTGACTCATGATCTCGTGAACCGAGCGCGTTGTGCCGGGTTCAAGAACATCAGCCTGGATCTGATTGCCGGCTTGCCTCACCAGAGTGAGTCTTCTTGGTTAGAGAGCCTTCGCCAAGCAATACGGCTCAGGCCTGAGCATCTATCCGTGTACCTCTTTGAAGTGGACGAGAGGAGCCGCCTGGGCAGCGAAGTCTTGGGGCATGGAACGCGTTACGGGGCCGCTCAGGTGCCGAGCGATGATTTCATGGCCGATGCCTACGTGACGGCTTGCGAGCTGCTGTTGAAGAAAGGGTACGTTCATTACGAGATCTCAAATTTTGCCCTACCGGGCTTCGAATCGCGACACAACCGGCGCTATTGGCGACTCAAGCCCTACGTGGGCCTCGGCGCCGGCGCGCATTCCTTTGACCGGTACCGTCGATGGTCGAATGAAACAGCGCCGCAGGTCTACCAGGACAAGCTCGCGCGCGGTGTGTCGCCCATCTCTGAGTTGCGCCTTCTCAGTTCCGAAGAGCAGTTGGAAGAGTTCTTCTTTCTCGGCTTGCGCCTCTGCCAGGGCGTCGACCTCACTAGGGCGCGCCGGCGGTGGGGACGAGACCAGGTGGCGCGCTGGGAGCCTAGAATCCGTGCTCTCGCCGCCGACGGGTGGCTGGAAGTGAATGATGACAGTGTCCGTCTTCCCCCGCGGGCCTATCTGGTTTCGAACGAAATATTTCAAGAGTTTTTGGTCTAGATATCGCCTCGATTAGTTCTTTATATCAGGATGGCACAAGGTGTGAGTCACGACCCCCTCCCATGGGGTTCCTATACGCTCCAGCGCTGGGGGCGGCCGCTGGCTGTGGTAGCGGCGCTTGTGTTCTTCATATCTTCGATGTTCCCGGTGGTCGCCGGCCTGTCGAAAAACACGGATTCCATCCCAAAATGGTGGGGCACGCTGGACGTTGGCATTGCCCTTGTGCTTGCGACTCTCGCGTTTGCGATCGTGGCGCTCGCCGGCAGCAAGGTAACCGGACGGATTGAAGAGGTCAGCTATCGAGCCTACCGCATCTTGATCCATGGAATTCTTGTGCTGAATGTGATGTTCTTCCTTTTTGGCGATCGGATCATTTGGATCAATTGTCTGACTGGCTTTGCGTGGCGGACCTGGCTGCTCCTGTATGTCCTGCCGGCATGGCTCACCGTTAAGAACTATGGCGGGCCTCAGGCGTCGCAGCACAATTGAGTATCGAAGACACAAGGACTGCTGACGACATTTATGAAATCACCAGTTGACCTGCGCAGCGACACCGTCACCCGTCCCACGCCTGCGATGCGTCGCGCTATGGCCGAGGCAGACGTCGGCGATGATGTTTATCGCGAGGACCCAACTGTTAACCGCCTCGAGGAACACGCCGCCGAGCTCTTCGGCCGTGAGGCTGGCCTGTTTGTTCCCTCGGGAACGATGGGTAATCAGGCGGCGATCAAGGTCCACACCCGGCACGGCCAAGAGGTCATTTGTGAAGAGCGGGCGCACATCTTCAATTACGAGATGGCAATGATGGCCGCTTTTTCCGGTTGTGTGGCGCGGACCCTCTGGGCTGCGGACGGCCTCCTGACCTGGGAACTCATAGCGCGCGAGGTGCGCGGGCGTTCGCCGCATCGAGCGCGCACGGGCCTCGTTTCACTGGAGAACACAGGCAACCTCGCCGGCGGTTCAGTTTACCCTCCAGAAGTTGCGGACGAGATCTGCGACCGCGCCCACGAGGCCGGACTTCCCGTTCACCTGGACGGGGCGCGAATCTTCAATGCCAGCGTTGCTTGCGGCCGATCCGTGGCCGATCTGACGCGCAAGTTCGACTCAGTCATGTTTTGCTTTTCCAAGGGACTCGGCGCCCCGGTCGGCTCTATGCTGGTCGCGAGCCGCAGCTTCATTGAGGAGGCAAGGCTGGTGCGGAAGATGCTGGGCGGTGGCATGCGCCAGGCGGGTGTATTGGCCGCAGCCGCGCTAGTGGCCCTCGAAGAGTCACCCCAACGCCTTCACCTCGACCACGAGAATGCCAGATTTCTTGCCGAAGGCCTGGCGGAGATTCCCGGAATCAAGATCGACCCCACCAAGGTGGTTACTAATATTCTCTTTTTCGACGTCTCGGCAACTGGGCTGACGGCGGCAGAGGTTTCCAGGCTTCTTGCTAGCGAAGGGGTACTTGCCGGGGCTTCGTCACCCACGTCCATCCGCATGGTCACTCACTACGACGTCGATCGCGCCGGGTGTGAGCGCGCCTTGCGGGTCCTGCGCGATGTCGTCGATACATCTCGCAAGGCTGTGCTGCGCGACGCTTAGCGTTGCTGATTATGCGGCCGTAGAAGCACGGTAGCTGTGTGTAGCCGTACTTCCTGGCGCTCTTGCGCGACAAAAGACCACGACTTCAGAGACAAAACCGCCCCCCGTCAGCTATAATCAACCTCAAAATGGTTAAGATGAGGGCGCAGCGCGGTTCTTTTCTCCAGTTGGCTTCGACAGCCGGCATCTGGCAGCGCCTGGAGCCCAGAGCGGTTGAATGCTTACGCCTGGTGGGGCTGCTCCTAGTCTCCTTCGTCCCATATGCAGGATCAACGCTAGACGTTCGCGCTCAGACGGTGACAAAGACGCTGCTGGCTCCGCTGATAAACCCTGCACCTGCGCAACAAGCGGCACCGCCTGCACCCGCTCCTGCGTCACCGGCTGACCAAGCGATCCCTTTGCCACAGATTGCCGACCGAGCGGAGCAACTGGAGGCCCTACTGCGGCAGATTTCCGATCAACTGGTGCCCCCTGCCGAACTCACCGAGGCCGACCGCGCAGCCAAGGCGCGGAGCGAGGAATTCAACCAGCGTGCGCAGCAAGTCGAGAACCTCCTCGCCGGCATGCCGAACACCGTGGAAGTGCGGGACGAAGAACTGTACTGGAGCTCTCTCGGCCAAGAGTACACCGCCCAGCGCAAGCTTCTGACCGCCCGCGCTGCCGGCCTGCAAGATCAGATTCGTCTGCTCGATGGCCAGCAGGTGCAGTGGCAGGCTACATGGGACCAGATCCACAAGACCGAGGGGATCGAGGCGGTGGTCGAGCGCATCCGGCATGAACTGGAAGCCATTCGGGACATCCGCTCGCAGGCGCAGGAGCAACTGAATCTCATCCTGACCCTTCAGAACCAGGTGTCGCAGCAGGACCAGCAAATCTCGGCCGTGATCGCCACCATTGGCGACGCCCGGGAACGGCTACGCGGTCGGTTGCTCGAGAGGGACAGCCGTCCGCTATGGCAGACCCGCGAAGGGCGCAAGGTCGACCAGCCGATGGCCACGCTGATCCGCAGGTCCGCCAATCGCGAGTTCACGAGCGCAGGGGATTTCTTGCGAGCGAAGACGGAGCGGGTGCTCGTTGTTGTGGTGCTGTACCTTGTGGGTTTGCTGGCCGCCCACCAACTCAAGCGTTACGCCAGCAGCGGGACGCGACCGGGCGTTCCTCCGGAAGCCTCCGAGATCTTCGCCCGTCCCTTTTCGGTCGCGCTGCTGTTGGCCTCGTTCGGAACAATTGGGCAGGCTTCGGCAGCTCCATTCAGTGTCGCTTTCGTCATCTACCTGCTCTATCTGATTCCGGTGTTGCGGCTACTTCCGCCTTTAATCGATCCAGGATTGCGGCCCTTCCTGTTCACTCTGGCGGCCGTCTACTTGCTCGAGGGCATGCAGCTGATGACGCAGTTCCCGCCATTGGTGAAGCGGGAGATCTTCGCCCTGATCGTTTTCTCCGCCCTGGTCGTTTTCGCCTGGCTCACACGCCCCTCCCGGGTTCGCCACCTGCGAATGCGCTGCCGGAATCTGCGGCTGCTGGTGGTCGGGGTCCGAGCCGGGCTCGTCCTGCTGGCTGCGTCGCTCGTCGCCAACATTTTCGGCTTTCTTGCTCTGTCGCAGATTCTCGGGGTGGCCACGCTGCTCGGCGCCTTTGTGGGGGCCGCCCTTTACACCGCGGTCCGCGTGCTGATTTTGGTTCTGACCACTGTTCTGCACAGCGACTGGGCGGGCTTTCTGCCCGAAGTGCGCCGCGAGAGCGTCGAGCGCTGGGGCCCGCGCCTCCTTGCTCTGGGCGCCTCTTTGTTGTGGTTGGACGCAGTGCTGTATTTATTTACCATCCACGACAGCGTGACGAGCGCCTTGTCCAGCTTCCTCCTATATCCCATCGGTTTCGAACGAGTCCATTTTACGCTAGCGGGTGCGCTGAGCCTTCTGCTGATCTTGGTGCTCGGCTACCTCCTGGCGAACGCCATTACTCTTGTGCTGCAGAAGGTGCTGCTTTCGAGGTTGCCCCAGCAGCGAGGTCTCCCCTACGCCATCTCAACGGTCACCTACTACTTGCTTTTGCTGTTCGTTTTCCTGGTAGCTCTGACTGATGCGGGAGTAGAGCTCAACAAGTTTTCGGTGGTTACTGGGGCCCTCGGCGTCGGCGTGGGCTTCGGCTTACAAAATATCGTTAACAACTTCGTTTCAGGACTGATCCTGCTCTTCGAGCGACCCATCCGCGTCGGTGATACCGTGGAGGCGGGCGGACTGGTCGGTACGGTGAAACGGATCGGAGCTCGCTCCAGTACCCTCCAGACGTTTCAGGGTTCGGAGGTGATTGTGCCTAACAGCAATCTGCTTTCGAACCAGGTCATCAACTGGACCCTTTCTTCACCGTGGCGGTGCGTGCAGATACCGGTTGGAGTCGCTTACGGCACAGATCCTGAACCTGTGCTCAAGCGGCTCGTCGAGGTAGCAGAATCGTATCCGGGGGTTATGCGCGATCCCCAGCCTGCCGCCTTTTTCCTGGGCTTTGGCGACAGCGCGCTGAACTTCGAACTCCGCTTCTGGGCCGGTCAAGACACGTGGTTCCAACTCAAGAGCGACGTGACCAGCGGCGTCGCCAAAGCACTTCGGGACGCCGGCATCGAGATTCCTTTCCCACAGCGGGACCTCCACGTGCGCAGCATCGATGCCTCAGTCAGAGAGGCGCTGGCCAGCAATGATGCGCGGAGCGTCTCTTCTGTTTACTCTGTCGGGTCGAAGGCCGTCGGACTGAAAACGCAGGGACTGGCGCCAAGGACTGGGAGTCGGGAGGAAAAGTGAACCTGCAGTTGTTTCCTCCCAGAGCCTATGGTAGGCTCTACGACGAATTCTGGGACAGCGCAGGCCAGTCGAGAACGTCCTCAAGGGCGCTTTTGGGAGTTCCGCCGACGTCCGAGATGTCAAAAATTCCAAAAGGAGAAGATGTACGTATGAGTCGGGAAAAAGTCAGAGGCTTAGTGCTTTGCGCGCTCGCAGCGGTCTCGATGCTGACCCTCGCCGGAACCGCCTTGGGACAGAGGACCGAGATCAAAGGCCTGATTGTAGGGCGCGACGGCGCGAATGTGATCATCAAGAGCCAGGAGGGAAACAACGTGACGGTAGCCCTGGACGACTCCACTAAAGTGCAGGCGATCAAGGGAAAGTTAGGACTTCGGAGGTCCGACTTAGGCTTCACCGCCCTTGTGCCGGGGCTTCCAGTTGACGTTGACGCAGAAGGTCCTCCCAACCAGTTAGTCGCAAAGAGTGTTAAGTTCAAGGCCAGTGACCTAAAAACCGCCAACCAGATCCAGGCTGGCCTGACACCGACACAACAAGAGCTCTCGTCCACTCAGCAGCAGGTCCAGGCCAACCAACAGCAGCTCCAAGCCCAGCAGCAGCAGCTCCAGGCCCAGAACGCGCAGATCGAGGCCAACCAGCAGAAGATCATGGCCAACCAAGAACAGATTCAGAAAACTCAGAGCGAACAGGAGGCTTTGGGCAAGCGCTTCGGTGAACTCGGCGACTACGATGTTAAGGGCTCGGCGACCGTCTATTTCCCCGTGAACAGCAGCTCGGTTAACGCGAAAGGGAAGCAAGACCTGCAAGCGCTAGCGGCTCAGGCGAAGCAGATCGGCACCCATTATTTAATCCAAGTGGCAGGGTACACGGATTCTTCCGGAGGCGCTCAGTACAACCAGCAACTGAGTGATAAGCGCGCTGACGCTGTGATCGCCTATCTTCAGCAATCCTGCGGAGTTCCGCTGTTCCGTGTGCTGTCGCCTGCAGCCATGGGCATGTCCAACCCTGCCGCTTCGAACGAATCCGCGAAGGGGATGGCGGAGAATCGCCGCGTCGTGGTGAAGGTCCTTGTCAACAAGGGCTTGGCTGGGTCGTGAACCGACTGAAGTGGCAGGAGGCTGGAAAATGGCGTCGGTCAGCCTCCTGCATGAGAATGAGCGAATTCGCCCGGGAATACCGCTTATCTATATAGGAGGGGTTGCCGCAGCAAGGCGATCGTGGGCCAGTTTACGCCTTGCAGCGTCAGTTTACCTCGCCACGAGCGGCGTAAAGCCTACATCGACTGACCTCTCACCCAGGCGGGGCGCCATCGGCTTGAGTGCGGGACCTCTCTCCGCTTGATGCACAAAGAAGACGATATCCTTTCTGGAGTTTCTCGCATCAGACTTCATCGGAGGGAACAACGAGGACGACTTCAGGCTATTTAAATGTCTTGGCCTGGGGGGCGTGAATCGTCTATTCTGAGCTGAGAGTCTCCGAGGAGTCTGAATCACCACGAGCGCGAAGTGCGAGGGAATAATCACCCAAGGACTGTGAACGATGCGGATTCGCTACCCTAAACTCGAAACAGGAAAATCAGCTGGCAATCCGCAACTTGCAATTGGCTTTTTGCTTACCCTATTCGTTGCGGGGCTGGGGGTGGCTAGGGCGAGTGCCACCACAATGAGTATGGAGCAGCTCGTCCAGGCGTCAACAGATATCGTGCGCGGGCAAGTCGCCAGCCAGGAATCGCGATATAACGAGAGCAACACACAGATCGTGACCTTGACCACCATCCTCGTTGGAGAGCGCATCAAGGGGCGGGCACCGGCCACGGTGGTTGTGGAACAACCCGGCGGTACCGTGGGCAATATCCGTTCGGATGTAGCCGGGACCGTCCGCTTCCACGAGGGCGGGGACTACCTGCTGTTCCTCGAACCTGAAAGGCTAAACCCATCGCGCCGAGTGGTGGTGGGGATGTCGCAAGGCGCCTACCGCATCTACCGCGACGCCACCACCAACGAAGAACGCGTGATTCAGCCCTCGTCGAAGCCTGTCGAGCGCGACGAGACGAGGGCCAGTGAGCCTGTCGCGGAGCCTCCTCCTGCCGGCGCGGAAACGATCCCCTTGAGTCAGTTTAGACAACAGCTTTCCACGGCCATGGCCGCTCCCCTGGTCGTTCCCAGGGGAACCTCCATCCCGATCGTCATCGAGACCACCGAGTTCGAGGGTGTAGGCCGCATGCGCGTTGTGGGACGAACCACCGCCGACCTTTTTCCCAACTCGAAGACGGCGATACCTGCAGGAAGCACTGTCGAGGGGAGTGCGCAAAGGTGGCAAGGCGCGTGGAAAGTCTACTGGAGCCAAGTATCCGTGCACGGCGTGGGCATCTCGATTTCGGGAAGTAGCGAGGAGTTCGGCGAGGGCCTGCGCGGCAGGTCGATGATGGTGAAAGTCAAGTAGCTTGCCCCCGGGCTTGGCTTTGGAACCGTGGTGCCCCGTTCGCTTGCGCAAGGCAGGCTTGGTTAGGTCAGCCCTACCAAATTTAATCTCCCGAAACAAGCGTAAGGTCAGCGAGGGTGCGACTAAGCTCCTGAAAACGCACCTTAAGGTTGCGTAAGCCCAGTCAGGTCAGATTCCTTTGAGACCTTCCTGGGCGCTGGCCAACCATAGCCCCAGCGTGGATGAAGCCGAAGCCGAAGGTCCGCGACCCACCATTGCGGGAAGCGCGGAGGGGTCTATCGAAGGTGGGAATCCTTGGTGAATCGTTCACATTCAAATTCCCTGAAAAGTGCGCCGATTTTCCGCTGTAAACCGTTGGCTGCTCTTAGGATATCTGCAATCCTTAATGGCGTTCGGCATTCAAATTTCCTGAAAATTGGGCCGATTTTCACTGTAACCCACAGAT
>Ga0306920_100016945_pt1 | contig 10046 bp, 12 predicted proteins | sample flu12Cox44000170_FD_204666 | JGI IMG/M metagenome (GOLD analysis project Ga0306920, IMG submission 204666) | Lab enrichment of tropical soil microbial communities from Luquillo Experimental Forest, Puerto Rico - flux4day.12C.oxic.44.000.170 (v2)... | ecosystem: Environmental > Terrestrial >...
GGGGGGGCCCCCGGGGTGGTAATTTTTTTAAACCCCCGGGGGGCCCCCCCCCCCCCCGGCTCGCCAGTTAAATCAAAGACGGCAGTGCCATGGCGACCTCGGAACCAACCCCGATTCCGCGAACAGCCCCGCGCAAGCCCGCGAGCGTACAGCCGGGCGGGGGTTGGTGCCAGCGGATTGAGCAGCTGTGGGGCCTTTGGCGGCGCTTTTGGCTGCGCACGTGTCGGCCAGGCTATGTCCGCCATATGGCCGAAGTGCGGCAAGGTGAATGTCACGGCTGCTCCCACCGCATCATCGATTCCCGAGACTTGAAATATTGCCGCAACGTGTGCGGCTACTGGTTTCATCCCAAAGACGATGCCTTCCTGTGGCGAAACAAGCTCGGCCTGGCTCGCTATGGTCTGGCCGAGGTCGTTCTTTTCACGATTCTTCTTGGGGCGGCAAGCGCTTTGTTTGCAGTCGGCGGAGTGTGCCTGTTTGGCGGCTTGTGGTTGCCCGTGCCCCTGCTGTTGCTGCTCTGGCTTGAAATCCTCTACTTTTTCCGCGATCCGGAACGGCCCATCCCGGATGATCCGGCCGCCCTGGTTAGCCCTGCGGACGGCAAGATCACCCATGTCGAAGAAGTCGTGGAAGCGGACTTCCCCGGCGGTCGAGCCCTGCGCATCAGTATCTTCCTGTCCATCTTCAACGTCCACGTCAACCGCAGTCCGCGCAGCGCGCGTGTAGCCAATGTTCGCTATTTCCCCGGCTCGTTTCTCGATGCCCGCAATCCGCACAGCGCCGTCCAGAACGAGCAGCTCTGGATCGATCTGGAGGAAGCCGGCGGCCGGCCCATGCGCGTCAAACAGATTTCCGGGGCCATCGCTCGCCGCATTGTCTGCTGGCTCAAACCGGGGGACCAGCTTCAGGTCGGCGAACGCATCGGCATTATCAAGCTCGGCTCGCGCACCGATGTGCTCGTGCCCGCCGGGCCCGGTGTGGAAATCCTCGTCAAGGTCGGCGACAAGGTTCGCGGCGGCAGCTCGGTGCTGATGCGGTTGCTGACTGGTTGACGCCTCTTGCCGTTTCTCTAGGCCGGTCCGAAAATGACCTCGCCCTTCGGGAAAACGCAGCACGTGGAGCATCTTTGGTTATTCGAAAGGAGACGGTCCAGTGAAAACGCGCATTCTTTTGACAGCGGCGTTGGCGGCCCTGGTTGGCGTAGCAGGCCAGCAAGCCATCCAGGGCGGCGACAAGAAGAAGGATGAGGATCCCTTTGCCAAGTTGCCCAAACCCGGCCTGGAGCACAAGCTCCTGGCCCAGCTCGAAGGCACCTGGAATGCCAAGGCCAAAGCCTGGTTCGGGCCGGACGAGGCAAAGGAATCCAGCGGAATCATGGTTCGCAAAATGATCCTGGACGGCCGCTATCTGAAGGAAGACTATAAAGGCGAATTCCTGGGCAAGAAGTTCATGGGCCAGGGCGTGACCGGCTACGACGTGATCAAGAAGAAATACGTCATGGCCTGGGTCGATAACCAGGGCACCGGAATTTCCACCGCCACGGGCACCTACGACAAGGAAAGCAAGACCCTTACTTTGAACGGGGAAGAAGACATGCCGGACGTGGGCAAAATAAAAACTCGCCATGTTCTGAAGATCGTTAGTGCCGACGAGGAAAACTTCCAGATATTCCACACCCCGCAAAAGGGAGGCAAGGAATTCAAGGTCCTGGAGATCACCTACACACGCGCCAAGTGATCTTTGGTAGGGTGCGTTCGGTCTTCGCAGTCGCCCCTGCCCCGGATGCAAGGATTGCTAGGTTTTTCCGGGGCGGCTGCGAAGACCGAACGCACCCTACACTCTTATTGTCCTTCCGCCGTTCCCTGCAACAAACCCAGTTCGGCGGCGATTGTTTTCATGGCCTCGATGACAAACTGGATGTGCTCGGTCAGATCAACGCCGAAGTCGGCGGCGCCCCGAACGATGTCCTCGCGCTTGACGGTGCGGGCAAAGCCTTTTGACTTCATTTTTTTTTTGACGCTTTGGGCGGTCAGGTCGGTGATGCCTGCAGGTCGGACCAGGGCCGCTGCCGTGATCAGCCCGGCCAACTCATCACAGGCATAAAGGGCCTTGTCCACCAGGTGCACGCGCGGGCAATCGGGCAGGTAGTCGGCATGAGATTTGATCGCGTAGATCACGTCCTCCGGATAGCCTTGTTCCTGGAGGATAGCGGCCCCCTTGAGGGGGTGATCGGGCGGATCGGGCCAGCGCTCGTAATCGAAATCGTGGAGCAAGCCGATGATGCCCCAGCTTTCTTCATCCTGGGCCAGTTTTAGGGCATAATCGCGCATGGCAGCCTCAACGGCCAACATATGCTTGATGAGGCCGGGGTTCGTGGTATATTCGTTCAGCAAGGTCCAGGCAGCAGCGCGGTTCATGGAGGATTTTCTATGGCCGCCGGCCTGGGGATGCAAGGCGGCGGCCGAAATGGGCCGCACGATCGGTTTTTTCGGCAAGGTCTCGACAACCGGCGTGGCAGAATCAAGCCAGGAAATGGTGGTTGCGTTCAAAGCCGGGTAGAATAACAGTGGCATGCCACCGTTACGGGGGCTCAGCTCCTTCCCGCGGCCGGATAAGACTCGCCGCTCGCACAGGGGAAAGCAAGGCAAATGGCTGACCTTGTCCTCCATGTTGGAAGCTATACTGATCAGGGATTGCGGCCCAATAACGAAGACCGCTTCGTGGTGGATCTGGTGCACAATATTTTTCTGGTGGCCGATGGCATGGGCGGGCAGGAACGGGGCGAGCAGGCCAGCGGCATGGCTGCAGATATCATCCCGCGCGTGGTTCAAGACCGGTTGGCAGCCCTGGACCAGGCGAGCGACGCGGTTCGCAGGGCTCTCGCCGAAGCCAACGAGGCCATCATCAATGCCGGTAAGACCCAGCCGGAAGGCCGGCGCATGGGCACCACCGCGGTCCTGGCCTTACGCCAGGCAGACCAGATGTACGTCGCCGGCCTGGGCGATAGCCGCGCCTATCTCATCCGCGACGGCAAGGTGGAGCAGCTCACGGTGGATCATTCGGTGGCCCAGGCCCTGGTGGCCAGCGGCGCCCTCACGCCGGAAGAAGCCCGCCACAGCCCCTATCAGCACGTGTTGCACAAGTTTCTCGGCTGCGCCGGCTTGAACGAGGGAGCCGAAGTCCGCCCCCTGACCCCACAAGCCGGCGATCGTCTCCTGCTCGCCAGCGACGGCTTGACCAATCATATCACAGAGGAAGATTTGCGCCAGGGGTCCAAGCAGTTTATCAATCCCCAGGATTGGGTGAAGCACCTGGTCCGCCTGGCCCTGGAGCGCGGCTCACGCGACAATGTTACCTGCGTGGTGGTGGCGTTCGAGACCGCCTGAAGATTATTTCGGGGACATGGGCGCCAGCCGCATCAGTTCGAAGGATGCAATCCGCCAGTGCGGCTGCGGCGGAAAAAGAGCGGGATCGGGCTGTTCCTGATCGAGAGGCACAACCACCTCGTTGCATTGCACCGTTATTTTGCATTCGGCCACGATCGGAAATTGCCCAGGGCCGGGGAATTGCAGGCTGCCGAAAAAGTCAAACTGGGGCTTGCCTTTCTCGATTCGCCAGGGATTAAGGAAATTCTCCTTGGCCAGCTGAAACATCATCATCGGTTGTTTTCCCGCAAGAATGTCCTTGATCTGACCGCGCATTTCTTTCCAGGGACCTTTGCCCCCAGTAAGCTTTGCCCAATCGGTCTTGTCCGGGATGGTTTCGGAGGTTTTGCCCTGGCGAAGGTCGGCCCAGATACTTTCCAGAAACACTTTCGCCAGCTTATTCATATTCTCCAGGGATTGTCCAAGCGGAGTGTAATCGACCCTGACCAAGTCAAACTGCATAAGAAAGACAAACCATTTCCGCATCCCGCCGGCTTCCCCTTCGGTGCTGCGGACCGGCACCTTGGCGACGATGGTCGCCTCGGGCGTGGTAATCTTATAGAAGCGAGTTACGAAGTAGCCCCCTTTGTCATAACCCCAGTCATTGAACCCCTGAGGTTCAATCTTGCAATCCTTGCCGGCGCGGCCCAGGACGTTGATCAGAAAGTGTTCGCGAAAGCCGGTGAGCGCGCCTGGTCCCTGACGGCTGGGAGTATCAAACAGCCTGGCCATCTGCTTCATGTTTTCCGGCCGGACATTGCCCCGGCTGCTATCCGGCTGTGTGAGCAGGAAAGCGGCATTGACCTGGACCGGGCCCCCCTCCTGCAACAGGGGGAAGAAACCGGAATCGCTGTCTTTTTCCATAAGAAAGGCATTGGCCTGTTGCTTGACGGCCCAGCCGGTGAATTGGTAATAGGCGAAATAGCCCAGGCCGGTAAAGACACTCAACCACAGGCCCCAGCGTGCCAGCCCCAAACCAGCGCGCGTCCCCTCTGAGGCGCGGATCTGACGCTGGGCCAGAAAGCAAAGGACGGCTCCGCCGATCGGCATCAGGAAGAAGGCGGTGTGCAAGAAAAATCCCCCACCCTGAATGAGGGCCGCCACGATGGTGACCTGAACTACCACGAAATACAGACAGGCCAGGATAAAGCCGGCGATGGCCAGACCGGAAACGGGCCGATAAGCCGCTTCGGCGCCGGCCGGCTCCACCGCGACAACTTGATTGGGGTCCGCCATGGTGCTACCTCAAGAATTGGTGAGTGGTAGAGTGGTGAGTGGTGAACCGTTGAACGCACACTGCCCGAATCTTCTCTTGCCAACCACTCTCTCACCATTCTACCGCTCACCACTCACCACTCACCAAATTAATCATCGCTGCTGCCGGCATCGGAGATATCAGTGAGCATAGCGCGGCGGGCGGCGTCGCCGGCGCTGGCGCCGCGAGCCTGCACCTGCCCGGAACTATCCAAATAAATCTTGTCTTGCAGAATTTCCTGGATGACGATGGCCATCTTGTCGCCTCCCTTGACTTCGACCAAAGGGCGCGCGCCCGTGTTCAGGGCCACCATGCGCTTTTGAATCAAGGTCGAAAGCTTGAACCGCCCGCCGACCTTGTTGACAATGGCTTCTTCCTTCAATTCGTCGTGCATAAGGCTCCTTTCTTTCGTAGGACAGGCAGCCTTGCCTGTCCTGGTTGCGCTGGGACAGGCAAGGCTGCCTGTCCTACGATTTTTTCTACGAAAACTGCGCCAAAACGATGGAACGCAACTGGGCGACGGCGTCCTCCAGGTTATCATTAATCACTTGGTAGTCGTACTCCGGCGCCCGGGCCAGCTCGGACCGCGCTCCTTCCAGGCGATGTTGGATATCTTCTTCCGACTCGGTCTTGCGGTCACGCAGGCGTTTCTCATATGTTTCCAGCGACGAGGTTCGCAGGAAAATGGACACCGCTTCCGGACAGCAGCGCTTGACCTGCTCCCAACCCTTGACATCGATTTCCAGCAGCACTCCCAGGCCCCGCTGCCGATAAGGCTCCACCTCGCTCTTCAAGGTGCCGTAAAAATTGCCGAACACCTCGGCCCATTCCAGAAAACCATCCGCCGCCCGCTCCTTGTCAAAGCGCTGCCGCGTCCAAAAGTGATAATGCTCCCCATCCCGTTCGCTGTTCCGCGGCCGCCTGGTGGTAACCGACACCGCCAGCCGCAACGGCAGGCTCTTGTCCGCCAGCAGCTTGGCAATGACCGTCGATTTGCCGCTGCCGCTCGGCCCGGACAGAATGAACAATGGCCCGTTGGTCATGGTTATTCAATATTCTGCACCAGTTCGCGGATTTTTTCCAGCGTGCCTTTGATTTCCACCACCTCGCGGGAGATCTCCACATCGCTGGCCTTGGAGCCCATGGTGTTGGCTTCGCGAAACATCTCCTGGGTGAGAAACTCCAGTTTGCGGCCGGGACTTTCCTCCTCCCCCAGAAATCCCTGAAACTGGTCCAGGTGGCTGGCCAGGCGCACCACCTCCTCGGCGATATCGCTGCGCTCGGAAAAGATGGCCACTTCCTTGATAAGGTCACTACGGTCGATGTGCACGTCCAGTTCGGCCAGCAGTGTGCGGACGCGCTCGTGCAGCCGATCCCGAAACGTCGTCGTCACCAGGGGAATACGCTGGCGGATGCGCTCCAGGCGTCCGGCAATTGTGTCGCGATGAGCCAGAAGTTCCTGAGCCATGGCCCGGCCTTCTTCCTGGCGCATGGCTTGCATATTGGCCAGGGCTTTTACCAGCACCCCCTCGATGATGGGCCAATCTTCGTGGAGCTGAAAGGCCAGGCTGCCCGGCTCCACGACCACTCCCGGCAGGGCAAGGATGCCGGCAAGCAGCGCGGAGCTGCCATCGGCAAGTCCCAGTTCGGCGGCTACGCCCCGGAGCTGACCGAGGTAACTGCGCAAGGCCACCGCATTGAGACGAAAGTCCTGGGCTGCCGACTGTTTTTCGCAACGCAGGTGAACTTGCAAGGTGCCGCGGCGAACGGTGCGGCGAATCACCTTCTCAAACTCCGGCTCCAGAAGGTGGTAGGGATCGCTGGCGCGGACGGAAACCTTCAAATAGCGATTGTTGACCGCTCGCAATTCGATGGACAGGGAAAGCTGCTCGCTCTGGAAGCGTGCCTCGCCGTATCCGGTCATACTCAACAGCACGCGAACCTCGCTCGTTCAGAGTGAGTGGTGGGTGGTGAGCGGTGGAGTGGTGAATGATACGAGCCTGGCGACTGATCGAGTGGTCTGAGCGAGTGGTACCCCATTCACCACTCTAGCACTCACCACTCTAGCACTCACCACTCACCAGCTTATTGGTCGGAACCAAGTTGTCCGCCTTCTTGCAACCTGGTTTCAGCAGCGGTCTGGATGGCCCGGACCTGCAGCATGGTCAAAAACAGCCAGATGCAGGCGACGTAGATGGTCAGGCGCGTGAAGGCGTCACCGGCGCGGGAGCCGAACGGGCTGGAGCCGCCCACGCCGCCAAACGCCCCGGCTAACCCCCCTCCCTTGCCGCGCTGGATCAGCACCAGCAGAATCAGAAATAGCCCGGTGAAGAGAATGAAAAAATTCAACGGGCCGGGAAGCCATGTCCACATTGCTTGGTCCTTTCATTCAAACCTGGCAGGTTGCTGGAAATTATAGAAACAATCGCCCGGTAGGAAAAGACAACTTTGGGGGGATTTCTCGCTTAGGAAGCGCATTCCTTTTTGCCCCTGGTCGCTTGTCCTGTTAAAGTGGGGCAGGTTGTTACCGCCGAAGCGATGCACCACAACAGGGAGAACTCAAGCGATGGCCGCTGGACTCAAACTCGTCTTTGTTCCGCTCACACCAGAGCGCTGGCCGGACCTGGAAAAGCTGTTCGGCGAGCGCGGGGCCTGTGGCGGCTGCTGGTGCATGGCCTGGCGGCACAGCCGGGCCGATTTTGCGAAAGGCAAGGGTGACGGCAACAAACGCGCCTTCCGCAAGCTCGTCGCCGGCAATGCTCAGCCCGGAATCCTGGCATACGATGGAGACGAGCCGATCGGTTGGTGTGCCGCCGCTCCCCGGCAGGTCTACACCTATCTGGAACGCTCGCGGGTGCTGGCGCCGGTTGACGATCAGGCGGTGTGGTCAATCTCGTGCTTGTTTGTGGCACGGCCCTATCGCCGGCGCGGCATATCAGTGCGATTATTGAAAGCAGCCGCGGCATTCGCTCGGGAAAAAGGCGCTAAGGTCGTTGAAGGCTACCCTGTGGAGCCCTACTCGAAGGACATGCCCGCCGTCTTTGCCTGGACCGGCATGGTGTCCGCGTTTCGCAAGGCCGGCTTCAAGGAAATCCTGCGCCGCTCGAAGACCCGGCCAATCATGCGTAGGGGAAAGACGAAGAGCCCGAAGCGCTAGCGAGGCTGGTCGAGATTCAAAATCTTGTCCGCGTGAAGGGATTGCTGAATCGGATCGAATGTCGCAACGCCGATTAGCACATTCGAAGGATCGAACACTGCGACCTCTTGCGACTCAAATGCCAATTTTTGAAGAGGAACATGTTGGCCGTGGCCGAGCCGCTCAATCTGGGGCAACTCCAGGACAACATGAGGCAGATCGGCCACGGCCAAGGAAATGGGTAGCAGTTGACTGCGAGCGGTCTCTCCTGGCAAGTCCACGCTGATTGCATTTTCAACCGAAAATGGGCCGATGCGAGTTCGCCGCAGGGATTCGATCAAGGCGCCGCAGCCGAGGCGCTCGCCCAGGTCGCGGGCCAGCGAGCGGACATAGGTGCCCTTACCGCAGCGGACGTCGATTTCCAGCTGCGGATAGTCGTAGGCCAAAAGATTGATGGCGTGGATGTGCACGGTGCGCGGTTGGAGATCTATTGCTTTCCCTTGTCGGGCCAGGTCATAGGCGCGGCGGCCGGTTATCTTGGCGGCAGAATAGGCCGGCGGCACCTGGGCGATCTCTCCGACAAAAGTTTGCAATTTGTGGACGACGTCGTCCGGGGCAGGTGGTGAGCCCACCGACAGTGGTATCACCTGGCCTTCCACATCGTCGGTATCGCTGCGCGCGCCCAGAAGCAAACCTGCCCGATAGGTTTTTTCCATACGCTGAACATATTCCGTCAGGCGTGTCGCCTGGCCCAGGCACACGACCAGGACACCCGTGGCCAGGGGATCGAGCGTGCCTGCATGGCCGATGCGTGTGCCGCGCGGAAACCAGCCCTGCAGACGATTGACGGCAGCGCGTGAGGTCATGCCGCCGGGCTTGTCGATCACCAGAAGGCCGTGGACGGATTGTTTCATCGGTGGGTTTCATCCTTTGCCGCCATCGAGTATAAACCACACAGGCTGCCCTGCCAAATGGATGCGTTGGTCGATTGATCGGTTCGCGTGGAGAAAGTGACCAGATGGTCGAGCTGTGCGTGATTTTCAATCCGAAAGCGGGTCGGGGCCGGGCGGAAGGCCGGCTGAAAAAGCTGCGCCACGATTGGGGCGCGCGCGTCGAGTTTCAATCAACCACAAGTCCCGGTCATGCCGAAGAGCTGGCGGAAAGGGCTGCTCGGGACGGGTTCGCCATCGTCGCCGCGGCGGGGGGCGATGGCACGGTGCACGAAGTCAGCAACGGTTTACTGCGCGCGAACCGGCCGGAAGTCGATTTCGCCGTGATTCCGATCGGCTCGGCCAATGATTACGCCCACAGCCTGGCCTGCAATTTCCCCCAGGCGAGTGGAAATAACCAGGTTTGCGCGGTGGATGTTGGAAGGGTGCGCGCGGCCAATGGCCACGAGCGCTTTTTCGTCTGCTGTCTGGGCCTGGGTCTCAACGGCGCGGTCACGCTGGAATCACGCCGCATCCCCCGGCTTCAGGGTTTGGCCCTCTACGGCCTGGCGACCTTGCGGGCCCTGTGGTACCACTACGGCTGTCCGGAAATGAATTTAGCTTTCGATGATCGGCCGGCGGTGCGCGTGCCAACTTTAATGCTGAGCGTCATGGTCGCCCGGCGCGAAGGGGGTTTCGTCATGGCCCCCGAGGCCCGCCTCGACGACGGCTGGTTCGATTACGTCCATTCCGCCGCCCTGTCGCGTTTTGAGGTGCTGCGTTTGTTGCCTCGGCTGGCGCTTTTTGGACCACCGGCAGACAACCCCAAGGTCCGCCTGGGCCGCTGTCGGCAAGTCCGCCTGCACAGTGCCGCTCCGTTGATCGTTCACGTGGATGGTGAGTTTTTCTGCCGGCCGGAGGATGACATACGGGAGCTGGACATCGAAATCCTGCCAGCGGCACTGCGGGTGCGGATTTCGTTATTCCAAGGTTCATAGATCATCAATACCCTTTGCATCGCGATGCTCGTAGGTTGGACATTCCTGTCCGACGGGGACGGACAAGAATGTCCATCCTACAAGCATTAGCAATCTGATTCTCAGTAAAGTATGATTAGTGATCAAGTGATGGAGGGACGATCATGCCGGTTTGCCCGCGCTGCAAGCATCCGGCCGAACGGGCCGATATCATTTGTACTCAATGCGGCTCCGTGGTCCCAGCCGAAACCGAAGTGCGGGCACCCACTTCTGTGGCGAAAATCCTGCTTGTATTCGTCCTGGTCGTGCATCCTCCTGATGATT
>Ga0306920_100016946_pt1 | contig 10046 bp, 8 predicted proteins | sample flu12Cox44000170_FD_204666 | JGI IMG/M metagenome (GOLD analysis project Ga0306920, IMG submission 204666) | Lab enrichment of tropical soil microbial communities from Luquillo Experimental Forest, Puerto Rico - flux4day.12C.oxic.44.000.170 (v2)... | ecosystem: Environmental > Terrestrial >...
CGCGCGCTCGGCCTCACGCAGCAGCCCATCGCGGGCGTTAGCGTCGGCGAGGTCGCCAATCCAGGGCACACCAAGCTCAGGCCGCGGCGACGCCTTGATCGCAGCCCAAACACTGTCCTCGCGAATATCGGCGAACACGGTCTTCACGCCCTCGCCGACCAAAGCCTGTGCGATGGCGCGGCCGATGCCGTTGCCCGCGCCGGTGACGAGCGCAGTCTCCTGCAGGGGGTTAAAGGGGTTATCGAACAGGCTCATGGCAGGCTCCGGTCGTTGGGAGGACTTGGCACCTAACCTAGCCGAACCTTGCCGACGCGCTACCACTAGAACACCATCGGGCGATGGCTTCGAGGCCCGCCGAGCGTCATCTCCTGGCCGGGCGCGACTGCCCGCAGTCTGAAGCGCGATGGAGCCCACCGATGCTCTGACGCCACGCCGTAGCGTCAAGGCATCGGCCCCACCCTCGTCTTAGTCGTCATACTCCGCCGAAATATCCTTGCCCGTATAGTCTGGCATCAAGGCCGCCGACACCAGGCTGACCGCAGCACAAGCGGCGATGTAGACGGAAATTGCGAATCCGGATTGATAGTGGGCAAACAGCGCAGTCGCGATCAACGGCGCCGGCCCGCCGGCGATCACGGAAGCGAGCTGGTAGCCGAGCGAGGCACCGCTATAGCGCAGCCGCGGCGTGAACGCCTCCGCTATGAGCGCGGCCTGCGGACCGTACATCATGTCGTGCGGGATCAGCGACAGAACGATAGCGATGAACACCGCGGAGGGAATCGCGCTGTCGACCATTGCGAAATACAGGAAGCCGAACAGGCCGACCGTGGCAGCGCCGATCAGATACATCTTCCGCCGTCCGATGCGGTCGGAGATATGGCCCGACAGCGGGATGGAAATAAAGGAGACGCAGGCGGCAACCAGCACTGCGGTGAGGATCAGGTTGCGAGACATATGCAAGGAGCCGACGGCATAGGCGAAGATGAAGGCGGTAAAAATGTAGAACGGCGCCTGCTCGGCCATCCGCAGCAAGGCCGAGAGCGCGATCTCTTTCGGATGCTTCCTGAACACCTCGATGATCGGCGCCTTTTCGACCTTGTTGTCCCTCACCACCTGCTGGAACACCGGCGTCTCGAGAATCCCAAGCCGGATCCACAAGCCGACGCCGACGAGGACAATCGAAAGCGCGAATGGAATGCGCCAGCCCCAGACGTAGAACTGGTCGCCCGACCATTGACTGAAGGCGAGCACGGCCAGGTTTGCCAGGAACAGGCCGCAGGGCACGCCGAATTGCGGCCAGGATGCAACCAGGCCGCGCGAGCCATGGCTCTTGGACCATTCCATGGCGAGCAGCACCGATCCGCCCCACTCGCCGCCGACGCCAATGCCCTGGAGCATGCGCAGGACGGTGAGGATCACAGCCCCCCAGGCGCCGATCTCCGCATAGGTCGGCACGAAGGCGATGAGGAAGGTCGCGATGCCCATGCAAAGCAGCGTGGCGATCAGCGTGGCCTTGCGGCCGATGCGATCGCCATAATGGCCGAAGATCGCTGCCCCAATCGGCCGGCCCAAGAAGCCAATGAAATAGGTGCCGAAGGCGGCGAGCGTCGCGGTCAGCGCGTCCTCGTTGGGAAAATACAGCTTGCCGAACACGAGTCCCGCCGCGGTGCCGTAGAGGAAGAAGTCGTACCACTCGATCGCCGTGCCGATGGTGGAAGCGACGATTGCTTTGCGCAGCTGTGAACTATGATCGGCTTCAGATAGGTTTGCGTGCGTGACGAGCGTTGCCATAAGTCCCCTCGTTGGTTGTTCGTTTTGGCCGTGCGGGCTGATCTTCGCTGGCTCTCTTGAGGGATGCTACAACCGGAGCGCGGCCTCCAAAAGATCTCCCTTTGTCCATTTGTCAATGAAGACGTTGCTGCACTGCAGGAGGTGCTGAGGTGGGCGGAATCGACTGGCGCATGACAGTAGGACACGGTGCGACAGATCATGCCGCACCGCGTCTTGCGGTTTCGCGCTGTGAGCGCCGCGCCTCAGCTGTAGATCTCGAACAGGCCGGCGCCGCCCTGCCCGCCGCCGATGCACATCGTCACCACGCCCCACTTGGCCTTGCGGCGACGGCCCTCCTGCAGGATGTGGCCGGTGAGCCGGGCCCCGGTCATGCCGAAGGGATGGCCGATCGCGATCGAGCCGCCATTGACGTTGTACTTTGTGGGGTCGATGCCGAGCCGGTCGCGGCAGTACAGGCATTGGCTGGCGAACGCCTCGTTCAGTTCCCAGAGGTCGATATCGTCGATCTTCAACCCGTGGCGCTTCAAGAGCTTCGGCACAGCGAACACCGGGCCGATGCCCATCTCGTCCGGCTCGCAGCCGGCGACCGCCCAGGCCACGAAGCGGCCCATCGGTTCGATGCCGCGCTTCTCGGCATCCTTCGCCTCCATAAGCACGACCGCTGCAGCGCCGTCGGAGAGCTGGCTGGCATTGCCGGCGGTGATATATTTGCCGGGCCCCTTGACTGGCTCGAGCTTGCTTAAGCCTTCCATCGTCGTGTCGGGCCGATTGCACTCGTCGCGACTGACGACATAGTCGACGATCGTCTCCTCCTTCGTCACCTTGTCGACCGATTTCATCCTGGTCTTCATCGGGACGATCTCATCCTTGAACTTGTTGGCCTGCTGCGCCGCCGCCATGCGGCGCTGCGATTCAAGCGAATATTCGTCCTGATATTCGCGGCTCAGCTTGTAGCGCTCGGCGACGATGTCGGCGGTGTCGATCATCGCCATGTAGATGTCGGGCGCGTATCTGAGCAGTTCGGCATCCTGGGCCTCTTTCGGCACGCCGCCGGCGGGCGCAGAGATGCTCTCGACGCCGCCAGCAACGATGCAGTCGGCGCCGTCCGAGCGGATGTGGTTGGCCGCCATCGCGATGGTCTGCAGGCCAGAGGAGCAGAAGCGGTTGACTGAGACGCCGGCGGTCGTCTTTGGCATGCCTGCAAGCAGCGCCGCCTCCCGGCCGATATTGCGTGCGCCGTGCGCGCAATTGCCGAGATAGCAGTCCTCGACATAATCCTTCTCGACGCCGGCGCGTTCGACCGCATGATGGATCGCGTGCGCCGCGATCGTCATCGGCGGGGTGATATTGAATCCGCCACGGGCTGACTTCGCGAGCCCGGTGCGTGCATAGGAAACGACGACAGCCTCACGCATGTTCGGTTCTCTCCCTCGATGAGATGTTTCTCGTCATCCCCTAGCACGCGCGACTGCCAGGGTCGATTGGTTTCGCTGACGGCGGAGTTTCATGCGCTATTTCCACGTTCCAGAATATCGGGCGTCGCCGGGGCCGTCGCCTATCCTGAGCCGCCCCTTGATGACCGTGGACATTGCCGATCCGTTGCGCCGGCACCGTCAGAGGTTCGCGCAACCGCAAACGACAGGATCTCCTTAAATAAGCGCACGAGGCGATGGGATCGGCATCGGCTATCTTGAAAAACTGCTGGCGGCACCCGATCTCGCACTGGGCCAGCTGATCGCACCGCTGTAGGGACTGGGGCAGCATTCTTGCGGCTGTGTTTGTCTATGATCTGGCCGTCGCCGCTGCCGCTCCTGCTCTTCATCGACGTCATCAAGGCGTGGCGACAGCGGGGCAGCGCCGGGTCATGCGAGAGGGCGGACCTGCTGCCTCGAAATCCCACTGGTTGCGCCACCTCCACCACGCTAGACTTTCGCCATGACGCTCACCGACATTGCGAGCAGGACCTACAATCACGGCTGGCGGCTCGATCCTATCGTGCGCAGTCTGCTCGATACCGACTTCTACAAGCTCTTGATGCTACAAATGATTCGGGAGTGCTACCCGAACCAGCGCGTCACCTTTTCGGTGATCAATCGTTCGCGCCATGTTCGGCTCGCCGAGATCATCGACGAGGTTGAGCTACGTGCGCAGCTCGATCATGCGCGCTCCATCCGCTTCACCAAGAAGGAATTGATCTGGCTTGCCGGCAACACCTTCTATGGCAAGACCCACATGTTCTCGCCAGCCTTCATCAACTGGCTTTCGACATTTCGCCTTCCCGAATACGAGTTGCGCAAGGCGGAAGGCCAATATGAGCTGCATTTCCACGGGCCGTGGGCGCACACGACCATGTGGGAGATCCCTGCCCTTGCCATTCTAAACGAGTTGCGCTCGCGCGCGGTGGTGAAGGGCCAGGGTCGCTTCACGCTCGACGTGCTCTATGCACGTGCCAAGGCAAAGCTCTGGACCAAGGTCGAGCGCCTGCGCAAGCTCGAGGGCTTGCGGCTATCCGATTTCGGTACGCGGCGGCGCCACGGCTTTCTGTGGCAACGCTGGTGCGTCGAGGCGGTCAAGGAGGGCCTTGGGCCGTCCTTCACCGGCACGTCGAATGTGCTGCTTGCGATGGACAATGATCTCGAGGCGATCGGCACCAACGCGCATGAATTGCCGATGGTCGCTGCTGCTCTCTCAAACGATGACGACGAGTTGCGCTGGGCGCCCTATCGCATCCTCGATCAATGGCGCCATGCCTATGGCGGCAATCTGCTGATTGCGCTGCCCGACGCCTTCGGCAGCAAGGCGTTTTTGCGCGATGCGCCCGAATGGGTCGCGGACTGGACCGGTTTTCGTCCCGATAGCGCGCCGCCGATCGAGGCCGGCGAGGAGATCATCAACTGGTGGAAGCGCAAGGGCCGCGATCCCAAGGAAAAGCTGTTGGTGTTTTCCGACGCCATGGATGTCGACTCGATCGAGGAGACCTATCATCGCTTCGCGGGGGTCGTGCGCGTCAGCTTTGGCTGGGGTACCAACCTGACCAATGATTTTGTCGGATGCCCGCCGGATGGATCGGTCGATCTCGACCCGATCTCGATCGTCTGCAAGGTGACGTCGGTCGATGGACGGCCAGCCGTCAAACTCTCCGACAATCCGGAGAAGTCGACCGGCGACCCCACGGAGATCGAGCGTTACTTGCGGGTGTTTGGCAACGCCGGCCGCGTCCGCAGCGCGGTCTATGTTTGACGCGCCCGCCGCGCGGTCGCGCGGCGGAAAGGCAAGCAGTGCGCAACATGCTGTGGATCGGCAATCCTGACTGGACGATGAACGCCTCCCCTTGCCTCATGGAATTTATTGCGCCGGATGGCCGGCAGGGAGCTTGATCGCGGCGGCAATCCAAGTTCCAATCCTCAACACTTTTCTTGGTTTAGGGAGACATCACCATGAAGCGGATTTTCTTGGCTGCCGTCATCGCCACCTTTGCAGCCGGCTCGGCCTTTGCGCAGGATGCCTCCTGCGAGACCAAAGCCGTTGGCAAGGACGGCAAGCCACTCGCGGGCGCTGCAAAAACCTCGTTCATGAAGAAATGCAACCACGACGCCTGCGCGGCCAAGGCCGTCGGCTCCGACGGCAAAAAGCTTGCCGGTGCCGCAAAGACCAGCTTCATGATGAAGTGCGAGACCGGCGGCTGACTTTTCCGTCCACAGGCCTTGCGCAACCAGGGGCGGCCGCACGGCCGCCCCTGAGCGGTCGTCCGGGCTTGTCAGGCCTTTTGGGTGTGGCCCCAGCTCTGGTCCCAGTCCTGACCTGCGGCGTCGACGACGCGGCCGTCAGCCTCGAAGAACTTGTTGGGGACCTGAAAGATCGCAAGCACCAGCGCGCCGTTCGGACACCAGGCGACATGGCGGCTGCCCGCCTCGCGCCAGATATATTCGCCGGCCTTGCACTCCATGCCTTTCGCAGGGCCTTCCTTGTCGACCAGGCTGCCTTCCAGGACATAGCTCTGCTCGATATTGACATGCTCGTGGTCCGGCAGCACGGCGCCGGGGGCAAACTTCATCAACGCGGTCAAAAGACCGCTGGCGCGGTCAAACAACAGCGTTTTGGCCTCACAGCCGGGAAAGCGTGTCTTTTGCCATTCCATGGCTTGCGGGCAAAGCAAATGGGAATGAGTTTCGGCAGTATCGTGGCCTTTCGGCATTACGGCATCCATGGCGATCCTCCGCTGCTGTTATTGAGCTCATCCTACTCGTTCAAGGCAACGGCGTCAGCTTCTCCGACCTACCGGACGACGGCCGCCCTGCGCGTCAAGTGCCGGAACAACACCGCCGTCACTTCATTCAGCTCCCGATGCGCAAGGGTGCATGGAGTTTTCGCAGGCAGGCGATCACTGACAGCGGCGTGATCAGCCCGGTCCTCGGATTTTCCGACGGCACGTTCTCGATCGTCATCGAAAAGCGCGCGGAATCTGAATCGACCTCGATGCGGTGCGTGTTGCGCGTCACCGTCGGATCGGCCCAGATCTCGACCCTCGTGCGGTCGGGGCCGATACCGGCAAGCGACAGCGCAACCGCGACATTCACATTCGCTGGAAAGCCCATTGCGGCCTCGCGCGCCGTACCCTCAAACACCTTCAGCGGCTCCTTGATCGGCTCGATGTCGATCTTGTGCTCAACCAGATAGGGCGCGCCCAAAAGTCCACGGACGGGCTTGCGCGTTGTCATGCGCACAGAATGAATAGTTCCGACCGCAGCCGCCGTTACGGCATCCAACCCGATCAACGCGCCGGTCGGCACCACGATCTGACCGCCATGAGCTTTCGCCATGGCAATCAGGTCATCGTTGGCCAGTAGCGCGCCGACGCTGAGCACCACCGCAGTCTTGCCGCGCGACACCACCGGCGCCACAATCGATCGCAGCAGCCCGCTTGGCGCGCACTCGACGACGATATCGGCTGCGTCGGCCAGCGCCTCGATCGGCAGAGCGGCCGGCGGCTTGTCGAGTTTGGCGAGCCAATCCCGGTGCTTGTCGATGCTTTGGGCGGAGACGGCAGCGAGCGTGAGCCCCTCGATCCCCTGATCGAGCGCTCTGGCGAGCCTCGATCCGATCGACCCAAGCCCGACGATGGCCACGCGCGAAGTGCTTGAGGTCATGCTCTCGCCGAAAGTCCTCTGGGCTAGTCGCGCTTGAAGCGGTAGTCGAAGCGCTTGCCGTCAGCCTTGAGCAGGCCAGCGGTCGGTCGCGGAAAATGGATCGGCAGAATCAGCGTGTCGGTGTCGGCGACTGAGGCGAAGAATTTTCGCCGCGAGGCTGCTGACTGCTTTGGGTCCCAATCGGGTTTTGCCGACCAGTCGGGCTCGCGGCACTGGATCACGTGATGCATGAGGTCCCCCGCAACCACGGCGCGCTGGCCCTTCGAGAGAATATTGACGCAGCAGTGGCATGGCGAATGCCCCGGCGTCGGCGTCAGCGTGATCGTGTCGTCGAGCGCGTAGTCGTCGTCGACCAAGAGCGCCTGCCCCGCCTCCACGATCGGCAGACAATTGTCGCGGAACACGGTGCCGGGTGGGTTGGCGCCTTTTTCATGCTCCGCTTCCCAGGCGGCATATTCGCGCTGATGGAAGATATATTTCGCGTTCGGAAAGGTCGGCACCCAACGTCCATCGCGCAGCGTCGTATTCCAGCCGGTGTGATCGATGTGCAAATGGGTGCAGAAGACGTAATCGACCTTGTCGTAGGAGATGCCGAACGCGAACAATTCGTTGCGCCAGCGCTCCTTGCCGGGAAAATCAAACGGCGGCGGGTGGCCCTTGTCCTCGCCGGTGCAGGTATCGACCAGGATGGTGTATCGCGGCGTGCGCACCACGAAGCTCTGATAGGTGATCACCATCATGCCGGACTTTGCATCGAACACCTCCGGCTCCATGGTCGGCAGATGGTGATTGAAGACGGCCTCGTCATAGGCCGGGAAAAAATCCTGCGGCCGACGCCACGGCCCTTCGCGCTCGATCACCGCGTCGATGGTGATGTCGCCGATCCTCAATTGTTTCATCCTTGTTCCCTGCCTTGCTAAATGTCAGCACATCTGTGCGTGCTGTTTAAGTTTGCGGTTCAACCACGGCGCTTGCCAACACCCTTACGTCTGCCAGCAAAGGCCCCATGTCCCCACGCGTTACTTCGGCCAAGAGACCGCCTCCTGAGGTCGCGAGCCACCGTATCGGGCGGCAATTCGCCATTCAAGGCGTCCAATCCCGACCCGTACGCGGGGCGATAGCGCATATGTATCCGACAAGCCCGGACACCAACGCTGAGGTCGTACAGATCATTTGCCGAAGCGGCAACACTGCCGCTGATGGACGCGGCGCTCCTTTTGGGTGCAATGCCGGGCATCACGCGCGCGATCATAAAAGCCGGTCGAATTCGAGGAGGCTTGCTGCAAAAATTTCAGAATCGGAAGGCAATTTCTTGACAACGGAGCCTCGCGCGCTGTCGCGCTTGCCGCACGGAGGCTCCCGCTACTCAACATCTCCTATCACAGGAAATGGATTGCATTGCGCTTGACGGATAGAGAAAGGTATTTGAAATGCATGTCGGCACGCAATGATCCGCCGGTTGCGCAAAACTCCGGCGGATCATGTGGGATCCCGCAGAGCCCCTCGAGCGAGCGAGTTTGTCGGACTTGGGCGGCTGCCCTTATTGGCCTTAAGCGGCGGCCTTGGCGCCGGTCGGCACGGTCGCGATCGTCTTCAACACCTGCGACGCGATCTGGTAGGGGTCGCCTTGCGAGTTCGGGCGACGATCTTCCAGATAGCCCTTGTAGCCGTTGTTGACGAAGGAGTGCGGCACGCGGATCGAGGCGCCGCGGTCGGCAACACCCCAGGTAAAGATATCAATCGAGGCCGTTTCGTGCTTGCCGGTCAGGCGCATATGGTTGTCCGGACCGTAGACGGCGATGTGGTCGGCGCGGGCCGCCTTGAAAGCGTCCATCAGCTTGTCGAAGTACTCCTTGCCGCCGATTTCGCGCATGTATTTGGTCGAGAAGTTGCAGTGCATGCCCGATCCGTTCCAGTCGGTGTCACCGAGCGGCTTGCAATGGAACTCGATGTCGATGCCGTACTTTTCGCACAGACGCAGCATCAGATAGCGGGCCATCCACATCTGGTCGGCGGCGGTCTTCGACCCCTTGCCAAAAATCTGGAATTCCCACTGGCCCTTTGCGACTTCCGCGTTGATGCCTTCGTGATTGATGTCTGCCGCAAGGCAAAGGTCGAGATGCTCTTCCACCAGCTTGCGGGCAAGGTCGCCGACATTCTTGTAGCCGATGCCGGTGTAGTATGGCCCTTGCGGCGCCGGATAGCCGGTCGCGGGGAAACCTAGCGGGCGACCGTCCTTGTAGAAGAAATACTCCTGCTCGAAGCCGAACCACGCATCGGGATCGTCGAGAATCGTTGCGCGCTTGTTGGAAGGATGTGGCGTCTTGCCGTCGGGCATCATGACTTCGCACATGACGAGCACACCACGGGTGCGCGCGGCGTCGGGATAGACGGCAACAGGCTTCAACACGCAATCGGAACTGTGGCCCTCAGCCTGCAGGGTGGAAGAGCCGTCGAAGCCCCACAGCGGAAGCAAGTCCAAGGTTGGAAAGGAGGCGAATTCCTTGATCTGGGTCTTGCCGCGCAAATTCGGTATGGGCGTATATCCGTCGAGCCAGATGTACTCGAGCCTGAACTTCGTCATTGAGCCTCTCTGTTGAATCAGTGCAAAGGGTGGGACACCGAAATGACGGGTTGCCCCAGGTCCTCGCCGGCCACGATCGGCCACCGGTTCCCCAAGCATTTAGCGTGCCAAATGCCGCCTTTCAGGCTCTGTCGGCTGGCGTGACGGCTGGCACCCGCGGGGACGCAAGCATTCACCGATTTTTGGGTGCGGCAAAGAAGCGCGGTGCGCCTTCTCGGCTGTGCCGGACATGGCCGTGTGCTTGCCGCAATAGCGCTCATTTGGGCGGCAATGCCGTGGTTCGCTGCCCTGCACGAGCAATCCTGCGCCAGTGGCGCGCACCAATCGCCAAGCACGATGGTACTGGCGCCGCAACCTCTGTACGCGCCCAGGCGTTATTCTGTCCATGTCTGCCCAGAGCGAGGCAAAACTGGGTTTGCCTACAAACTATACAAGAAATGATTCTGCTTTCATCACGTTGCATTGGCGGGTGTGCAAACGATATCGGACTTCGTCACCGCGGAAGAACGCCTGATCAATGGCAT
>Ga0306920_100016947_pt1 | contig 10046 bp, 10 predicted proteins | sample flu12Cox44000170_FD_204666 | JGI IMG/M metagenome (GOLD analysis project Ga0306920, IMG submission 204666) | Lab enrichment of tropical soil microbial communities from Luquillo Experimental Forest, Puerto Rico - flux4day.12C.oxic.44.000.170 (v2)... | ecosystem: Environmental > Terrestrial >...
GGCCAAATTGCATGGAGACCAGGAGCACGTCGATCGGCTTGGTCATCGTGTCGGGGGAGCGGCGGCGGCCGGCAACGCATCGGCCTCACGAGCGGACTGGGTGAGCAGCGGATGGCCCGGGGGTGCCGCGTGCATCACGTTCGCGAAAGCAGCAAAGGCCTTTCTCGCATCGGCCGTATTGCCGGTGTCGCGCTCGGCGCGGGCCATCTGCAGATGGGCAAGGCTGTGGACCATGCTGGTCGGCTGATTTCCGGGGTGCGCGAGCAGTGTACGGTATTGGTCGACGGCCTGCCGGTGATCGCCAATGAGGGTGTTCGCCAACCCGCGCAGGTAGAACAGCCACGGGCCGGCGACGGCTTCGAACGGCGAGGCGCCGCTCAGCGTCGAGAGCGCCGTCGCGCCGTCCTTGTTCGCGACCAGGATCGCTGCGCGCATCATCAGAACCTGGGTATTGAGGATGTCGGGCGCCGGCGGCTGCTGTGCCCGGAAGGCCTGTGCCAGCTCCGACGCTTGCGCGGTCTGCCCGAGGAACGCCGCTGCCAGCGAGCCGGTCCACGTCGTGTCCGGCCCGCGACTGACAGCGATCGCTGCCTGCAGCTCCCCGCGGGCACGGCCGGCATCGCCGATCAGCGCGTCGTCCAGCGCCTGCTCCGCGAGCACGCTGCCCGCGAAGTCCAGGCTGTTGGCCGCGCGCGCGGCGGTGGCGGCCCGCGCGAACAGTGACCGGCTCGCGTCGATGTCGCCCGTTGCGAAGGCGGCCTTCGCCGCTTCGGTGACGACCAGGTACGCGTCGGGGCGCGAAGAGGCCGCACGAAGGTGTTCCTGCATCGCACCGGCGTCGCGGTCGATGAAGGCCAGCTCGAAGGCCAACTGGTGCATCACCGTGGAGTCGAGTCCATTGTCCGCCGCTTCCTTGATCGCATCCTTGGCTTCGTTGAGCCGTTCGAGCGCCAGGAGCGAGCGCGTGAGCACCTGGTACGCCACCACCGAGTTCGGGGCAAGCCTGACGGCAGCCCGCGCTTCATCGAGGGCGTTGTCCAGCTGATTCAGGCGGCCGTAAATCGTGGACAGATTGTTGTGAGGGACCCAGTCATCGGGATACGTCGCGATCCACAGGCGATAGGTCGCGACCGCCTCGTTCAACTGACCGGTCACGACGCTTTGATAGGTCGATCGAATGATCAGGCGCTCCGGCTCGCTGAGCGAGTCGCTGTGCGTGAATGCCTGCTTGAGGTACTTCGTCGCCTGGTCCTGGTCGCGCAGGTTGGAGTAGATCGCCCCGAGCCGGGCGGCGGCGACGGCGAAGTTCGGGTCGAGTTCGAGGGCGCGTTCGAAAAACGGAATCGCCTGCATCTCACCCGTCGTCACGCGCGTCTCGAGCCCCATGCTGTACGCCTTCAACGCCTCGAGCGAGGGGGTCGTGGTGTACGGAGCAGGAACGTTGAATTTCTGGATCGAGCCGATCGATTCGCCGAGCCGCTCGCGGATGCGCGCCGCAGCCATGCCGACCGTGGCCAACACGTCGGTCTTTGCCGCCGCCTGCGCCTGATCGCGTGCGAGCGTGTCGCCCGTGCGGCAGGCCTGCGCTTCGAGCGTGATGACATACGCGGAGCTGAGCGGCGCGATCGAACCCAGGAGGATGGCTTTCACGCCCAGCCGTTCGCAGAGATCGCGCGCGACCGCCGCGGTCAGCGGCTCGTTGGGCGCGATCTGCGCCAGCTGCATCGCCGATTGCACCTGCGAGGTCGGAAGCACTTTCACGTATGGCGACTGCTGGAGCTGGATCTCGAGCGCGTCTTTCAGGGCGCCGTCGAAGACCGCTTCGCCGGTGGAGTTGGAGAAGTCCGCCAGCAGCAGCGGTTCGCGCGGCGGCGGCGGAGCCGCGGGTTGACGGAAGCGCGAATAGAGTGCGTAGCCGCCGATCGCAAACAACGCGAGCAACACAACGACCGTTGCAAGGTCCTTGATGTTGCCCGACGCCAGCGCGCGGCTCAGGCTGGACGACTCGTCCTCGAGCGGCTGCGGAAGAGGGCCCGAGGGAATTCTCGGCGGGATGTGCAGCACCTTCGAAGAACCCGGCAAGCCGGCCGGCGACGTGTCAGCGTATTCACGGCCAGCCATCGACCCGCTTTGTACGGCACGCAGGCGCGCCGCGACCTCGGCTGCGGTTGCCGGACGATACTCCCGATCCTTCTCCAGCATTCGCTGAACGAGGCGCCGCACCTCCTTGGGAACGGCCGAGACGTCGGTGGGGTCGAGGCCCGTCGGCGCCGAATGCAGGATGGCGTCCAGGATGGCGGTGGTGGAGCGGCCTTCGAACGCACGGCGGCCGGTGAGCATCTCGTACAACACGAGGCCGAGCGAGAAGATGTCGGTACGGGGATCGAGCGGATCGCCGAGCGCCTGCTCCGGAGACATGTACAGCACCGTCCCGACGGCCGTTCCGAGACTCGTCAACGGCCCTCCGGGGCCGTCGCCGGTCGAGGAGGCGTCGGCGGCGCCGGCAATGACGGCCGCGAGGCCGAAATCGAGAAGCTTCGCGTCGCCCCGGCTGGTCACGAAAATGTTGGCCGGCTTCAGATCGCGATGGATGATGCCCGCGCCGTGCGCGGCGTCGAGGGCGTCGGCGACCTGCACGCCGAGATTGATGACCGTTGAGAGCTGCAGCGGCCCGGACGCCATCGCTTCGTATAGCGTGCTGCCGCGGAGCAGCTCCATCACCAGGTACGGGCGGCCGTCGGCCTCCGGCGCCTGACCGACGTCGTAGATCGTGCAGATGTGCGGATGGTTGAGCGCGGACGCCGTGCGTGATTCCCGCTCGAACCGCAGCAGGTGCTCTTGCGAGGTGGCCAGCGCCGCCGATAACAGCTTCAACGCGACGTCGCGGCGCAGCTTCCGATCGTGCGCCTGATACACCTCGCCCATGCTGCCCGCGCCGAGCTGGGCGATGATTTCGAAGCGGCCGACGATTTGAACCCCTGACGCGAGTGGCACGGCGCCGTTCTAGGAAACCCGACGCATGGTCCAGAAATCCCACGTGAGGGCCGGCGAACCGATGAACGCATATGGCAGATAGCCATATCCGCGATCGCCCCAGGCGCGTCCCCACGAATTGCGGAAGATGATCACCCGGCGTTCGTGATCGTAACCGACGGCGAGCACGGCATGGCCGCCGCGATATCGATCGTGGTGCGTTGGCACCGGTACCTCGCCGGTGCGCCGTACCTGCCGGCCCATCATGCTCGCGTGGACCGCGAGCGCCATGACGAACGGAAAGCGCTCGGCGAGGCACGCGCGCAATTGCGCGACCGAGCGGCGAATGCGGTAGTAGGCGATGGCCCGGTAGCGCCGGGCCGCGCGAAAGCACGACGGCGTGGGCGTTCGTCGAAACCGGCGCGCGTCGTACGGCCACATGGCTTCCGGACACGCACCCATTTTGGCGACGGTGCGGTAGCCGTCTCGCAGCGAGACCGGGCTGTTCGTGTCCACCAGCCCGGCCAGGACACGCTCGTTGTAGTAGATGAAAAGTCGCGACGGCGACGGCACGGTCCGACGTCCCTCCCTGAGTTCGTCGTAGCGCAGCGCGGCGGCGATAGCATTCGCCGAGCAGCTGTTCAAGTGAAGCTGGTCATACACGGGCGGACAATGGCGACGAAGATCCACTACAGCGGGGAGCCGGCGCACCGCGGACGGCCGCGCGCGGTACTGCCAGTCTAGCGGGCTCACAGGATCCCGCCCGGTGCCGAGATGCCGTTTCACTTAGGAACGGCGCGATTCTACATTACTTTCTCCGATTTTCGACCCGGTTCGGGTCGTGCCCAGCGGCACGTCCCTCGCGGCCGCGCTGGTAATATCAGCGAATGTCATCGATCAGGACCCTGTCCATCACCGTCACTCTGCTCGTCGTGGCGGCCTGGCCCGCGCGCGCCCAGGGGTTCATCACGCCGTATGCCGGGTTCAACTTCGGCGGTGACTCGGCCAACTGTCTCAGCCTCCAGAACTGCGAAGACCGCCGGTTGAACGTGGGGGTTGCGCTCGGTGCCATGCACGGCATTTTCGGCTTTGAAGAGGACATCGCGTACGCACCCGATTTTTTCGGAAAAATACCCGGCGCTCACAACGGCGTGCTCACGGTCATGAGCAGCCTGATGCTCGTGGTGCCCGCGGGCCCCATCCAGCCGTACGCGCTGATTGGCCTGGGCCTCATCCGGCCGCACGCCGAGTTCGACGTCACGAACCTGTCCTTCGACCAGAACGCGCTCGGCTACGACATCGGAGGAGGGCTCAATGTGTTCCTCGCACATTCAGTCGGTCTCCACGGTGACATCCGGCATTTTCACACGCTGCAAGACGTGACGCTCGGGCTGTTCAGCAACGACCAACTCGACTTCTGGCGCGGCAGCGCGGGTCTCACGTTTCGGTTCTGATTCAACGCCAGTCTCGCGGCAAAAACTTCTGATCTGGTCGAGGTGGCCCGTCATCCGGATTGGTTAGACTACAAAGAGGAGACGACGATGCCAGACAACGCGAACGTGACGCGCGCGCAACTGATCGACAAGCTCAATGAAGATTTATCGCGTGAGTATCAGGCCATCATTGCGTACGTCGTGTACTCGCAGGCGCTGAAAGGTGCCGAGTACATGAACATCGCGTCGGAGCTCGAAGTGCACGCGGGCGAGGAGCTGCAGCACGCGCTCACCATCGCGAAACAGGTGGACTATCTCGGTGGGATGCCGACCGCCACGTCATTGCCAGTGAAGCTGACCGACAAGGCCGAGGAGATGCTTCGTGCGGATCTGAAGAACGAGAGCGATACAATCCGTGCGTACCGTGAGCGGATTCTTCAGTGCGAGGCCCTGGGCGAGTACGCGATCGCGGAGGACATCAGGGAAATTCTGCGGCAGGAACAGGAGCACCTCATCGATTTGGCCACCGCGCTCGGCGAGGATGCGCCTGACCTTTCAAAATAGCGCTGGCGCTGAATTTGCTCCTGGTCGTGGAGAGACCACGACCATGGAACACGACCACGATCCGAAACGCAAAGCAGGCCGCCGAGTCGGGCGTCCGCCAGCCGGTGCCAAGAGCGGCGAGCGCGTCAAGGACTATCCTCAGCTCAGCATTCGAGTGCCCCTGGAATTCAAAGCCCGGCTCAATGCCCTTAGTGCGGTCACCGGCCTTTCCCAATGGCGGGTGATCATGGAAGCGATCAACTGTTTCAACGAAGATCTGCCGAAAAACGAGAGAGACCTCGTGGACGGCTTGAGCGAGCGGTTGATGCGTGCCGGTTAAGTGGTTGTGAAAGCAGGCTTTGACACCAAATTGCTGTCAACATTTGTCAGACGAAGCGCCATATTGACGTAAAATGTCATATCAGCGCACGGGTCGAAGCTGATAAGTTACTGATAAGAAAGCTATTCCACATCTCCCGCCAAACGGCATGAGCTCTGCAACGCAGTGGTTGAGCTGATTCCGTGACGATTCGAAAAGACCAAGGCTTCGCATTAATCGATCTCATCTTCGTGTGCGGGGTCATCGGGGTGCTGTGCAGCATCGCTTTGCCCCGGCTCTTGATGGCGCGCCAGTCGGCCAGCACCGCTTCGGCGATCGCTTCGATGCGCGTGATCAACAGTTCGCAACTGACCTACGCGCTGACTTGCGGTTCCGGGTTTTACGCCCCGAACCTGACCACGCTCGGCACGCCGCCTCCTGGAAGCCAGCAGGCGTTCATTACTCCCGGACTGGGCGCCGCGGACACCGTCACCAAGAGCGGCTACGTCTTTACGATGGGAGCCACGACGTATCCCGGGTCGCCCGCGGCGTGCAACGGTCTTGGCCCCGGCCTCGCGGGACAAGGTTTCAGCGCCACCGCGGATCCGACCGAGCCGAGCAACTTCCGGTTCTTCGGTACCAACGCGAGCAACATCATCTACGAGAACACATCGACACTCGTTGGATCCATGACCGAGACGGGACCGCCGCCCATCGGACAGATGGTCGTGCACTAATCAGCTATAATCCCCGGTCATGTGGACCAAGATGATGTCGGGGCCGCGCAAGAAGGCCCCGAAGACGATAGCGGTAATCGATCCCGACAAATGTTTTGGCGCGTTCGCGTGCTCCATCTGTCAGGCCGCCTGCCCCGTCGCAGGCTGCATCGTCGAGGAGCCCGATCGCGATGGTCGCATGGTCTGTGCAGTGCGCGCCGACCTGTGCATTGGCTGCGGCCTGTGCGTCACCCTCGGCAATCCCACCGCCCCACAGCAGCGAGAGTTCGGCTGCCCTCAGGACTACGACGCGATCAACATGATGCCCTGGGAAGAGGTTCTAAAAACTCTCACAAGTGAAAAGGTAGAAGTTACAACTTAGAAGTCAGGTTCGAGCTTCTTACTTTTCACTTCTCACTTTTGACTTCCACCGCTTGCGCATACCGTGAAGGCAAGCGGTGGTCTATCTTCGAGGCGATGAACGCCGAGGCTTCGCTCACCGCTTCCAGCGACACTCCCGTTTCGATTCCTAACCCGTCCAGCATGTAGATCAGATCGTCGGTGGCCAGGTTCCCGGCCGCGCCCGGCGCGTACGGGCAGCCGCCCAGGCCGCCGGACGAGGCGTCGTACGTCGCGATGCCGAACGAGAGAGAGGCGAGCACGTTGGCGAGGGCCGTCCCGCGTGTGTCGTGAAAATGCAGCGCGATTCGATCCACCGGCATCGTCGCCAGCACGGCTTCGAGCACCCTCGGCACTTGTCCCGGGTGTGCGATGCCGATCGTGTCGCTGATCGCCACCTCGAAAACGCCCAGCTCCAGGAGACGGGCCGCGACGCGCGCGACCTGCTGCGGGTCGACGGCGCCTTCGAACGGGCACCCGAAAGCGGTCGAGAGATATCCGCGAACGCGCAGCCCGGCCGCGATCGCGCGATCGCACACGGCCCGGTACGTCGCCAATGACTCGTCGATGCTCTGGTTGATGTTTTTCCGGCTGAACGTCTCGGTGGACGAAGCGAAAATCGCGACCTCGGTCACGTCGGCCTGCATCGCACGTTCGAGCCCGGCGAGGTTCGGCACGAGCGCGGTGTAGCGCGTGCCCGGTGCACGCAGGATGCCCGCAAACACCTGGGCAGCATCGGCCATCTGCGGCACCCACTTGGGACTGACGAAGGCCGATACTTCAATCACCGGTAGACGAGCGGCCGACAGGCGGTTCACGAATTCGATCTTGTCGGCGGTGGAGACGAGCGCGTGCTCGTTCTGCAATCCGTCGCGAGGTCCCACCTCGACGATGGTGACCTTGCCGATCATGCGGCGAACTCCACGAGCGTCGCGTCTGCCTGCACGAGCTCGCCCTCCCGGCAGCGCACGGCCGAAACGACACCGTCGCCGAGTGCCCGCAGCGGCAGCTCCATTTTCATGGCTTCGAGGACGACGAGGACGTCTCCCTTCGTCACCGGATCGCCGGGTCTGACCTTGACGCGGATCACCGTCGCGGGCATCGGCGCGATGAGCGCAGCGGCGGCGGAGGTGGCGGCGCGGCGGGTCGATGAAGGCGCCTTCGCGCGCGCGGCCTTCGCACCGGGATTCCACGGATCGTACGATTGAGGATCGCGGATTACGGGTTGCGGATTGGTGGATTGCGGATCGGCGGGCTGTGAATGAGAGCTCGCAATCCGTGCGTCCTCGACCGCGAGCGCGGTGAGAGCCGCCCCGTCGCGATCGAGGTAGGCCGTGTCGATTGCGCCGTTTCGAAACGCGTCGGATTCGAGAATCCTCACCAGGAACAGCCGGTTCGTCCTGACTCCGGCGATCTCGAACTCGCGCAGCGCGGTCGTGAGCCGGGCGACGGCGAGGGATCGAGTTTCCGCCGTCGCGATGACTTTCGCGATCATCGGATCGTAGTACACAGAAACCTCGCTGCCGTCCGCGATGCCGGCGTCGACACGGATGCCCGGGCGCTGCGGCTCGCGATAACGCGTCAGCCGGCCGGCCTGCGGGAGGAATCCCTGAGTGGGATCTTCGGCGTAGAGGCGGGCTTCGATGGCGTGTCCGCGCTGGCTGATTGCCGCCTGCGTCCACGGAAGCGGTTCGCCGTTGGCGACCAGAATCTGAGCGCGAACGAGGTCCAGGCCGGTGACCTGTTCGGTGACGGGATGTTCGACCTGCAGCCGCGTGTTCATCTCCAGGAAGTAGAACCGGTCGCCGTCGACGAGAAACTCGATCGTGCCCGCGTTGCGGTAGTCGGCCGCCCGTGCGGCGGCGACCGCCGCGTCGGTCATGCGCGCGCGCAACGACGGTGAGAGCGCCAGAGACGGGCTTTCCTCGATGACCTTCTGATGACGGCGCTGCGTCGAACAGTCCCGCTCGAACAGGTGCACGATCTGACCGTGGTCGTCGGCGAAGACCTGCACCTCGACGTGGCGAGGGTGTGAGACGAGCCGTTCAACATAGAGCTCGCCATTGCCGAACGCGGCCGTCGCCTCGCGCCGTGCGGCCTGGATCGATTCGTCGATGTCGCCGACGGCATGCACGTGGCGCATGCCTTTGCCGCCGCCGCCCGCCGATGCCTTGATGAGCGCCGGCAAACCGATTCGTTCGATCGCGGCCCGGATCCCCCGGTCGGTCTGATCGGCGGGCGTTTCGCCGGGTACGACCGGAACCCCGGCCGATTCGACGAGACGCCGCGCGTTGATTTTCGATCCCATCTGCGCAATGACGCCGGCCGGAGGTCCGACGAAGATCAGCCCTGCTTCGGCGCAAGCGTTCGCGAATCCGGCGTTTTCGGACAGGAAGCCGTAGCCAGGGTGGATGGCGTCCGCGTTGGACGAGCGCGCGGCCTCGAGCAGCTTCGGTATCGAGAGGTAGCTATCGCGCGCCGGTGCGGGTCCGATCGCCACGGCGCGATCCGCGGCCTTGACGTGCGGAGCGTCGGCGTCCACCGCCGAAAATACTGCGACGCTTTCGATCCCCGATTCGGCGCAGGCACGGATCACGCGGATCGCAATCTCGCCGCGGTTTGCGATCAGGAGGCGCTTCATCATCGCCGCACGGCTAAGGTGTCTTTGCCCATGCAGGTGCGCGCTTTTCGAGGAAGGCTCGCAACCCCTCCTGACCCTCGGGCGACACGCGACGGGCGGCGATGGCTGTCGCGGTGGTCGGCATCGCGTCGGCGATCGGGCGTCCCCAAACTGCCGGAATCAGCGCTTTCGCTGCGGCAACGGCTTCGGGTCCCGCAGTCAGGATTTCCTGTACGTGGCGTTCGACCGCGGCGTCCAGGTCTGCGATCGCGACCACGTCGTGAATCAGCCCGATCTCCTTTGCGCGCTGCGCAGAGAAGCGAGCGCCCGTGAGAAACAGTTCCCGCGCCGCTGCCTGGCCGACTTTCGCCAGCGCAAACGGCGAGATGACCGCCGGCAGGATGCCAAGCTTCGTCTCGGTGAAGCCGAACAGCGCGGCTTCGTCGGCTGCGACGATGTCGCAGACAGCCGCCAGTCCCGCGCCGCCGCCGAGCGCCGCGCCCTGGACCCGGCCGACCACCGCAACAGGAAGTTCGTTGATGGCGGCGAACATCTGCGACATGGCCATGGCGTCGCGCAGGTTCTCGTCTTCGGTGTAGCGCACGGTCTTCGCCATCCACGTCACGTCGGCGCCCGCGCAAAAGACCTTGCCGGCTCCCGCAATCACCGCGACCCGAATGTCGTGCTTCAGCGCCGCGTCCCTTGTTCGGGACGCCCAGTCGGTCAACTCGGCGATCACATGCTCGTTGAACGCGTTCCGAACGTCGGGGCGATTCAGGGTGAGGCGCTCGACGGCGCCGTCACGAGTGCTAATCAGATGCTGATACGTCATAACCCGACGAGTGTCAGTGTCCTTTGTGTTGAATCACATTCTAAATATCCCGAACTTCGCTGCGGCTACCGGCGCATTGAACGCAGCGGACATGCCGAGGGCCAGCATCTGCCGCGTGTGTCCAGGCTCGATGATGCCATCGTCCCACAGCCTGGCGGTGGAGTAGTACGGCGAGCCTTCGTGCTCGTACTTGTCCAGGATGGGCTGGCGA
>Ga0306920_100016949_pt1 | contig 10045 bp, 6 predicted proteins | sample flu12Cox44000170_FD_204666 | JGI IMG/M metagenome (GOLD analysis project Ga0306920, IMG submission 204666) | Lab enrichment of tropical soil microbial communities from Luquillo Experimental Forest, Puerto Rico - flux4day.12C.oxic.44.000.170 (v2)... | ecosystem: Environmental > Terrestrial >...
TCTCGACGCGCACGAGGACCAGCTCGACTTCCCGGTGCTCTACACCATCGCGCGCGAGGGCATCTGCCGCCGCACGCCGGACGGCGAGAACCACCGCCTCGGGCCGCTGTTCGACGAGATCGTGCGGGCGATTCCCGCCCCGGCCTACGACCGCTCCGCGCCGCTCCAGATGCTGGTGCTGAACCTCGACTACTCCGACTTCGTCGGGCGTCTCGCGATCGGGCGGGTCGTGAACGGGCACGTGCGCTCGCGGCAGGACGTCGGCCTCTCGCGCCTGGATGGCAGCGTCGCGCGTGCGAGGGTCACGAACCTCTACGTGTTCGAGGGCCTGCAACGCGTCGAGGTCGACGACGCCGGGCCCGGCGACATCGTCGCGCTCGCGGGATTCGACGAGGTCAACATCGGCGAGACCATCACGGACCTCGAGGATCCGCGCCCGCTCCCGCGCGTGACGGTGGACGAGCCGACGGTGAGCATGCTGTTCTCGGTCAATACCTCGCCGTTCTCGGGCCAGGAGGGCAAGCTCGTCACCTCGCGCAACCTGCGCGAGCGCCTGGACCGCGAGATCCTTACGAACGTGAGCCTCGAGGTCGAGGCCGGCGAGACGCCGGACGCGTTCAAGGTCTCGGGCCGCGGCGAGCTCCAGATGGCGATCCTGATCGAAATGATGCGGCGCGAGGGCTACGAGCTCGCGGTCAGCAAGCCCGAGGTCATCACCCGGACGGTAAACGGCGCGCGCCACGAGCCGATGGAGAAGCTCGTGATCGACTGCCCCGAGGAGTTCGTGGGCGTGGTCACGCAGAAGATCGGCACGCGCAAGGGCCGCATGACGAACATGGTCAATCACGGCACCGGGCGTGTGCGGCTCGAGTTTCGCATCCCGTCGCGCGGGCTGATCGGCTTCCGCAGCCAGTTCCTGACCGACACGCGCGGCACCGGGCTCCTGAACCACCTGTTCGACGGCTACGAGCCCTGGCAGGGCGACATCCCGCACCGCATCACCGGCGCGCTCGTCGCCGACCGCCCCGGCAAGGTCACCGGGTACGCGATCGAGCACGTGCAGGATCGCGGCACGATGTTCGTCGAGCCCGGCGAGCGCGTGTACGAGGGCATGGTCGTGGGGGAGAACTCGCGCGAAGAGGACATCGACGTCAACATCGTCAAGGAGAAGCGCCTCACGAACATGCGCGCCTCGACCTCGGAGGAGGGCATCCATCTGCTCCCCGTCCATCGCATGTCGCTCGAGCAGGCACTCGAGTGGATCCGCGAGGACGAGCTGCTCGAGGTCACGCCGCAGAGCCTGCGGCTTCGCAAGCGCGTGCTGCAGGCCAACGTGCGCCCCCGCTACTGGCAGAGGGACTGAACCGCTCAAGTCGTGTCCGGGCTTGCCGATACCGGATCGGAACGGATACCGATCCGATCGGAGACTCATGCCTCCTCTCGAGCAGACTTCAGGGATGAAGTCGGAGCCCGGCGTTTCCGCGCATCCGGCGGCCGCGCCGCACGGGCCGGCCGGCGGATTCCTCACCGCGCGCGGACTCGACGCGCGCCGCGAAACGCGCCGCATTGCCGCCGGTATGATCGCGCTCGCGGCGCTGAGCTTCGTGCTGCTGAATTTCGCGATGGATCAGAACGCGGAAGGTCGCCTGGTGAAGCAGACCCGGGCGATGCTCACCGTCAACACCGAGGCGCGCCGCACCGAGGTCCGCGACGCGCTGCGGCAGTACGTGAGCCAGGCGCGCTTCATCGCGGACGGCGCGGAGATCCGATCCCTGAGCGCGCGCGCCAGGACGGGCGGGCTCGCGCCCGCCGATGCGCGGTCGCTCGCCGCCGAGCTGGATCGCGCCGCGTCGCAGTTCGGCTTCGAGTTCGCCGCGGTGCTCTCGCCCTCGCTCATCACGCTCGCGCACGCGCACGGCGATGCGCCCGAGCGGACGAGCGGGCTCGACGAGCTGGTGCAGCGCTGCCTCGCCGCTGGAACCCCCGAGCTCGGCGACGTGCGCGAGGACTCGGACGGCAAGCCGTTGCTCGCGGTCGCCGTGCCGGTCGGTGCGCGGGCCGGTGCGCCGGCCGCCGTCGCGGTGTTCGGCATCGAGATCGACCGGACGTTCTCGAATCGCCTGCTCCACTGGACGGGCTCCGGCTCGGCAGCGGGCGCCTACCTGGTGCGCCGCGACGGCGATCGCGTGCTGATCCTCTCGAGCCCGCCGGGAGCGCTCACCGCGCGCCCGGGCCAGACCGTCTCGGGCTCGGATCCACGCTACCGCGCCGCGGCCATGGCGGCGTTCGGCGCCGAGTCCGAAGTCGAGGTGGAGGGCGGGCAGGGCGTGACCGGCTGGGCCACCACGCGCAATCTACCCGAGATCGGCTGGGGCCTCGTGGGCCAGGGCGATCGATCGGAGATCGCCGAGGGCATGCGCGGCACGCTCGCCGGCCTGCTCGTGCTCGATCTCGCGATGATCGCCGCGGCGACCGGCGCGATCTGGTTCTGGCGCCGCCAGTACAAGTCGGGCCTCGCAGAGCGCGAGATGCAGGTCACGCGCCGCCACGCCGAGCGCAACCAGGCGGTGCTCGACACCGCGTTCGATGCGATCCTCACGTTCGATCGCCAGGGCCGGATCCGCACGTCGAATCGCGGTGCGGAGCGCCTGTTCGGACTCGGCGCGGCGGGGCTCGAGGGCCAGCCGATCCAGCGCTTCCTGCGCGGCGTGCGTCCCGAGACCGGCGACGACGCGGGCGCGCCGGATCCGGAGCGCGCCGGCGTGGTGACACGCTCCGAGGCGATGCACTCCGACGGCTCCGTGCTGCCCGTGGAGTTCTCGCTCGGCCGCTCCGGCGAGGGTCAGGAGCGGCTGCACACCGCGATCGTGCGCGACATCACCGACCGCGTGGAGGCCGAGAAGGCCATCGAGGGATTCGCGGAAGGGCTGGCCTCCAGCAACCGCCGCCTCGAGGAGCTGAACGCCCAGCTCGAGGAGGCCTCGAGGCTCAAGAGCGAGTTTCTCGCGAACACGTCGCACGAGCTGCGCACGCCGCTCAACGGAATGATCGGATTCCTGCAGCTCGTGCTGGACGGCATGTGCGACACGCGCGAGGAGGAAAAGGATTTCCTCAAGCAGGCGCTGCTGTGCTCGCGCCATCTGCTCGGCCTCATCAACGACGTGCTCGACATCGCGAAGATCGAGGCCGGCAAGCTGACGCTCGAGGTCGGACCGATCGACGTGCGCCAGCTGTTCGACGAGGTCTACACCGTCACCCACGTGCAGGCCGCGCAAAAGGGGCTCGAGCTGAGTTTCGTCCCGCCCGAGGATGCGACGCTCCTCGCGCGCGGCGACTTCGGCAAGGTGAAGCAGATCCTGATCAACCTGGTCGGGAACAGCCTCAAGTTCACGGACAAGGGCGCGATCCGGGTGCGCGCGGTGGGCCGCGCCGAGCTCGGACATGTCATGTTCGAGGTGCTGGACTCCGGGATCGGGATCCCGGCCGCGCGCCAGAAGGTCGTGTTCGAAAAGTTCATGCAGGCCGACGGCACGACGACGCGCAAATATGGCGGCACCGGGCTCGGGCTCGCCATCTCGCGCAGCCTGGTCGAGCTGATGGGCGGCATCATCGGCATGCACAGCGAGGGCGAGGGCCGCGGCACGCGCATGTACTTCTCGCTCCCGGTGTGGTCGGACGCGGCGGAGGCGCTGCCGCAGAAGGACGACGCGCCGTCGGACCAGATCGACGGACCGGCCGGCGGCGCGCTCGTGATGGTGGTCGAGGACGACAGCGTCTTCCGCCGCTTCCTCACAACGCTGCTCCACCAGCACGGCTACCGCACCGTCCAGGCGCGGCACGCCGAGGCCGGATGGGTGCTGGCGCGGCGGCTCAAGCCGAGCGTCGTGGTGCTCGATTACGCGCTGAGCTGCGCCGAGGGCGCGAACCTCCGCACCGGCTGGGACCTGGCCGAGCGCATGACGCGCGACGGCAGCACGCGCCACATCCCGCTGATCTTTGTCACCGGCTTCGACGCCGAGCTGCGCGAGAAGCTGCGGCTCACCGCGTTCGCGCGCGAGCCCCACCACCTGGTGAAGCCGATCGACGGCCGCGCGCTGATCGAGCGCATCGAGCAGCTCGTCGGCGCGGATCAGAACCGCGTGATCCGCGTGCTCATGGCGGACGACGATCCCGCGGTCTCCGCGTTCGTGCGCAAGGTGCTCCCGGCACAGCGGTTTCACCTCGAGATCGCGGCGGACGGCGAGCAATGCCTGCATTTCCTGCGCACCCAGCCGCGCGGGTTCGATCTCCTGCTGCTCGATCTCATGATGCCGGAGGTCAGCGGCTACGACGTGCTGCGCGAGATGACGCTGACCGGCACCGCGCCCGAGCTGCCGGTCCTGGTGCTCACGAATTTCCCCGAGGCCCGGAACGCCGACGAAAAGCGCCTGCTCGAGCAGGGGCTCGTGATGGACGTGCTGGCGAAGACCTCGGTGCACGACAATCCCAGGCTGCTGCCGCACGTGATCGAATGGCAGATGCACGTCGCGGACGAGACCCGGGGGCCGGCGGACGACGCGGAGCCGGAGGAGCGGGCGGCATGAAGCATGTGCTGGTGGTCGAGGACGATCCTCAGAACGCCATGCTGTTCCGCAAGCTGCTCGAGCGCCGCGGCGGGTTCAAGGTCACGGTCAGCGAGTCGGCCGAGGAGATCCTGCGCCTGACCGGCGAGCGGGACGTGGATCTCGTGCTGATGGACGTGTCGCTCTCGAACACGCGCCAGGCCGGCCAGATTCTGAGCGGTGTGGAGCTCTGCCGGCTGATCAAGGACCGCCCGTCCAGCGCGGGGATCCCCGTGCTGCTCGCCACCGCGCACGCCATGCGGGGCGATGCCGAAACCCTCCTCGGGGAAAGTGGTGCAGATGACTATGTCGCCAAGCCGATACTCGATCACGAGGCATTCATGAGGCGGGTGAACTCGATGCTCCAGGAGGCGGCGTAATGAAGCCCGCGGCGGATACCAAGGTGCTGGTCGTCGAGGACGACCCGTTCTTCCAGCGCGTGTTGCAGAAGCGGCTCGCGATCGACGGTTATCAGGTGATGACCGCCACCGACGGGCGCGAGGGCATGAAAGCGATCGTCACGTTCGAGCCCGATCTCGTGATCTCGGACTGGATGATGCCGGAGGTGGACGGACTCGAGCTGTGCCAGTCGGTGAAGACCGGCCTGCGCGAGGCCGCGCCGTATTTCATCCTGCTGACCGCGAAGGGGGAGATCAACGACCGGCTGCTCGGGCTCGAGACCGGGGCCGACGACTTCCTCGTGAAACCGTGCGACCAGGGCGAGCTCATGGCGCGCGTGCGCGCGGGACTCAGGATCGTCCTGCTCACCCAGGAGCTGCGCCGCACCGTGAACGATCTGCGGCTCGCGAACGCCGAGCTCGAGGCCAGCCGCGCCGAGATCAACCGGCTCGCGGAGATGCTGCCGATCTGCTCGTTCTGCAAGAAGGTGCGGGCCGCGGACGGCGAGTGGCACGAGATCGATCACTACCTCCAGTCGCGCGACCAGGCCGATTTCAGCCACGGGATCTGCCCCGAGTGCCGGACCTCGCACTACGGGGGCAAGAAGGAAGCCGCCTGATTCGCGCGCTGGCGCGACGCTGAAGGACGGACTGGCCCGCCGCGGCTCCACCCGCTAAGCTCCCCCGCCATGGTTTCCACCGGCCGCGCAAGGGGAGGGCACATGCGATCCCGAATCGTTCTCGGCTCGGTGCTGGGCATCGTGGCGCTCGCTCTCCTGATTCTGAGCCTGCCCCACAAGGCCCCGGCCGCCGAGCAGAAGTCCGACATGGTTCCGCCCGCGATGGTGAGCATGCCCGTCGCCGGCGACAGTCTCGAAGCCTACGTCGCCTGGCCGGTCGGTACCGCGAAAGTCCCGACCGTGCTGATCGTCCAGGAGTGGTGGGGGCTCGACGACCACATCAAGGACATCGCGCGCCGGATGTCACGCGAGGGCTACCTTGCGATCGTGCCCGACCTCTATCACGGCAAGGTGGCCGAGACCCCGGAGGAGGCGCACGAGCTCGTGCGCGGCCTCGAGGACACGCGCGTGTTCGCCGAGCTCGCGACCGCGGCCGCGTGGGCGCGCTCGCAGCAGAGGAGCGCGGACGGCCGGATGGGCATCATGGGCTTCTGCGTCGGCGGCGGGATCACGCTGCGCTACGCGATCCAGGACCCGAAGCTCTCGGCCGCGGTGATGTTCTACGGCCCGCCCGAGAGCGATCCCGCGAAGCTCGCGACGCTCAAGGCCCCGCTCCAGGGGCACTTCGGAATGCTGGATCAGGGCATTCCGCCCGACCACGTGGACGCGATGCGCGCCGCGCTCAAGAAGGCGGGGAAGACCGCGGACCTCTACGAGTACGCCGGCGCCGGGCATGCATTCATGCACGACGGGCGCCCGAGCTATCACGCCGAGTCCGCGAAGGTCGCCTGGGCCCGCACGCTGGGATTCCTGCAGCGCTATCTCAAGGGATGACCGCCGCGCGCCTCCTGGTGCTGGGCGGGACCGGGTACCTCGGAGCGCCGGCCGCGCGCGCGCTGCGCGCCGCGGGTCATGACGTGACGTCGCTCTCGCGCAGCGGGAGGAGCCCCGCGGACGGCATGCGCGCGATCGCGGCCGATCGGAGCGATCCCGATGCGCTCGCCCGCGCGCTCGAAGGCGAGCGGTTCGACGTCACGGTGGATTTCGCGGCGTACGACTCCGCGGACGTCGAGCGCCTGCTCCTGATTCCGCACGCGGCGCTCGGGCGCTACATCCTGATCTCGAGCGGGCAGGTCTATCTCGTCACCGAGAATCCGCCGATTCCGTCCCGCGAGGAGGACAGCGAGCGGCCGCTGCTCGCCGAGCCGGCCGTGGGCACGCCCGATCATGGTCAGTGGGCGTACGGAATCGGGAAGCGGCGCGCCGAGCGCGCGGCGCTCGTGCTGCGCGACTCGCACGGCGTGAGAGCGGTCGTGCTGCGGCTGCCCGTGATCCATGGCGAGGGCGATCCGCGCCGGCGGCTGTGGCGCTATCTCGAGCGGCTGAAGGACGGCGGCCCCGTGATCCTTCCGGACGACGGCGCTCAGGCGACGCGCTATCTATGGGTCGAGGACGTCGCGCGCGCGGTGGTCCGGGTGCTCGGGATCGAGCGTCCGCGCGAGGCCGTGTACAACCTCGCCGGGCCCGAGATCGTTCCGCTGCGCGAGTTCCTGGAGCGCGCCGCGCGCGCCCTCGGCGCGCCCGCGCCGCGCTTCGTGAGCGCGGGCCGCGAGGAGATCGCAGCCGCCGGGCTCGATGCGATGGCCTGGCCGCTCTCGGGCCGCTGGAGCTCCGTGCTCGATCCCGCGCGTGCGGAGGCGGAATGGGGGTTCACCGGCACGCCGCTCGACGACTGGCTGCCGCGCGTCGTGCGCGCGCTGTGCGATCATCCCCCGGACCCGATCGAAGGGGAGGATGCACGGCGGGCGCGCGAGCTCGCATTCGCCGCGCGGCGCGTCGGCGAGCCCGGCTTGACCCCCGAAAAGGCACGCGATTAGAATCCCCCGCCTGACTTTCGCGAGGACCTGTCGCGGCCCGCGTCAACCCCGGACATCGCCCGGCCGCGCCCATTGCCGTTCCTCGGTAGCTCAACGGCAGAGCATCCGGCTGTTAACCGGAGGGTTGTAGGTTCGAATCCTACCCGAGGAGCCAACCTGCGGGAGCCCCCGTGACGCCGAGCGTCGCGGGGGCATCTCGTTCGCACCGGGTTTCGCGCCTCCGTTCGGGGTGGCAATTCGGCCCGATTCGCGCGACAATCAATCCCTACCCATTCCAACGCGGCGCCGGACCTGCCGCGGATTCCCGGCCCGGAGCGGCCCCCTGCGAGGGAGACCCCCGTCCATGATACAAACGCGAAAACTCCTGACCGCGGCATCCGCATTTCTCGCCATTTCCCTGGCCGCGAGTCACGCGGCCGCCGCGCCGGATGGCGCGCCCATGCCCGATGCGAGCGCCGGCGCGCGCATGCTGCGCGCGTGCGGAACGCCGGAGCCGACCCCGTCCGATCTCGCGCGTGTGCGTGAGACGGTGCGCGCGCGGGTCGAGCGGTTCGGGGTGACCCGGATCGGAACCACGATCCCGATCGCGTTTCACATCATCACGTGGGCGGGCGCGGGGGACGTGACGGATCAGCAGATCACCGATCAGATCCGGGTGCTGAATCAGGCCTATTCCGGCACCGGCTACCGCTTCGTGCTGCAGTCCACGGACCGGACCGAGAACAAGAACTGGTTCACGTTGGGACCCGGCACCGGCTCCGAGAAGCAGATGAAGAAGGCGCTCGCGATCGATCCCGCGCACACGATGAACGTGTACACGTGCGCTCCGGCCAAGGGCCTGATCGGCTGGTCCTACCTGCCGTTCTCGCTCCCGGAGACCGACATCCTGAACGGCACCGTCATCCATTACGGAACCGTCCCCGGCGGCTACCTCGCGCCGTACAATCTCGGCGGCACGCTGATCCACGAAAGCGGGCACTACCTCGGCCTTCTGCACACGTTCCAGGGCGGCTGCGTCCCGCCCGGCGACGAGGTGGACGACACGCCGTTCGAGGCCGGCCCCGCGTATGGCTGTCCGATCGGTCTCGATACGTGCCCGCAGCCCGGCCTGGATCCGATCCACAACTACATGGACTACTCGGACGACGCCTGCTACACGGAATTCACCGCCGGACAGATCGATCGCATCAATACGATCCTGCCGGTCTACCGGCCGGGCCTGTTCCGTGGCGCGCCGCTCGCGGCCGCGGGCCGTGAGCCTTCCGCCACGCCGGCCGCCGGGTTGCCGCTCGCGCGCGCGGGCGTCGAGCTGACCGGCGCGTCGCCGAACCCGTTCGGCGAGATGACCACGCTGCGCTTCTCGCTCGCGTCCTCCGGGAAGGTCTCGCTCGCGATCTACAACCTCGCGGGCCAGCGCGTGCGCACGCTCATCGACGCCACCCTGCCTCCCGGCGATCACAGCGCGCTCGTGGATGCGCGCGCACTGCCGCCGGGCACGTACTTCGCGGCGCTGCGCTTCGGCGACGTCGTGCTGTCGCGCGCGCTCGTGCACGTGCGCTAGCTGTAGAGTCTCAGGACGTTGTTTACAGGTAGGGCCTGCTCAACCGGGGCCCTGGTGTCGGAAGCTGGAGGTGTTCAGGCCTTCCAACCATCGACCCCGAGGAGCCCCGGATGGACCTCCACAGTGGAGCACGCACCTGCCCTGCGAGTCGAGCCCTTCTCGTTCGCGTGGCTCCCGCGTTCTGCGTCTGTCAAGATTAGTCGCGGTTGGGCGCGCCGCGCGCGGCCTACCCCAACCAATGGAGGTACGCCCATGCGCGCCGTTTTCGTCCTGTCCGGTGTGCTTCTCTTCGCTTCCATTGCGGCAACCGGCTCCAGCGCCCAGTGGGCGCCCGGGGGCATCCTCGTGCCGGGCGCGGGACAGGGCTACAACCAAGCTCTGTGCGGCGATGGCAGTGGCGGATTCTACATCGGCTGGCAAGACGAGCGGACCTATGCCACGACTAGTGACGACGTCTTTGCCCAGCATGTGACTGGAGACGGATTCCTCCCGAATGGTTTCCCTGCGACCGGAGTTCCGATCTGCACAGATCCGGCGGTTCAGTATTTTGGTTCCATCGCGCCGGACGGGTCGGGGGGCGCGCTGCTTGCCTGGGTCGATGGCCGTGGCCCAGTCCTGGGCTGGGATTTCTACGCCTCACGCCTGCTGCCGTCGGGGGCGGTGGCCCCGGGGTGGGGAACGAACGGGACGCCGCTCGTTCTGACCTCCGCAGATTCCTCAAACCCACCTGCCGTTGTTGCGGATGGTGCGGGCGGGGGCTTCTTCATCTGGGAAGACACGCGCTCGGACGTAAACGGTGACATCTACGCTCAGCACTTACTCGCGGATGGAAGCATCGCGCCGGGCTGGGCTGCGAACGGGCTTCCAGTCGTGGTCATGCCGGGCGCTCAGGGGCACCCGTGGGCGGTCTCGGACGGCGCCGGGGGGA
>Ga0306920_100016953_pt1 | contig 10044 bp, 13 predicted proteins | sample flu12Cox44000170_FD_204666 | JGI IMG/M metagenome (GOLD analysis project Ga0306920, IMG submission 204666) | Lab enrichment of tropical soil microbial communities from Luquillo Experimental Forest, Puerto Rico - flux4day.12C.oxic.44.000.170 (v2)... | ecosystem: Environmental > Terrestrial >...
CGATGCCTGCGACGGCGCGGACCTCGTCACCACGGACGTGTGGACCAGCATGGGCTTCGAAGCCGAAAACGAAGCGCGCAAGAAGGCCTTCGCCGACTGGTGCGTGGACACGCCGATGATGGCCCGCGCCAATGCCGACGCGCTCTTCATGCACTGCCTGCCCGCGCACCGCGGCGAGGAAGTGAGTGCGGAAGTGATCGACGGGCCGCAGAGCGTGGTTTGGGACGAGGCGGAAAACCGCTTGCACGTGCAGAAGGCGCTCATGGAGTTTCTGATGCTCGGCCGCCTGAATCACTGAGCCGAACGCACTCTGCCGTGAACAGAGCCGACCTTGGGTCGGCTCTTTTTTCGTCCGCTTCGGCTGCCGTCGTCAGACCGTTTCGCCCAAACGCCGCGCCAACGACTTCAGGAGCGGCGCCACGCGCTCGCGGAACACCTCGGGGCCCATCGACGAAGCCGGCCCGCTGCAGCTGAGCACGAGCCAACGCCGCTCGCGCGGCTCGCGAAACGGCACGGCGACGGCGTTGACGTCCTCGTGCCAGTCGCGAAACGAATAGCAGCACCCCTCCTTCCCGAAGACCTCGATCTCGCGCTTCGCGGCTTCGACCAGCGCCGGCCCCTCGGCGCCCGCCGCTTTTTCCAGCTCCGCGAACAGCGCCATGCGCACGTCGATCGGCTGCACGGCGAGGTACGCGCGACCCATCGAACTCGTCAACATCGAGAGCCGCGAGCCCGAGGCGAGACCGAGCGTGAGCGCCGTCTCGCTGCGGATCGTGTCCAGATAGATCACATCGAGGCCGTCGCGGCACCCCAGCGACACCGCCGCACCCACCTCGCGCGCGAACGCGCGCATGTGCGGGCGCGCGAGCTCGAGCGTGTCGGTGCCCGAGAGCAGCGCAAAGCCCAGTGACAGCACGCCGGCGTCGAGCGCATATTTGCCGAGCGACTCGTCGAAGCGGAGGTAGCCGAGCACGGTGAGCGTGTAAGCGAGCCGGTTCACGGTCGCCTTCGGCAAACCCGTGCGTTCCACGAAATCGCGATTGCCAAGGAGCGTCTCGCCGGGGCGGAACGCCCGCAGCAGGTCGAGCCCGCGGGCGAGCGCGACGACGAACTTGCGCTCGTCGATCGGGCCCTCGGCCAGCGAAGAAGAAAACGATGAGGTAGTCGTCGATCCGGATGCAGACATGGGCGCGAGAGTGCTACACTAAAGTCAATTTGCAAAACATTGTTCCGCATAGCGGAACTAACGTCAAGCGCAAATTCGCCCATTTCAAGTATTTGAGGAAAGGAGAGACACCATGGCCGCACACGCCCAGTTCCATTGGGAAGACCCGCTTCTGCTCGACCAGCAGCTCACCGAAGAGGAGCGCATGGTGCGCGACGCCGCCGCTGCTTACGCCCAGGACAAGCTCGAGCCGCGCGTGCTGGAAGCGTTCCGCCACGAGAAGACGGACGCCTCGATCTTCCGCGAAATGGGCGAAGTCGGCCTGCTCGGCCCGACGATCCCCGAGCAATACGGCGGCCCCGGTCTGAACTATGTGAGCTACGGTCTGATTGCGCGCGAAGTGGAGCGCGTCGATTCGGGCTATCGCTCGATGATGTCGGTGCAATCGTCGCTCGTGATGGTGCCGATCTTCGAATTCGGCTCCGAAGCGCAAAAGCAGAAGTACCTGCCCAAGCTCGCCAGCGGCGAGTGGATCGGCTGCTTCGGCCTCACGGAGCCGAACCACGGCTCGGATCCGGGCAGCATGGTCACGCGCGCGAAGAAGGTGAACGGCGGCTACTCGCTCTCGGGTGCGAAGATGTGGATCACGAACTCGCCGATCGCCGACGTGTTCGTCGTCTGGGCAAAGCTCGAGGAAGACGGCAAGGACGACATTCGCGGCTTCATTCTGGAGAAGGGCTGGAAGGGCCTCTCGGCGCCGGCCATCCACGGCAAGGTGGGCCTGCGCGCGTCGATCACCGGCGAAATCGTGCTCGACGAAGTGTTCGTGCCGGAAGAGAACATCATGCCGGACGTGAAGGGCCTGCGCGGTCCGTTCACGTGCCTGAATTCGGCGCGCTACGGCATCGCCTGGGGCGCGCTCGGCGCGGCGGAAGCGTGCTGGCACACGGCGCGCCAGTACGTGCTCGACCGCAAGCAGTTCGGCCGCCCGCTCGCGGCGAACCAGCTGATCCAGAAGAAGCTCGCCGACATGCAAACGGAAATCACGCTCGGCCTGCAAGGCTGCCTCCGTCTTGGCCGCATGAAGGACGAAGGCACGGCCGCCGTCGAGATCACGTCGATCATGAAGCGCAACTCGTGCGGCAAGTCGCTCGACATCGCGCGTCTTGCGCGCGATATGCTCGGCGGCAATGGCATCTCCGACGAATTCGGCGTGGCGCGCCACCTCGTGAACCTCGAAGTCGTGAACACGTACGAAGGCACGCACGATATCCACGCCCTGATCCTCGGTCGCGCGCAAACGGGCATCCAGGCGTTCTTCTGATCGCCGCCCTGCCCGGCGCCGGATGCGCCTGAAAAAAACGCCGCACGGTCTTTTACGTGCGGCGTTTTTGTTCTGGCGTTGGCCGAACGGCTTACTTGTTCGGCTGCGGCGTCATACGCAGATACGGACGCAGCGCCTTGTAGCCCTTCGGGAACTTCTGCTTGATGACCTCTTCGTCCTTCAGCGACGGAACGATCACGACGTCGTCGCCCTGCTTCCAGTTGCCGGGCGTGGCGACCTGGTAGTTGTCGGTGAGTTGCAGCGAGTCGATCACGCGCAGCACTTCGTCGAAGTTGCGGCCCGTACTCGCCGGATAGGTGATGATGAGGCGCACCTTCTTGTTCGGGTCGATCACGAAGAGCGAGCGCACGGTGAGCGTCTCGTTCGCGTTCGGGTGAATCATGTCGTACAGCGTGGAGACCTTGCGGTCGCCGTCCGCGAGAATCGGGAAGCCGACGTTCGCCGCCTGCGTCTCGTTGATGTCCTTGATCCACTCGTTGTGCGACTGGGCGCTATCCACGGAAAGCGCGATCGTCTTCACATTGCGCTTCTCGAACTCGTCCTTGAGCTTCGCGGTCAGGCCGAGTTCGGTCGTGCAGACCGGCGTGAAGTCGGCGGGGTGCGAAAACAGCACGCCCCAGCTATTGCCGAGCCACTCGTGAAACTTGACGTGGCCAATGCTCGAATCCTGCTCGAAGTCGGGTGCGATATCGCCAAGACGAAGACTCATGGTGCGGTTCCTTTGAACGAGGTTTGAATGCGGTTTGAACGCTGTCGGAACGGAGCTGGGCGCGCGGCCCGTTGGTCCAGTAGACGTTTACAACAGTCAAGCATACAGGCCCTGGTCGCGCCCCGCTAACGAACATCGCCTCACACCGGTATGAGTTTTTGTAATTTTGAACCGTTTGAGGGAAACTTTAGGTGCCGGATCAACTCAATGACTCTCACCGCGCGCGTTTTTGCGCGCGAGATCCAGACACCGCGTCCACGCGCATTTACGGGAACGGATCGTACGAATTTGGGGTCGTGGCGGCGCGTCACGCTTGCCAGCGCCCATATCTTTGTTACGATTCACGCGTGATGTGACACGATGGGAGCCAGTCAATGTCAGAGGTCAACAAGGAGAGGCTGATGTCCGATATCAAAACCGTCCTCGCGGATGCAGAGGACCTGCTCAAGCAGGCAGCTAGCGCTACGGGCGAGCGCGCTTCGGAGTTGCGCGAAACGGCACTCTCGCGTCTGAAACAGGCAAAGGAGAAGGCCGCCGACGTCCAGGTCGTCGTGGTCGAGAAAGGCAAGAAAGCGGCGCGCGCCACCGACGACTACGTGCACGAGCATCCGTGGGCGTCGATCGGCATCGCTGCCGGCGTGGGCGTGCTGGTCGGCCTGCTGATCAACCGCAAGTAAACCCGCTCGCCGCAAGGCGTGGCGTGGGCGCAGGCAGCACCGCTCGCGTCGCGCGGGCGAGCCACCCTGGCCGCCTGCGCGCTGACGGCTTCTCGCCGGCTCAGCGCGCCGCGCAGTGCCGCCTCGTCCCGCCGGGCGATACCGACGGCTGTTTTTTGTTGCCCTCTGCCCGGGCACCCGCCTGCGCCACCTGCCATCGCCATGACGACAGACACCCACTCGCAGCGACACGAACACGGGCCGTTGCGCCGATTGCTCGGCTCCGCGACCGCGATGCTTCAGACCCGCCTGGAACTGATCGGCATCGAACTCGCCGAGGAAAAAGATCGCTTGATCGGCGTGCTTTTCCTCGGCCTCGCGGGGATGATGTTCGCGATGCTCGCCTTGATCGCGCTGACGGCGCTCATCGCCATCGCCTTCTGGGACACGTACCGCTGGCAGGCGCTTGCCGGTCTTACGCTCGTCTACGGAGCCGCGGCCATTTTCTGCGGCTTGAAGGCGCGTCGCGGCCTGCACACCGCGCCACTCGTGTTCCAGGCGACGCTCGAGGAGTTCGAGAAAGACCGCGAAGCCTTGCGCAACCCCTAGCCGGCGAGATTCAGGACACGCCGCGCTTTGCCAGGCGCATTGCCCGAGTTACTGCCGCGCACCGCGCGCCCGCAACCTGCCTGCGCCCCCGCCTCTAACACGATAGCCGCGAGCCGACGCCATGAGCCACCCTCAACCGGACACCGCCTTCCGCCCCCGCCGCAACCGCTCTCACGACCTCTCGGCGCCGCAGCTGCGCGCGCTGCGCAAGGAATTGCTGCTCGTGCGCGCCAGCGTCGAGCGCGCCGAAATGGCCGAATCGCTCGTGGAACTCCGCTCGGCGGTCGCCAATTTCAGCTGGCTGCGCTTCGTCGTGCCCGGCTTCGGTCACTCGAGCGCCAGCGGCGTGGCCAGCGGCCTCGGCAACCTGCTCAAGCAGTATCCGCTGCTCAGTTCGCTCGTCTCGCTCATCGTCGCGAAGCCGCTGCGTACGAGCATCGTTTCGGCCGCGCGCCCCGTCATCAAGTGGGGTGGCCTGGCCTTTACCGCGTGGGAGGCGTATCGCGTGTGGCAGCAGGTGCGGCGTCAGCGCGGCGCCTCGGCAAGCCGTACAGAACCCGATACGTCCGACGAAGACGATCTCACCGGCTGATCGCCGTCGTTCGCGGCGCCCCGTCCCCACGCTCAACGGTCCCGCCAGCACATCTGCGTAGTCACCGCAGCGATGCTGCCACCCGCCGCCTGATTGCTGCGCGCACCGGTCGCGTCGAGCACGAAGGCGCCACAGGCATCGTCGCGCATTGGCCCGGTTTCCACGGGCTCCGCCGCGATGGCGTAGCCGCCGTTGGACTCGTCGGCAGGCAGGAGCTGCAAGCGGTAAGCAGGCGGCCCCGTCGCTGGCGCCTGATCGAATCCCGCGGGCAATGTCGCCATCGACGCGCCCTGCATATCTGCGAACTGCGCCGCGCGATAGATCGCAGCCACGGCGTCGATGCGATGTCCCCGCGCGATCTGCGCACGCCATCCCGGCAACGCGAAGGCGGCTACGATGGCGGCCGCCGCCAGCGCGATGACCAACTCTAGCAATGTGAACGCGCTGTACCGGTTGCTCTTCGCCATGCTTTGCGCTCCCCTCTTCTTCAAAACGGCCTCGCGACGAGGTGACGCCAGTGATGCTCGACGCGCGTCCCCTCGCCCGTTGCTTCGACAACCACCTGGTCCTGCAGCCAGCTTTGCGTGTCTTCCGATGCACCGAAGCCGCGCGCCGTGACGAGATACGCGCGAGCCAGCGGACGGCTGTCGATGCGCCAGGCTTCGATGAAGCACTGTGGCGCGCGCCCCGAACCCGGCCAGGCGGCAACGGGCGTCACGGCCTGCCGCTCGAAGCTGTCCTGCCGCCGCCATGCTTGTGGCTCGCCGGACTGCGTAGCGGCGGCAGGTCCGGCCAGCGAGCCATTCGTCAATGCACGCGAGCACAGCAGGAGCGCGGCGTCGGCCGCATGGAAGGACTGCAGATGATCGGCGACGGCATCTGCATTGCGCCTCGCCAGCAGCGCCGCCTCGAACCATGCCGCCGACGTCACCAGCATCATCGCGACGATGAGCAACACGACGGGCAGCGCCACGCCGCGATGCGCGGGCCGCGTGCGGGAAATGCGGCGACTGCGCTGCGGGGTCGCGCTCATGACGCCGCCTGCAGCACGTTGCGCAGCACGATGTGCCGCCAGAAGGCTTGACGCGCTCGCCCATCCGCTCCGACGGCCTGCACACCATCGCAATCGACGTAGCGCGTGCGCCGGGGAAAGGCCGCGCCGCGCACCAGCACGCACAGATCGACCGCGACGACCGCCGCCCACTGATCGCGCGCAAACGCCGAAGCGTCGAGCGCCTGCGCCGCGCCCGCCGTCCAGTAGCGCACCCGCAGCCGCTCGACGCCCTCGACCAGCGGCTGCGCCGTCCCCACCTTGCCGGAGCCTTCGCAGTACAGCTCTGTCTCACCGGTCGAACCGCTGACTCTGGCGTGATAGCGGTTCACGATCTCGACGCCCGCCACTCCCGCCGCTCCCACCGCCTGACCGAGGCAATCCGTGACATGGCCGCTCGCGGCGGGCCACGTCGATACGCTGTCGCCTTGATAGCGCACGGCGAGTCCGTCCGAGCGGCTCGACAGCGAATTGCAGGCAAGCGCAGCATCGGCGCCCGCCGGCCGCCCGGACGTGCAGCCGAAGACCGCCGGGCCGGCAAGCGGCGCGCCTCCGTCCGCAGCGACGAATCCGGCCATCTGGATCTGCTCGCCGATCAGCATCAATGCGTTCATGCCGGCCTCGTGGATGCGCGAGGCGTCGCTCGCATGGGCGAAGGCCTGGCGTTGCGACCGATAGGCCGACAGCGCGCCTAGCGTCACCACGAGGCCAAGCGCGACCGCGATCGTGAGTTCAAGGAGCGTGTGGCCGGCTTGCCGGCGCACCTCAGCGGGGCGTCTATTCATCGCAGAAACGCGAGAGCGACGCAGTCACGCGCGGCAGGCACCGTTGCGTCGATACACGGCGCGACGCGGGAGAGCGCCGCCGAGCCGGATGCCGCAGCGAACCGGGCGGCCGCCCAGCTGACAGTGGCGATCGACGCATCGCCTCCCGCGCTCGACGTGGTCAACCGCCCGTCAGGCACGATGGCCGCCGTAAGCGCCTTCCACTTGTCCGTCGCGGCGTTCGTTGCACCAGCGGCCCCCGCCGCGCGCAGGGCTTCGGCGAAGGCGTCGGCGGCAAACACGGCGCGCTCGCGAGCCGCCGCCAGTTGCGCGTGCCGGGCCAGCCCGAGTTGCGTGCTCATCAGGCCGAGCCCGCACATCGCCATAATGCCAAGGGCAATGGCGACTTCGAGCAGCGTCGATCCGCGCGCGCCACGCTCGCTCACCCGGCTCATGACGCCCCCGTGCACGCGCCGTCGCTGATGCGCGCGCGGCCGCCCGCCGCGATGCGTATGCAGCGCCGCCAGGCCGTGCCGCGTTGCGAGGCGGACGCAACGCGCGGGCCGATCTCGAAGTTGCGCAAGGTGCCAATGGTCTGCCCCCCGGGCGGCGTGAACGTAATGGCAGTGAGCCCCGACGCCACGGCAATGGCATCGAGCGCCGGTTGCACGCGCAACGGCACGTATGCGCCGGCGCGTTCGATCATGACGGCCCAGCCGCACGACCAGTCGGCGAGTCCGGACGGACACGCTTTCGCGGCCGCAAGACAGTTGCGCGCCGCATCGACGCGGCAGACGGTGACGCGCGCCTTGCGCCGTATCGCCTCGTTGCGCGCGTAGGCGAGCGTGCCCAGCATCGCGTTGGCGCGCGCGTCGACCTGGTCGCGCACGCGCCAGGCGGTGAACACGGGCGTTGAAAGCGTCGCGCAGATCGCCAGCAGGACGATGACGACCATCGTCTCGACGAGCGTGAATCCTCCGTACTTCATCAGCAATCCTTAGTTTGAGCGGATTGCCATCAATCTACGGATGAACGGGAAACGAAACAATTAGCCGAATGGCTAGCTGGTGCGCGCAGCGTCGGCTCGCGAGAATGCAAGCGTCACGACGGCGGCAATGCAGGAGGGAAGAAAAATGCGAATGCGCTCAGCGCTTTTTCGTGGACGTGGCGCTGGCGCCCGCGCGGCGGAATTCCTCGATCACGTCTTCGAATTCGGAGACGTCTTCGAAACGCCGGTACACCGAAGCAAAACGCACGAACGCGACCTTGTCGAGTTCGCGCAATTCGCCCATCACGAGCTCGCCAAGGCGGTCGCTGCGCACTTCGCGCTCGCCGCTGCCGAGCAGCTGATATTCGATACGGGCGACCGCCGCGTCGATCGCATCGGCTGCAACCGGGCGCTTGCGCAGCGCCAGTTGCATGCTCGCCATGATCTTGCGGCGGTCGAATTCCGTACGGCTGCCATCCTTCTTGACGACGGCCGGCATCGCCAGCTCGACCCGCTCGTACGTCGTGAAACGCTTGTCGCAGGCCGGGCAGCGGCGGCGGCGCCGGATCGCGGCGCCGTCTTCGGACACGCGCGAGTCAACGACCTGCGTGTCTTCGTGCCGGCAAAAGGGGCAGCGCATGCTAAGGCTCGGTCAGCGCGCGGCTTAGCGATAAACCGGGAAACGCTTCGTCAGCTCTGCGACCTGCGCCTTCACGCGCTCGATCGTCGCGGCGTCTTCCGGATTGTCGAGCACGTCGGCAATCAGGTTGCCCACCTGCTCGGCTTCCTTCACGCCGAAGCCGCGCGTGGTCATGGCCGGCGAGCCGAGGCGGATGCCGCTCGTCACGAACGGCTTTTCCGGGTCGTTCGGAATCGCGTTCTTGTTGACCGTGATGTGCGCGGCGCCCAGCGCGGCCTCAGCCGCCTTGCCGGTGATGTTCTTCGCGCGCAGGTCCACCAGCATGACGTGGCTTTCCGTGCGGCCCGAAACGATGCGCAGACCGCGCTTGACCAGCGTTTCCGCCAGCACGCGCGCATTCTCGACCACGTGCTGCTGGTAGGCCTTGAATTCCGGCGAGAGCGCTTCCTTGAACGCCACGGCCTTGCCCGCGATCACGTGCATGAGCGGACCGCCCTGGATGCCCGGGAAGATGGCCGAGTTGATCTGCTTCTCGAATTCCGCCTTCATCAGGATCACGCCGCCGCGCGGGCCGCGCAGGCTCTTGTGCGTGGTCGTGGTGACGAAGTCGGCGAACGGCACCGGGTTCGGGTAGACGCCCGCGGCGATCAGGCCGGCGTAGTGCGCCATGTCGACCATGAAGTACGCACCCACGCTCTTCGCGATCTTCGAGAAACGCTCGAAGTCGATGCGCAGCGCGAACGCGGAGGCGCCCGCGACGATCAGCTTCGGCTTGTGTTCCTGTGCGAGCTTTTCGGCCGCGTCGTAGTCGATGTCTTCGGCTTCGTTCAGGCCGTAGCTCACGACGTTGAACCACTTGCCCGACATGTTGACGGGCGAGCCGTGCGTGAGGTGGCCGCCGTGCGCGAGGCTCATGCCCATGATCGTGTCGCCCGGCTTGAGCATGGCGAAGAACACGCCCTGGTTCGCCTGCGAACCCGAGTTCGGCTGGACGTTCGCGGCTTCGGCGCCGAAGATCTGCTTCACGCGGTCGATCGCGAGCTGCTCGACGATATCCACGTATTCGCAGCCGCCGTAATAGCGCTTACCGGGGTAGCCTTCGGCGTACTTGTTGGTGAGCTGCGAACCCTGCGCGGCCATGACCGCGGGCGACGTGTAGTTTTCCGACGCGATGAGCTCGATGTGCTCTTCCTGGCGGCGGTTCTCGAGTTCGATCGCCTTGAAGAGTTCGGGATCGACGTTGGCGATGGTGCTTTCGGCTCTGTCAAACATACGGATTCCGTTAAGTGTGTTCAGGTTGACCGGGTCTCGCGCGGAACGCGTAGCGGGTACGCGGCGCTGCTGGCGCGCTGTGGAAGCAGGCCAGCCTTGACGTGGCGGAAGGAGGTGCCGCACACGCGAGGCAGGACAGCCCCCGCAGCGCTAACGAAAGCGCGCGAAATCAGGCTGCCCAGGCGAACGGCAAAACGGCACCCTGCGCTTCACGGTGGGTCGTTCCACCTTGAGTCCCTCATTGCGGGCAGAT
>Ga0306920_100016954_pt1 | contig 10044 bp, 12 predicted proteins | sample flu12Cox44000170_FD_204666 | JGI IMG/M metagenome (GOLD analysis project Ga0306920, IMG submission 204666) | Lab enrichment of tropical soil microbial communities from Luquillo Experimental Forest, Puerto Rico - flux4day.12C.oxic.44.000.170 (v2)... | ecosystem: Environmental > Terrestrial >...
GGAATCTGTGGCCGACCGTACTGCGCCGAAGCATCGCCTGCGACTTGGGGAGATTCTGTGTGGTCCCGGCTGGGATCGAATTAGCCGTAGCGTGAAGTCACCGCAAGGCTCTGACCACTGAGAACTAGTGTCTACCTGCGCTTTCGGCTCACTGACGTGTGAAACTTCGGTCAACTTCAGGCAAGCTCCTAGCAGCTTGGATCGCACATTGATAGCATGAACCTAGCAACACCGCAGGTCAGGACATTAGACGGCTGATTCAATAGCAAACTAGATGAAATGGATTCGCAAAATGAGCGCAACCAAGAACCATCGTGGCTGGGGTTACATTCGCCAGCTTCCGAACAAATCGAAGCGTTGGCAGGCGTCGTACATCGGGCCTGACGGCAAGCGACACAACGCGCCGGTCACATTCGATTCCAAGATCGAAGCCGAAACGTGGCTGGGCCGCGAACACAGATTGGTCATGGATGGCTTGATGGGCACCGGAGCGGCTTGGTCGTCACCGGCAGAACGGGCCGCTGTGGCTTCGGTTGAAAAGGAAACGCTTGCCGTGTACGCGGCACGTTGGATCGAACAGAGGTCGATTAAACCGCGAACCCGAATCCAGTACGAAACGCTGTTGGAGAACCACATTGCGCCCCGGCTTGGCGGGATTGCCGTTTCTGACCTCACATCGGCTGGTGTGCGGACGTGGTACGCGGCAACGCTTGCCGATAAGCCGACGTACCGCAGCCACGCTTACGGGCTTCTCAAATCCATTTGCAAAACGGCGGTTGCTGATGGGCTGATCGACCGGAATCCCTGCCAGATCGACGGAGCCGCCACGGTCAAATCCAAAACGCAAGCGGTCATCCCATCCGTTGCCGAACTGGCTTCTATCGCAGACACGATCAAACCGGAACGCTTTCGGGCGCTGATCCTGATTTCGGCATGGTGCGGTTTGCGATACGGCGAAGTCAGGGAACTTCGACGCAAAGACATCGGCAACGGCTGCGAAGTGATATCGGTTGGCCGTGCCTTCACGCATCGCGCGGGCTGCCGGATCGACACGCCGAAGAGCGGCAAGCCGCGAATCGTTGTGGTGCCGCCGCATATCCGCGCCGACATTCAAGCCCATCTGGATTTGTTCACCGGCCCTGATCCCGATTCGCTTCTGTTCCCTCCGATTCGCGGTGGATGTCATCTGAGCGACAAGGTACTGCGTGACGCTTTGGCTCCGGTTCTGGAATCCCTTGGCATTCAACACGTTCGCATTCACGATCTGCGGCATTTCGCCGGAACGCAGGTTGCCCGTGTTGGGAATCTGGTCGAGACGATGAACCATCTAGGCCATTCGACCGTCTCGGCTTCGCTTCGCTATCAGCACCAGGTGAGCGGTCGAGACGCGGAGATTGCCGCCGCGTTGTCCGAACTGGCAGCCAGGCCCAAGCTCGCGGTCGTGGCCGATAGCGTCGATCAAACCAGTGCGTAACCCTTCAGCGCATGAAAGCTGCACAACCGTCTGACAGATGCTTTACAGTCAGCCTTCGAGGTGGCGATTGAGTATCAGATGAGGGGGCGGAATGGGCCGAGACGTGGTTCTGATTCATGGCGCATCAGAGGTCGGAGAGCACTTGACTGAAATGCGTCATCACTTCGAACAGCGCGACTGGACTGTCCACACACCAACCCTGCGGCACCACGACGAGAACGCGCCAGACCAAGCCAAGCTAGTGGGCGGAGTGAGCCTGCGCGAATACGTCGCCGACCTCACCGACCTCACCCGCACCCTCGACACACCGCTTATCGGCGGATTCTCTCTTGGCGGCCTGATCGCGCAACTCGTGGCCGCCCGCACCCCGCACAGGGGCCTGTTCTGCCTTGCGCCGTCACCGGCTCCGGGCATGCGCGGTCCGTTGCCGTCATTGCTAGTGCTCGGACCTCATTTCCTGCGTCCCTTTCCGTGGCGCAAACCCGTGCGCCCGATGAGTTGGGAAATGTGGCGCCGGTATGTCGCCAATGCCCACGATGAAAAGAGAGCACGCGAGACGTACGACTCCCACCTGCGAAGCGAATCCGGTCGCGCATACTGGGAACTGGGGTTTTACTTCCTGGACCCGCATCGAGCAGCACGCATCGACTACGAGGCAGTGACCGGCCCCGTGCTCGTCACCGGCGGAAGCCAAGATCGCATGATCTCCACCGAGGTCCCCAGGCAAACCGCCGCACGCTACGCAAACGGCAAATTCGTCGAGATCGACGCCGACCATATGCAGATCTTCGGCCCATCACTGCCCGCGGTGCTCCGCCACATCGACGAGTGGATCGACGAGCACCACCTTGCCAACGAACCGCACCGCACGCATCCCTAGAGCAGTGCGAGCGTCATACGGCTGATCTAACACCAGCCGGTAATCGCAGGTCAGCGGGCATTTCTAACGGCTTCGTGCTATCCGTATGCGATTACCTGCGGTATGCCGTGCGTAGTACCGCTGCCGCGTGGACGGCTTCGTCGTAGGGCACCAGCGCCGTGCCGGGTGTCACCGGGGCGGTTGGTGCGAACGGCGACGGCGCAAGCTCTGAGTCAAACGCTGAGCCATTTTCGTAGTCGGCTGGTGTGATCGATTGCGGATCGTCGTTGGGGATTAAGTAATCAATCTCAGCCTCAACAACCAAATCGGATTCATCGTCTTGGACTTCCATTCCGACATAGCGGGCCAAGTCTGCGCCGGTTGCTTCGGCTGCGGTTTCAATCCCCAGCATCTTGCGGTACTCGTCACGCTTGCCGCCTTCAAGCGTCTCGAAGATCATTTCGTAAGGCTTGGCGCTGATTTCGATTTCTGTCTTCGCAGCTAGACCGGCACGATCCAAGGCGTCTCGGATCGCGGTGAGCTTGACCGAATCGCTTACATTGTCGTCTAACGCCATCTTCAATAGCTCGCGTGCCATCCGATCTGCGGCGTTAACCAATCTAATTCGTGCCGCGTTGCGAACGTGTTTCGCCGCGCCACCGTGCGATCTGCAAACCGTTGCACCAGCCAGTGCGGGCTTGCAACAGCGACGGCCAGTCTGACTACTATGCGCGCTGCAACGCACGACACCATTCGGATTCTGTATCCAATACTCTTCGCTGAACTTGCGAACCTTCATGGGTGAAGACTTCGATGGGTCTTCCGTTTTCGTATCAGCTATCGTCATTTTTTATCTCTATCCAAAACCGCAGTTATGACAGCAGCGCCATTTATTTTCTCTGCGTACCGAAGTCTATTGCGCTCGTCTCTGTTTTCGACTCCGCGCAAGTGTGCCGTTTGTTTGAGCAAATCCGCAAATTCTCGCGTATCATACAAGACTCTCTGAATCAATCCATGCCAATTACTGCCCACCATGAGTTCAGGTTGATTACGCAAAAGCCATGCCGTCGCCTCAAGTAAGTCACCTGTGGTCGAAAACTGATCGGCTCGCATCATAAAATCAGTTCGACGCCTATCTTTATCGCAAGCCTCATGCAAAATCTTCCAATAAATCCGTTCACCAGTAACGTCAACGATGTCCCATCCATTGACGCTTTGCACTGATAACGCGGCTCTGTCCACCTTCAGATACCCATTTCGGCCCACCCTTTTTTGGCAAATGTCACACCGCAATAAAAGCACTCTGGCTTGATACGTCTTCGCACTCATGCTGTCACGCCTTTGTTCGATTCATTTTGAATTCTGCCCTTTTTCACGCGCCGTCGCTAGCCGACACACCGAATGACTCTGACCAGGACATAGGCAGGTAGGCAGGTGGGTTAGGCAAAAAGACTTTTGCATATTTCTCTACGCTCTCTACGCTCTCTATACCCTCTATGTCTCTACCTCTATATTTTTTATCTTCTAAGGTAAAGAAGAACCTGACTACCTTGCCTATGTACTGGTCAGAGGGCATTTTTGGCATGGCAACGACACGACTATTCATCGACTATCGACCCCGCTTCCTTGACTACGCGCAGCGTCGGACTGTCCACGCCCGACCTGCTCACCACGCCAGCGGGCCGCAGAGTAATGCCGCCGTAGTGCCTGACCTGCTGACCGGACCCGCCGACGCGCAAGTCAGGATTGATGACGTTGCGCCCGAAAGCCGCGAGAAGCTTTTTCGTGAGATTTTCCCGACTCCCGGCTTCATAACCATTGTCGCGACACCAATCCCGCCACACATCGAAAAGACGAGCTTTCGCAATGCTTTTGCCGACTCTGAGAACGCACATTTCGTCAACGAACCGTTTTATCGGACTAGAGCTTTCGTTAAGCATTCCGGTCAAAGCTGCGCTGCCGGTGACTTCAGTAAATCGTCCGTTGCGGTTCAGCCGGTCCAGACCGTCAAGCGACCAGTTCAAAATCGCCGGCAATTCGGTTCGAAGCGTATCCAACAGAGTTAAATCTTCTTTCCCCAGCCATGAGTTCGGCAATTCTAACGGAATAATGCGTCCGACGATGGCACCCGAATTATCGGGCAGCGTAGGCATTTCATTGCTCATAAACATGAACCGCACCGAAAGCTGACCAGTCCAATCCGATTTGTACTTCTGTTTTACGGTCACCACGTCTTCGCCGGTGATCCGAAGCAAAGTCTCTACGAAACGCTTTCCGTTCATCGTCATTCGCTCATCAGAGAACACCGCGACCGTTTTTCCGATCAGACCGGCCATACCGAAACCGTCGCTCAAATCGTGACCGGAAAGGCCGACGTGGTTTTCTGCACCGACAAGAGCGGTCAGAACCTTGTCTATCGTGCCCTTGCCGCAGCGAGTCGGGCCGACCAGCATAAGCATTTTCTGCAAATCAGTTCGGCCAGACAAAACGTAACCAAACCACTCTTGCAGCACCGCAATCGCTTCAGAATCGTCGTTGAGCACTTCGGCCAGGAACTTGAGCCATCGTTTCGGCTTCGGTGCATCGTCTTTGTAGTCGAATCCAAGGGCGAGCGTGTTGAAAAAGTTCGGCGTATGCGCCAACAGTTTCCGGTCAGAGACTCGCAAAAGCCCATTGGCGCAGGAAATCACGTTGTCTGTAGTGCCGTCGAGCCAGGTTTGCGGCCTGACAGAATCGCCCAGCGATACAACCGATTTCAAAGCATCTAGAACCTTGTCGATCTTGTTTCGGTCTGGATTCCACGGTATCCGCTCGTCTTTGGCGTTGTTGTAGAACGCTTTCCCAAGCAATGAATATAGTTCGGCGCGAAATTCGTTCTCAGACACCATTTGCCATCGCTGGCCTTGCCACCGGAACCAACTTTGACCCCAAAACGCCACCGGACGCCCAGTCGCCCTGGTTCGCCGGTCGTACTGTTCGGCCACGCGCAGCGGTGCGCGGTCTGACGGCCATTCGTTGCGGTGCGCCCTGGCCCACAGTTCTTCGACGGTGCCGCTGTTGTCGGCGGCGTAAACGGCATCGCGAACCATACGGTTCCATTCGCCGCCGTCTCCGTTCCGGTTCGGGCCGCCGATAGCGTCTTCCCACATCGCTTTCAGTTGATCGTGCGCGATCTGAGCCTCAAAGCACCCCGCCTTGGCCTCTCGGAAGGCCCAGCAGAGCGTTTCGAAGATCGATAGGTGTCTAGCGCCCGGTTCTGGATCGAAGTCGGCCAGAATCGCGTTCAGGGCCACCGGATCGCGGGCGTCTCTGTAGTGGCCTAAAAACGTTTTGGCTGCGGCGTCGAGTTCCGTTGGCGTAAGGGATCGAAAGACGCTGGGATCGGCTATCGAAGTCAGACGGTTTGAAATCTCTTCGGGTAGAAAAGGCGCGGTTCCACCTGGCCCGGTGTGGTACTGGCCGTCTTCGCGTTTTCGCGGGTGAACGGTCGGCCCGAGAATGATCGCACCGCCGAAGCATTTGATATCGCCAAACCCTTCGCCTTTGGCCGGTTTCATGCCGCCTAATCCGCAACCGAAGTGTTGATCGGGCTTGAGCCGGAAAAAGTGGTGCTTGCGCTCGCTAGTCGGGTTATTCGTTGTGGATCGCGAAAGAGCGTCTTTCAGAAGATTTCGAAGCCAGTCTTCTAGCTTTTCAGGGTGGTCTACATCGATCACCAAATAGCCGCTAGGACCGGGATGCATGGCGATTCCGGCTTCCGGCCATCGCAGCCACCAGGAGCGCACCGTGTCAAGGTCACAGGTGGCCCGTTCCGGCCAGCCAGGGCCGATATACGAGCCGGGATTCTTTGTGCCGAGGCGTACCGGCGTAATGCAGATTCCGGCCTCTGCGTAGGCCAGGGCGGCTTCGGCGTTCGACTTGCCGGTGACATCGGGCACGATGGGCCGGGAATTGTCGGCTTGGTGTGAGATACTCATATCAGTTCACCTTCAGCAAGTGGCTACTCTGGCTCCCGGTGGTTCCCGATTTCCTGCCACCGGGAGCCATTCAATTGACGTGACCTCTGACGCTACTCGTCGCCGCGAGCCGCCATTCCCCGACACGCGGGCGATTCGCTGGCAATTCGCACATTACTGGCGAGTAACTTGTTATTCTGAGGGTGCCGCCTTTCCTAGCGCCGTCGCAAAGTGCTTGGGGCGGCAATGAATTCCTGGTCGGGCCGAAGCGGGCCTGCTGAAGCCCACCAGGAATTCCATTCTCATAGCGACCCAAAACCATCCGGTTGCAAAATCTCGAATTTCTTTGGCTTGATCTTGTTGTCCTTAACAAACCGACTCCAACATAGGGAACAGAAATGCGCCAAGATCAAGGTATTGCCGTTGGCGAACGGAACCGTAGAACTCGGGTAATTCCCGATGCAATAGCCGTTGCCGCAAGAATCGATATCACACCACTTGTCATACTGTACGAGATTCAGTAGGTTGCCAAGAAGAAATCCGTTGTCGATTACCCAACGCACTCCTGGGCGGCTTGTGGATATGGCAACCAACATATCAGGGCCGATAACGCCATTGACACTATGGGTGATTCCCTCGCCGCCTTCGCAAAAAAAATTGTCATGCACCGCCATCGCTTTCGCGACGATGGACCGAAGGAACTCGTCGGCACCGAAAAGCATATGCGCCACCAAAGCAGGCGGGTGCCGTAGGCAATAATCTTCCACCATGACTTCGACCCGTTTCTGGGTTGCTTCGATCTGTTCGCCATCCCCTCGCGTCTCAATGACGGTGAATTGGCTCCTTATATCATCAGCGGGCAGTACGACGCCGGTCAGTTGTCGCCGCACAGCCGCCCTCGTCGCATCGTCGGGTATGGCCTCAACCCGGCGATGGGCATGAACCGCCCGCACTGGGTCAAGATTCTCAGCCACGGCGAGCGCATAGATTCGTTCCTCTTTGGCAGTTTTGTCCGTCACGTCATTTCCTTTCTAATAGTCGATACCGCGAACTGGCAGTTTTTCCGCTACATCGCGGACAAGGTTTTTGACGCCTTCACTGCGTAGCAATTCGAGAGTGGATGCGACTCCAAGTAGTTGCAATCCTTTGTCTTTATCGGAATCGGAATCAGCGTCGTATGTGAACCGGCCTAGCATGGCGAACTGTGACTTGAGACTGTCTAGCTCGTCGTCCAGTCTGGCAAGACGATCCAGCGTGGCCGCTGCGATATCGCTCATATGCTGGTCTGGGGAGCGGGTATCGGTCATGCCGCGTCTTTCGGATTGCCGTTTCGTCTGTGCGTAAATGCGTCGAGGTCAGCGGGATCGTATTTGATCAGCTTGTCGCCGACCGTGATAAACGGAATTCGTCCTTTGTTGCGATATTTCCTGATGGTTGGAATCGAAATGCCTAGATAGTGTGCGGCTTCCGATGTGGAAAGCAATCCTCTGGTTTTCCTTTCCTTTTTTATTTCTGGTTTCTTTTCATCAGTTCGTGGCGTCGGTTGTGGTGCGCGAAGCATTGACCTGGGCCTTTCCTGGGGAGGGTTGCGCGCCTCTGCCGGTGCGCTGGATGCCTTAATTGGCTTGCTAGGGACCAACTTACCCGTAATTGCGCGCCAATGGTGGCCGTCGCCGGAATTCACAGGTCACGATTAAGTCACACGAAGAATAGACCCTGATTTGCTTCGAATTCGAGAATAGAATTGGCCGGCTTTATCCATTCTGAATTTCCGTGCTTTTTTAATAGTCTTCCGGTATGAACCTGCCGGGGCGGGTTCGGTTGTGACCACACCTGCGCCCCGGCAGGAAATCTATTCTGGCTAGGGTCGATTCCCCAGAGGGCGAACGGTGCCCCAACGTGACCAACGGGGAGGGTGGCGAAACGCCATCGACCAGTCGTACGACCTATCCGGTGGCGGGCCGGGACGGTGGGTCGCGGTCGTCATCGCCTGCGCGGCCTTCGGTTTCTGACTCTGTTCGCTCGCATTCGTGCTCTCGTTACCCGCATCGCGTTCCGGTGCGAATGAAGTGCGCCTTTCGGAAACTGAGCCGCTGCCGCTCGTTTGGCGTTGCTTCGGATTTGACGCCGTGAAATCGATTGCCCCGCGTTGCGGGCCAAGGTCGAACGCATGGCCGCGTGTTGTCGGGCGTAGTGCCCGCGAGCCTTGGCGGTTCTGGTGTAGCTCGTCGGAGAGTGGGCTTGACTGAACGCCACGGCTCCTATCGCGGCTGCGCCACCGGCAACCATTGCGGTTCTACGGATTGCCTTTCGGTGCTTTTTGGCCTGCTGTTGAAGTTTCGTTGTGGCGTCTTGAGTTTGATATGCCGCCAAACGGCTATGTGCAGTGACCCTGCCGTGAATCGGTTCTGATCGGCTCGCCATTGCTCGCGCCAAATCACGGTGGCTGGTAACAATCACGACGTTGTGCTTACCTATTCCCTTGCGTTTTCGGGCCGAAGCCAGTTGCGCTTTTCTCAAAGCGGCAACCCGTGCGGGCGTCATAACGTGAGCCGCCATTTATCGTTTCTTTCTACGAAGACGGCGGCGTTTCTTGCGTTTTGAGACTTCGTAGTTCGTGACTTTAGCTTTCGTCTTTGTCCCACGTCGTGTGTCACGGGTTCTGGATCGAATTTTGTTCACGGATACTTTGCGGCGGCGAGCCATGACTTACCCTTTTCCAGGGGATTTTTTTACTTGCTTTTGCGGGCCTTTTTGGCCGGTTTCTTTGTGGACGCTGCCGCTCGGCCTACTGGGTGGTTCGGGTTTTTCGTGCAGGCGTGCATCGCGAAGATTGCTTGGTTGGCTTTTTGCTTTTGTGACGCCATCGGTCGATTCCTTTGGTTTTGGGGCGGTTTTTTGCGCTGCCTTGGCCGCTACGGACGCCTTGGCCGCTTCCAGTGGAGCCGCCTTGGCTGCGGGTTTGGCGGTTTTCACCGCAGCCTTGGCGGGCTTGGGGGCGGGCTTCACCGGACGCACGAACACACCGTGCCGGGACCGCGAATTCCATTTCAGCACAGGACGTTTCGAACGATTCAGCGACTTACGCTGCCGGGCAACGTCTTTCGGGCGGTTACGCTTCGCTTTGGTCCTGCGGCGCTTCTTTTTGGTGTCGGCCATCGAATTACCCTCTCCCGTTGAGGAATTCGTGAAGCCGGAAACTGCCTTGACTGGGAGGATTGGCGGGTGGCGGCACATACGGCCAGAACTCGCCCCACCGGGGCGTGGTGCCGTGGTAGCGACCGCCGTTGCCCCGGTCATCGGGCCGCGAATACCGGCGCTGACCGGCACCCAACCGCTTCACCCACGGCGGCTCAAGACCCTTTCCGAAACTGAACTCGCTGCCGTCATTGCGAACGAACTCGCCTTCGTTGCGCCGGATATCTTCAGCGGTTTCAGTCGGCAGGTTGTCGATCCCGACGACGAGCGACCGCCACGGTTTGACCAGATTTGCCATTTCGGCGGGATAAAGATGCTCGGTCTGTGCCGCTGATGGACGCGGACCCGCCGTAGCACACGACGGCGTGGAAGCGTGGCGGGACTTCGGCGGCGAATACCGCTTCGGCTTTCGCTTAGCGGCCATGAATCGAACCGTCCTATCTTGAATCGCCTTCCGTTGCCGTTGTGGCTACACCGGAATCAGAGTGTTGCTCGGCGGCGTGTACGTTGTGCCGGTGGCAACCTGAATGACGACACAAGCGCCCCGGTGACGAACG
>Ga0306920_100016955_pt1 | contig 10044 bp, 11 predicted proteins | sample flu12Cox44000170_FD_204666 | JGI IMG/M metagenome (GOLD analysis project Ga0306920, IMG submission 204666) | Lab enrichment of tropical soil microbial communities from Luquillo Experimental Forest, Puerto Rico - flux4day.12C.oxic.44.000.170 (v2)... | ecosystem: Environmental > Terrestrial >...
CGCTTGCCGGTGCGCTGCTGCTCGCATTGGCGTGGCGGGTGCGCAGCGGTGGCCGCGAGGCCAAGGCGCTGTTCGGATACTCAATTCTCTATCTCTTCGTCCTGTTTGCGATGCTGTTGGTCGACCATGTGCTGTTTGGCAACATGTCGTTCAGCAGTTGGGGGCAGATACTCGCTGCCCGATGAGCTTTGTGAGATGGCATGGACGAGAAGCGCGATGACGGTCCAAGGGGCGGAATCGTGCTCACCGAAGAGCAGAAGCGCCGGCGTCGCGCGCGTTCGCTCGCGATTGCGCTCGTCCTCGGCGGCCTCGTGCTGCTGTTCTACATCATCACCATCGTCAGGCTTGGCCCTAACGTGCTGACGAGACCCCTATGACCCGCCACGATCGCAACCTCTTTATTGCTGGTGCCTGTGGGGCGGTCGTCGGGTTGATGGTTGCGGCATCCTATGCCGCGGTGCCGTTCTACAATTGGTTCTGCCGCACCACTGGTTTTGCCGGAACCACCCAGGTAGCGACGGCGGCCCCTGCACATGAGCTTGATCGGAAGATCACGGTGCGGTTCGACGCCAACGTGGCTGCAGGCCTGCCGTGGCGCTTCGACCCCGAGGTCAGGTCGATCGACCTCAAGCTCGGCGAAGTCGCGACCGTGGTCTACCACGTCACCAACCTCTCGGCCCGGGATACCTGGGCCCAAGCGGGGTACAACGTCGCGCCGCTCACTGTCGGGGCCTATTTCGACAAGATCAACTGCTTCTGCTTCACCGAGCAACATCTCAAGGGGGGCGAGAAGCAGGACATGACCGTCGTGTTCTATGTGGATCCAGCGTTGGCGAAGGATTCGGAGCAAGACGACCTCAACACCATCACCCTGTCCTATACCTTCTATCCGGCGCCCGAGCCCTCGCGCGGTGTCGCGGAGACTTCAGCGCCCGGACGTACCTAGACGCAAACCAATGATCTGAGCAGCTCACGACCCGACTCAAGTGAGCCGCGGCTGACAAGTTGAACACGGAGACCTTTCATGGCCGACGCACACGCGAAGCAGCACGATTACCACTTGGTGGATCCGAGTCCGTGGCCGCTTGTCGGTTCGATCTCGGCCTTCGTGCTCGCTATTGGGCTGATATCGTGGATGCACAATATCTTCTCGGCGGCGCCGGTCGTCTTTGCCGCGGGTGCGATCGGCGTGCTCTACACGATGGTCGGTTGGTGGCGCGAGGTCATCATCGAGGCCGAATTTCGGCACTATCACACCCGGGTGGTGCAGATCTCGCACCGCTACGGGATGATCCTGTTCATTGCCTCCGAGGTGATGTTCTTCGTCGCCTGGTTCTGGGCCTACTTCAACACCGCGCTGTTTCCCAGCGAAGCCATAGAGGTCGTGCGCAGCGAGTTTATCGGTGGGGTCTGGCCGCCGAAGGGCATCCAGACCTTCGATCCCTGGCACCTCCCGCTGTTCAATACGCTGATCCTGCTCACGTCCGGCACCACGGTCACGTGGGCGCATCACGCGTTGTTGGAGAACGATCGCCAAGGTCTCAAGTGGGGCTTGATCTGCACAATCCTTCTCGGCCTCTCGTTCACCTGCGTGCAAGCGTTCGAGTACAGCCACGCCGCATTCAGCTACGGTGGCAACATCTACGGCGCGACCTTCTTTATGGCGACCGGGTTCCACGGCGCGCATGTGATCATCGGCTCAATCTTTCTGATCGTGTGTCTGGGCCGTGCGCTCGCTGGGCAGTTCAATCCGAAACAACATCTCGGGTTGGAATTCGCCGCCTGGTATTGGCATTTCGTTGACGTGGTCTGGTTGTTCCTGTTTGCCTGCATCTACGTGTGGGGTGCGGGACCGCGGATTCCGGGCGTGCACGAATAACTTGCTGGGGTCGAGCGGATGCGCTCGGCCCCTCTCACTAAGCGCATCGCAAGCTCGTGACCTATCCTGGGCGCCATGCAGCGCGCCCGCTGTGCTAACGTCGCGTCTTCAACCCGGAGACACCCGATGCGCAATTTCGATGCGATCGTTATCGGTAGCGGCCAGGCGGGACCCTCTCTCACAGCGCGACTGACCGGCGCCGGTATGAGCGTTGCGTTCATCGAGCGTGAGCATTTCGGCGGCACCTGCGTCAACGACGGCTGTATCCCGACCAAGACGCTGGTCGCAAGCGCGCAAGCGGCGCACATGGCGCGCCGCGCGGGCGACTATGGGGTTCGCATCGCTGGCTCCATCGACGTCGATATGAAGGCCGTAAAGGCGCGCAAGGACGCGATTTCCGGGCACTCACGCAGCAGCGTTGAGACATGGCTGCGCGGCATGCGGGGCTGCACCGTTTTCTGGGGCAGTGCGCGTTTTTCCGGGCCCAAGCAGGTTGCCGTCAACGGCGAGGATCTCACCGCGGAAAAGATCTTCATCAATGTCGGGGGGCGCGCCACCGTGCCGCCGATCCCCGGGCTCGATCAGGTCGCTTATCTCACCAATACATCGATGATGGACGTGGATTTCTTGCCCGAACATCTCGTTATTTTAGGTGGAAGCTACGTCGGGCTCGAATTTGCGCAGATCTATCGGCGGTTCGGTAGCGCAGTCACGGTGATTGAGGCGCTGCCGCGGTTGGTCGCACGCGAGGATGAAGATATCTCCGCGGAAGTCGCCAAAATCCTGGAGCAGGAAGGAATCGCGATCAAGGTCGGCGCCAAGGCGTTGTCGGTTGCCCGTAAAGGAAACGGCATCGCTGTTGAGATCGAAACCTCGAGGGGTCGTGCGGAGGTCGCGGGCTCGCATCTCCTTGTTGCCATCGGACGCCGTCCCAATACCGACGGTCTCGGGCTCGAAAAGGCCGGTGTCAAAGTCGATTCTCGTGGCTTCATCGAGGTCGATGACGAGTTGCGCACGAGCGCCCCGGGGATCTGGGCACTCGGGGATGTCAATGGCCGCGGTGCGTTCACCCACACGTCCTACAATGATTATGAGATTGTCGCCGCGAACGTCCTCGATAACGATCCGCGACACCTGAGTGACCGCATCATGGCGTATGCGCTCTACATCGATCCGCCGCTCGGTCGTGCCGGCCTATCGCGAGCCGAGGCGCGTAACACGAAGCGACCGATCCTGGTCGCCGACTGGCCGATGGGCCGGGTCGGACGCGCCATCGAGCGCGGAGAGACCGAAGGTTTCATGCGCATCCTCGTCGATCGCGACAGCAAACACATCGTCGGTGCGTCTTTGCTCGGGCTCAATGCCGACGAGGTGATCCATGAAATTCTTGACTTGATGTACGCCAAGGCGCCTTACACGACCTTGCAGCGGGCAATGCACATTCATCCGACCGTGTCGGAATATCTGCCGACAATGCTCGGCTCGTTGACGCCTCTGGAATAGCGTTTGTCGTTCCGTTGCTGCGACAAGTAGCGCGTGACGCCAAGAGTTTGACGCCGCTAAAAGCAGGCACCTATGACGGATCGCGAGAAACCATCACCCTATGTGGCGGGCCTGTTGGGCCGCTGCCCGAACTGCGGCGAGGGGCACCTCTTCAGCGGGTTTCTAACGCCACGACCTCGCTGCGAGGTTTGTGGCCTCGACTACGGCTTTGCCGACGCGGGCGATGGGCCCGCAGTGTTCGTCATCATGATCGCCGGTTTCATCGTGTGCGGCGCCGCGCTGTTCGTAGAAATGCGCTATGCGCCGCCACTGTGGGTACACGCGGTGCTCTGGTTGCCACTGGTGCTGCTCACCACGATCGGCCCACTGCGGCCGCTCAAGGGTCTGCTGATCGCGCTTCAATATCACCACAAGGCGGCAGAGGGCCGCCTCGACAGGCCTGCCTCATGAGCCCGAGTAGCGCACGCCAAGGCATCCTGGTGCCCTGCCTGGTTGCGCTCGCGGCCTTCCTGGTTCTCATCGGACTGGGGACTTGGCAACTTCAGCGCAAGGCCTGGAAAGAAGGCCTCATGGCCGCGATGCACGAACGGCTTGCCGCAGTTCCGGTTGATTTGCCGCCCGCCTCACAATGGTCCTCCTTGACCGTCGACAACGCGGAATTCCGCCGGGTCAAGTTCCATGCGCAATTTTCCGAGGGCCGCGGCGTCTACGTGTATGTTGCGGGCTCGGCGCTGCGCAACGACATCAAAGAACCTGGTTACTTTGCGTTCGCCCCGGCGCGTCTCGATGACGGCACAACCGTCGTGGTCAACCGCGGCTACATCCCGATGGATCAGCAGACAGGCTGGCCGGCGGGCACAATGGAGGTGGTCGGTTATCTTCGTTGGCCGGAGAGCCGCCCTTGGTTTCTATCGGAGACTAACTCGGCATCCGACACGTGGTTTGTCCGCGACCAGCGGGCGATGGCGGCCGCTAAAGGTTGGGGCGACGTTGCCCCGTTCTACGTCGATCAGGAAAGCCCCGTTCCGCCGTCGGGCCTGCCGCGTCCGGCGTCCCTCACCGTCAACCTGCGCAACGATCATTTACAATACGCCGTCACGTGGTTCGGCCTCGCTGCCGTGCTGGTGGGGTGTTTCGTGGCCTGGCTGCTGACACGCCGGCGAAACTCGGCCGCGGCTGGCGACGAAGTGCACGTTTGCAGCTCGGAAGCCAAGTAAATATTCCTAAAAATGCGGCAATTTACCCGCCATTAGGCTGCTTCACGACTTCGGCATTGCTCCTCTGCACTTGCACGTCAGCCTTTCCTTGTGCGAGGGCGCGCTTTCAGCATAGTCTTGCCGGGCGGTAGACCGATCCCGGCTGCCGCGGCGAAATGCCATTCCAATCAATGGCTTAAGTTAAGCGTGGGAGCCGGCCTGGGATCGGGCGGCTCCACGATCGTGGTTGTTTCTACCGAACGGACAAGGGTTTAGGAGCCGTGCGTTATATCTCGACCCGGGGAGAGGCCCCGGCGCTGAATTTCGTCGAGGTGACGCTCGCGGGTTTGGCCCGCGACGGCGGACTCTACGTGCCGGAAAGCTGGCCTCAGCTTGATGCGACGATCATCGCGGGGTTTGCTGGCCGGCCCTACGCCGAGGTCGCGGTCGAGGTCCTGCGTCCGTTTGTCGGTGAGGCCATCGCGACGGCGGATCTCGCGCGGATCGCCCGGGAGGCCTACGGCACGTTTCGCCACCCCGCCGTAGCGCCGCTGTACCAGCTCAGCCCCGGCACGTTCGTGCTGGAACTCTTTCATGGGCCCACGCTTGCTTTCAAAGATCTGGCGATGCAGCTCCTGGGCCGCGTCATGGATCATGTGCTCGCTAAGCGACGGGAGCGCATTACCGTGGTCGTGGCGACGTCGGGAGACACCGGCGGTGCAGCCGTAGAGGCCTTTCGCGGCCGGTCCCAGGTCGATCTCGTTATCCTGTTCCCGAATGGGCGCGTCTCCGACGTACAGCGGCGGATGATGACCACTGCGTCCGATCACAACGTCCACGCGCTTGCGATCGAGGGGACGTTCGACGATTGCCAGGCGATCGTGAAGGGCCTGTTCAACAACCACGGCTTTCGCGATCGCGTGCAGCTCTCGGGCGTCAATTCCATCAACTTCGCCCGGATCGTGGCGCAGGTCGTCTACTATTTCACCGCCGCGGTGGCGCTCGGTGCGCCGCAACGAAACGTCGCGTTTACGGTCCCCACCGGAAACTTCGGTGATGTCTTTGCGGGCTACGTCGCAACCCGCATGGGTCTGCCGGTCGAGCGCTTGGTGATCGCCACCAACATGAACGACATCCTCGCGCGCGCGCTGCGCAGCGGCGCCTACGAGGTGCAGGGCGTGGTCCCCACTACATCACCGTCGATGGACATCCAGGTCGCCTCGAATTTCGAGCGGGCGCTGTTCGAAGCCGTCGGTCGCGATCCGCGGGCGATTCGCACCATGATGTCAGCGCTCGCCCAATCGAGCCGCTTTGTCGTCCCAGGTGGCGCGCTATCCGAGTTGCGTGCGTTGTTCAGCGCTGATTGTGCGGATGAGCATGAAACCGCTGCGACGATCCGTACCGTGCGGCGCGAAGCCGGGTACCTGATTGACCCGCACACGGCCGTGGCGATCGCGGTCGCGGAGAAAGAGCGCCGCGATAGCGCCGTTCCGATGATCGCGCTCGCGACCGCGCACCCCTGTAAGTTCCCGGCTGCCGTTGAAGCGGCTTGCGGCGTACGTCCGGCACTGCCCGACTGGCTTGCCGACTTGCCGCAGAAACCGGAGCGGCAAACCGTCCTGCCCGCCGATCAGACGGCGGTCGAGAATTTCATTTCAAGCGTCAGCCGCGTAGCGCGCGAAGGAGCAGCCGCATGAGTGTCGAGGTTTCCCGTCTCCCAACCGGATTGACCGTGGTGACGGACAAGATGCCTCACCTGGAGACGACATCTCTCGGCGTCTGGATTGCGTCCGGCAGCCGGCATGAGGCGCCCGAGGAGCACGGGATCTCGCATTTTCTCGAGCACATGGCGTTCAAGGGCACTGGGCGGCGCAGCGCGCGTCAAATTGCCGAAGAGATCGAGGCCGTGGGTGGCGATCTCAACGCTGCCACCGGCATTGAGACCACCGCCTATTATGCACGGGTACTGCGCGCGGACGTGCCGCTCGCGTTCGACGTCCTCTCCGATATTCTATCGGAGCCAACGTTCGATCCTGACGAACTGACGCGCGAGAAGAACGTCATCATTCAGGAGATCGGTGCGACTGATGATACGCCCGACGACCTGATTTTCGAATTGTTGCAGGCGACGGCGTTCCCCGATCAGGCGATCGGGCGCTCGATCATGGGCACGCGCGCCACCGTCAAGAATTTCGATCGCAAGCGACTGCGCAGCCATCTGGGGACACACTACCGCGCCCCCAACATGGTGATCGCGGCCGCCGGCGCGCTCGAGCATGACGCGGTGGTGGATGAGATCAGCCGGAAATTTGAAGCCTTTGCCGGACCACCCATCCCACGACCGGAGCCGGCGCGCTTTGCCGGTGGCACGCGAATCGAGAAGAGCGACCTCGAACAAGTGCACGTCACGCTCGGTCTTGAGGGCGTGCCGCAAACCGATCCGTCCATTCATAGTCTGCAGGTGTTCTCCATTGCGCTGGGCGGCGGTATGTCGTCGCGGCTGTTTCAGGAAGTGCGCGAGCTGCGTGGCCTCTGCTACTCGATCTATGCATTCCATTCCCCGTACCACGACACGGGCCTGTTCGCGCTCTACGCCGGAACCGATCCTGCCGATGTCGAGGAGCTGATGCGCGTGGCAGTCGGCGAGATCGTCATTGCTGCCGAAACCATGACCGAGGTCGAAGTTGCCCGGGCCAAGACGCAGATGAAGGCGGGGCTCCTGATGGCGTTGGAAAGCTCGGCGACGCGCGCCGAGCAAGTGGCGCGTCAGATGATCACCTACGATCGGCCGATGACCGTCGAAGAAATCGTCGGAAAAATTGAAGCCGTCACGGTTGAGAGCGTCCGCGAGGCTGGCCGTGCGCTTGTGCGACGCAGCCGACCGGCCGTGGCTGTACTGGGGCCAGGTACCGGCCTTGAAAGTGCCGCAGCGATTGCTGAAAGTCTTGCCCGCCGCACCGCATGAGGTTGCACAAGCCCGATTTCGAAAAGGTCTGATCTCAGGTCTGCGCAATCGGGACAGCGCAGCAGCGAGTTCCACACCATCGCCATGGCGTTCTTCCGTTCCGTTACGACCGACCAGCCACCCGTCATCGAAGGCGACGGCGTGATCTTGCGCGTTCCGGATCTCAGCGATTATGCGGAATGGGCGGGTCTACGCGAGCAAAGCCGCGAATTCCTCACGCCCTGGGAGCCGGTGTGGCCGGTCGACGACCTGACCCGTGGCGCGTTCCGGCGCCGGATCAAGCGCTACCTCGAGGATCAGAATAGCGATCTCTCCTACTCCTTTTTCGTGTTCCGCAAACAGGATGAGATCCTGGTCGGCGGATTGACGATTGCCAACATTCGCCGCGGTGTGGCCCAGGCGGGAAGTCTCGGATACTGGATGGGCGAGCCTTTTGCCCGGCGTGGCCATATGACGGCAGCCGTACGCGCGGTGGCGCCATTTGCGTTCGGCGCTCTGGGCCTACATCGCGTCGAGGCAGCCTGCATCCCGACCAACGTCGCCTCGACCAGGCTCTTGCAGAAATGTGGGTTTGTGCGCGAGGGACTGGCGCGGGAATACCTCTGCATCAACGGGAAATGGCAGGACCACCTGCTGTTCGCGCGCCTGCGCGATGACGCCCTGCCGTCGAATTGACGCCATTGTTTTCCTTGAAGTTTAGCCGCCAAAATCGGGGCGGATTGGGGATTCGATGGGCGATCAAGGGAACGGCGTACCTCGCGGGCGGCACTGGTTAGTGGCACCCGCGATTGCCATTTCGATCGGGTGGGGAATCGGGCTCGCGCACGCGCAGTCCCAAGACCCGTCCCTTCTCGACAAAGCGGGCGATTTTCTCAAAAACTTGGTCCCCGGTCAGAACCAGTCGCAAAGCGCGCCGCAGCAGGCCCAACAGCCGCAGGCGCCTCCGGCCCCGGCCCAACAGCCGCCGGCGGCTCAGCAACCGTCAGGCCAGCCTTCGGACGCCGCGCAAGCTCCGGCCGCCCAACCACCGGCTGCCGCTCAGACTGCCAAGAAACCGGCTCAGCCCTCGATCACGGAGCGCGTGGGTGATTTCTTCAAGCGGCTTGTTCCGGGCGGGACCGACGAGCACGCTCCGCCCATGCAAGCTGGTCGTGCCCCGAAGAATGAAACCGAGACGAATGAGGAGTTCGATTGCCCGGCGATCGATATCCGTGAAGGTGCCTCAACTCTGATGGTGCAAGGGCCAGGCGATCCGAGCCCGCTTTCGCTGCGTTACCAAGCTTCGTTCGTGCGTGCGGCGCGCGAGTGCATCGTCAAAGGCAAGGATGTCACGATCAAGGTTGGTGTTCAGGGGAGGGTGATCTTGGGTCCGGCCGGCGGCGCCGGTCAACTCACGATCCCATTACGCTATGCCCTCGTGCACGAGGAACTAGGGCAAACGCGCATGATTTGGTCGAAGCTCTACGTGTTGCCCGTGACTGTTCAGGGCCAGCAGCCGAACGTGCCGTTCGAACACGTAGAAGAAGAGATGACGGTGCCAATTCCCAAGGCATCGGAGCTTGAGAACTACATCGTCTACATCGGGTTCGATCCCAACGGGCTGCCGCAAGAGCACCAGAAAAAAGCGCCGCCGCCGAAAGCAAAGCCGAAGAAGCCCGCGCAATAAGCGAGGGCGCGCTCGTGTTTGAGCGCGTGCTAATTCAGCTTCGTGCGAATATCGCGGATGCCTTGGCCGATCAGATCATCGGCGACCTGACCTCGCACTGTCTGTCCGAGGATCCGCTCTGACGCCGCAACTGCCGCCTCAGCGGCGGCAGCGCGCACTTCAGCAACAGCTTGGCTCTCCGCTTGCGCGATTTTCTGCTCGGCCATCTGGGTACGGCGGCTCACAAAATCTTGCGCGCTTGCCTTCGCCTCGCTGGCGACACGCTCGGCCTCGGCCTTCGCGCCCTCCAGGATCTCCTGCGCCTCGCGTTCTGCATCTCGGCGTCGCTTCTCAGCTTCGCTGAGGATTGACTGTGCCTCTTCGCGCATCTTGCGGGCGTTGTCGAGCTCGGCGGCGATCCGCTTTGAGCGATCATCGAGGGCGCCGGTCACGGTGCGATGCACGCCGAGCCGCACAATGATGAGAACAAAAATGATGAATGCGATAGCGACCCAAAATTCGGCTTCATAAAGTTGCTCGAGCATGTCGCGGTTCCCTAACCGTCTTGTCAGCGCTTGAGCACGGCATCCACGGCCTCGGCGACCGCGTGCTCGGCAGGGACAAGTCCCGTCAGCTTGACAACAATGGCGCCAGCAGCCTCGGCTGCGATGCCGCGCACGCTACCCATGGCTCGAGCCTTGGTGTCGGCGATCGTACGCTCCGCCTCGGCGAGCTTGGCATGCAGCGCCGTCTCGAGCTCTTTGCGCGCCTCCTCGGCCTCAGCGTTGAGCTTGGCTCGGGTCTCGCCCGCCAGCGTCTGGGCGCGTGTACGCGCCTCAGCGAGCGTCTTCTCATA
>Ga0306920_100016957_pt1 | contig 10043 bp, 4 predicted proteins | sample flu12Cox44000170_FD_204666 | JGI IMG/M metagenome (GOLD analysis project Ga0306920, IMG submission 204666) | Lab enrichment of tropical soil microbial communities from Luquillo Experimental Forest, Puerto Rico - flux4day.12C.oxic.44.000.170 (v2)... | ecosystem: Environmental > Terrestrial >...
GGAGCAGAAGATCTTTGACAACCGCAAAAAGCTCTACCAAGAGGGAGCGCTGCCCCGCAAAGACTACGATCAATCGATTGTCGCGCTCACACAGGCCAAGTCGCAGTATGAGGTTGCTTCGATGCACATGGCTGCCTTACAGGCAGCCGGCAAAAAGCAGCAGCTGAAGTCGGCCGAAGGGCAACTCACGTCGGCCAAAGGAAAGTATGAGGGCGCGGCGGCGCAACTTGCTTACTCGGAAATTCGCAGCCCGATTAACGGCGTGGTTACCGACCGACCGACGTATCAGGGCGAGACGCCACCGCCGGGGACGCCACTTTTGACGGTGATGGACACTTCATCCGTCATCGCCAAGGCGCACATTCCGCAAGATCAGGCTGTGCAGTTGAAAGCCGGCGATCGAGCAACGCTCATGACACCTGGCGGTAACGATGTGGCGGGCAAAGTCACGCTCGTCAGTCCCGCACTCGACCCCAACAGCACTACGGTCGAGGTATGGGTGGAGGCACCGAATCCTGATGGGCAGCTTCGCCCCGGCGCATCGGTCGCGCTGGAAATGATTGCGAGCACGGTCGACAACGCTGTGGTTGTTCCTTCTACCGCGGTGCTGAAGACTGCCGAAGGTGGGACGTCGGTAATGATCGTGCAAGACGGCCACGCAAAACAGGTCGAAGTCGAAACCGGGATTCGCGAGGGCGATCGAGTTCAGATCACCAAAGGACTGAGCGGCGGCGAGACAGTAATTGTACGCGGAGCGTATGGCCTGCCTGACAAGACCAAAGTGAAGATAGCGGACGCCGAAGCTGGAAAATCTAACGACAAGCCTGCGGCTGACACCAACAAGGACTGATGCGCGAACAAATCGAATCCTTGCTCGACCGCATGCGCGCTCCTGCCGAGGACGGCCAGCGCTATTGGTTTGCGCGCTACGCCAAGTCAATCGTGTTTCTGGTCCTGATTTTGGCGGTAGCCGGCGCGTATTTGGCATTCACGATTCCAATTTCTGTCTTCCCGACGACGAATTTTCCGCGTGTGCTCATCGCTGTGGACAACGGCGTAACGCCCATCGATCAGATGATGGTAACCATCACGCGGCCGATCGAGGAGTCGGTGAACAGCGTTCCTGGGCTGAAGCAAGTGCGTTCGATCACAAGCCGCGGCTCGGCAGAAATTGATCTGTTCTTTGACTGGAATGTGGACATGGTAACGACGCTGCAGCTGGTGGACGCGGCGCTCGCCAATGTCCGCACGTCGCTACCGTCAACAGCCATCATCCATACGCATCGCCTGACATTCGCGAGCTTTCCCATCATCGGATACAGCCTGACTTCCGACACCGTACCGCAAACGCAACTTTGGACGTTGGCAACCTATGAACTGAAGCCCCGGCTCAATCGCCTGGACGGCGTGGCCACGGTTCTTGTGCAGGGTGGGCAGGAGCCGGAGTTTCAGATCACACCTGATCCGGCGAAGCTGCTGGCGGCAGGCGTAACTGTCACCGACATACTCGATGCGGTGAAGCGAACGAACCTCATCGATTCACCAGGCCTGATCGAGCAAAATCATCAACTGTTTCTTGGACTCGTCGACGCGCAGGTACACGAACCGGCGCAGCTCGGCCAGATCGTCGTCAAGTACACGCAAGCTGGCGTTCCGGTAAAGGTTGCGGACGTCGCTAGAGTGGCTCCGGCAGCGAAGCCGGTGTACACGATCGTCAGCGCGAACGGAAAGCCGGCTGTCTTGCTGAGCGTGAACCGGCAGCCCGACAGCAACACGGTCGCGGTCGCCAACGAGGTACACGCGGAAGTTGAGCTTATCCGGCAGTCGCTTCCCCCAGGCATTCATCTCGAGCCGTTTTATGACCAGGCAGGCGTAGTCGTGGATTCGATCCACAGCGTGCGCGACGCGATCCTGATCGGCGTGATTCTGGCGTCGCTGATCATGGTGCTGTTCTTGCGTGATTGGGGCGCGTCGGTGGTTGCGGTGCTGGTGATTCCCGCAACGGTGCTTATCACATTTATAGCGCTCAAAGTGCTGGGCCAGAGCTTTAACCTGATGACGCTGGGCGGGTTAGCCGCCGCAATCGGTCTGATTATTGATGACGCCATCGTGGTTGTGGAGAACATTGCACTGCATCGCGATGCCGGACAGGGTCGATTGCAAGCGATCCAGAGTGCACTGCGCGAGATCACGGTGCCGCTGATTGGATCGACGATTACCCCCATCGTAGTCTTTGTGCCACTGATTGCGATTAGCGGCGTCACGGGTGTGTTCTTCCGGGCGCTGGCAGCTACGGTGGGCGCCTCACTGCTGACGTCGCTCGCGCTGGCGCTGACGTGGACTCCGACACTAAGCCAGTACTTCATTCGCGGCACGCACGCCGAGGATGCACCGCGCAACGACCTCACCGACAACGAAAAACTGCTGGCTGCGGAAGACGCTGCGATTACTGGGCGATTTCGGCGGGTGGTTGATTTCTACGAGCGATGGTTGCGGTTTGCCTTGGAACGTCCGAAATGGATGGCGATTTTTGCGGGTGTCGTGATCGTGATTTCTGTGGTTGCGTTTCTGTCGCTTGGAACTGATCTTCTTCCTGCGATGGACGAGGGCGGGTTCGTCGTCGACTACTTCTCGCCGGCGGGCAGTTCGCTGGTGGAAACGAATCGCATGATCAGCCATGTGGAGCGGATGTTGCGTGAGATCCCAGAGGTCGAGGGCACCTCACGGCGAACTGGGTTGGAGCTGGGTCTGGCTGCGGTGACGGAAGCGAATCGTGGCGACATTGCCGTAAAGCTGAAGCGGAAGCGTGACCGCAGCGCAGATGAAATCATTTCGGACTTGAGGGCAAGAGTTGAGAAGGAAGAACCGGGATTGGAAGTTGAGTATGTCCAGGTGCTGCAGGACATGATTGGCGATCTCTCGAACGCACCTGAGCCGGTACAGATCAAGCTGTTCTCGCCTGATGCGGCGCTGCTCGAGCAATGGGCACCCAAGGTCGGGGATGCCATCCACGAAGTGAAGGGCGTCGTGGACGTGCGAAACGGAATCGAAAACACCATCAGCGGACCCGCCACAGTGTTTCGCGTCGATCCCACGGTTGCCGCACGGGCAGGATTCACTCCCGAGGAAGTCGCAGTCGACGCGAGTGCTGTGCTCGAAGGTGAGCCCGCTGCGACTCCGGTCATTGCGCAAGACATTCCGTATACAATTCGCGTGCGCTACCCCGATGTCAATCGGGCCACACTCGCGGCGATGAGCAATACCCTGCTCAACAGCGCATCGGGCCATACGGCAACGCTGGGATCGCTGGCGGATATCAGGGAGCTTCCAGGACAGACGGAGATTCGACGCGAGAATTTGCTGCGCGATGTGGCCGTCACTGCCCGACTCGAGGGGCGTGACCTCGGAAGTTCAATCGCAGCGGTGCAGAAGGTCGTGAGTGATCTGCATCTACCCCCGTCGATTCGCGTGGTGTACGGCGGAACGTACGAGGAGCAGCAGCAATCATTCCACGACCTGATGCTGGTGTTATCACTTGCGATCGTGTTGGTTTTTGTGGTGCTGCTCTTTGAGTTTCGGACGCTGGCTGCACCTCTGGCAATTCTTTCGTCGGCGGTACTGTCTACTTCGGGCGTGTTTCTCGGCCTGCTAATCACTCGCACGACGTTCAATGTGGCATCGTTCATGGGGCTCATCATGGTCATCGGCATCGTGGCCAAGAACGGAATCCTGCTGATCGACGCTGACCAGAAGTTCCGCGCCTTGGGCTACTCGGCGGAGGAGGCGATGATCCAGGCAGGACGCCGCCGGTTGCGCCCGATCCTGATGACTGCACTGGCCGCAGCGGCGGGAATGCTTCCTCTGGCGCTGGCGCTAGGCGCTGGCGCGCAGATGCTCCAACCGCTGGCTATCGCCGTCATAGGGGGAATTGCAATTTCCATGGTGTTGTCGCTGATTATCACGCCAGCAATCCACTATTACATCAGTCATGCAGAAACCAAGCTGCAATAAAGAAAGAAAGAAAGAAGGAGAAGTCATGAAGCGAATTCTTGCTCTTGTGGTTACGGTCTGCGTGGTCGTGGCGGTACCCGCGGTCGCGCAGAAGACGTTCAAGCTCGCTGACCGCGCAAAGCTCGGTGGCGAGGGTGGATGGGACTATCTCACATACGATCCGGATGGCGCGCGAGTCTTCATCACGCGCGGTAACCACGTAATGGTGGTTGATGCCAAGACACTAAAGCCAATCGGCGATATCACCGATCTGTCGGGCACGCACGGTGTGGCGCTGGCACCGGAACTCGGACGCGGATACATCACCAGCGGGGGCGATGACATGCTGGTCGTGTTCGATCTCAAGTCGCTCAAAGTGCTCAACAGGATCAAAGTGGGCAAGCGCCCAGATGCAATCTTGTATGACCCCTCTTCCAAGCGCGTGTATACCTTCAACGCGCAGTCGCAGGACAGCACCGTGGTTGACGCTGCGAGCGGTAAGGTTGTGGGAAGCGTTCCGCTTGGCGGCAAACCTGAAACCGGTGTGGCCGATGGCAAAGGGAATGTGTATGCCAACATCGAAGACCGCAGCGAGATTGTGCGCATCGACACTGCTAACCTCACCGTCGCCGAGCACTACCCGATGGCGGGATGCGACGAGCCAAGCGCGCTCGCGATTGATGTTGCTCATCGCCGTCTGTTTGCAGGATGCGCGAGCAAGATCGTGGCCGTGGTTAACCCGGATGCAGGCAAGCTGGTCACAACAGTCGACATCGGCGGCGGCGTGGATGCGGGTGCATTCAATCCCAAGACACAACAGATCTTCATGTCGTGCGGCGAAGGTGTACTGGCCGTTATTCACGAAGACTCGCCCGACAAGTACTCGGTTGTGCAGAGTGCCCCGACGGCCCGCGGAGCGCGCACAATGGCGCTGGATGCTGCGTCGAATACTGTTTACACGGTCACGGCACAGTTCGATCCGACGCCGCCACCGCCGGGACAGAGACGGAAGATCATCCCCGACACATTCGAGTTGCTGGTGATTCGGCCAGAGTAGTGATCTTGTAACTGACAAGCGCTGAGGAATTCACCACGGAGGCATGGAGAACACGGAAATAATCTTCATTTCTCTGTGGCTGCTGTGCCTCTGTGGTGAAGAAGTCCGCTGCGGCTTATTTGGGCCAGGTAGTGCGTCAGCAACATCTGCGCTGTATCAATCTACGATGGACGGCGGGCGGGGCTCCTGACGGGATGCCCGAATGGCCACGCCCAAGCCGTACGCGACAAACCCTGCGAGGATCAGAACGGCGCCGACGATCAGGCTGTTCATCCCGAGAATTTCCTCGTGATCGCTGCGGAAGATGGAAAAGCCCAGTAGCAGCGTGGGGAATATAGCAATGAAGATTGTTCCAAAGACTCCTCCCGGCACTTTGAAAGGGCGTGGGAGGTTCGGCTCTCTTATTCGCAATGCTACGAGGGCAATGAACTCAAGCACCAGGCTCGATCCATAGACGAGAATGTCGATGGTGACGAGCCTCTCAAAGCCCAGGCCGAGGCAAACCGCCCAGCCCGCCGCGAGCACCAGGATGGCGACCCAAGGCGCTCCCGACCGCCGTGTCAGTTTGGCGAATACATTTGGCAACATGCCGTCCCGAGCCATTGCCAGCGGCAAGCGCGAGTAGCTCATCACCAGCGCGTTGAACATGCCGAAGGCACTCATCATTCCGCCAAGCACCAGGGCGACACGGAGCAGCCGACCTCCCACCATTCCCGCAACGTCAGCCCACGAACCCGTCTCCCAAGCTGCAGGACTCAGCTTCGTTAAAGAAACCGCTGCGACGGGAAGAATGTACGTAAGCGCAACCAGTGCAACCGTCGCCATCATGGCGTGCGGGTAGGTTCTTTGTGGCTCATCCACTTCCCTGGCGATGGTGGAGGCGTTGTCCCAACCCATGTAGTTCCACATCGCGACCAGCAGTCCGCCGATGATGTTGAGGTGCGACGCTGTGGGAGTCGTCACTGCAGTGGCTAGTGCTCCGTACTTGAACGGTGCCAGCACGACTATTGCGGCGAACGGAGCAGAGAGCAACAGGAACAGCCAAATCGAAGTAGTTGCCACGACACGAATTCCGGCGATATTGAGCGCGGTACATACTGCCACCACCGCCACGCCCACCAATAATCCTCGGTTGTTGACAGCGAACCAAGGGAACAGGCGGGTCAGGTACAGCGCAAACAACGTTGGATAGATCGCCATATCGAAGATGCTGGCCAACAGAGAAAGCCAGGCTTCCTGAAAGCCCCAGAAATCGCCCATCGCGCGCCGCACCCAAGCGTAGAATCCGCCTTCTTCGGGCAGAGCACTGGAAAGCTCGCCAATCATGTATGTAGTGGGCAGGCTCCATAGAATCGGAGTCAACAGCAGGATAAGGACTGCTCGCCCGTATCCCGCACCTTGGATGATGTCCTCAGTGCCGTAGGTGCCGCCGGAAACCATGAAGAACGTCACTACGACTAATGGCCACAGCGTGAGCCTCTGTGATTTTCTCAGGGAGATCGGGGCGAGAGAGGCTGAATTCGGAGACGCACGCTCCAGGGCGGGAAACTTAACCACGGCCAATTTCGATGGACGCCTCCTGCGTGCAGAGACCCTGCGGCCCAGCGACTTGCGCCGTGGAAATCACCTCAGTTGAGAATACGGATATCGCGGCCACTCGTAAAGCAAAAATGGTCCGGGTTTGCACTTCTTCACGAAGTTTGACGGCAGGCGAAAGCGCCTGCGTCGTATGCATTCGTCCGGCTATTTGGCCGGTTTGCCAAAAGTGAACCCGATGCCGGTCGTAACGATGACATTGTTCTTCGTGTTGCCGGGAACCGGTTGGCTGACATACTGGTCGAGGAAATTTGCGTTGGCCGTCATCCAACTATTGAGCTTGGTTGCGATACCTGCGGTGAAATTTATGCGGTAATTGCTGGGGTGACTTTGGCCGGGGCCAGGGACGTAAACGGGTTGATTTAACGAGGGGAGGTAATACAAATTCTGTGTGAAAGTGGTGTTCTTCGTGATTTTGTAGACAAACTCGTCGCCTAGCGTGGCCGTCGCTAGGTCGTTGACGGTTCCGTTGTAGTAGCTCTCACGCGTATAGCCGAAACCTCCGAGCAGGTCGAGCGTAGTCCTATCGGTCGCAATCGCGTGAAAGCCCAAGCCGGCGCCGGGCATAAAGCGATAGTTCAGTTGTTGCAACTCATCGTACATGCCTGTAAAAATGCCATATATGAACCAGCGCTTGCTGATGTTCCGGTCGTAACGGATGAGTCCCAAGAACGAGTTCGCGGTGGTGGTGTTCAGCTTGTTGTCTTGCGCAAAGAGTTGAGCCGCATTAACTGTCCACTCATCCTTCGTAGTCTTCCGCACGGCATTGAAGCCCAGCGCAACGTTCGTCGTCTCACTATTGCCACGAGCCAGCGCGAAACCAAAGTTGCTCCCGCCTGACCAGCCCTCCAGCATGGTGGGATGGAGCGATTTTTCGTAAGCGGCCTGGTCGGCGGGGGAACGCATGGCGGCGACGTCCGCTCGAGGAACACGCTGAACTCCCTGTGCAGTAGTCACAAGTATGTCAGAGCCCTCCGAGGACACAGGGCCGGAGACAAGCTGGTTGTCGGCCTTGGTGACGGCAAGCGAGTCTTTATCGGAGGAAAACTGGCTCACCTCCGCCCAGTCGATCTGAACCTCGCCGGCATAGCTCGTCTTGATCACCAGCTTCTTGCCGTCCATGCTGACGATCGATCCGGTCAGGTGGTCGCCGTTCTTCAAGGACACTTGCGCCGCCTGCCCTGCTACACAACCGAGAGCGAGCACTACGAATAACACTGCCCAGACTTGTTTCGACACGGGATTCTCTCTCCTCGGATCAGCGACGCAACCCGCCATGACAGAACACGCGCTGAATATCCTAGTGGTGGTGTTGACTAATACATGTGGATGGCCCGGGCCGCGAGTTCTGCGATGTAACTTGCCATTGCTCTTTCGGGGGGACGAAAACCCAAAAATACGATGTGGTAGACCAGACCGGCGTTCTCGATCAAAGCGGCACGTTCTAACTACTGCGGCTAAAGACAAATCATCGCTGGCGCGTCTCCGCCCGGCAGCGCCGACAATCTGACTATGATACCGATTTTGACCAAATCCGTCTCCTTACGTTGCAGTGCACGAGGTTCAGTTCGTTTCGAATTCTTCAGCGTCTCATTCTCTCTCTGTGGCGGATTGGCTCAGCGCAACTCTAAGCCACTGGCAAGTTCTCCTTGAAACCCTTAGTCTGTAGATATCGGCATGCAACCCTGAATGGCGGCGCGAGTGGTTCTATGCGTCCGTCTGCGTCGAGTCCCGTCGCTCGACACTATGAACCCCACGGACAGGCGGGCGAATTGGTGCATCGGCACCGTAACAAAGGCATTGGACATGAATTCTTCTCTCCTTGTTGCGAAGGCGATACGTCGGCAAATTGTGGCTGTGGCTGTCGTTCTGTTCCTCTTCTGCCATTACGGATTGGCGGCACAAAATCCGCCCGTTAAGAAGCGTCCAACCCTGGGTCTGGCCCTGCAAGGAGGCGGTGCCCTTGGCCTGGCCCATGTGGGAGTAATCACGTGGATGGAAGAGCATCACATCCCAGTGGACTATGTTGCGGGAACCAGCATGGGCGGCCTAGTAGGCGGCGCGTTCGCTACAGGACGTAACGGAGCTGAGCTTCAGCAGCTTGTGGACGGCATTAAGTGGGATGAAGTGATGTCGGGACGAACTCCGTTCGACGTTCTTTCGTTTCGCCGCAAACAAGACGCACGCGACTATCCCAACAGCCTGGAGTTTGGAGTTCGCAACGGCTTGCAGTTTCCGGAGGGGTTCAATTCCGGCCAGCAAGTGTCGCTGGTCCTCGACCAGATAGCGGCGCCTTACAGCAAGGTAACGAACTTCAACGATTTCCCAACCCCGTTCGCATGCGTGGCCACGGACCTCGTCAGCGGCAGGCCGAGGGTATTCCGCAGTGGAAGCCTGGGTGTCGCGCTTCGGTCCACGATGTCATTGCCTGGGATCTTTACCCCGGTCCGCAGCGACGGTGCAATTTATGCAGACGGCGGCCTGCTGGAGAATTTGCCAGTGCAGGTCGTGAAAAACATGGGCGCTGACGTCGTTCTTGGAATTCATCTGGCCGAGGCAACTTTGAGTCCGAACGCCAATTTGTCATCGTTCGGCGTTTTGGGCCAGTCGATCTCCGTGATGATCAATGCGAACGAACTGATCAGTATGGAGAAAGCTGATCTTCTGGTATCCGTGCCGGTGCAAAAGTACAACGCACTCGACTTCGACAAGGCGGATGAGATTATCAAGGCCGGATACGACGCCGCGGCGGCGAAGTCAACGATGCTGATGACGCTCGCCGCGGACGATGCCACCTGGAATGAGTACGTGGCTGAGCGCAATTCTCGCCGCCGTACGAAGACGCCAGTACCTCAGTTCGTAGCCGTGGAAGGTGTGAACGGACATCTTTCGCAACGCGTGCAGGAGCAAATGGCGAGTCTGGTCGACAAGCCTCTGGACTTCGAAGCTCTGGACCAGCAAATCATGCGCCTCAAGGGCATCGGGCGATTTGCGGTACTGAACTATCAGTTCGTCGATCGCAACGGACAACAGGGACTGCTGATCAAGACAGAAGAACACGCGTACGGGCCACCCATCGTTCGGCCGTTGATTCTGATCGATGGTTCGAGTCTAAAAAACGTCACCTTCAATCTGGGAGCAAGGGTTACCTGGCTCGATTTTGGCGGCTTCCGATCGGAGTGGCGCAATGACATCATTCTGTTTTCCCAGTACGGCCTTCGGTCGGAATATTACCATCCATTCACACTGCAGACCCACTGGTTCGTCGCACCAAGAGCGCTCACTTATAGCGATCCCTTGTATTTCTACAACGACAATCAACTGGTATCCACATATCGCAAGAACTTTGGCGGAGGTGGAATCGACGTCGGCTACGAGTTCGGAAATGTGGGCGAGTTGC
>Ga0306920_100016959_pt1 | contig 10042 bp, 6 predicted proteins | sample flu12Cox44000170_FD_204666 | JGI IMG/M metagenome (GOLD analysis project Ga0306920, IMG submission 204666) | Lab enrichment of tropical soil microbial communities from Luquillo Experimental Forest, Puerto Rico - flux4day.12C.oxic.44.000.170 (v2)... | ecosystem: Environmental > Terrestrial >...
CAAAAGCCATGCCCGAGCACCACCACCGCATCGCGCCCTGGCACTTGGTCTTCGTCGGCACGGAAGCTGCGCCCCAATCCCGGTCTCACACCAAGGACGCTAAAGAAGTTCCCGCTCACCAGCGCGCCGTATTTCACCTTGGGCAACGTGGTCTCGTCTTGCGCGAAGCCGAACGGGAAATACTGGGACGCAGTCAGACCTGCGAACGAATTGCTTTTCTTTTGAAAGTCGATGAAATCCGGGTACGACAGACCGGATTCCTGGATCAAGCCGGGACTTTCCCCGCGCAACTGCGCCTGGACAACAACGACTTCCGACGCATGCGGCACGGCCAGGGGCCGCAGAAGCAAGAATTCCCCCAGGCTGAAAATGGCGGCGTTGGCCCCAATCCCCAAAGCCAGCGAAAGAATAGCCACGAGAGCGAAACCGGGATTGTGGCGCAACGTGCGCAAGGCGAAGCGTAGGTCGTTCAGCATGATTCTATACCCCTCATGGCACCACGAAGATGAGCATACATCGTGCCAAATGAGATTGTCTGTATGTCATTCAACCCCGGCCAGTTCTTGAAAATAGACTGCCGACAGGTGTTCGCATTCGAACAGAAATGTCCGTTAACGGGACTCCGGCAAAGGGGTCCAAGGACTCACCAGCCGACTAATGGGTCCCTGAGGTTGGGCGGCCCGTCACAGTTGCCTCGATCTATGAGCAGCGGCCGAGGTTCCGGTCGGGTGACCGCGTACCTTACCGAATTATTTTCTGACGGCGTGGTATAGACCGAGGCCAAGCCCCGAAATCGCTAACTGGGAAGCCGTCCCGCCGCAGCACGAGACCGGCTTTATCTGCTGGACGTGTTCGGTTCTTGGGGTGTGCCGATCACAACCACAACCGAAGTCACGGACGCACGCTCTTCTCACAGCTCCGGGTGATCTGCTGACAGCGATGTGGAAGAAGCGGCGCTCAATGCAACATCCAGAATGGTGCGGCGGTGAAAAGAGGAAGTAATGAAGTCGCTTACGTGCGGCCGGGGCTTCTTGTCCGCCGCAGACCGTCGCCCGGGATCTTCATCGCCGCGGCGCTCTCGTTGTACTTCTTCTCGCCCACGCTCTCCGGTGCTTCCGCTTCAAAAATCTCGCCGCAGCGCAGGCGTTCGAGTTCATAGGCCGTGGCCGCAATCGGCGCCTGCCCGACCAGCCGGATGCGCAGCGCCGGCTCCTTCTGTCCGTAAACCTTGCCCTTCAAGCACTCGGGGGGCTGAGTTCGGGCGGTGCAATTCGATCTCAACCCACACTTCGTGAGCTTTTCTGTCTTGAGACGTGTTTCGATCTTGCGGTTGATGCCGGCTGCCAGGATCGGCGTGGCCGCATTCACCATCAAAAGTAAGGAGGGCACGCCGTGCCGCAGGTCTCGGCTCGCGAGTTCGAACTTTTGCCGCTGCGAGTTCACGCGTTTCTTGCCGGAGTGCCGCTTCACGACGCCTTGGGCCGTCGATCTGCCGCATTGGCGCGCCGGAATAACGCTCGATGAGTTCTTGCGGGCGACGGCAAACAACCGTCCATTCACGCCATCGCCGGTTGTGCGCATGCTGCTCAATATCCGCCTTTTCGTCGGACGGGTCTTCGGATGGGATCGCGAGCCGGGTACATCTGCGCGCGAAAGCTTCGCCACGCGCATGACGGCTGACGATAACTCCAGGTCGCTCGTGGCGCCCGGCACGAGATGGACTCTTCCGCGTCTTGTATCGCTTCGAAAACGAGCTGCTCCTTGAGCTGATCAACCGCACTGCCCACGCCGGTGCACTCAGCACCCTCGTCGAAACGGCAAGTGCCTACCGCTTCTATTTCGGCGTCTATGTGCGGAGCCTAGGCCGTTTCACGCCGCTCTACATGGCGCTGATTGACCCATTCCGCAAGTTGGTCGTTTATCCGTCACTGTTGCGTAGTGTCCGCGCTAACTGGAATCAAGCATTCGGCGCAGGCTGACGAAACGCTTCCAGGATGCACTGCGCATTGACTCTCAACGCCGCGCGAGCGCATAACCTCCCCTGCCTAACGGGTTATCTTGCGCTGGCGAACGCTGCCAATCCGCGGTTCTGGCCTAATGGCGCTATTCGGAGGTTGTCCCGGACGGGCTCTCGACCGACGAATCTCAGGCCCCCGATGACCCGCGATCAACGGCGTACTATTCACTTGTGACGCCGCCGGTTGTTGGTGATAGCCCTAACTGACCTGCAGATCCTTTGTTGGATACTTGGGCTGTCCTCGCCAGTTATCAGTAAATGCTGGGCAATTAGGCAGGACCTCTCTCCCAGAAATCCGTCACCGAGCCGTGCTGGTCACATCTACGGGTAGACAACACAATTTCGGAGGCGGTCTACACGGCAGGCTTGCCCGAGGGAATTAGTGGCTTTACCTTCTTCTGGACGGGGGGACCAGATACAGCAAGCGGGCACACAGCGGGTCATTGGGAGGGGCGAGATTTTCGTATTTGACGGATCTGGTACCGCCTACGACGATTCAAGGTCCGCCAATGGAAACGCGATTCCAGGAGTCTTGGGGCGTTTGAAGGCGTTCGGGGTTTGGTCGTCGCGATCGTCGCGATTCGGCGCGCGCGTCAAGCCCTCGCTTGCCGTAAGATTCGCGCACGTGAGTGCCGGACACGTTCGCCGGTCGAATCCCGAGGGAAGCCCCGCACCGTATGGTGCAGGGCGGAGCGAGGGATCTGCTTTTGGTTTGTTTTTCAACAAGAAACAGCAGATGCCTCGCTACGCTCGGCATGACAGCCGCCTTTTTTCAACAGCCTGCTGGGCGATGTCTTTGAGGTTGGGTGCGAAAGGGGGGACTCGAACCCCCACCCCTTGCGGGACCAGATCCTAAGTTTAGGTCGGGCCACTGATTCTCAAGGACATCAACAACTTACACCGGCAAATTCTGAACAAGTCCGGCAAAATCCGCAACCCACACGCAACCCGCAGTTGACCACTGAATCCGACCCCGAGAGCGACGGTAAGGGAACATAAGCGGTGCCTGAAGACGGATCCATCCCTGCGCCTGTCGAAGGGTACAACCGATTTCAGCAATGCGCCGGTTCATCGAGTTGCCAGTTCTTCGAGCCGTTCGAGTGTGTCCGGGAAACGACGAACCAGCAGTACCAGCGCAGCAGCTTGCCGGTTAGGTCGCCCACGCCCTTGCTCCCACTTCTCCAAAGTTCTCTCGTTGATCCGCAGCTTCCTCGCAAACACCGCGCGCGAGCAGTGGAGCTTCTCCCGCGTTTCCTTGATGAGTTTGGAGTCCACCTTGGGCAGCGGCCTCGGCTCAACCTTGAAGGTGCGAAGCGTGATCTTGCCCTCTCGGCGGCCCTTCATCGCCGCTACGCCTTCCATAAGCTCGTCAAAAATGTTTCGCTTTGCCATTAGCCTGTCCTCCTTGGCCCTCGATGCGCAGCACGCTTTCGAGCGCGCGCCGTTAACTCCAGGTCAAGCGCAGCCTTCAGTGCCTTCTTCTCTTTGGCGGCTAAATCGGCGGCTTCGTGCTTCCCATAGAGCGTCATCAGCCAGATTTGTTGCTCGGACTCGAAATAGAAGTAAATAATTCGCAGACCGCCCCTTCGGCCTTTGCCTCGACGCGGGTCGGCCCAGCGCAGTGCGAAATCCGCCGGTACCCGGCATCACATCGCCGGAGCTCGGATTGGTCAGGAGCTGCTCTTAAAGCGCCCCGTAGCTTTCATCATCGAGATACTCGTCGACGTGGCAAGTGAAGGCCGGCGCTTCAATGAATTCCATCGGTGCCAATATACCTCAATGGCGTACAATCTAAATCCTACGCCAAAAGCGTAGAGCATTCAAAACCTCATCGATGTCGAAAACGGTGATGATAGTGGGATGGTTCAGCGCCGAGGCCGCCCGCGCTTCTTGAACGAACCGCCGCCGCTACACTCGGTTCAGAATGACGGCAATTTCAGAATGTCATCCTGAGGTCGCCGGCGGCGACCGAAGGATCTGCTTTTTTTCGCTGCACGCGACGAACTTGGCTCCTGGTGCTACAGCGCAGCCTGCGGCCGCAACAAAAAGCAGATTCCTGGAATGACAGGCTGAGAATCTTCGCGGCGCGTGACGATCGTGGCGGGTAGTAGCACACGACCAAAAACTATTCGGAGCCCAAAGAATGGTCTGCCACGGGACCCTGAACTGCACCGGTCGGCTCATCGTGGTCTCCGGATAAGCCGGAGGCCATGAGTCTATTCACAACGGCCTCAAGACGCCCCAATTTCTGCTTTACCTCGTGCAGCTCATTCAACTGCTGTTGCGCGGCCTCAGTGGCCACTGTTAATCGCTGGAGGTCCGATTGTTGGCGCGCTATCGTCTGGGCTTGTTCCTTGCTGGTTTTGTCTTCTTCCTTGAGTGCTTCAATGAGCAAGGGAATCGGCCCGTGCTTCACCGACTTATATCCGCTCTCATCGCTTGTAACAGACTCAAGCAAGACGGCCTCCACATCTCGCGCTAAAGTGATCTTGCGCAACGGCCGAGATTCAACGCCACGGTCTTGGGATTGTTTGCGGGCCTCGCTGTCTTGTTGGCCGCGGTGGGGCTCTACGGTGTAGTCTCGTTCCTCGTCACAGAGCGAACACACGAGATCGGAATCCGGATCGCGCTGGGTGCCGGGCGTAGCGACGTATTGAAGTTGGTCGTGGGGCACGGCATGGTAATGACCGTTCTCGGCGTAACCGTGGGTCTGGCAGGGGCGCTGGGAATTACTCGCTTGGTCTCCAGTCTGCTGTTTGGAGTTAAGCCTACCGACCCGTTGACCTTCATCGTTGTGCCAACAATTCTCACTGCCGTATCGCTTCTGGCAAGCTACATACCCGCTCGTCGGGCAGTGAGGGTCGACCCGATGGTCGCGCTGAGATATGAGTAGTATCCAGCATCCACAATTTAGGAGGCGGGATCCGCGATTCACCGAGTCCATACCGGGCTCATCTCTGGCAGAGGTCAATTTGTGACCCTGCTCGGCGCCTTGAGCCCGCGCCAACATCCCCTCTAATTTCCGGGTTCAACCCTAGCTGGAGTTTACTGGGAGTCGGCTTTTCCGATTGCGCCTCTCATCCAAAGCCCTAATCGTCACAAGCGTTTAGCCGGACTCTGGTCTGTATTACCCTATATCGCTATAACTCGCCGCTGATCCTTGCTTTCATAGTGACACGGAATAATTGAGTTGTTTCACAAATTTGTTCTTGACAGGCAGCTCGAGCTGTGCCATGTATTACCCTATATGGCGTCCCTCATCAGCAAGAAGAAAGGCCACCAGCTTTACTACTACATCGTCGAGAGTGCCCGCGTCGACGGCCAGCCCCGCATCGTGCAGCAGACTTATCTGGGAACCGCGGAGCGCTTAGCCACCCTCGTCAAGGAGCGCACCGCTCCCCTTCCCCTCTCGGCCACTACCCGCGACTTCGGTCTGCCCGGAGCCCTGTGGCGGGCGGCTCAGGATTCCGGCGTCTGGAAGGTGCTGGAGGCGATGTGGCCCGCCCCGCGCTCGGGTCCGTCCACCGCCCATTATCTCTTGCTGGCCGCCATCCATCGCATCTGCCAACCGGGACCCAAGACCGAGGTCGCCGATTGGTACCGCTCCACCATTTTGCAGCCGCTCTGGACCCTTCCCCCCGAACGTTTCCGCTCCCAGGATTTCTGGGATGCGTTTGATCGCATCCGCGTCGAAGCCGATCCGCGCGGCGGGCCCGACGAATTGGAAGAGGCGCAAGGGCGACTGCTGGCCTACGACACGACCAACTTCTATACCTGGACCGCCACCACCAATCAGCGCAACAGCCTGGCCCAGCGCGGCCACAACAAACAGGGCCGTCACCATCTGCGCCAAGTGGGATTGAGCTACGTGCTGGACGGGGACAACGGCCTCAGTTTGTGCCACCACGTTTATGCCGGCAATGTCGCCGAGGTGGAAGAGTTGCCCCAAGCCCTGGAGCGGATTCTCAAAATGCTCGATCGCAACCAGATGGAACGCTCCACCGTCACTCTAGTTTTTGACAAAGGCACCGCCGCCTTGGACAACACGCTGTTATTAAAGCAAGCGGGCGTGGGCTGGATTTCCGCTTTGCCTTGGAATCAGGCGCCGGCAGACTTCCGCCAATGCCCGGTGGAAAAACTGCCGCTCTGTAGCCGCGACCAACCGGGAGTCCATGCCCTGGCCGAACGCCACCTCGTTCACGGCCAAGAGTATCTCTGCGTGCTGAAGTATTCCTCGGCTTTCGCCAGTGAGCAACTGCAGAGTATCACCACCAGTCTGAGTAAAGTGCTGCAGTCGTTGCGCCGACTGTCTATGGATCTGGCTAAGCCCCGGTGCCGTCTAACAGAAGCCCCGATCCGCAACAAGATTCAACGTTGGCTATCCTCCTCGGCCTTCTTAGAAGATCTGATTCAGTGGAAGCTGGATTCGCAAAATGGACGCTGGCATTTACAGTTCGACTTCAACCACGTGGCTTTTCAAAACCTACTGACCCATCGCCTGGGACGCACCGTGTTACTGACCAATCGCATCGATTGGACCGCGGAACAAATCGTGGCCGGGTATTCAGGCCAACAGCAAATCGAGCAGGTCTTCCGCGGCCTCAAAGACGGCGACTGGCTGGGATGGGGTCCCATGTATCACTGGACCGACAGCAAGGTCCGTATTCACGCTTTCTATTGCATGTTGGGTGTCTCCCTGCTGAAGTACATCCACAAACAAGCTCAGTCGGCTTGGCCAGGGCTCTCCATGGAGCAATTGCTCCAGGAGCTGCGGCAGATCCAGCAGTTCGTTCTCCTCTATCCACCCCAAGGGGAGAAGGGACCACCGCGCGCTGCGATCGTGCGGTCCAAACAAACTTTCCCTCAACAAGAGTTGGCTAAAACGCTCGGCTTAGAAGATCTGGCAAAACCAAAAACGTAGGTAAGACAGCCCACCACGCCTAAATCCCGTGTTCTGCTACACTTGCTTGTCGGAGGGCTCGATTCTAAGTAAACTCCCGCTAGAGCCCACTCGCATTCCTCCCGGGCCTGGCGCTCCTGGCCGAGGCCTATGTAAATCGAGCTCAACTGGAGGTGCGGCCGAGAGTCGGCTGGCTCAATCTGTTCCGCGTGCTCGAACTGCAACTTTGCCGCCTCCAATTGCCTTGCCGCCAGCAGCCGATTGCCCTCCGCTTCAAGGGCCAGCACGCGCTGCCATCTGGGGTAGTAGTTGAGAGCCGCAATTCCGCTGAAGCAAACCACTGCAAGCGCGGCCAGAAGGCTGTGATCAACCCGAACGGTCAAGTCAGAGGCCGGGGTCGGAGGCTTCAGCAGCGCCCCCACAGCCGCGCCCGCTGCCAGACCACCCAGGTGCGCCCAGTTATCGATTCCCGGTACCATCCATCCGAAAGCCAACGTCAGGCCAATTCCTGCCACAAGCTGAGAGCCGCACGCCGCCTGTGCGTCTGCCGGAAGCATTTCAGGGCGCCTGTACCGGATAAGGACCAGAGCCACGCAGACTCCCAGGATGCTGCCCGAAGCGCCCGCACCAAGCTGTCGCGAAAACAGCATCGAAGCGAGCGACCCGGCGATGCCGCCTCCCAGAAACACAAGGGCGAAGCGTCCGCAGCCATCGGCGCGCTCCAGTAGGGGTCCGAATAGGTAGAGCCCCACCAGGTTCAACGCCAAGTGCGCAAGGCTGAGATGCAGAAACATGGGCATGACCAGGCGCCAGTACTGCCCGTCGATGAAATAAGGCCGAAGGGAGGCGCCAAAGCCGATCAGGGTGTTGCCGCTGCTTGATCCGCTCGCGAGCCTTTCCAGCACGAAGGTCACGCCCATCAACGCGAGCAATGTGGCCGTGGCCGGCGGCAACGTCCGCAAGGCAACGACCGCCCGGCCTACTGGACGACGATATTGTCGGTGCGGTTCCATAGGCCTCGAAATCGCGCTCGAAGCGCTTGATGGCGTTTGGATCGGTACTGTAATTGGCGTCATTGTCCTGGCGCTTCTCCCCACTGGGAGACCAGTTAGCCGATCCTGTGTGTGTAATTGGAATCATAAAGTGGCCGCCGTGGCCAACACTCCCCTCCTTACATCATCATCATTATTATCGCCTGCCTGGGGATCTCGCCGTCGTGTCAGACCAGCTATCCGGTGGAACCATTGGCTGCCCGACGGCGACAGGTCAACAAAGGGTGGCTGGAGGCTTTGGGCGGGACGCCACACTGTCGCGGTATCTCCGTCCACGAATCAATGCTGACCGAGCTGGAGCCCTCTACGGATTCTCTTGATTTCACGGCTCAACTGGGAAGATGTCAACGCTGGCCCAGCAATGAGCGAGAGCACACGTTGTCGTGAAGGGTAAATCCCCTGGGCTTCAAGTTCGGTAACAACACGGCGCACCTCCAGCCGATACGCGGCTTGTCTCTGTGCTACTTCGCCTGCTCTTCTCACTGCGTAGCGCTTCTGCAGTCGACGGTGAAGTGAGGGGAGCAAGAATGCCAGGTGAGAAATGCTTTTTCCCACTCTACTACAGAGGACGTCCAAAGACGGGGCGGGCTCCTCTGATAGGGCAGCTCGCAATTTCGACTGGATAATTGCTAGCTCTTGGTGCTTGCGTTTGAATCGGCAAGCCCCAAGTGCTCTGCAAAGTGCTGGGAAATGATGGTAAGCCCAAGAGTCGCTGAAACCGACCCGTTCTGAGAGCGACTTTACGCTCGGCGGCGGATCTTCCGTCAAGGCTGACCGTAGCGCTGTTTCAATCCGGTGAACCTGACGTTCACGGAGTTTGGCCCTTCTTGCTTCAATCACCCGACACAATTCTGGGAACTGACGCCAAAGAACAGCAGACTTCCGAATGCCGAGGGCAACAGAGATAGAGTTTACTGACCTTGGCGTGCGTTGAAGACTTGCTGTCTGGAGAGCCTTTTTCGCTCGCACACGAAGGCTTACCGGATCTTAATCAACCTCTGGCCCTTCCAACCGCTTACGGGCCACACCTGTGGCTAACAGTGAAGCCTTGCCCGAGGGTGAGGCGGTAAGGCAGCCACTTTCCGCCATTGCTTTGCGAGGCCCGCCCAGTCAAAATCCTCTACTACGAGGTCCCCCAATACAACCCGGAGAACCGGAATCCCAGATCGGTAGCAAATCTTCAGCAAGGCCTCTATCGCGGGACCGTATTGCCGTCCAGCCAGTCCTCGATTCCTTGGGGTGAAACTCCTGCAAACCGTGCGAAGCCGCAAAGATTGCCCCCGGCAACCTTGTCGATGCAGCACTGTATGTTCTGCCTCATCAAGGTAGGAGTTGGCGGATCGCCGAGCGACAAGGAGGCGGCCAGCAAGTCCCCGATTGCCCTACTCATCCAAAGCCAAGCGTCCTCGTTCGGACCGCCCCGCGGCGGTGGAGAAGTCTCCTTGTGGTCCCTGCCACTGGCCCTAAGGCACTTCTTACACCGGGAGCAGTACCCCACGCGTAAGGTGCCACTCAACACGGGCATCCTTCGATGGCAGTTCGGGCAGACCTGGGATAACGCCTGCCGGTGCGTCGGACAAACAGAAGAAGGTCTCGGAGCCCAGGCTAAGGGCTCGTAGATCGGCTTCCCGGAGCTGGACCAGTCCTCGAAGCATGCCGAACACCAAGCCCGACGTTTACGGAGCAAACCCTGATAGGAGAAGATGTGACGCCACTTAAGCATGGTCAAACATTCCATATTCCGGCAGCAAGTCATCGCCTCCACCGTCCGCACCCACAGACCCGGAGAAACGCCCAACCCGTTGATAAAATACGCCCCATAGGGGGCGGTCGCTGCTCCCGTAGGACTTCGCTTCCCTTCAACCTGGTATCTCCACCGAACTTTGGGCACGCACGGCAGCAGGAGGCACTTCAATAACATCCCACAAGAAATACTGTGCGCCTCCGCAAGCCGCGCCAAGTAGCTGGTTAGACTCTCCACCCAAGGAGTGCCCACCGCGATTGGCGACAAGTGGTATAGCACGCTACGCGGTGGTATTTCGGGCGGCGAGACTGTCCACACCTCATAACGCA
>Ga0306920_100016960_pt1 | contig 10042 bp, 11 predicted proteins | sample flu12Cox44000170_FD_204666 | JGI IMG/M metagenome (GOLD analysis project Ga0306920, IMG submission 204666) | Lab enrichment of tropical soil microbial communities from Luquillo Experimental Forest, Puerto Rico - flux4day.12C.oxic.44.000.170 (v2)... | ecosystem: Environmental > Terrestrial >...
GGTGGCGGATGTAGCGCGACCGCGATCGGGCAATGTAATCGTAAAGGTCGAGCCCCGCCCGGGCGTGCTCTCGACTGCAATGCTGCCGCCGAGCATCTCGCAGAAATGCTTGGTGATCGCCAGACCGAGCCCGGTGCCGCCATACTGCCTGGTCGTCGAGGCATCGGCCTGGCTAAAGGCCTGGAACAAACGACCCTGCTGCTCGTCGGTCATGCCGATCCCGGTATCGCTGACAGCGAACGAGATTTCGGCATCGGCAGGCCTGACCTCGAGACCGACGCGGCCGTCATGGGTGAATTTGCTGGCGTTGCTCAATAGATTGAGAAGGCTCTGCTTGAGCTTGGTCCGGTCGGTTTGGAACGTGCCAAGCGCCGCCGGACAGACGATTTCGAGACGGTTTCCATTCGCCGCGGCCAACGGTTCGACGATCGAGCGCACCTCCTCGACGAGCCCTTCGAGATCGACCGCTTCGAGGTAGAGCTCCATCTTGCCGGCTTCGATCTTCGACAGATCGAGGATGTCGTTAATCAGTCCGAGCAGATGCCGGCCGGCGTCGCGGATCTTGGCGAGGTCAGGCAGAAAATCCTCCTGCCCCTCGTCCTGCGCGGTCTCGTACAGCATCTCGCTGTAGCCGATGATCGCATTGAGCGGCGTCCGGAGTTCGTGGCTCATGCTGGCGAGAAAGGCCGATTTGTGCGCGCTCGCCATTTCCAGCTGCCGGTAGAGATCGCCGAGCTGCTCCGACGTCCGGTTGACGTTGGCCGCCAGCGCGCCGAGCTCGTCGCCATTGCCGACCTTACGCGCTGGGCAAAGTCACCCGATGCGATCTCGTGAAGCCTCGCGTCGATCTCGCGTATAGGGCCGATCAGCGACCACGAGATCGTTCGGCCGAGCATCAGTGCCAAGGCAATGGCGCTGAGCGCGAAGGCGATGACGATTGTCTGCGAGGTCCGATAGGCCTCGCCGCTCGCCTCGATGCCTGCCACGACATCGGCCTCGGCCTTGTTGACCAGCTCGTTGGTCAGCCGTTCGAGACGGTTCGCCAGCGGGCGGGCTTCTTTCAGCTGCGCTTCCCGTGCTTCGTCGACATGCCCGTTGCGGATCAGCTCGACAACCCGGGTCACGACGGCGATGAACCGGTCGTACTCTTCCCGGACCTTGCCGAGCAATTTGATTTCGTCCTTGGCGACGAACTGCAGCCGCTCTAGGTCATAGCCGAACTGGTTCAGCTGGCGCAGCGCGCTGTCCAACGTGCGCTCGTCCGAGACCAGCAATGCCGAAGAGATGCTGTAGAGCTGGCTCGTGGTGTCGTGCTGGACCTGGCGATAGGCGGCGATCTTGCGTTCGCTGCTGATCAGCTCTTCGGTGCGCCGGTTGACGCCGCTCAGCTCATAGAGCCCGATGGAACCGAGCGCGATCAGCAGCGCGACGATTATGAGGAACGCGATCAGCAGCTTTGTCTGGACGCGCCACGGCAGGCGCGCGACCGGGCCGACGAGGAGATTGTTGAACGAGATCATTCCCTGTCGACGAGGCTCATCAGATCCTGCCGGAACTCGTCGGGATCAAAGCGTGCGCCGAGATACTGCACGCGCATCTGCCCCTCGGCATCGACGAGGGTTGTGAGCTGCGTATGATCGACCGAGCCGTCCTCCTTCTTCGAAAAGAATATCCCATACCGGCGGGTCACGTCACGAACCGCCTCGGGTGAGCCGGTCAGGAATGTCCACCCATCGGGCTTGGCGCCCCAGAACTGGGCAGCAATCTGAGTGCGTAGAAGCGCATCGTGTCCTCGGGATCGTACTCCCGCCACTTGTCGAAAGAATTTTCGCTCAGGGTCTGCACCGCGAAGTCATAACGTGGGGTGAAACCGCGATCGACCATTCGCCGCGCGGTGCCTGCGGGATCTGTGGCGCACAGATCCGCCTTGAGTACGGCGCGCAATGCGCGCTTGGTGGCGACAGGATATTTGCGGACGTATTCCGGGTTGCCGCCCAGCATGCAGCAGTAATACTGCGACCAGGGGAGGTCGATTCCCATGGCGACGATGACGTGGCCGATGCCGCGGGCGCGCAATTCCTGAGGCTCGGGCGGAAAACCAAGGAAGGCATCGATCTTGCCGTCGATAAACAGCTCCTTCGGCTTGACCTTCGGGTCGGTGACCCAGTCAATGTCCTTTTTCGGGTCGAGCCCGACCTCGGCGGCCATCAGCACGACCAGGATGTTCGGCAGCGAACCGCTCGCCTGGGCGCCGACCCTCTTGCCTTTCAGATCGGTTATGCTGCGGATGCCCTCGCGGGCGAACAGTTCGGTGCAGCCCACCATCACCCCGCCGATGACCATCACCGCGGCGCCGGCATCGATGTCCCTGACGAACTGCAGCGCGTAGGTCATGCCGAAATCGACTTTGCCCTGCGCGATCGCTGTCACGGCTTCGTCCGGCGGCGTATCGACATAGCGGATGTCGGTAAAGCCTTCGTCGCGCAGCAGCTCCTCAGCGAGGTACTGCGGGGCGTAGCAGATACCCCGATTTTTCGTAATGCGCACCGAGGTGGTTTCGAGGGCGGCCTCCGCGGCCAGCGCCGGCGGCGCGCCGAGGACGCCGGCCGCGCCCGCCAGCGCCATCGTGCCCAAAAACCGGCGTCGCGTCCGTGTCTGTGACATTAAAAGTTCTCCCTTTATTCTGCTCACGCCTTGAGCTCGCGTTTAAGCTCGTCCAGAAAGCGCCAATCCGTGCCGTCGGCGATGATCTTCTGCGGGCTGGACTTGATAAAACCCGCCTCGCGCATGCGCAACGCGTAATATCGGAGCGTATCCTCGGGGTCGTATTCGCGCCACTTGTCGTACGGGTTATCCTTCAGAGTCTGCAGCGCGTAGTCGTAGTGCTGGGCGAAACCGCGATCGACGAGCTGCCGTGCGGCACAAGCCGGATCGCTGGCGCAGAGATCGGTAGTCTTCAGAATCGCCCGGAGCACACGTTTGCTCGCAACCGGGTTCTTGCGCACGAACTCGCGATTACCGGCCAGCAGGCAGCAGAAATACTGCGACCACGGACGATCCAATGCGGTGTTGACCAGCACGTGGCCGATCTTGCGGGCGCGCAATTCCTGCGGCTCAGGCGGGAAGCCGAGAAAGGCATCGATCTTGCCGGCGGCGAACAGCTCGATCGGCTTCAAGTTAGGGTCGACAATGAAACGGATGTCGGTTTTCGGGTCGAGCCCAACCTGGGCGGCCATCAACGTCACCACGTGTGCGGCTGCGAGCCGATCGCCTGCACGCCTACGGATTTGCCCTTCAAATCGCCGATGCTGCGAACGTTGTCACCGCCAAACAATTCGAAACAGCCGACCATGATGCCGCCGAGCAATGTCACCGGCTCGTCGGCGTCGATCGCGGCAACGAATTGCGAGGCGTAGGCCATGCTGAAATCGACCTTGCCGGCGCCGACCGCGGTCGGCACTTCGGGCGCGGTCGTCTCGACATAACGGATCTCGGTGAAACCCTCCGCGCGCAACAGCTCCTCGGCGATGAATTGCGGCGCAGTGCACAGCGCCGGGGTTTTGGCGAGTGTCACTGTGGTGGTTTCCAGCGCGCCCTCCGTGGCCAGTGCGCGCGGCGTGCGCACCAGGCCGGCGGCGCAACAGCTGCAGTGGTCAGAAAGCGGCGTCGCGTCTGCATCGTCTGTATCGTCGGCATCGGACTCACTCCCGTCGTCCTCGACACTTACGCCTTCAGTTCGCGTTTCAGCTCGCTCAGAAAGCGCCAGTCGGTGTTTTCGGCGATGATCTTCTGCGGGGTCGACTTGATGAAGCCCACGTCGCGCAGGCGCAGTGCATAGAAGCGGATCGTGTCTTCGGGATCGTATTCCCGCCATTTATCGTAGGGGATCTCCCGGAGCGCCTGCAAAGCATACTCATAGCGCGGCGTGAAACCTCCGTCGACCAGCCGTCGAGCGACGCGCGCTGGGTCGGTTGCGCAGAGGTCTGCCGCCTTGAGGATGGCGCGCAGCGCACGCTTGGTGGCGACTGGGTGCTTACGGACGTAATCCGGGTTGCCACCCACCATACAGCAGAAGTACTGGGACCATGGGCGGTCGACCGCACTGTTGACGATAACGTTGCCGATCTGCCGAGCGCGCAGATCCTGCGGCTCCGGCGGGAACCCGAGAAATGCGTCGACCTTGCCCAGCACGAACAACTCGATCGGCTTGACCTTGGGATCGGTCACCCAATCGATGTCCTTGGCGGGGTCGAGCCCGACATGGGCAGCCATCATTGTCACGAGCAAGGCCCCGGTCGATCCCACGGCACCCACGCCCACGCTCTTACCCTTCAGGTCGGCGATGTTTCGGACACCTTCTCTGCTGAACAACTCGTAACAGCCGACATGGACGCCAGCCAACAGCGTGATCGAATTGCCGGCGTCGATCGCTGAAACGTAATTTATTGAATAGTTCAAATTGAAATCGGTCTCCCCGCGCGCCACCGCTTCGATCGTCGCCGCGGGAGTGGGCGGCAACTCGACATAACGGATCTCGGTGAAACCCTCGGAGCGCAGCAGATCCTCGACTATATATTGCGGGGCGACGCAAATGCCCACCCCCTTTGGCAACCGCACTGAGGTCGTTTCGAGAGCTTCCTCGGCAGCCATCGCTCCCATCGGAGAGACGAAACCGGCGGCACCAGCCAGCGACAGTGTTTTCAGAAAGCGGCGTCGTGTCTGCGTCAGTGTCATTGGAGGCCCCTCTCACCCCTTCAGCTCGCGTTTGAGCTCGTTGAACGCGCGCAGATCGGTGCCCTCGGCGATAATCCGCTGCGGTGACTTCTTGATGACGCCGACCTCGTGCAGCCGCAACGCGTAGAACCGCACCGTGTCCTCGGCGTCGTAGTCGCGCCAGTGGGCGTAGGGATTATCGTTCAGTGTCTGCAGCGCGTATTCGTAATTGTCGACGAAGCCGCCATCAACCAGGCGCCGGGCCGCCCGTTCCGGCTCGCTGGCGCACAGATCCGCGGCTTTCAGCATTGCCCGGATCACTCGCTTGGTGGCAACCGGGTTCCTCGCCACATAGTCGCGCCGGGCGGCCAGCGTGCAGCAGAAATATTGCGACCAGGGCCGATCGGTGGCCGTCCGCACGATAACCTCCCCAAAGCCGCGCGCATGCAGCAGCTGCGGCTCCGGCGGCAGCGCCATATAAGTATCGAGCTTGCCTTGGATGAACTGATCGAGCGGCTTTGCGTCCGGATCGTTGATGATGGTCAGATCCTTCTTCGGGTCGAGGCCGATAAAAGCTGCCATCATCTCGAGCAGATCGGTCGCGGCGAACGTACCGACCCGTTTTCCTTTGAGATCGCGGATGCTGCGGATGCCGTCGCTGGCAAACAACTCCTAACACCCGGCATGGATGCCGGCGACCAGCGTGATCGGCAGGCCGGAATCGACGAAAACGATGTTCTGCGCCGTAACGTTGCTGGCGAAATCGAATTTGCCTTCTGCCAGATCCTTGCCGACGGCGGACGGCTTGGTGTCGACGTAGCGGATATCGGTAAATCCCTCCATCCGGAGTAGGTCTTCGCAGACAAATTGCGGGGCAAAGCAGATCACCGGCATCTTGGCCAGCCGGACGCTGGTGGTCTCCAGATCCGGCTCCGCTGACCCGCGCCGAGCCGCCAGCATGGCTGCGCCGGCCAGCGCCGCCCCGCTCAGGAAGCAACGTCGTGTTTGCACTATCTGCATTTAAATCCTCCCTGTCGTGTGTTCACGCCTTCAGTTCGCGTTTGATCTCGTCGAGAAAACGCCAGTCGCTGCCCTAGGCGATGATCCTCTGCGGGCTCGACTTGATCAGGCCTGCCTCGTGCATGCGCAGGGCATAGAACCGCATCGCGTCCTCGGCGTCCCATTCGCGCCATTTGTCGTATGGTAGCTTCTGAAGCGACTGCAGCGCATAGTCGTAGCGCGGCGTGAATCCGCCATCGACTAACCGCTGCGCGACGCCGGCGGGATCGTTGGTGCATATGTCGGCCGCCTTCAATATGGCGCGCACCACGCGCTTGGTCGCGACGGGATAGTTTCTCACATAGGCTTTGCTGCCAAACAACATGCAGCAGAAGTACTGCGACCACGGTCGGTCGACCGTGCTGTCGAGGACGATGCGGCCGATACCCCGCGCGCGCAAATCCTGCGGCTCCGGTGGAAAACCCAGGAACGCGTCGATTTTTCCATCGATAAAAAGCTGCATTGGCTTGACGGAGCCGCTGGTGACCCAATTCATATCTTTGCCCGGGTCGATGCCGACATTGCCGGCGATGACGGACAGAAACAGGTGTGTGGGTGATCCGAAGGCTTCGACCCCGACGCTTTTGCCTTTGAGATCGGCAATGCTGTGTACCTGCTCGTTTCCGAACACCTCAAAGCAGCCGACATGCACCGGACCCAGAACCGATATCGCGACACCCTGCTCGAGCCCGGCGATCAGCACGGGGGCAAAATGCACAGCGAAATCAGTGTCCCCTCGCGCGACGCTCGGCAGGGCGCTATTGTCGGTTTTGCGGGTAGGTACGTAGCGGATGTCGGTAATGCCCTCGGCGCGCAATAAATCCTCGGCGATGTCCTGCGGAGCGACACAGATGCTGGGGATTTTCGGCAGTCTCACCGAGGCTGTCTCGAGCGCCCCTTCTGCCGCCACTGTTCCCGGCGAGCGGACGAGGCTCGCTGCGCCAGCCGCCGATAACCCGCCGAGAAAATGGCGGCGTGTGTGCGGTAATGACATTGGCAACCTCCCTTTCTCTTGGTTATGCCTTCAGCTCGCGTTTGAGCTCGTTTAGGAAGCGCCAATCCGTGCCGTCGGCGATGATCTTCTGCGGGCTCGACCTGATCATGCCCGCCTCATGCAGCCGCAACGAATAGAACCGCAGAGTATCTTCGGCGTCGTAGTCGCGCCATTTGTCGTAGGGGATCTCACTCAATGTCTGCAGGGCATAGTCATAACGGGGGGTGAGCCCACCATCGACGATGCGTCGCGCCGCCTGGCTCGGCTGGCTGCCGCAGAGGTCGTCAGCCTTGAGGACAGCGCGCAGCACCCGCTTGCTGGCGACCGGATATTTGCTGACGTAATCGCGGCTGCCGGCGAGCATGCAGCAGAAATACTGCGACCACGGCCGGTCCGTGACGCTGCTGACGATGACCCGGCCGACATGCCGAGCGCGCAAATCCTGCGGCTCCGGCGGAAAGCCCAGGAACGCGTCCACCTGTCCCTTCTCGTAAAGCTCGGTCGGTTTGACGGACGGATTGATGACCCAGCGGATATCCTTGGCCGGGTCGAGCCCCACATAAGCCGCCATAGCGGCCGCGAAGACATGCTGGCTCGAGCCCAGGGCCTGCACGCCGACGCTCTTGCCCTTCAAATCGGCGATGCTGCGGACACTTTCGTTGCCGAACAATTCGAAGCACCCGCTATGCACCCCAGAGACCACCGTTATTGGCGCACCGCCGTCGATTCCAATGGCGAGTGGCGCCGCATACGTCACGGTGAAGTCGGCGTCGCCGGCCGCGACCGCGCCAATCGCGGCAGCGCCGGCCGCGACCGGACCGACATAGTCGACCTTGGTGAAACCCTCGGCCCGCAGCAACTCTTCACCGACATATTGGGGAGCAACGCAGATACCGGGGATTTTCACAAAGCGCACCGTGGTGGTTTCGAGTGGTCCCTCTGCGGCGAGCGCTGGCCGTGCGCCGGCGAAGCGGCAGGCAGCCGCCAGTGAGGCCATGGTCAGAAATTGCCGTCGGGATTGCGTGATCCGCATCATCATCCCTCCCTGCTTCGGCTCTTGCCGGTCCGGGCGGTTTGATTGTCCGCGGCACGGATCGCGGCCGTCAAATCCTCTCATTGAGGAGGACGCACAGGATAGATAACCTCAGGGGGGGCGGTAAGTCCATTTGACGGAGTTGGCAGGTTTTGTTCTGACACGGTTTTAGGGAGAAAAACATGCGCGGTTCGCTTCTGGTGCTGGCGGCGACGGCCGGCCTGTCGATAGCGGTGATATCAGGGGCCGCTACCGAAGAAAACGCGGAAGATTTCATGCAGCTGCACAAGGTCGAAATCACCTTCCACGAAGCCGGGACCACGAAAAACCTCGATCTGATGCTTTCTCTTTTCGCCGATGACGCGGTGCTCACCGCCGGCGGCAAGACCTACACCGGGAAAGACCAGATCAAGAGCTTCTGGCAGGCGGCAGGCACCTTCCAACCGCAAAACCAGTGGGTGGCCTATACGCCGGCCTTCCGCATTCGCTACGATGTGGAAGGCGACCGCGCGCACCTTTATTTCGAATGCCTCTATGTCGACAAGGCAGCGAACAAGATCGCCGCGCACACCAACTCGGACGATACCCTGCTGCGGGTGAACGGCCGGTGGCTCATCAAGGAGATGAAGGCGGCCGCTGTGCCGGAGCTCTGACCAACCCTCGTTCCAGGATTGGAGATCTACCGTGACCCTGCCCGCGCCTGTCCTCGATCACGTCGTCATCGATGTCCGCGAGCGTGTCGACGAGGCAATGCGGTGCTTTGCCTCGCTCGGCTTCCTGCTGACGCCGCGCGGCCGCCACACCCTGGGCTCGGTCAACCACCTCGCGATGTTCACCACCGACTATCTTGAGCTGCTCGGTTTTGGCGAGGACGGCGCGACCCGTGCCGAGATCGCGCGCTTTCCGGCTGGTCTCAACGGTCTGGTGTTCAAGACCACTGATGCCGAGCTCGTCCATCGAGAGGCCACGGCGGCGGACCTACCGGTCCTGCCGGTGCAAGCCTTCTCCCGTCCAATTACGCTCGCCGAGGCGACACGCGACGCACGGTTTCGCACCACCCGTCTCAACCCGGACAAGATCGCGATGGGCCGTGTCTATTTCTGCGAGCACCTGACTCCCGACCTCGTGTGGCGGCAGGAGTGGCAGGCCCACCCCAACGGCGCCAGTGCGATCGCCAGGGTGGTCGTGGCCACCCCCGACCCCCAGCGGACGGCAAAACTGCTCCAGAACCTGTTCGGCCGCGGTGCGGTCGCGGAGCGCGAGGGGCGATGCGTGATAGCCGCCGGGACGGCGGAGGTCGAGCTCGTCCCGCCGACTATGATCGCTGCCGAGTTCGCCGAGGCGGCGGCGGAGTCGTCAGGGCGTGCGGAGTACATGGCGGCTCTCGGGATCAGGGTCCGGTCGCTGCGCGAGGCCGTGCGAATGTTGGGTGCCATCGCCGGCGTGCGCGTCGAGCCGCAGCGGCTGGTGGTGCCGGCCGCCGCCGCGTTCAACACAACAATCATGTTCTCGGAATGAAGGGTCCGATATGAAGGGTCCGATGGAGGTCGGGGTCGGCTACCCGCCTACGAGCTTCAGCAATCTCGGCGACGCGATCGACCGGACCGGCGATCCCGACGCTCTGGCGGTGATCGATCTCGGCGCCGGTCCATCGCCGCGCTTTTACAGCTATCGGGAGATCGACGCGCTTGTCGATGCGACCGCGCGAGGGCTCCTCAGACAGGGCCTCAACCGCGGCGAGCGCGTGGCGATCCTGTCGGCCAATCGCGGCGAGTTTCTCGCTGCCTTTCTCGGGATCATGCGCGCCGGGCTGGTTGCGGTACCGGTCAATTGGAAATTGCCGGCGGCCACCGTCGAGCTGATCCTGAGAGACTGCGGCGCAAGGCTCGTACTCTGCGACCAGGCACGCCTGCCGCTTTGCCCGGCCGATTTACCGAACTTCGTCTTCGAAGAGGATTTCGCCGCACTGCTCGACCCCGGCCGGTTTGCGCCGGTGACACCGCGCCCGACAGACCCGGCAATGTTTCTCTACACTTCAGGCTCCAGCGGCCGGCCCAAAGGTGTGGTGCTGTCGCATCACAGCCATCTCTGGGTCATCGACATGCGCCGGCGCACCGGCAGCTTCGGAGAAAGCCGAGTGCTGGTCGCAGCACCGCTCTACCACATGAACGCGCTCGCCGTGTCGCAGGCGGCGTTCGCCCAGCACGACACGGTCATCCTGTTGCCGGGCTTTACCGCGCAGA
>Ga0306920_100016961_pt1 | contig 10042 bp, 4 predicted proteins | sample flu12Cox44000170_FD_204666 | JGI IMG/M metagenome (GOLD analysis project Ga0306920, IMG submission 204666) | Lab enrichment of tropical soil microbial communities from Luquillo Experimental Forest, Puerto Rico - flux4day.12C.oxic.44.000.170 (v2)... | ecosystem: Environmental > Terrestrial >...
ACGGACCTGCCCGTTCTGGTCCTCCATCGTCAGCACGTCGTAGCGCAGGCCCAGGTTGAGGGTGACCTTGTCCATGACGCTCCAGCTGTCCTGGACGAAGCCGCCGACGATGGTGGACTTGGTCGAGGTCTGGACCCGTGGCTGGTCGTTGATGACGTCGGTGTCAGTGATCGTCCCGAAGCGTCGGTAGTCGTAGACCGAGCCCGCCGGCCCGCCGAGGTCCTGCCCGTCCCGGTAGACGACCCCGCCGCTGTACGACTCGTCGTGGAAGTACTTGTTGATCTGCCCGTCGAAGCCGGCCTTCAGCACGTGGTGGCCCAGCCCGGTGAGGAGGTAGGTCAGCACCGCATGCGCCTGGTAGCTGTCGAAGTTGAGCTGCTCGATGAGCCCGCCGGGCCCGCCGGTGAAGAAGCGGACCACGTTGCACGACGCTCCGGTCTGGGTGCACGCCTGCACCACCGAAGCAGGCACTGACGTGTCCAGCTGGTACACCGGGGTGGGGACCCCGGCCGGCGAGCGGACCTGCGGAACGCCGGCCAGGACGTTGGGATTGTTGATGTCGTCCAGCGTGCTCCCGTCGCCCGGCAGGTAGGAATCCCGCTGCAGGTGCACGCCGACCTTCACGTCCAGGAGGAGGCGCTTGTCGATGAACGAGCTGTTGAGCTCGCCCGCGACGTCGAAGGCGTTGAAGCTCGATTTGAGGTTGATGGAGTTGAACGTCCCCAGGGTCAGAAGGTTGGCGGCGAAGGGCTGACGGTTGTTGGACCGGTTCCGCAGTGGGAGGTCGCCGTTTCCGCCCCCGGTGGTGGGTGTGCCGGAGACGGTCACGCTCAGCCGGTGGTCCGAGCTGATGAGGTAGGTCAGCTTCCCGATGTAGTTCCAGCTTCGCTCGTCGGCGTTCCGGCGCTGTGTCGAGTCGGGGATGGGCTCGAGGGCCCCGTTGTTCAGCACGTTGAACGAGCGGCTGTAGATGTAGCGCTGCGCCGCCCATTGAACGCCGGCGAAGAACCACAACTTGTCCTTGATGATGTAACCACCGAGGGTGACTCCGAGGTCGCCGATGTTCCCGATGTCCCGCTTCCCCTGCACGATCGGAGTCGCCCCCGGTACCACCCCGGGAGGACCGCTCAGGGTCCCGGGAGTGAAGGTGCCCCAGACCGATCCGTGGAACTCGTTCGAGCCCGACTTGGTGATCGCGCTGACCGCCCCGCCGGTGGTCCGCCCATACTCGGGCATGTAGCCGCCGGTGACGACGTTGACCTCGTCCATGAACTCCGCGGTCAGCGGCGTCCCGAGGGTGCCGAACCCCGGGTTGTTCACCGAGATGCCGTCGATCAGGTACAGGTTCTCGGGCGAGGTCGTCCCGTTGATGCCCACCCCGTAGTAGTCACTGTTCGCCTGGGGGGCGACAGTGGCCAGCGAGTCGAACGAGCGGTTCGCTCCGCCGAGTCCACCGGGTCGCGCCACCGCGAGGTTGCGCACGAAGTCCTGGTTGATCGTGGTGCCGGTGGCGCTTGAGCCGACGTCGATGGTCGGCGGTGAACCGAGCACGGTCACCGTCTCGGTGCCCGCTGTCTCTGGAAGCAGCTCGATGTTGAGGCGCAGCGTCCGGTCCGCCGGGACGCCGATCTCCGAGCGCGAGTAGGGACGGTAAGACTCCTTCTCGAAGCGAAGGGTGTAGGTCCCGGGTGGGAGCTGGGGGACCCGGTACAGGCCGGTGGCATCGGTCACCACCACCTGCTCACCCTGGAGACTCGGTGAGGTGGCGGTCACGACGACGTCGGGAACCGGGACCTTGGTGGCCGCATCCACCACGTTGCCGGTCAGGACCGAGGTCGCTCCCTGCGCCAGGACTGCCGATGGGACCAGCAGCGCGACGAGCCAGGCGAACCACGTGCCTCTCCTACCAGTGCGTCTCACCATCGACCCCTCCTCCTTCGGACCCCGCTTCGATCTCCGCCGGCGAGGCACGGCCCTCGCCGACACCTGGAGCTGCGCTGTGCGCTTGCCGCTCGCCGGGCACACGGGTAGCGGACGAGTGCCGCGGCTCGTGTTCACGGGGAAGCTGTCACCCGACCGACTCCCCGACGGTCTACGGGAGAACCTGGACCGAGCCGGCTCCGCTCGATCGGCGCGACTGACGCTGGTGGATCACGATCCGCCAGGTGCGACAGCCCGGGTGCTCGTGCCGCCTCCTCTCAAGCGGCGAGATCCCCGCGCTACCGGATCGACATCGGCGCAACCGGCGACGTTGCGCGAACACAGCGGACCTTCAGCGGCGCGCAGCGAGTGAATGGCTCTCCGTCGATCCGCCGGAATTGTGAACAGAATTTGAAGGCATCAAGGCCGGTATTTATTTGTCTTTGCAACTCGCGAGCGAGCGAGCGCCCGGGCAGCGCGTCGGCTGGCAGGGCCTCCATCCGCAGAACGAGGAGTGCCGAGTCATCGTCCAGGTTGAACCCACGCGTCGGGATCCTGCCGGGCGAAGCCCTGTGGCCCCGGTCATGCGAGAGGGCCTCCTCAGGGGGCGACGACCCGAATGCTCCCGTTTCCCGTCTCGGCCACCCAGAGCTGGCCGCCGGGCGCGACGGCGAGCCCGGTCGGCATCACCAGGTCGGCGCTGTTCCCTGGCCCGTTGCTCGTTCCCGCTCTCCCGGTGCCGGCCAGCGTCGTAACCACCCCGTTCGCGATGCGCCGAAGCCGATAATTCCCGGGATCCGACACCACCAGCGAACCGTCGGGCAGCACCGCAATCCCGTCCTGGGAAAGGAACCGCGCGTCTGCGGCAGGGCCGTCACGGAAGCCCTTGCTTCCGCTGCCGGCCACCACCTCGGCACGGCCGTCGACGACCCTCAGGATCCGGGCGCCCGTCTCCTGCACGTAGAGCACTCCGTCCGAGGAGATCGCCAGCCCGGTGGGATGGTCGAGGCCGGCGAGCACAGTCTGCGGCACCTGGGACGGTCCATGGAGGTGAATGGCGAGCAACGACCCGCCCCATGTGTCCGCGACGTAGAGGACGTTCCCATCCGGCGACACTACGAGCCCTCTGCCGAGCGGAACAGTGGCCAAGACGTCGAGCGCCTTGCTGGGCTTCCGCCGCCAGATCTTCCCATTGGTCCCATCGAGCACGTAGAGCGTGTCGTCGGGCCCGACTGCCAGCGCCTGGGGAAGCTTCACCGCCGCGAGCTCTCCCGGTGCGGTCGCCGCCCCGTCATTGCCGATCTTGATCAGCCTGTGGTTTCCGACGTCCCCCACCCACAGTGCCCCATTCTTGCCGGCAGCGAGCGCAAGGGGGGCTTGCAGACGCGCCTCGAGTCGCGGGCCCAGCCGGTCGCCTCTCTTGCCCGGCGTGCCCGCCCACACCGAGACGTCCCGAGCGGGACTCCAGATGGGCGGAACGGCATTCGTCGCAGCGTCGGGTAGCCCGAGGTCCACCTTTTCCGGGGGCCGCTCGATTGCCGCGTCGAGGACCTTCGTGACCAGCCGACGAATCCGTGCATCGGCCACCTCGGGATCCGCAAGTAGACGCGAGAAATCAGCGGAGCCCGAGTCGAAGACCCACCCGCCGGGAACCGGATGAATCGACATCTGGCCGCGACCGGCGGCATTGATGACCGAGAGAAACGGCGAGTCGGTGAGCACGGTGATTCCGGCTGCCGACGACGCATGCCCGACCGTGTCGATCTCGTATCCGGTGCCCTGGAGTACCGTGTCTCCAGGGCGAAAGCCGGTGTCGCGAAACGGCCAGGCCTCGATGCTGCTCACCACCAAGGGCATGTCGAGCAATCCGAAGCGATCCTCGTACTGCTCGCCGAAGAGCTTACGCTCCGGCTCGCTCACCGGACGTTGGCGGAACTCGACGGTGAGCTCGGGGCTGGTCTTGCCCACCGGATCGTGGCCGGGCGCATCCTCCTTGAAGCACACCACCGTGCGACGATCACGGCCGTCGAGGGCAGCCTCGAGCCTCACCTGCCAGTAGCCGACGTTCGCGCCCAGGCTCAACAGCGAGACGTCGGTGTTCACCCCTTCGTCGAGCGCATCACGAACGGCGTGCGTCCAGTACTCGTCGTGTCCGGTCACCACCACGGCATTGGCGTCGCGAATGAGCGCCGGCTCGCGATCGACGTCCTCAATCGCGGCATACGAGACCTCGAGATCTTCAGCCTCCAGCCAGTTGATGGCCCAGAACTCGACGTTCATCAACGACGCGGCACCGTTACCGCGCGCGTTCGGGCGATCGAAGGAGACCCGGTCAGCGTGTCCGGACCGCGTCGCGCCCACCGGCGCGGTGTAGAGACTGGCCCCGCCCCACTCGTTGTAGGCCGCCCAAGTCGTGGTTGGGATCAAGGCCAGGACGTCCGGTCGCATGTTGCGGGAGCGCACGATGAACGGGACGTACGACCCAAAGCCGTCCTCGCGAGTGAGTACCAGCACGTAGACTCCCGGGGCGAAGCCATCGTCGATCTGGAGCGTCGCCGTTGGTTCCCAAGAGCAGGCAACGAGTCCGTCGGACTGCATCGGGCAGGGAGGCTGTGTGGTGGCCAGCACCTCCCCCGAGGCGATCGAGCGCGCCAGCGCCCCGGCGTACCACCCGATCCGGAACGCCTCCCATCGCACGACCGCCGGTGCGTCACTCACCGAAATGGCGACGTGGAGCGCCTCGCCGGGAAAGACGGTCTGACGGAGCGCGTATCCCTCGACCTCGTGCGCCGAGGCGGGACGATCAAGTCGCCAGCCATGCGTCCCGGGCTGGCCGTTCTCCAGCGCAACCGAGTGCGTCCTGTTCCCCTTGGGAACGCGCGCGCCGCACGCGGCAAGGAACAGAACCAGAAGCCACGGATGCCATCGTCCGCCGCCCCTCCTCAGTCCGGAGGTTCCCCGCAGTGCCAGCACAGACGTCGTTCCACCCTCCCATCCCAAGAGGCGCGGTAGTCGGCGCAACGCACATCCGGAAGCGCGCGCAGCCGCGCTCGCGATTTGGCCGTGCCTTGTCCGAATCCTCCCGCGAGGCGCTGGTATGCCGGATCCTCCCCCGGGGCATCGGACCAGAAGACACAGGTAGTTGCACCGACGATCGTGCCGCCGCTATCGAATTGCCTCTGGCCTACGTCCCAGACGGTCCAATCTCCCGGGAATTCCAGGGTGGCATTCATGGCGTTTGCCAAGGGCCAGGATGGGTCGAGGTAGCCCCCAAACGTCTTCTGCTCAGTCCTGAGCACCCTTGGGATGCGCGCCAGAACCTCGGGATCGGAGAGTGGCTGGAGAAAGCGCCACGGTGGGGAGCCACGGAGTCGCTCGACATAGGGCCGCCAATAGGGCTGGACCGAAGCCCGAGCGAGGATCAGGGCTCCGACTGAGAGGGCCAGCGCCCCGGCGGTGCGGCGCCCGGCACTCGCCACGATCGCTCCCGCGGCGAGCGTGCCGATCAGCAGTGCCTGGAAGCCGTGTTTGACCGGGTAGTACGCCTCGGGCCGCTTGAGTGCCAGGAGTCCCCACTGAACGGCAGCCGTGGTCCCGGCAAAAACGAGGCCCGCTCGCAGCAGACGGGCCCGAGGGCCCGGGACCGACCGGTGCAAGGCCCAGGCGAGCGCGGCCACGAGGATCACCAGCGAACCCACGAAGGCCGAGTGCGCTGGTCGGACGATCGCGCCCTCCACCGCACGCAAGCCCCACAGCGCGTGTCCCGCTGCTGCCGCGGCGACGAGGCAGCCCATGGCCACGACCCGGAGGCCCCAGCGGAGCCTCGGTGCGGCAGCGCCCATACTCTCGCACCAGATGAGGAGCGCGACGCCGACAAGCACGTCAGGAAGATTGAGTCCGTAGGTGAAGCGGAGGATCACCGGTGTTGCCGCCAGTGCCGCCAGCCGCCAGCCGCGGGATTCCGGCAAGGAGGTACAGAGGAGGGCCAGCGAGACAACGGTGAGGCCCGCGAGGTGGGAGTAGAAGCCGTCGGCCTGGTCGTACCCGAGCAACGGGAGCCAGGTCAGCCAGGCGATGACCAGCGCGGTGAGCATCGCCACAGTGGCCCGCACAGCGGGACGGAGCGCGCGCGCACCGATCCATGCCGCGGCGAAGGCAACCCAGGCGATGGTGGCCAGGAGCAAGTCCCAGCCGATCCGGAAAGCGACGATCAGGTTCGAGCCCGTCAGTCGGCGGACGAGACCCACGAGCGCATAGAAGACGACGAACTGGAGATACGGGCGCGAGGAGTGTCCGTCGAACCACACCGCGTTGCCGATGTGGTTCCCCGCGTCCCCTCCTCCGACGCTTGGGAGCCCATCGAAGGCCCGGATCTCCAGGGCGTAGACTGCGACGGTCGCAGTCAACGCCGCGCCAGCGAGGGCCCACGCCGTGGGAGGCGTGCCCTGGAAGCGACGCGCGCCGGCCCAGGCTCCCAACATGGCGACCACCGCACCGAGGGCGAGCGCCGGGCCGAGCGCGAGCCCGGTCGTCGTTCGGATGATTCCACCGACCATCGCTGGGGTTAGGAGGAGCAGCGGAACCAACACCAGACTCCGGCGCTCGTCAGGGGGCAAGGGACCGAAGCCTCAGCCCGAGCAGCGCTGCCGACACCTTCACCATGTACCGGAATGCACTCCACCCTCCGAGCTTCGAGCGGCCGGTGATACGCGGCGCCATCTCCACCGGCCACTCACGGACCCGGAGACCTCGCAGGGCAGCAAGGGCAATGCACTCCGGCTCTGGGTACTCCTCCGGCATCTCGAGTGCGAGGATCCGCCTCGCACGACGCGAGTACGCACGAAACCCGGAGGTCGGGTCGGTGACCCGCGCTTCCTTCCCGAACAGCCGAAGCAGCGAGCCCAACCAACGCCCACCCACCCAGCGCGGGCCAGTCGTGGAGCGAAGCCCGGAGCGCCCTCCCGCCAAGAAGCGCGATCCGACCAGGACATCCGCGCCGGTCTCGGCGGCTCCTACCAGGAGATCCGGAACGCGCTCGACCGGATGTTGCCCGTCTGCGTCGCATTGAATGACCCACTCCGCGTCGATCCGGTCAGCGACACGGAACCCAGTGAGCAGCGCGCCGGAAACGCCGAGGCGCACCACGTGGCGCACGCTCCGGTCAGGCGCCTCGCGCGCGAGCAGCGCCTCGGAGCCATCGTCCGAAGCATCGTCGACGACCACCCAGCTCAGGCTGCCGGTCTGCTCGAGACGGCGCAGTGCCGGGAGCAGCGTTGGGAGCGCCAGTACCTCGTTCCGGCACGGCAATACCACCAAGACCTTTGGCCTGGCGGTGGCGACGAACTGCGCCGCAGCGGCTGCGGACGTGGTTTCAAGCAACGCCCGCCTCAGCTCGGAGGTCTCGACCTGCTGCTCCGCCATCTGAAGGAAGAGGAAAAGCACCATCGCCGCAAGGACGAAGTTGCTCACCAGCTCGATGCCCAGTCCATGGACCAGGGGAGCGAACAGCGCCGGGCGCCAGGCGGTCGTGACGAGTAGCGCTGCCGCTAGCGTCCAGAGGAGCGCCCGCCGCGCGGGCAGTCGTGCGCCGAACTGGGCGAAGAGGAGGAGAAAGAAGAGGACGGTCAGCAGGACTGCGACAGGCTTCATCTGCGGCGGTGGACCTACCACGCGCCTCGGGAGCCACAAAGCACAGCGAGTGCGTTCGGACGCTTGGCCAAAGCCCCCGAACCTCACCGTGATTCCGGGTGCAAGTTCGAGGGCTTCAGTGCGCGCGATACAGGATTCGAACCTGTGGCCTTTGGCTCCGGAGGGCGTCTCCGACTCGTCCACGAGGTCCTCGGGCGTCCAACCCGTCGAGAAAACTGGGGGCGAGGACTCCAGTGACCGAGCGGATGGACGGTATGGACGTCCCTGGACGGCTCAGCATGGGACCCCCGTGGGACCCAACTCCGCGCGGGCCGCGTTGGAGGGTGGGGGAGGGCACTTCACCGCCGTCGTCCGCATCACCCTTCAGCAGCTCCTGAACCTCCGCTAGGCGGCCGAGCAGCTGCGGCAAACCACCGGGGCGCCCGAGGCGGTAGTGATGATTCGACTCGCCGTGATCGAGGCCGAGCAGTCACCGGAGGTCGCGAGCGCGATCGACGGTGTCCGGACGAGCAATCACGAGCTGCTGGCGCGCATCTTCGAGGCGGCCAGGCGGCAGGCTTGGTCGGGCCCGCCACGCCGATGTCGATGGCCTCGCAGTACCTGGGGCTGCTGTGGCGGGACCTCCTACTCCGTCTGCTCCTGCGCTCGGCGGAGCTGCCCAGCCCATCGGCACTCGAAGACCGGGCCAGGTCTTCGGCCCAGGCTGTACTCGCGCTCCACGACGCCGACCGGGGAGCGTGACAGCTCGGCTACCTCGCGCGAGCAGTGCCGTTCCCTCCCGCACCGGCGGGAACGGCCAGGACTCCGCGGGGGTCGTACTTTTGCCGAATCTCGTCCAGCCGCTGGCGGGTGGATTCGGACCAGGCATGGGCGACCTCGTCGGCGGGAAGCGGGTCGCCGACGAAGTTGATGTTTCCCTCGTCGACGAACGAGGGCGACAGGTCCCGCTTCACCGACGCCGCCGCGGCGGGAAACGCGCCGAAGCGGGCCGGATTGTTGGAGATGAAGGTGAGGACGAACCGACCGGACCGGCCGCCGACCGCCGATCCTCCGGGAACGTCGCGGGCGGTCGCTGCGCCGACATGGCGGAGCTCGCCGACGCCGAACGGCCCATCGCTTCCGGGCCCCACCTCGCGCAGCACCCGCTCGATCACCCGTGCATCTGCCGCAGAGAGAAGGTGCGCGGCGATGGCAGTGGGCATCGGAGTCGTGGGGTCGTTGTGGATCCGGGCCACCTCGGACAGAGGGAGCGGCCCGAGGTCGTCCACGAGCAGCGGGCCGAATGCTCGGAGGGGCCGTGCGAGGCGCTCCCCGACCTCGGCCGGTCCCGGGTGCGCAAAGCGGAGGCTGACCACGCGCCGCCCTCGGAACGGCTCGGGGATGGCATCGAACGGAGGGAAGTGGACGATGGCCGCGCTGGTGGTGACCTCGCTTCCCGCAGTCTCCGTCCAGCGTGCCCACTGCTCAAGGACGTTTGGGATGTGGTCCTCGGCGAAGGAGAGCGAACCGGCGTAGAGAGCCGGCATCTCCGCCAGACGGACCCGCAGCTCGGTGACGACGCCCAGGCCGAACTTTCCGCCTCGAAGTGCCCAGAACAGGTCCGGAGCGCGCTCCGCATCTGTCTCGACCACCTCCGCTGCTCCAGTCACCACGGTCGCTCCGAGCAGGTAGTCCGAGGCGAACCCATGGCTCCGGGCCATCGGGCCGAAGCCTCCGCCGAGGAGGAGGCCGGTCATCCCCACCACAGGCGACGAGCCAGTGATCGGCGCGAGGCCCAGCGGAGCTGCAGCGGCAACGACCGCGCCGGCGTGTGCACCGCCTCCGACGATGGCGATCCGCCGCGACCCGTCCACCGTCACCCTCTCCATTCGCCGGACGGCGATCACCACGCCCGAGCGGATGGCCGGGGCTGGCCCGTGTCCAGCGGAGAGCACGTCGACAGGCAGACCCCGATCCGTCGCGTACCGCATCGCCGCAACGACGTCGGGAGCCGAGACCGCCTCGACGACGAGCTCGGGCGTGTGGTGGACATCGGGATTGAAGACCGCCAGAGCCTCGGCGTACCCGGCGTCACGCGGACGGAGGACCCTGCCGGCGACGGACGACTCGAGCGAGGTGGCCATTCCGCGGACGCTGGCAGGAACCCGGGCAAGCAGCTACCCGCCCCAGGGTGCAGCCGCCGGCCTCGTGGACCGGCCGACGGTGACCGATTTCGGACGGAGTCGCGCGCCCGCTCCGCCTCAGTCGTCGTCCTGCTTCTGGGTTGCACCGACGGACGCGGGGTAGGGCCGCGCGCCCGTCAGCCCTTCCAGGGATCCTTGAACTCGGCGGTCGGGATCCGGTCGGCAGCGCTGAAGTCGAGTCCCTCGGCTAGGGAGTGGTGAGGATCATCCCGTAGGCGCCGACGACCGTCGGCATTCGACGACGGAAGCTGGTGACGTTCGGTCGGTGGAGTCCCGCGTTGACTCGTGCA
>Ga0306920_100016962_pt1 | contig 10042 bp, 10 predicted proteins | sample flu12Cox44000170_FD_204666 | JGI IMG/M metagenome (GOLD analysis project Ga0306920, IMG submission 204666) | Lab enrichment of tropical soil microbial communities from Luquillo Experimental Forest, Puerto Rico - flux4day.12C.oxic.44.000.170 (v2)... | ecosystem: Environmental > Terrestrial >...
AACAACGCATTCGAGTTCGCCCACACCGACTACTGCATTGGGACGCGACTGGTCGGGTGGGACGCGAATCCCGGCTACAACTACTACCCGTTCCAGATCAACTACGGGACGTACAACACCTTCGAGGACTGTGCGGCATTCGGCACTGGACGAAAGATGTTTCTGGCTTACAGCACCAGCGGGCCTAACTATTTCCGTAGGTGCTGGGGTCGGTGGCAGTTCACCTACAACGTCGGGCCGAAGATCGGGCAGTCCTGCAGCTATCACAGCTATGACAGCATCGTGGAAAACTGCATCTACACGTGGGACGATTCGTACATGAACGCGCCGTACCTCTCGCAAAACAACGGCATCCTGAACGTCGAGACAACCGCTACGGACAGCCGGACGGTACTGAATACCTTCCCGTATGACCTGACCTTCACGCTTGGCGATTCGTCGGATTTCACCATCGCGCTCGGCAAAACAGTGCGGATGTGGTCGGCGGCGGACGGGGCCAACGGTGGCGGCACCTATGTGCAGGGCACGATCACGGGATTGAGCGGCAAGACGATAACGCTCACGGTCACTTCTGCGGGTGGCGTAGGGAACACGCGCAACGACTGGAATCTTCAGGCGCTCTTCAACAACTACAACGCGGGTGCGCCCTACATCGTGACGAACAGCAGCGGGAATCTTGCTACGTTGACTACTTCGACGGATGCCTACACGGTGGTCGCGCCGCCAGCCTCGAAACTTTTTCACATCAATCTTGATACCAGCGGCAACCGACCCAACAATGTCGGGGCCGATCCCTACCACCGCATCCGTATGTGGTCGGCCTCTGACGGTGCTGGCGGCGGCGGGACGTTCGTGGAGGGCGTCTGCTCGGTTTACAACAACGTCCTTGTCCCGCCACAGATGACGCTGGCAATCGACACCGTAGGCGGAATCGGTAACAACAAGAGCGATTGGAACCTGTGCCAGTGGATCAACACCGGGCCGATCAATCCGGTGACCGATCAGCCCTACGGTCCGCTGTCGCAGGACGGATTGAATCTCCCGGCAGATCCGGCGGATTCCGGTATTCGGATTCGCGGCTGCATGTCCTACCAAAAGACCGGACAGCACTTCATTGACGACAAATCCGGCTGGCTCGGCATCGCCGGTATGCAGCTGACGACGATGAACGATATGCAGGTCAAGGACTGCTACATCTACTTCCCGCCGGGCTGGTCGGGCAATCGTGGAATGAATCTCGCCGCCGGATACGGTCCTGGGCCTTACAACCTCTTCGCGACGAATGTGACCAGCGTCAATCCGGGCAACGGAACTTACCCCGACACCGTCAACGCAGAATGGACCGCAGCCAACGTGGTCTCCGGCCAAGTGCTCTCGGACATCTACGGTGCCAGCGGGCAGACGCTCTACACCGCAGACGGCACGCACGGCGCGGCGCTGCGCTACCGCTACATCAATGGCGTGTTGAAGGACGGCAGCGACGGCTTCCGGAAGGTGCCGCTGTGGCCCTGGACGATGAATGCCCGGATCAAGACGGCGACGCAACAATCGGGTTACGCCGTAGAGGATCTCGACGCCTGGCGGATTTCGCAGTTCGGGAAGAGTCCGGACGAGTAGGTGAACTATCGAAACTTGAATCGCGGCGAGGAGATTCCGCCGGAATTCGTGATCGGGTTTCCGACGTGAATGCTGACGCGTCGCCTCGTGTGGGTGGCTGAAGACGATGGCAAAATACATGGAGTACTCGTTGCGTTTGCGGCCCATGGATACTTCTACCCTGTACGTCTGGTTGGGCACCGCGGTGGATCTTGGGCGTGGGGGCTCTTACGCCGCGCCTTCAGTGATGCGCTTGGACGCGGGCAGCTCTACTACATCACTCACGTCGACCTCGACGAAACCGGCACCAAGCTCGCCCGTATCCTGCGCCGCCGCGGCGGGGCGGTGGGTCCCGGGGCCTGGATTGGCGGATTCATTCCGGCGCTGATGAGGAAACCAGTGGAGCAGACGGAGGCGCAAGTTGGTTGACCGCAGCAGGGCATCCACCGACGTCCTTCCGCAGGCCTACATCGTGGGCAAGGACGGGTACGGCCAGCCAGTCTGCATGACGGACAAGTTCCAGGCGATCAACTGCGGCGCGAATCCCAACCCCCATCCGCCCCCGGGCTGGCCGGGGACTACCGGGGTAAAGCCCGGAGAGACTGCGCCGCGGATGCACGTCACGATGGCCTGCGGCGGGCTGACCTGCGCGGACGGGAAGGCGTCGTTCAACGATCCCGGCACCGGGCGTTGCAAGTGCGCGGATGGTTCGATCCCGCAACGCAGGACGCATACCCGGCAGATGTGCCCTCCGGGATCGACCCAGGTCGGCGTGAACGCCGACGGGAGTCCCAAGTGCGTCACCTGTCCACAGGGCCAGATCTGGGATCCGGGCAGGGGCAAGTGTGTGGATCCCGGCAAGCCAGATCCGACCCATGGGTGCCCTCCGGGCACCAATGCGCAGTACGACATGGCTACCGGGATACTGCGCTGTGTCCCGCTGGGCGGGGGTGGGGGCGGTGGTGGTGGCGGCGGGAAGGGCGGACCCTACGGCGGGCCGGGAATCGCTCCGGGTGGCGTGCCGTATCCGCAGATGCAGTTCCCGGCCTGGGTCTACACCGGGCCGACGGATGAAGGGACGCATCTGGCACCCTGGGGTGCGGCAGGCGCGCCAAATTGGACGGAAATCACCAGCATGTCGCAGGTGGCCGGTACGGTGAAGCCGGATCCGACTACTGGACTGTGTCCGGACGGCAACAAGCCGGCTGCGGATGGCACCTGCCCGCAGTATGGCGGGTTCGATCCGTCCAAATGCACTGGTCTGAAGTGTGCGGACGGCGCGGCCCCGACCTGGGACGGCACGAAATGCACCTGCGCGGATGGCTCAATCCCTTCCTACACCGGGAAGCCGCCGGGTGGCGGCGGAGGTGGTGGGGGCGGCGGTGGGGGCGGCGGTGGGGGCGGCGGCGATGGCGGGAAGGGCGATGGCGGCGGGAAGCCGAAGCCGCTGGCGCAGCCGCAGGAGCCGGGGTTTTACACGTAGGAGGATGCGATGCCGACGATGGGTCCTACACAGGCCGGGTACTGGGACGCCAACAACAACTGGGTGCCCAATCCCAACTACAACCCCGCGATGGCTCGAGGCGGAAGCGGGCAGGTCGTGGTGGACGATGCCGCGGCGTTTCATACCGCAATGCAGCAGGGCGGCAACAAGGTGCCTCCAGCGTTCGCGCAGTGGGATACGGGCGGCGGGACGCACGAATACGGCTTCGTGGACGCCAACGGCGTCACCCACATCTTGGGCACGACGCGGCAGGGCGGCGGCGGCGGATCCGCCTATGCTGCGCCGGGACAGGCCGGATCCGGTCCAACGGCCCCTGGCCAGCCGGCCTACGGCCCGGACGGCCAGATCATCGGGACGTACAACGCGTCAGGTGGGGTCGATCCGATCGCCCCGGGGGCGGCTCCGCCCCCGCCGGGCCCCACGGGCCCGGGAGGCGTCACGCGCCCGACCGTGGGTGGTCCGGTAGGCTTCCGCGGGGCAGCGCCGGTATCCCCACAGGGCCGGCAGTCCTCCCTGGTGGATACCGGGGTAGTCGGGGACGCGATGAGCCGCGGCGGGGCCAGTCCTACGGCTTATGCCTCCTCCTACGGTCGCGGCGGGACGGATAAGCGCCTGACGGTGGGCGGTGGCCCGGTGACCCCGCAGCCCACCGGGGGGCTCGCGCCCTCCTGGGACTCCCTGATCAGCGACGTCTTGAATCGCGGCGGCGGCGGAGGGTTCTACTGATGCCACAGGCAGTCGTTGCAGCGGTCATCGCGGCGGCGGCTTCGGCTGCTACTGCGGTATATGAGTCGGACGTCTCACGTAAGCAGGCGCACAAGGCTGCAGACGCGCAGAAGGCCGCACTGGCGCAGCAGCAGCTCGAGTCGAAGAAGCAGACTTCGGAGGCCCTCCAGGCGCAGGAGAAGGCCAAGGGGGCCACCGCGTCGCCGGACGTCGCGGCACAGGTTAAGGCCAAACTTGCGCAGGAGCAGGCTGCATCGGGTGGCGGGCTGTCCCCGGGGTTCTACACGCAGACGCTGCAGCAACAGTTTCCGGGCTTTGAGGGGCTGGTCAACGAGGTCGTCTCCAAGGAAACGGGTTCAGGCCCGCCGGCTCCGGGCAACGTCTTCTCGGGAGGTGGATAGCGATGTCTGAGGTCATTGGGTTGGTCGGGGGGCTGGCGCAGACTGCGGGATCGATCTACAGCGCTTCGGAGCAGAACAAGGTCGCGACACGCGCGGAGTCGGAGCGGGAGAAGGAGTATCAGGATTTAAAGAAGAAGACCGACCCCGCGTCGATGATGGCCGGGATCCAGAAGATCATGCAGCCGCTCACTGCCAAGCAGAAGCAGTCCATCATCCAGACGATTGCCGGCTCCATGGCCTCCCAGGGTCAGGCCGGGGCCTCCGGAATCATCGAGGAGGCGGTTGCGGAGGCGCTGTCGCGCACCGAGACGGAGCGCTTTTCGGAAGCCGAGAAGGCCTATCTCCAGTCCATCGGCATCCCGCTGTCGGCCTTGCGCGGCCAGACCGCGGTAGGCGGACGTAGCTCGCCCAACGTCAAGGGCGTGTTCGATGCGGTGGCCGGACTGGTCAAGCCGGGGCAGCGCAAGACGCCAGAGGCGGCGATTCCCGGGTTTGACTATTCAACCGGGCAGGCCACGGGGCGGACGGTGGCTGACATGTACGCCTTTACCCCGGAGGTTCAGCCGGAGTCCGTGATGCAGCCGCAGACTGCGGAAGACTTGAACGTGATGCCGTCCCCGGAGTCCTCGCAAGAGGGGCTGTAGATGGCCGACTGGGGCAGCATTCTCGAGGGCGTGGGCGGCGCGGGTGTCGAGTACGGCGCGGCAGTCAACGCGCGCCGGCAGGCGCAGGCCGACGCGGCGCAGAAGGCGATCGAGCAGGAGTACGCGGGCCAGGATCGCCAGCTTTCGCTCATGGAACGCGCAGAACGCATCAAGACGCTACGGGAGCAGCGAGAGGCTGCGTACATCAAGGCGCATCCGGAGTTTGCGGAGGCCGGGGAGCAGAAGCGGCGGCAGGGCATTGTGAACCAGTTGAAGGCGATTGATCCCAACATGCCCAAGGGTGTCGAGCAGTACATCTTGATCAACGGTCAGATACCGGAGTGGTACTGGAAGCCGGAGAAGCCGACGCCGGAAAAGAAGCCTACGAAGGTTGAGGAATTCGAGTACCTGACGAAAGTGGAGCACATTCCAGCGCACAAGGCTTTTCAGATGGTTGGCTGGGAAGAGACAGCCAAGCCTAGCGAAGACGATAAGGAAGAGAAGAAGTTCAGGAAAAAGGTGAGTGACCTCAAGACGATTCTCGGACGCGAACTGTCACCTTCCGAAGTTGCGAGCATCCGTCTTGGCCAGCCGATGATTCAGGACGTCACAGACCTGAAGGAGAAGGCAAAGATCAGGGAGAAGGCAGCAGCTGCAAAGCCCAAGATCGCCGATCAGATCTCCCAGTTGACTGCGGCAAAGAAGACTATCGCGCAGGCCAAGGCGATGAACAAGCAGTTTGCCGCCCTGATCAATCCGCTCTACGGCTGGCTGGAAGAGAAGGACATCTGGCGAAGCAAGGACGTTCAGAAGGTCTTGACGGCTTTTCAGCGCCTGCTCGGAGTCGCGGTCAAGGAAAGCAATGCCGGGTCTCGAGGCTACACGAAGTACGAGCAGCAGTACTTCTCCAAGCTGATCCCGTCGCTTCATAACACCCCGGAGCGGAACGAGGCGATCATCGAGGACTGGGAAGCTGCGCTACAGACGGATACGGAACGCGTGCTCTCCATGGCTGCGGATTTGGGGATGGAAGCGGACGAGTTCTCCCATTCCTTAGGCGAAGCCCCGGCGCGGGAGACGCTGACCGGCGATGTGATCAGGTCCGAGATGGAGCAGAAGAAGGCGGGAGGACCCGCCAAGGCCACCCCGATCGATCTGTCTGGCAGGGTGAAGTAGTGGCGGGAACCGCGGAGAAGCCGAGGCTTCTGGGGAATAATCACCTCTACATTCCTGCGCGAGGTGATGAGCCGTCGTACATCACTACCATGCCAATGGGTGAAGGCCTGACGTACGAAGGTGTGCTTCCGGATGGTCGGGTTGCGTTTCGGGAGGATCCCGAAAAGGGGAGCACCAAGGGCAAGTACTACTTCTTAAAGCCGTCGGAGTTTCCCAGGATTTTCCGCAAGCCTACTGCGGACGAGCACCTGATCAATGCCCTGGATCTGCCACTAAAGCTCTCAGGCGTGCCGTTGAAAGAAGAGGGCGAGCCGGTACTTGACTACATGACCCGCTTGGCACCGCAGGCTGCGGAGATCGCGGCGATGGAGGCCCTTCCGCTGGGTGCTCCGGTGTTGCGGAAGGGTGCCGGGTGGCTCGAGCAAACAGCCCGCAGGGCAGCGCCTTCGCTCGCGCGAGCTGCGAAAGTTGTCGGTGTGGGTGTTCCCGCAAGCCTCATATCGCATGGGGTACGCGGCGATGTGCCCAGCGTGGGTGAGGTCGCCGGGGAGACTGTCCCGATTCCGGCTACCGAAATGGGGTTGCGGGGCGCGCTCACGGCGCTCGGCAACTACATACGGCCATTCTTCACGACCAAGGCGCAATACGGCGAGGTGTTGCAGAAGCCGGGACCCGCAGCGCTCACGAAGTCGCTCGGTGAAACAAGAGTCCCCGGCACCCTGGGTGAGATCACCGACGAGCCGTCCCGGCGGTATTGGGAAGCCAAGATGGCCAAGACTGGTGCCGGGGCGCGGGAGATCAGGGCTGCAGCCGAGGAGCAGATGGCTGCGCGACAGGCGCACGTCCAGCGGACGCTTGAACCAATGCAGAGACGCGTGCCTGCGGGCGAGACGCCGCCGTCGTCGATGAGTGTAGGGGCGGAGATTCAAAAACCGATTCGCGCCATCAAGGACAAGATCGTCGCGTTGCAGAAGGAGCAGGCCGGGGTCGAGAGGAAGAATGCGGAGATCGCGAAACGCAATGCCGAGAAAGTCGATGCGATCAAGAAGCGCAACGAGGCGCTACTGAAAAAGCATGACGAGGAACTTGCGGGGTTTCCGGAGCATGTCCGGAAAGAAGCGCGAAAGATTCGCGAAGAGCAGCTCGAGAAGCCGCCGCCGCCTGAGAAGCCGCTGGAGTTCGATCCGCAGAAGAAGGAGCAGCTTGAAGATCTGAAGAGCTTTTTTTCCAAGGAGGAGTTTCCCAAGCTGGCCAAGATCTTGACGATCGAGGATCCGGGTGATGCTGCCAAGATCTTTGCGAAGAAGGAAACTGCGGAGTTGTCGAGCTACATGAGATTCTTGAATGATCCGATCGCGCAGGAAGTTCTCGGTGAACGGCAGGCAGTGAGATCGCGTAACGCGGTGCGGCTGGCTTTTATGCAGAATGTCCTTGGGATGCCTGAGGGTGCCGAGATGCCGGACTTTAAGGGTGTCAATAAGAGACTGCGGCTGACTCCGCAGGCCCAGATAGACATCATCAACGGGAGGTTCGACAGCAAGGAGATCCCGACAGTTCTCAAGGACTTCTTTTCGGATGAAGAGGGTCAGCAGCAGCTGCGTTTCCTGGCCGATGTCTCGATGCAGGCGGAGCATCTCGGAAGGTATAAGTCGGACATCACGCATCCGACCGGAATCCTTTCCCGGCTGGGCCAGTTCGGACGTAATCTCATAGGATCGATGGGTCTTGCAAAGGCAGTCTTTACGCCTGAAGGGCAGACGTGGATTCGGGAAGCTGAGGAGATATCGCGCACGTCGCGAAGTGCGGGTCGGTCGGAAAGAATCCTCAACTGGATGCGTCGGGGATATCTCGTGAAGAAAACCGTTGATACCTACTTCCAGACAAAGCCAGGGGAAGCGGAGAGGCCGGCAGAGGCGATTGAGCAGGCTGCAGGAGGTGTGCAGTGAACCTGATGATCCACATCCCGCACGGAAGCGGCGAGAGACACGCGGACGAGGATCACGAGCGGGAGTCGGAGCACAAGGAGGAACGCATGGCCAAGCGCGGGAGACATCACGGCAAACGCGGCATGAAACGCAGCAGGAAGCGCGGCGGGTATCGTAAGTGACCAATGCCCAACTTCTACTCCGGCCAGGGGGTCTTCTCTCCGATCCCCACGATCGGGAACGTTCTGCTCAAGATCTTCACGAGCGACGTCCTGGCGCACCGCCCTGCTGCGGATGGCACGAAGGGGTTCTACTTTGCCACCGACACCGGGAACTTCTACGCCGACAATCAGGGCACCTGGGTCAGCATCGGATCCGCTTCGGGCTTTCTGTCCGCCGGCACGCTGTGGAACTACAAGGCCAATGCGGTAGCCACGTCCGGATACCCGGGCGATGGGAAGGTTCTCTGGGATAACGCGACCCAGACACTTGCGACGCATCTGTCGTTCTCCCACCTCACAAACGACAATCTGGACATCGACCATATCCTGGGCATGGTGGCTTCGGGATCGAAGCTTCTGGTACAGGACGTGGCCAACTCCGCCAACTATCAGCTCTGGAGTGTTACGAGTGCAGGGATCAATACGAATCCCGGCACGGCGACGAGCTACTGGAAGTTTCTTGTGACGCTCTTGACTTCTGGCGGCACGGGAACAACGGGGTTTCCGGACGGCACGTCGCTCTTTGTGGTGACTTTTCCGGGCAGCGGCGGAACCGGCAATTCCCTGACGTTTAACGCTGCGGGGTCTGAGCCTGGAAGCCCCAATGTCGGCGACGCCAACTTCCCCAGTAACGGCTTCGTGATGAACGATTGGGATGGCTCGAGCTGGACCAATCGTAACTTTGGGCCTATCTATCCGTGTAAGTTTCCGCCCGTGGTCGCTAACTGGACCTGGGTGAATCAGGGCGCGGCTACCGTGACGCAGATGACCAACGGCGGGATCTTCATGTATGCGCCCGCTGCCGCCTCGGTGCAGTTTCGGGCGCAGGTACGTAACATCGGTTCTTTCACAAGCTGCCAGGGCTTCATCCTGCCTAACTTCGGCTCGAGCACGACGCTGCGTTGCGGGACCGGCCTATGCCTGCGCGAGAGTGGCACCGGCAAGGTGTGCATCTTCATCTACTACAACACCAACGGAGGGCCGGAAATCTACGTCCAGTACGGGCCGGCCTTCAACAACATCACCACGACGCATCTTTCGGCCTTTCTGCCAGTCGTCAACTGCTTTCCTATGATGCTGCGAATCGACCCGACCGGGACCAACATGATTTTCTATGTGTCCTCTGACGGCCAGAACTGGATCTCGATTGACTCGCTGGCGAAGGCAACGCCCTTCACGACTGCGCCTGATCAGTGGGGCTGGACGACGGATTCGACGGATGGGATATTCAACGCTGGGGCGACGTTGATCCATTGGATGGAGTCGTAGGGTATAAAAGCCTAGATGAAGGAGCTATGGGGTCCCGGCAGGGAGATGTTTCCAATCATGCGGTGGGAGCGATTCGGGAGGGGACGGGTCGATCAGATGTCCGAGAGAGAGAAGCGTGACTGGATTGTTTTCATGGTTACGATCGGGTTCGTGGTTCTGATCTTTGTTGCCTACATGGGCTGGTGTGCGTGAAGTGGTGCCAGGACTCGTACTCCTCCTGGCCGGCTGCGTGTGCTTGCCTGACCGGGATCTCCTGCTGCGCGCGCGGGAGGAGTACGAGTACCACAAGCAGCGTTACGCGCACCTATGTGCGGTAGCGCCAGGGGTCAATCCCGAGTATGTAGGCTGCGAGGTCTATCGGCGCGATCTGACGGTTCTTAATGCTGATCTCGAGCTGGCGGATCGGGTCATCGACTCCGGTCGCCTTCCGCACACGGAGCGGTCGCGGATCCACGCGGACCTCGCCCGTATACGGACCGACTGAGACAAAGTGCCCGGGGCGTCCGGGTAGCTCCTCGAACTGTAAATACATCGGTGTTGCTATTCTAAGGCATTCCTGGCGACACATGATGTCCTGCCT
>Ga0306920_100016963_pt1 | contig 10041 bp, 9 predicted proteins | sample flu12Cox44000170_FD_204666 | JGI IMG/M metagenome (GOLD analysis project Ga0306920, IMG submission 204666) | Lab enrichment of tropical soil microbial communities from Luquillo Experimental Forest, Puerto Rico - flux4day.12C.oxic.44.000.170 (v2)... | ecosystem: Environmental > Terrestrial >...
CTCGATACGCGCGGAGCGGCCAGTGCCCCGACCTATCGCCCGGACAGCTTCGCGCCAGCTCTTTAGAGCAGCAGCTTCGGTAGGCGAGAGGCGATTAAAGAAATAAGTCCAGGCGCGGAGCGCTGCGGCCTCGCCAAGCAATGTGCTAATGGCGCTGTCGATTTCCTTGCGACGTTGCCACAGGCGCTCTCGATAACCCACATCCGAGCGCTTGCGCAGCCAGTTTTCGGTGACAGCCCATCGCCACGCGGCCTCCCATTCTCCAAATCGATCGTCCCACGCCTTGTTTTCCAAATTTGCCGTTACGCTCTCAGCCAAGCCCGGAACCGCTGCTTTCAGCGCCGTCTCTACCTGAGCACGAAGTTGTTCTTCACGCCGGGTCCGCTCAACCCCCCGAACAGTTTCATACGCCTGGCTGTATCCCGTGATATCGCGCAGCTCAACCGCCCGCATGAGTGCCGCCACGATCGGATGAGCGTCATGCAACTGCCGCACGGCTTTGAGTTCTGAGAGACTAGCCGTGGTCCGTACTGTCGCCATCCGATGGCGCTCTTCAACAGAAGACGCGTCGATGATGCTAAGCCATTCTTCGGCGTCGTCGCCTAGCCAATCAGGTTCCGGAATAGCGAGCGGAGCGCCGTTGAGTGCCCGACCGAAATTGCGGCAGTCCGCCGCATACTCTAGGGCACGATCGAGACAGTCGACGTGCTCCCGGATCGCGGCCAGCCGTATTCGCGGTTGCGATCCGCTCGGCAATCCTCCGTAATCGGACCAGGCAAGCTCCATGCCCTCAAACGCCAACGTGAGATCGAGGAAATCGCAAACGACCTGGAGCCGGTCGGGCGTCTCTGCGGTCTGTCCGTCAACGGTCACGACTTCTCGCAGGTATGTCCGGTCTTTTACGGCCCTCGGCGTGAGCACGCCAAACGAAGTCCATTTGCCGCCAGCCAGCAGATGCTCAATGACGGCTGCAGCGTCAGCGCGCGCGGCCTTGGGATCCTTTCCCTCCGGGATAGATACGGAGGCGGTTCCCAGCTTCTCAAGTATTTCGTCCGCTTTCTGAAGCAGCTCTCGCGATTGGTTGAGAAGTGTCTGCCAGCGCGCTTGCCGGCCCTCCAAAGCGGAGCTTACGGCACGTGGCACCCAATCGTCACGCAGACGCAAGAGCCGTTTGCGCCGGTTATTTATCTCCCGTAGGCCGTCACCGAGCTTCGTCCGTGCTTCGGGAGGCAATGCGAAGATCGGCTGATACGCCAAGTGCGCGCGGAGCGATGCCAAGCGTTCCAGCGCGTCCTTCGCCTCGCGTTCGGCGTCCACGGCAAAGGCAAATTCTTCGGGCAACGGCAATGCATCTGTGCCGATTATGCGCAGCCGCGAACCTTCGGCTGCGGTAGCGTCACGATGACGGGAAATGTTGAGCCATTGCTCGATTTCTGCCTGCCCTACCGGCGGGTGATCCGCAGCATCGAGGGGAACCTGCAGCCATCCGAAGCGCTCCCGTTCCTGCGCTACTCGCTGAGCGATCGCCGAGGCGGAGCCCGCATAAGCCCCGTTGATTAGGGTGTGTGGGTACGTCTCCTCTTCTCGGAGGCTCCGCAATTCAAAATCGGTCTTCGCCAAAGACCGCCGGGCGACCGCGAGCTCATCATCGATTTCGGCTATGCGGGAATCGTAGGCTCCTGGACGCCATGTCGCAAAACGCGACGTGATGCCCTGCACCGAGGCATTCAACTCCGCGAATGCATCGCCTCCCTGGCCCAGCACGCTGACGCAGAGCGGCTGAATATCCGCCGGCAATTTCCCCTTGAGCACATTCAGAGCCCGGCCGGTTTCAGCCGTGATCAGGACCCGCTTACCCGTAGCCAGTGAGTGACATACGAGGTTCGCGATCGTGTGGCTTTTGCCCGTTCCTGGCGGACCTTGGACCAACACACCACGCCGACTTGCGATTGCGTCGACGATGCGTCGCTGCTCCCGGTTCGCCGGCAGAGGAAAATAGACCTCTTGCGCATCTAGCCGCGTTGCGGGCCAGGATTCGCCGGGAGCGCCCGATTCTCCCGGGTGGTACTCGGGGTCTTCGTCGCCTTCGTCGTCAATCAGGCCAGTCCATCCCGCCGGAATATCTTCGTCACGGGAAGAGAGGCGGCTAATGATGGCATCGTAAATCCGTACCATACCGACTTGGGTACGTTTGCGGAGGATCAGGGCGGGCGCGAAAGTGACCCTGGGCTTACTGATCTCGCCTATCGCCGGTTTCAATTCCGTAGACCACTCGCAGTCCGGGTGAAGGGCGGTCGCCCATGATTTCAGTGCTGTAAAAATCCGCTGACGATCCCACACATCATCGTCGATCGCGCTGAGTTGCTCGGTGACGGCGGCGTACTGCCCGCGCTCCGGGCGCAGCTCGGCATCGAGCATGTCATCCTCGATCCGTAGCTGGACGCCCTCGGCCGCCCCGTTAAGCTGGATAATTCCCGTAGTCGGATCAAAAAGCAGATCGACACGGGCGGTAACCATGTGGCGCTGGATCGGCGGGGAAGATCCTTTGCTGCTGTCACGCCAATCCAGGAGCCCTAACCCGAGGACAAGTTCGAGGATTTCGCCCTGTTTACGCACCTGGGTGTGAAGTCGGAAGAGTTCAGCATAGACCGACTGAATGCAATCACGCCGCATGTATTCCGCTGACCAAGCCTCCCAGATTGGCCGGAACGCCTCGAATGCAGCGCTGACCTCAGGATGATCTTCCAATTTCACTTCAACTAGCGGAGGCTCTTCTCCGTCATCCATCTTCGCTGCGGGATCGGGCTCCAGCCGTGTTGACTTGAGAGCCGGCATTTTCGCACTCGCGCGTTTCAGCACTTGCTCTTCCACCCAGCCGAGGATCGCCTCGGGCGGAGCAGGTGGTTTGGGGAATTGCTGCTTGTGGACGAGCAGCCAAGGCTCTCCTGGCTCGAACCCGTCACTCCAAGCGGGGGACTGGCACTGAGGTTCCTGCGGTATTTCCGAAAACCAAAGAACTGAATCATATTTATGAATATCGAAAACTGTAGTGCTTCGCAGTCCAACGAATTCTTTTAAATATCGTGCTAGGCGAACGGCTTTTGATTCTAACGGCCGCATTTCCATTAGGCGGCTTCCTTCTTGGTATCGATGGCGTTTAGGCGTTCATATTCCTCGATCGATAGAACGACGACTACAGGTCTGCGGTGTTTTTCAATTACAACACGGTGAGCGCGGGCGGTGTCGATTAACCGTCCGAAATTATATTTCGCGTCTCGCGCCGAGATTGACTTCATTGTTGTGCCGATCCCCGTCGGCTAGTAATTTTGGCCATAATCGCACTTCGGTCAATGAGCGATTGGAGTTTGGGGATCGCGCGTTAACATGTCGTATCGGCATGGTACTATGGAGGGGCTGCCTCGCTGGTTTGCAGGATTCCACCTAAAAGGACCGTCGCGACAAAACGACTCCTCGCGGCCTTCACATTACGCCTTTGTCGCGCAATTCCTGCAGCTCCGCCTCGCTGACGCCGAGGCGGCCGAGGATTTCTGCATTGTGCTCTCCGAGCTTGGGAGCGACGGCGCGCACCCGGACACCCTCGCCGATCCTGACCGGCGTGCGGATGTGCGGCACCTCGCCCAGTTGCGGGTCGCTCGCATATTGCACGAGGCCGCGCTGGCGCACCTGCGGATCGGCAAACAACTGCGCGTAATCGTAGACCGGGCCGCACGGCACACCTGCGACTTCGAGCACTTCGACCCAATCGCTGGTGGTTTTGGTGGTCAGCACCGCGTTCATCATTTTCTCCAGCGCGTCGCGGTTTGCCATGCGCGCCTGGTTGGTCGCAAAACGCGGGTCCCCGCACCATTCCGGATGCCCCAGCGCCTTGGCACAACGCGCCCAGATCGCCTCGCCGGCAGCCCCCACCATCAGATAGCCGTACTTGGTCTGCATGCGCTGGTAGGGCGCATTCTAGCGATGGCGCGAGCCTTGGTGGGTCGGCTCCTCGTGGTCGGCGAGCCACTGGGCCGAGGTCCACGAGCTAAAGCCGATCGCGGTTTCCAATAGCGAGCATTCGACGAGTCTGCCCTTGCCGGTGCGCTGGCGCTCGTAAAGGGCGGCGAGGATGCCCTGCACCGCCCACATCCCGGTACCGAGATCGCAAATCGGCAAGCCGACCGAAATCGGCGGGCCGTCAGGCTCGCCGGTCACGTGCACATCCCGCCCATGCCCTGGGCGATCAGGTCAAACCCGCCGCGCCCCGCATCCTAAGCGGATCGAAACCTCTCGTTCCCTCGCTGGTTTTCGGCGCGCCGTCCGCGAAATCGTACGAGCAAGCTTGACGCCCTGCAGGCTATTAGGCGCGCTCGCCCGCCGATGGCCGGATGCGGAGATCAACGTCTTGGCTTTAACGCCGAAAGCGGGGGGTCCAGGCCTCGGTGAGTGCTTCATCTTCATCTTCGTTCTGGTGATCGGGGAACTCGATTCCATGAAGCACGGTGAGCGTCTTCCCGTAGCTGCCAAGCCCGATGACGTCCTCGCATAATTCGATACTTCGCGGTCCTCCAAACCAAGTCTCGAGATCCGACCCACCTTCGATCCGTTCGGCACGCCGTACTTTCTCGGGATCGCAGTTGAAAGCGAAGGAGAGGCTAGCGCGTGGCACGGCGTGTCGCTTTCGAATCCAGTCGATGCCGTGCCACTCCTTGAGAGCATCCGACATAAAGCAATAATCAATGTTCCCGCCGGTGCTGACGATGATCGCGACCGGATCGGACGCGCATTGGCTGAGCCGAATTGCCGTAGCGGTCAGTGATGTCTTACAAATTCCAGCGAGCTGCTTGACCGCGGCGACACCGTCGCCTGCCCGGCGGAGCGCAGCAGAAAACATCTGGCGCGGCATTAGAAGCGCGGCCGCGAAATGGTCCGCTTCGAGCTCGTAGCGGTCGCCCGATCCGAAGCCGGCGTGGGATTCGTGAATATCGCGATCGTGGAGGACCGCGTCGATGTGACCGGGAAGAAAGAAGTGCCCGAGCTCGTGTGCGATGCTGAACCGTCCGAATCCGGCGTTGTTGATGTCTGTCGCGTACGCAATCCCGTAGGAGTTGCCTACCCGGAGCAGCATCCCCGACACGCCTTTCGCTTGCGCGGCCTTGGCGACGACCTCGATATCGCGGTCGCGCGCGATGGCTATAGGATCGACCGGAAATGTCGAAATCCCGTGCTCTCGAATGACCTCCTCGGCTTGGAGGCTCGCGCGCATAAAAGGATCGCTGCGTTTCATCTGCCGCCCCTACGGGCGCGGCTCTCGGCTTTTTTGGCGAGCAGCTCCATCAAGCTGTCCGCCACATCCCGGTCGTCCGATGTGAGCCGCTTGTAATGCCGGTGAAGCCTGTCGGCTCCCGCCAGCCCATCAAGCTCTTTCACCCGGCCGAGGAGATAGTCGGTCGTGACGTCGAGTGCGTCCGCAAGGCGACGCAGGTTGTCAAAAGACGGCTTCCGCGTCGCGGTCTCGAAGTGTGAGATCGCGGACGGCTGGAGTCCGGCTCGCTCTGCCAGGTCGCCTTGATTCAGACCACGTCTCTCTCGGGCAGCTCGCAACCGTTCGGGAAATATCTCGGTAGGCCGGCTTGACTCTTTCATGACGGAACCGTATCGTATTAAAGGACGAAGTCGTAATGGCCGCCTAGGCCTTTTTCTTGGATCTCGGTCTTGACGGATTCGTCACATTCGATGCGACATAATCCGACAGGGATCAAGGAGATTTTCATGCCGAAATCAAAAAACACCTTACCACCTGGTACACCGACCCCGCTTTCTGGGATTTACGAGAAGGTCGGGCCCCGAGGTGGCCGAACCGGTGAACAGGCGGACTCGACGCGTGGGCACCCTCTCCCACCAACGGAGAAGCCGGGCTATCGCTGGACACTGGTTCAGCCTGCGCACCACAAAGGCAGAAACTAGGCCGCAGCCAATTGGGGTCATTGTACAGAAGGAAAAAGTCTATGGCGAAAACCAACCGGATATTTATCGCGTTCGCAATCGAGGACGCGAAATATCGCGACTTCCTCAGGGGCCAGGCTCGGAATGAGAAGAGCCCGTTCGACTTCGTGGACATGTCCGCAAAGGAACCTTGGGACGAGAAGTGGAAGACGAACTGCCGGACCCGAATCAAAGGCTGCGACGGGGTCATCGCGCTCGTGAGCAAGAACATCGGGACGGGAACTGGCGCGCGGTGGGAGGTCCGCTGCGCGAGGGAGGAGAAGGTGCCGGTGCGCGGGATATACTGCACCGTGGACAACCGACCGACAACGCTTCCATCAGAGTTCGCCGGCATCGGGGTTGTCAGCTGGACCTGGCCGAACATCGCGAGCTTCCTCAACTCGCTCTAACTGGACGGAAGGCATCGACGTGGCGCGAAGGGCACTGATCGCCGGCATCAACACTTACAGCGGTTCCAACAACCTCAACGCTTGCGTCGCCGATGCTAAAGCGATGGCCGAGGTTCTCTCGCGCCACAAGGACGGAAAGAGGAACTTCGATTGCATTCTGCTCCTCGATAAGATGATGGATGGGTCGTCAATTACCCGGCCGAAGCTCCGCGAGGCGCTGGAAGAGTTGTTTAACTTCGACGGTGAAGTTCTGCTGTATTTTTCCGGACACGGGTTCCTCAATAAGACCGGCGGTCTGCTGTGCACATCGGACGCATGCAAGAACGACTGGGGTATTTCCATGCAGGAGGTGGTGGACTTGGCGGTGAAGTCATCGGCGCGCCATATCCTCCTCATCCTTGACTGCTGCCACAGCGGTGACATTGCAAACCCCGCGATAATGAACGCCGGGACCAACCCGCTCGCAGTCCTCCGTGAGAACATGACGGTGATAGCCGCCTCCCGCTCGACGCAAGGAGCTATTGAAGCTGGCGGCCATGGCGTTTTCACCGGGGCTCTATTGGACGCTCTTGAGGGAGGTGCGGCAGACCACATGGGGTTCGTGACGGCCCCTGCGCTGTACGAGTACGTGAGTCGGCGCTTCACGGCCTGGGAACAGCGGCCGGTCTACAAGACGAACGCGACCGAGGTGCTTACTGTACGTGAATGCGAGCCGCTAATCGCCCGGCTCCAACTGCAACAGCTCGCGAAGCATTTTCCGACTGCTGATCACAAATATCTACTCGACCCGGAGTACGAGCCGGAGGACGAGCATGGAAACGTGAAGGACGCGGTAAATGAAGAGAAGGTCGCGATCGCTCAATTATTCAAATCGTATCGGGACGCCGGCCTGCTCAAGCCATCGGACCCAAAGTCGCAGCTGTACTGGGCGGCACGGCGCAGCGAAACGGTCGAACTCACGCCGCGGGGGCGAGAGTATTGGTGGCTTGTAGTCAACGATAAGATCTAGAAGTGCGGGCATGACGCGCGTCGGCGTCACCGGTCACCAACGGCTCGATCACCCGGAAGCGTGGAGTTGGGTGGCCGGCATGATGCGCGACGAGCTGGCTAAAATGGCGCCACCACTCGTTGCCGTGTCGTCCCTCGCAATCGGCGCTGATCAACTCCTGGCGCGACTGGTGAGCGAACGCGGCGGGGTGGTTCACGCAGTACTACCTTTCGCTGATATCGAGCGCACTTTCTCACCGAGGGATCGTCCAGCTTATCGTAGCCTGGCCAAGCAGGCGACCGTCGAAGTCCTCGACACGCCTGGAACGGACGAGGACGCATATCTTGCAGCAGGAAAGCGGGTTGTAGAACTGTCCGACATCATGTTGGCCGTATGGAATGGCAAACCGGCGAAAGGCAAGGGCGGAACCGCCGACGTTGTGGCTTACGCGGTTCGACGAGGCGTGCCTTTGGTCCACATAGAACCCTCCTCGCGTACTGTCCGGCGTATGGGCTCGAGTCGGCTTAACTGAAACGTCACCTTCTTGGATAATCTACACTAATTATCGTCTCGATAGTTGCGCTCACAGCACGCCCTTGGCGTGTAATTCCTGCAAATCCGTCTCGCTCACCCCGAGGCGGCCGAAGATTTCGGCATTGTGCTGGCCGAGCTCAGGCGCGACGTTGCGCACCCGCACTCCTTCGCCGATCTTGACCGGGGTGCGGATGTGCGGCACCTCGCCCAGTTCCGGGTCGCTCGCATATTGCACAAGTCCGCGGTGGCGCACCTGCGGGTCGGCGAACATCTGCGCGTAGTCGTAGACCGGGCCGCACGGGACACCGGCCGCTTCGAGCACCTCGACCCAATGCTCGGTGGTCTTGGTCCTCAGCACTGCGTTCATCACATCCTCCAGCGCCTCGCGGTTCGCCATGCGCGCTTGATTAGTCGCAAAACGCGGGTCCTCGCACCATTCGGGGTGCCCCAAAGCCTTGGCACAGCGCGCCCATATCGCCTCGCCGGCGGCCCCCACCATCAGATAGCCGTCCTTGGTCTGCATGCGCTGGTAGGGCGCGTTCTGACGATGGCGCGAGCCTTGGCGGGTCGGCTCCTCGTGGTCGGCGAGCCATTGCGCCGAGGTCCACGAGCTAAAGCCGATCGCGGTCTCCAGTAGCGAGCATTCGACGAGGCGCCCCTTGCCGGTGCGCTGGCGCTCGTAAAGCGCGGCGAGGATACCCTGGACGGCCCACATGCCGGTGCCGAGATCGCAAATTGGCAGACCGACCGAGGTCGGCGGCCCGTCGGGCTCGCCGGTCACATGCATGATCCCGCCCATGCCTTGCGCGATCAGGTCAAAGCCGCCGCGCCCGGCATAGGGGCCGTCATAGCCGAGACCGGAGAGCTGGGCATAGATCAGCCGCGGGTTGACCTCGTGCAACGCCTCGAACCCGAGCCCGGCGCGTGGCATGACGGTCGGCCGATAGTTCTCGACCAATACGTCCATGGTTTCGACGAGCCGCAGAAACAGCGCCTTCCCCTCCGGCTGCTTGTAGTCGAGGGTGATGCCCTTCTTGTTGCGGTTGATGTAACGGAAATACGGGTTGCGCTCGCTGCCGTCGCCCCAGGCGCGCACCGAATCGCCTTTGCCCGGCCGTTCGAGCTTGACGACCTCGGCCCCCATATCGGCGAGAATCATCGTGCAGAAGGGCCCGGCCATGTGCTCGGTCAGATCGAGCACCTTGAGCCCCTCGCAGCGGGCCTTCACCATCGGCGAAGGCATGATTGGAGGTGGCCATTCGTTCGTTTTGCATGCTGCACGGTTCGATTGTTTTTCAGTTGTTAGGGCGGCTTAATTCCATTGATCTACCGTTGAAATTCAGTTGTTCCGCTAAGTAGCGAATTTTTCTCGTAACCAGCTGAAATAGCAAGCGATTGTATCCGTGCGTCTGGGCATTTTTGGGGCGAGAAACCGCGATTTTCGCTGTATTCACGGCCCGGCAGAAGGGAGCGTTTGCAACCCTCAGCTCTTGACGGTTTCGAGCGAGGGGAGGCGATAGCGGTCCTCGGGATTGTCCCATCCCTTGAAGTTGGGCGCGCGCTTCTCCGCGAAGGCGGCGCGCGATTCCATCAGGTCGCTCTTGGCGCCGTGCTCGCGCAAGGCACCGGCCAGACGCTGCATCTCGGGCGCCGGCATCGGACGCATCTGCCGCATCATGTGCACTGTGTTGACGCGCGAGGCGGGCGGCAAGGTCAACAGGTGCTCGGCCATCGCGACCGCGCTCGGGATCAGCTGATCGGCATCGACCAGGCGGTTCAGAAAGCCGATCTGGTAGAAGCGCTCGGCGGTAAACCTGAAACCCAGCGCCATCTCCATGGCGATTGGATAAGGCAAGTTCGCGACGTATCCGTGATTGTAGCCGCCGAGCAGCCAGCGCTTGGCTTCGGAGACCTCGAAGACGGCCTCGCGCACGGCGACCCTGAGATCGGTGCGCTCGACCAGCATGAAACCGCCGCCCATCGCATAGCCGTTGACCGCAGCGATGACCGGCTTTTCGAGCGCTCCCGACATGAACGGGTCTTCGATCGCCGGCCGCTGCCCGCCGGGGACCCCGCGCTGCAACGACTCCCTCATGTCCTCGCCGGCGCAAAACCCCCGGCCGGTCC
>Ga0306920_100016964_pt1 | contig 10041 bp, 6 predicted proteins | sample flu12Cox44000170_FD_204666 | JGI IMG/M metagenome (GOLD analysis project Ga0306920, IMG submission 204666) | Lab enrichment of tropical soil microbial communities from Luquillo Experimental Forest, Puerto Rico - flux4day.12C.oxic.44.000.170 (v2)... | ecosystem: Environmental > Terrestrial >...
CTCGCGACCGCGCTCGAACGCAATACCTGCCATGCCGACACCGGCTCGGCGATGCCCTTGACCTCGATGGCGCCGAGATCGAGGTACTCGAAGAGATCGCCGACCAGCCGGCGGGTGCTCGCGGCGACCACGACCGCATCCGGCTCGGCCACGGCTTGCAGCCGAGCGGCAAGGTTCGGGGTCTCGCCGACGACAGATTGCTCCTGCGCCGAGCCTTCGCCGATCAAATCGCCGACGACCACCAACCCGGTGGCGATGCCAACGCGCGCCTGGAGCTTGACGGCTTTCGCTTCGAGACGGCCGACGGCATCGATCAAGGCAAGTCCGGCCCGGACCGCCCGCTCGGCATCGTCCTCGTGCGCCCGCGGGTAGCCGAAATAGACCAGCACGCCATCGCCCATGTATTTCGCGACAAAGCCATCGAACCCGGAGACGGCTTTGGCGACTGCGCGGTGATAAGCGGCGATGACCTCGCGCAGATCTTCCGGATCTAGCTGCGAGGCGAGCGCGGTCGAGCCCACGAGATCGCAGAACATGACGGTCAGCTGCCGGCGCTCGGCAACGGCGCGTGCCGGCAGATCAGGGGACGCGGGCGCCTCGGCTCGGAGCCCGGCAATGGCGTCGAGCAGCCGCCGGCGGTGTCCGACCAAGGTTACGCCAAGATCCCTTAGGTCCTCGGCCGTCAGGCTCGGCAGCACCTTTGCGTCGATCTCGTTCTCGCGGAACGCCGGCTCGTACCGCTCGAGCCCGAGACCGTGGAGCCACGCCGTAATGTCCACGCTCGCCTCCCCGACGCGGTCGTCGCCGCGCTGGTTTGTTGTACCCCAAATTCTAGCCGTGCGCGAATGCTGGACAGCCTCTTGGCGCCGAGGTCACCTTCTGATTGCGCGTGGTTACAGCTGAGTTTCGCGACCGCTGCTTGCTTATGCACTGGCGCTGGTTGGTGTAGGATCAAGCGCGATCGGGGAGGCGCCATGGAGCCCACAGGGTCAGCTCGCGTCGAACGTCGCCTCGCGGCGATCCTCGCGGCCGATGTCGCGGGCTATTCGCGGCTGATGGGGGCGGACGAGGAAGGCACGCTCGCCGCATTGCGGGCGATCCGGCGCGAGCTGGCTGATCCCAAGATCAAGGAGCACCACGGCCGGGTCGTAAAAACCACCGGAGACGGCTGGCTGATCGAATTTGGCAGCGTTGTCGACGCGGTGCGTTGCGCGGTTGAAGTGCAGCGGGAGATGGCCGAGCGCAACGTCAATGTGCTGCCCGATCACCGGATCGAATTCCGGATGGGCATCAATCTCGGTGACATCATCATCGAGGATGGCGACATCTTCGGCGACGGCGTCAACATCGCCGCCAGGCTCGAAGCGCTGGCGGAGCCGGGCGGGATCTGTCTCAGCGCCGCGGCGCACGAGCAGGTGCGCGACCGCCTCGACCTCGCCTTCGACGATCTCGGCGAGCAGCAGGTCAAAAACATCGCTCGGCCTGTGCGCACCTATAGTGTCGCTCTCGGCATATCGCCGCGCGCGGCGCTGCCGGTTGGAGCTCCGCTGCCGCTCCCGGACAAGCCATCGCTCGCGGTCTTGCCCTTTCAGAACCTGACCGGCGATGCCGAGCAGGAATATTTCGCCGACGGCATGGTCGAGGAGATCACGACCGCCATTTCCCGGCCGCCCTGGCTGTTCGTGATCGCCCGCAATTCGAGCTTCACCTACAAGGGGCAAGCGGGCGACGTGAAGCAGGTGGGACGCGAATTGGAGGTGCGCTACGTGCTCGAAGGTTCGGTGCGCAAATCCGGTCAGCGAGTGCGCATCACAGGGCAATTGATCGACGCGGCCAGCGGCAATCACATCTGGGCCGACCGCTTCGACGGCACACTTGACGACATCTTCGACATCCAGGACGGGGTGGCCTCCAGCGTGGTCGGCGCGATCGAACCGCGCCTGCGCCAGGCCGAAATGGAGCGTGCCGCGCGCAAGCCGACTGAGAGCCGCGCCGCCTATGACCTCTATCTGCGCGCGCTGGCGCAATGGTATCGCTTTACCGAAGAGGGGTTTCGCAAGGCTGTCGTCCTCGCCCGGCAGGCGCTGGCGATCGATCCGTCCTACGCACCGGCTGCGGCTTTGGTCGGTAACTGTTTCTGGCATCAGCGGTATCAGGGGTGGGGAGCGGTGTCGGATGACGACATCGCCGAGGGCGTTCGCCTGGCGCGGCAAGTCCTCGAAACGGAGCGCGACGATCCCGATACGGCGGGCTCGGCGGCCTTCACGTTGTTCGGCTTCGCCGGCGAGGCGGCAATGGCGGAGTCGGTTCTCGACCGCGTGCTGACGCTCAATCCGAACGCGGCCTTTGCTTGGCTGACCAGAGGGTGGATCCACGTGTTCCGCAATCAGCCCGAGGCGGCGATCGACGCCTTCGATCGGACGTTGCGCTTGAGCCCGTTCGATCCGGTGGGCTACTACGTCGCCGGCGGACTCGCGATCTCATCTCGCTGCGCGACGCTTCGAGGAGGCGATCGAATGGGCCGACCGCGCCTTGCACGACCAGCCGCGCTATATCGCTGCGATGCGCGCCAAGATCGTCGCCAATGCACATCTCGGCCATCTCGACGAGGCGCGTGCCGAGCTCGGCCGAATGCCGGCGCTCGATCATGGGGTGACGATTGCCGCGTGGCGCGCGTTCGCCGCTACCGCATTCGCGCCGGAGATCGTCGAGCTCTATGTCACCGGCCTGCGTCTGGCAGACCTGCCGGAGGGGTGAGCCGGCGATGAGCGGGGAGCGGCTCGAACGCAGGCTTGCCGCGATCCTCGCCGCTGATGTGGCAGGCTACTCGGCTCTGATGGGAGCGGATGAGGAGGGTACACTCGCCGCGCTGAAGGCGATCCACCGCGAATTGGGCGATCCGAAGATCGCTGAGCACCGTGGCCGCATTGTCAAGACCACCGGCGACGGCCTGTTGGTCGAGTTCCAGAGCGTCGTCGATGCGGTGCGCTGCGCGGTCGAGCTCCAGCGCGCGATGGCGGAACACAATAAAGACGTGCCGGCGGAGGGGCGCATCAAGTTCCGCATCGGCATTCATCAGGGCGACATCATCGTCGAGGATGGCGACATCTTCGGTGACGGCGTCAATCTCGCCGCCCGACTGGAGGCTCTGGCCGAACCGAGCGGCATCTGCGTCAGCCGCGTGGTACGCGACGAAGTCCGAGACAAGCTCGATGTCGCCTTCGACGATCTCGGCGAGCAGCAAGTCAAGAACATCTCGCGGCGGGTGCGCGCGTTCGCGGTTCGGCTCGGCGGCGAGGCGTTCAAAGCGCCGGCCGAAAGGCCGCCCCTGCCACTGCCCGACAAACCGTCGATTGCGGTGTTGCCGTTCCAGAACATGACCGGCGACGCCGAGCAGGACTATTTCGTCGACGGCATGGTCGAGGAAATAACTACAGCCATCGCCCGCCTGCCCTGGCTGTTCGTAATCGCGCGCAATTCGAGCTTCACCTACAAGGGCAAGGCGATCGACGTGAAGCAGGTGGCGCGCGAATTGGGTGTGCGCTACGTGCTCGAAGGCTCGGTGCGCAAATCGGGCAACCGCGTGCGTATCACAGGGCAATTGATCGACGCGGCCAGCGGCAATCACATCTGGGCCGACCGTTTCGACGGCGCGCTCGACGATATCTTCGAGCTTCAGGACCGGGTGGCATCGAGCGTCGTCGGCGCGATCGAGCCGCGCCTGCGGCTGTCTGAGATCGAGCGGGCCGCGCGCAAGCCGACGGCAAGCCTCGGCGCCTATGACTTCTATCTGCGCGCGCTGGCGCAAGTCTACCGTTACACCGAGGAGGGCCTTGGCGAAGCTGTCGCCCTGCTGCGGCAGGCGCTGGCGATCGATCCGTCCTACGGGCCGGCTGCGGCCTTAGCCGGCTGGTGTCGAGCGAACCAACGGACTCAAGGGTGGGGAGCCTTATCGGGTGACGACATAGCTGAGGGCGTTCGTCTGGCGCGGCAGGCGCTCGAAACGGCCCACGACGACCCGGACACGATGTGGCAGGCCGCGACCCCGCTCTTCTTTCTCGCGGGCGAAGTGGCACTTCCGGCAGCGGTCCTCGACCGGGCCCTGACGCTCAATCCGAACGCGGCGGGCGCGTGGATGTTTAGAGGAATGGTTCACGCGCTGCGCAACGAGCCCGCAGCGGCCATCGCGGCCTGCGAGCGAGCGCAGCGCTTGAGTCCGTTCGATCCGCTCGGATATTGGAACGACTGCGGCTTCGCGGCGGCTCATCTCGCCGCGCGTCGCTTCGAGCAGGCGATCGAATGGGCGGACCGCGCGTTGCACCGCCAGCCGCGCGTCACAAGCGCTATCCGCGTCAAGATCGCTGCCAATGCGCATCTCGGGCGCCTCGACGAGGCGCGCGCCGAACTCGGCCGGCTGCTAGCGATCGATCCCGGACTGACAATCGCGGGGTACCGCGCGTTTCTCGGTCCCGCAACCGCGCCTGAGTTCCTCGATATTGCTGTCACCGGCCTGCGCCTGGCCGGCCTGCCGGAATGAGCGGCGATCGGGTCGAGCGCCGGCTCGCGGCGATATTGGCGGCCGATGTCGCCGGGTATTCGCTGCTGATGGGATCGGACGAGGAAGGGACGCTTGCCGCGCTGAAGGCGATGCGCCGCGAATTGGGCGACCCGAAGATTGCCGAGCACCGCGGGCGCATCGTCAAGACCACCGGCGACGGACTGTTGGTCGAGTTCCAGAGCGTTGTCGATGCAGTGCGCTGCGCGGTCGAGTTCTAGCGAGCGATGGCCGAGCGCAATCGAGATGTGCCCGCCGACAAGTGCATCAAGTTTCGCATCGGTATCCATCAGGGCGACATCATCATCGACGCCGGCGACATTTTCGGCGACGGCGTCAACCTCGCCGCCCGACTGGAGGCTCTGGCTGAACCGGGCGGCATCTGCGTCAGCCGGGTGGTACGCGACGAAGTCCGCGACAAGCTCGATGTCGCCTTTGACGATCTCGGCGAGCAGCAAGTCAAGAACATCTCGCGGCCGGTGCGCGCGTTCGCGGTTCGGCTTGGCGGCGAGGCGGTAAAAGCGCCGCCCGTAAGGCCGCCATTGCCGCTGCCCGACAAGCCCTCGTTGGCGGTGTTGCCTTTCCAGAACATGACCGGCGACGCAGAGCAAGAATATTTCGTCGACGGGATGGTCGAGGAGATCACGACCGCGATCGCGCGGCTGTCGTGGCTCTTTGTCATCGCCCGCAACTCCGCCTTCACCTACAAGGGCAAGCCGGTCGACGTGAAGCAGGTGGCGCGCGAATTGGGCGTGCGCTACCTGCTCGAAGGCAGCGTGCGCAAAGCCGGCAACCGCGTACGCATCACCGGCCAATTGATCGACACGACAACCGGCGCGCACATCTGGGCCGAGCGCTTCGACGGCGCGCTCGACGACATTTTCGAATTGCAAGACCGGATCGCGTCCAATGTCGCCGGCGCGATCGAACCAAAGCTGCGCCAGTCCGAGATCGAACGCGCCAGCCGCAAGCCGACCGCGAACCTCACCGCTTACGATTTTTATCTGCGCGCGTTGGCGCAATCCTATCGCTACACCGAAGAGGGCGTTGCCGAGGCAGTCGTCCTTGCTCAACAGGCGCTGGCGATCGATCCGTCCTACGCGCCGGCCGCAGCTATGGTCGGCTGGTGCCGGATGCTGCAGCGGGCTCAGGGGTGGGGAGCACTGTCGGATGAGGCCATCGGCGAAGCCTGCCGTCTGGCCCGACAGGCGCTCGAAGCCGAGCGTGATGACGCCGAAACGATCTCGCAGGCTGCCTGGACACTGTTTTTCCTGGCCGGCGAGGTGGAGATGGCAGCGGCGGCTCTCGACCGCGCCCTGGCGCTCAACCCGAACGTGGCTCACGCCTGGATGCACCGAGGGCTTATCCACGCGGTGCGCAACCAGCCCGAGGCGGCGATCGACGCCATCGAACAGGCGCGCCGCCTGAGCCCATTCGATCCGTATGCCTTTTGGTGCGCCTCTAATATCGCCATGGCTCATAACGCCGCGCGACGCTTCGAACAGGCGATCGAATGGGCCGACCGCGCCTTGCACGACCAGCCGCGCCATGTCCCAGCGATTGCGGGTCAAAGTCATCGCGTTGGCGCATCTCGGTCGGCTTGAAGAGGCACGCGCCGAACTCAGCCGAGTGCTCGCCATCAACCCCAAGCTCACCATCGCCGGCTATCGCAAGTCCGCTAACTTTATGGCACCGGAAGTTCTCGAACTCGTAGTCACCGGCCTGCGCCTGGCCGGCCTGCCGGAATGAACGGAGATCGGGTCGAGCGCCGGCTCGCGGCGATATTGGCGGCCGATGTCGCGGGCTACTCACGACTGATCGGGGCCGACGAGGGCGGCACTCTTCAGGCGCTGAAGGCGATCCGCGCCGAGCTGATCGACCCGAAGATCGTTGAGCACCGCGGGCGGCTCGTTAAGACAACGGGCGACGGACTGCTGGTCGAGTTCGGTAGCGTGGTGGATGCGCTGCGCTGTGCGGCCGAAGTTCAGCGCGCAATGGCCGAACGCAACTCCGGCGTGCTGCCCGACGACCGCATCGAGTTCCGCATCGGTGTCAACATGGGCGACATCGTGGTCGAGGACGGTGACATCTTCGGCGACGGCGTGAATGTCGCTGCGCGGCTTGAAGGCTTGGCAGAACCGGGAGGCATCTGCGTTTCGGCGCGCGTACAGGAAGATGCCGCCGGCAGGCTCGATCTCGCCTTCGAGGACATGGGCGAACAAGCACTGAAGAACATTGCCCGGCCGGTGGGGGCGTACCGGGTGACCCTCACCCACCCCGCCGCTACCGCGCCGGGGTCCCCCCTCCCCCGCATTGCGGGAGAGGGTACGGAGCGCCAAAGGCGTGAGGCGGGTGAGGGCGATGTGCTGGCCCTGCCCGACAAGCCGTCGATCGCGGTATTGCCCTTCGCCAATATGAGCGGCGATCCGGAGCAGGAATACTTCGCCGACGGCATGGTCGAAGAGATCATCACCGCGCTGTCGCGCATACGCTGGCTCTTCGTCATCGCTCGCAATTCGAGCTTTACCTACAAGGGCCAAGCGATCGACGTGAAGCAGGTCGGGCGCGCACTCGGCGTCCGCTATGTCCTTGAGGGCTCGGTGCGGAAGGGCGGCGGGCGCGTGCGCATCACCGCGCAGCTGATCGACACAACGACGGGCGCGCATCTCTGGGCCGACCGCTTTGACGGGTCGCTGGAAGACGTCTTCGAGCTGCAGGACAAAGTGGCGTCGAGCGTCGCCGGTGTCATCGAACCCGCATTGCGAGCCGTTGAAATCCGCCGCGCGTCCGAACGCGAGACTCACGACCTGACCGCATACGATCTATATCTGCGTGCGCTCGCGCATTCTTCGGGCTCGAAGGCAGCACTCGACAAAGCGCTTGACCTCCTGGAACAGGCAATCGACCGATATCCCCAATATGGTCCCGCATTGGCGAGGGCCGCGTCTTGCCGCGCATTAATCGATCTTAGCGGCTGGACCGAAAACCCGGAGCGAAACCGTCGCGCCGCGATCGATAGCGCTGAGCGCGCGCTCGAAGCCGCCAGCGATGATCCGGACACCCTGGGCTCTGCCGCCCACGCGCTCGCGTATTTTGGTGAGAACATCGATGCTATGATGGCGCTCGTTGATCGGGCCGTCGGGCTCAATCCGAGCTTTGCAGTTGGTTGGCTATACAGCGCGCAGATCAGGATATGGGGCGGCCAACCCGACCTCGCGATCGAGCATGTGGAGAGAGCAATGCGGCTCAGCCCGCGTGAGCTTCTCGGTCTTCATTCGTTCATCATCGGGCTTGCACATTTTCTTTGTCGACGCTTCGAAGATGCCCTGCCAAAACTGACTCTAGCAGTACAGCACCTTCCGAATGCTCCGCATCGACACCGCGTGCTCGCCTCATGCTATGCCCACATGGGACGCCTCGAGGAGGCACGCGCGGTCATCGAACGGCTACGCGCTGTCTCGCCGGTTGTGGTGCCCGAGTTAAGCCAGTTCCGGAACCAGGAGCATCGCGAACTGATCCTGTCAGGCCTGCGCTTGGCTGCCGGCGAGACAACATGAGCCAGACGCGACGCCTCGCTGCGATCCTTGGTGCCGACGTCGCCGGCTACAGCCGGCTGATGGGCGAGGACGAGGCGGGTACGGCACAGGCATTGCGCGAGCATCGCGCCGCCGCCGACCCGCTGATCGCCGAGCACGGCGGGCGGATCGTCAAGACCACCGGCGACGGCGCATTGATCGAGTTCGGCTCGGTGGTTGGGGCCGTACAGTGTGCGCTCACATTGCAAAGGCTAATGGCCGAACGCAACGGCGGGGTCCCTGACGATCGCCGCATGGATTTGCGTATTGGCGTTCATCTTGGCGATGTGCTGGTCGAGGACGACGATATTCTCGGCGATGGCGTCAATATCGCTGCCCGGCTCGAGGGCATCGCCGAACCCGGCGGCATCTGCATCTCGGAGGACGCCTTCCGCCAGGTGCGCGGCAGGGTCGACGCCGAGTTCGACGACATTGGCCAGCAGAGCCTCAAGAACATCACAAGGCCGCTGCGCGTCTACCACGTCCGGCTGGCATCGACGGGTGGCGCGACGACAACCGCCCTCCCCTTGCCGGACAAGCCGTCGCTGGCGGTGTTGCCGTACGAGAACCTGACCGGCGATGTTGAGCAGGACTATTTTGTCGACGGTATTGTCGAGGAGATCACCACTGCGATCGCGCGTCTGCCCTGGCTGTTCGTGATCGCGCGCAATTCGAGCTTCACCTACAAGGGCAAAGCCGTTGACTTAAAGCAGGTGGGGCGCGAATTGTGCGTGCGCTACGTGCTCGAGGGCAGCGTCCGCAAAACCGGCAACCGCATACGCATAACCGGCCAATTGATCGACACGGCGACCGGCGCGCACATCTGGGCCGACCGGTTCGACGGCGCGCTCGACGACATCTTTGAACTGCAGGACCAGGTCGCGAGCAGTGTCGACGGCGCCATCGAACCGCGTCTGCGTCAGTCGGAAATCGAACGCGCCCGCCGCAAGCCGACCGGCAGCCTCGACGCTTACGACCTCTATTTGCGCGCGCTGGCCGAGTTTCATAAGCTGAGCCTGGACGGGTATCGCGCTTGCATTGCGCTGCTGCGGCGGGTGCTCGAGATCGACCCGTCCTACATGCCGGCTGCCGGTCTCGTCGGCTGGTGCCGCATTCGCCAGCGCGGTCTAGGCGCTGTGACGCAAGACGAGATCGGCGAGGCCGTAGGGTTGGCGCGGCAAGTCATCGCCTCCGGCAATGACGACCCCGATGCGTTGTGGATGGCCGGCTTCACCGTCGCGGCGTTGGCTGGTGAGCCTGAGATGGGCATCAGGGCGATCGAGCGGGCTCTCGCACTGAATCCGAATTCGGCCATGGCCTGGTGCGCCGAGGGATATGCGCAGTACTTCATTAATCGGCCGGAACCGGCGATTGACGCATTCGAGCGCGCGATCCGACTGAGCCCGCTCGATCCGTTCGGCTATGGGTTTACGGCGGGGCTCGCCTTTGCCCACTTTGCGGCAAGGCGATACGAGGCGGCGATAGGATGGGCGGACCGGGCGTTGGGTGAACAGCCGAGATTTCCACCTGCCGTCCGCCTCAAAGTGGCGCTGTGTGGTTATCTCGGGCGGCTCGAGGAGGGCCACCGGTGGCTAAAGCGAATGCTGGAGCTCGATCCCGGGCTGACCATTGCAGGCTTTCAGTCCTCCATTGAGCCTTACTTGCCACCGGACATCCGAACCAATTACATCGAAGGTCTCCGCAAGGCCGGACGTGCAAGCTCGCCGGTGCCGCCTTTCTGCTGCTCTCCACTGCAGTCGGCGCGGTTCAGGCACAGGAGGGGACGAGGCAGCACCGAATTGCAATCATCACGCCCGCGGGTCCCGTCGATGTCATCAGCGACACAGGACTTCGCGCTTGGCCGGCGTTTTTCGCTGAGCTGCGCAGACTGGGCGACGTCGAGGGAAAGAA
>Ga0306920_100016965_pt1 | contig 10041 bp, 11 predicted proteins | sample flu12Cox44000170_FD_204666 | JGI IMG/M metagenome (GOLD analysis project Ga0306920, IMG submission 204666) | Lab enrichment of tropical soil microbial communities from Luquillo Experimental Forest, Puerto Rico - flux4day.12C.oxic.44.000.170 (v2)... | ecosystem: Environmental > Terrestrial >...
CCGCTCGTCCCCGCTGCCGCATCACCCTGAGCGTGCTCACGCCAGCGGGGCTCCCGGCGGTCGAGATACGCCATAAGTAGAGCCCGGCTTTCCTCGTCGATCTCCGCAAGGAAACCGATCAAGGTTGCGAGATCGAGCCGGTCGAGCTCCTTGCCTTCGTGCGGACCGGCCAACACCTGGCCGCGCATCGCTCCGGTGTCGTGATCAAGCTGCATTTCCAGAAACGCCGAGCGCACACGCGACGTCTGTCCGGCGCTCTTGCGCGTGCGCGCGCCGAGCCCCGGCATGCTCCACGGCAACCATCCCAGTAAGCCGAGGCCAGTCAGGCCGAGGGGAATCGCCACGTCGAGACGCCCGCGAGCGCCCAGCACCCCGGCCAGCGCCAGCGCTCCCAGGCCGCCGCCGGCCTTGAGAACCGTGGCCGCCTTGTGCGGATTGACTTTCGTGAATGCATTGAGCGCGAGAAGCCCAAGCGCAAGCACGACCAGCCCGAAGATGAGCGAGCCCATTATGGTCTCATTTGTGCAAGGAGCTTCATCGCGCCCGCTTGCCGTCGCGCGGAAAGATCGGCGAGCGCGGCCATGCCGCCGGCCGCGTATGCGGCCACGGCCCGCAACAGCTCGGCGAGCTGGTGAGCCGCTCCAATGTCGAACCGGCAATACGCGCCATGACTGAGCCGCGCAATTTCGCGAAAAGCCTGCTCGGTTATGGGATCGTTGCCTTCCTGGAACATGAAAGCTGGAACGCCGAGGAGACCGAGCTCGCCCGCTCCGTGACAAAGATCATCGAGCTTTTCCTCCATGGCGTCCCCCACGAAGATCACGGCCTGCACCCGCTTGGTCTGGGTCTCCCGTTTCGCATGAGAGATGATCTTGGCGATCTGAGTGTGCCCGCCACGGCAATCAATCTGCTCCATCAAAGCCGCGAGCTTCTCGGCCTTCGAAACCCAACGCGAGGCTCGGCACTCGGAGAGGCCCCGATAATAAACGAGCTGAACATCCAGGCCGCCGATAGCCGCTGCCTCTCGAAACATGTCGGCCTGCAAGCGGCACGCCGTGTCCCAAGTCGGCTGCCGGCTCATGGTTGCATCCAACGCAAAAATCAGCCGACCCCGCTGCCCTGCGCCGGATGCGGGGGCAAGACTTTTGACCTTGCCCAGAAACGCATCGATTTCGGAGCGCGTGGATTGGGGTGCCGGCGCGCGGGCGCCGTCTGCTGCGGGCGCCGGCATCCTGTCGCTGCGATCGTTGGACATTGGATCACGTGCGGGATCGTTATCTCGCGCTTAAAGTGGACATATCCGGCTGGTGGCGCAATGGGGCTGGGACGACCGAGGACGCGGTGGAGGACGCAAGAAGCAGCTCGTCCGCCGTCCGCCGTGTGGCCTACCTGCGCCGGAATCGATGCGGGCGCGTCCTCTACTGCTCGACCACGTCGTGCACTTCGAGCGGCGTCTCGGAAGCGGCGAACCATTCGGCGCGGGCCGCCGCGCGTCGTTGGCCGCGCGCGTCGAGCGGGAGCTTGAGCGCCTCGATCAATCGCATCACTTCGGCGCGGGCGGTGACATGGGAAAGACTGGGCCTCGTACCCAGCGTCGTCTCGTCGAGGCTGTCGAGCGCCGTTAGTCCGCGCGGAAAGAACTCGCGGTAGATCACGCGTTCGGCGAGCCCCTCGGCACAGCGGAAGCCGAGCGGGGCCGAAAGCTCGCCCAGCCCCTCCCCGACCAGGCGCTTGTTGCGCGAGCCCAACATGGACAGGCGATTGCGCACCACGATCCATTCCATGCGCGTGCCATCGATGACCCGGCGTTGGCGCCGGGCGTCGCGCACCATGCCGGCGTAATGGCTCTCTGAGATCACGGCAAACGTGGCCGGATCCACTGTTCCGATCACGTCAAGATCGACAAAACTGTCGTTAAGCGGCGTGATCAAGGTATCGGCCATGGAATGCGCAAGCCTGGTCAAGTAGCTGTCGGTTCCGGGCGTATCAACGACGACGAAATCGTGTGATCCCTCCACCGCCGCCACCGCTTCCGCAAAGCCCGCGAACTCGATCGCCTCGTTCTCATCAAGCTTGAGAGTGGAACCGCGGGCGACGCAGAAATGCATGGGCACCCGCAAGTCGAGGCGAGCCTGCTGGCCCCACGCACGCCGGTTGTCGATATACCGGGTAAAGCTTTTTTGTCGGGAATCGAGATCGATGGTTGCGACGCGATGGCCGAGATTCAAAAGCGCGATCGCGACATGCATGGCTGTGGTTGATTTGCCCGACCCGCCCTTCTCATTACCAACCACGATGACGTGCGCAGATTGAGCTCTGCGCATGTTCGGCTCAAGCAACATGGCGCCACCACCTCGGCAGGTGCATTCCTAGGCTGCGTCGAAAGCGAAGCAAAGCGCTGGAATGCAAAGCACTGCATTAACCATTAATTAGGGCTGTCAGAAGCCAAGTAACTGTGCCGATTAATCAATTTCATTCGCAGCTAGCATTCCGACTGGGTTTTTGAAACACCAAGGCTGCTGCTTTTGAGGCGGCACTGCCGCTAGCGCACGCGCCTTTGATAGCGCCCGGACCAATTCGGGTTCCAATTACAAAAACCTCGGTTCCCCGCAACGACATTCGGCCGACACTCCTCGACCGAGCGATAATGACAATCCCAAATCACGCCGCCTGCCCCAACCGAAACGACAGCGCACCAGGGGGCATTGCCGGAAGCGCGGCTGGAGGGGACGCCCAAGCACAATGCCGCCGCCACGCCGATGGTCGTAAGCATTGATCGTGTCATGGCTTTCATGGTCGCCTCCTTTCATCTTCGCAACAAGCGGTATTGCCATTTAGCGCGTGGTATCAAAGAAAGTTCCTTGGAGGATTGGGGGCGGGTTTCAAACCCGCCCTTCCGCTCGGTCGGGTCACAAGATAGGGCGGGTTTGAAACCAGCCCCTACATGATCTACCGGCCCAACAAATGGTGAGACTAGAAATGATACTGCCGCCGATCATGATCAACCAATTAATTTGAGCCGATGCCCACGAGATTGCGCGTCATGCGCACGATACCGGCTTTGCGGCGCGCCGTTGCGGCCTGGAGAGCCGGCCACGCGAGCGTTGCGTTGGTCCCGACAATGGGAGCGTTGCACGCGGGCCATCTTGCGCTGGTGCGTGCTGCAAGGCGCCGCGCGCGGCGCACCATCGTCTCGATTTTTGTCAATCCCGCCCAGTTCGCGCCGGAGGAGGACCTCGCCAAGTATCCGAGGACATTTGACACGGACCTTTCGGTGCTCAGGAAGCTCGCGGTCGATCTCGTCTGGACGCCACCGGTCGAAGTCATGTATCCAGCTGACTTTTCGACCAAAGTGGTACCCGGCGGGCCGGCGCTCGTCGGACTTGAAGACCGGTTTCGGCCGCATTTTTTTTCCGGCGTCGCAACGGTCGTTGCCAAATTGCTGATTCAATGCGCCCCTGACTTCGCGATGTTCGGGGAAAAGGATTATCAGCAGCTCAAGGTGGTGAGCCGGATGGTGGCCGATCTCAATCTGCCCACCAGGATCATTGCTGTCCCAACCGTGCGGGAGAAGGACGGGCTCGCGCTGTCTTCGCGCAATGCATACCTCTCTGCCGGAGAGCGCGCGGTCGCTTCGGCCCTCTACCGTATACTCAGGACCTGCGCGGAAAGGATCGCAAACGGCGAGCTTATTGCCCGCGTCCTCGACGAGGGCAGCAACGCCATCGAGAATGCCGGTTTTCTCCTTGATTATCTCGAAGCGCGCCATGCAGACAGCCTAGAACCTGTTGCATCGCTCGATGAGGGGCCGGTTCGTTTGCTCGTCGCCGCGCGGCTCGGAAAGACGCGTCTGATTGACAATATTGCAGTGCGAGCGAGCGCTACCTTTTCACCTTCATTGGGTCCTTGACGTCCGGGAACGTGGCAAATTCCATGTTCCAAAGCTCGCCGTTCACCTTTTCGACCTTGCTGATGTAGATGTTCTGGATGATGTCGCGGGTCTCGGGATCGATCGACATCATCCCGCGCGGACTTTCCCACCGCATGCCTTTCATCGCGGCGAGCAGCGTGTCGCCATCCGTCTTGCCGCCCGTCTTCTTCAGCGCCTCGTAGATCAGGTGCATGCCGTCATAACCTCCAACCGAGACGAAGTCCGGCCGGTAGTTGTTCGCCTTCTTGAACTCTTCAACATATTTCTTGTTCAGCGGCGAATCGTGCGCGGCCGAATAGTCGTGCGCGGTGATCATGCCGATCATCTGATCTCCCAGGCTGTTGAGCTGGTCGTCATCAGTCAGGTCGCCGGGACCGATGATCTTGATGCCGGAGCTGGCAAGGCCGCGTTCGGCGAACTGCTTGGCAAAAATACCGGCCTGGGTGCCAGGAAAATAAAGGAAAGCAGTATCCGGATTGAGATCACGAATACGCTGCAGGAAGGGGGCAAAGTCGGGATTGGCGAGCGGAATTCGGATGGATTCAATGATCTCACCACCGAGTTGGGTAAAGCGCTGCTTGAACGCCGTTTCCGCTTCAACGCCGGGTGCCCACTCGTTGACCAATGTGACCACGCGTTTGCTGCCGTTTTTGGCCGCCCACTCCCCCATGATCCAGGAGGATTGTGAAAGGATGAAGCTGGTGCGCACGTAGTAGGGCGACACCGTGGTCGAGACCGATGCGCCCGAGATCATGACCACGGTTGCAATCTTTGCCTGTGTCACGAGCGGGCCGTAGGCCAATACGGTTGGCGTGATCCCCCCGGCGATGATGTTGACCTTGTCATTGACGATCATCTCCTGGACGAGGCGCCGGGCGTTGTCGGCGACGCCCGCATCATCGCGCAGGACCAGCTCAATCTTCTTGCCGGCAACGACATCGCCGTGTTGTTGCATATAGAGTCGCGCGCCGGCGGACGCTTGTCTGCCGGCGGCGTTGAACCCGACCCCGGTCATGGCAAAGCTCATGCCGATCTTGATCACATCCTGCGCTGCCGCATCGACCGTTGCCAATCCGGCGATAACACAGGCAAAGGCGATGATCTGTTTGCGCGCCACCGGCACCTCCCGTCTCAAGTCACAACAAGCCAAGCTCCTGCAGCTCCCGGCGTAACGTCTCCGGCATGTTCTTGGCACCGGGCGCTACGCGATCGAGATCGCGCGGCGCTTCCTGTGCAGCGAGGTATCGCCAGCCTTGAAACGCCCGCCAGGGCCGCGGCTCGACGAGCACGAGCTTGGGCTCGAGCACCAGATAACAGCGGCCTACTCCGGCCTTGTCAACGAACGGGCGCACATCAATAAGCCGCTGCCGGCAAAGGATCTGGCCACGGATGACCCAGTAAAGCGACCCGCCGTCACGCAACTCGTCGGCACGCTTTGGCACCATGCGAGTGCGATGCATGTGCTCGCGTGACAATCCGCGTTTCTTGCGCTGTTTGAGACGTGCGCGAATCCATTGGTCGAGGTCTTCGACGCAATCGCAGCCAACGCAAAGCTTGATGAGATGAAGCGCCACCGGATACCGCAAGCTCGGAAACTCATGAAGGTCCTGCCGGGCAGGATCTTCGGTTTACTGTGGGGGCGGGACAATCTGCAATGGGCCCGATCGAGCGCCATCCACAGCCGAGGCTTGCCGCCGTGACGGATTTTCCGCCACCGGCTTGCCGCTGCGCGCACTGGGGTCGGCCGAGGCGGTTGCTTCCCGCGCGCCTTGGGCCGCAGGCGGCTCGCTCGCAATGATGTTTATGGCCGGAATGGAAGCAGCGGATGGAAAGAAGAGCTTGCTCGGGACCCTCCCCGGCGCAATAGCGGCGGATGCAGGCAAGCCATCCGGTGGTGATGCCGAACCGGCACTTGCAAGCGACCGGTTGGCAGCCGAAGACCATTCAGCCGCGCGCGTTTCGACACGCTTCTCGAACGGACGCTCGGCGAGATTGACTTTCACCCGGCTCGCATCCTGAAGAAGCCCAAACAGCGCACATTGGTTCGCGCTGCAACCGGCTCGCGCGAACAAATGGGCGACGATGCCGAAGCGGTCGGCCTCGACCACTTGGCGCATGGCGGTGAGAAGCTTTGAGTAGCTCGCACCGTTCCCCTTTGCATATTGCCGGGCAGCCGTAAGGAGCGAGAGCTGGGCGCTCACGTAAGACACTGCAGCGGCTGTTGCTTCCGGACTTGCGAACACCCCCTTGTCACAGGCGTCAAGCACGGTTCCGCTCGCTGTCGGTTCAAGGCATGCGAGCGGCGATCCCGGCATGAGCGCGCGCATGTTGAGCTCGAAAGCACGCGCCTCCAGGGTTTGCCTCCCAGTCGCCAAGGAACGTGCATCGAGATGCTTGAGCGCCCAGGCGCCAAGAACCCAGCCGCCGGTGAGCGCAAGGACGAGAGCAAGGGAAAGGGATATCGCGCGATGGATCTTCATCCGGCGAGTGGTGGCAAAGAGGCCGCCGGCGGCAATGAAGATCACAGCAACGGCAACGGGCGCCCACGTCGCCAGCACACCTGCGCCAAGCGGATAAAGGTCCGTCGCCTGCTCGCCGAATTCGAACATCAGCACGATCTACAACGCCTGCGCCACGCTTGCGTGCAGTATAGCCGGGAGGGGGTCGATGACTACCCTTTACCTCCCAGACTCACAGCGCCGCTGTGCAGAACGTGAGGATATGTACCGATTCTGCCACTATTGGCACACGCGCAGGCTTCCATCGGAGCCGCCTACGGCGTTGCCGCGGTCATTGAGCCTCGTGCGGGCTCGCGTGGGAAGGAATTAGACGCTAAGGCGAGTATTCGAGCTGGCTTTCTCTTGCCACCCGCTCAAAGGCCTCATTCGGGCTCTTGATCCGATATTGATAGTCCGATCCGTCAGAAGGGAGCAGCCTTACGATCTCGTAGCTACTGTTCGCGACCATGTGACCGATGGGACGCGACGTAAAGTAAACTGACTCGCCTAAGCGGAACCTGTGTTCTTTCAACTCTTTTCTCCTGGACACGACGAAATTGCTCCATTTGGAGCCAACCCCCCACCGATCGCCGCGAATATAGCGCAAAAATTCCTCATTCTGCAAAAAATTAGTGGGCTTCCGCGGGTTTGGGCCGTTTTTTCGCCGAGCCGCGGTGCGTTCAATGAATCCAGTAGGTTGCAACGATTTCTTGCACCGAAATCAAGTGTCCCAGTCGACGCAAGCGGGGAATGCCGCAAAAGCAGAGCAAAACCATCGAATTACGACGGTTTTCGTGAAATTTATTCCTGCCGCCTACGGCAATTGTCCGAACACATTCGCGCCGCCTTCAAGGCCTACCGCTCCCCCTGCAAAACGGGGTGAGGTGACAAGCGTATGCGTTTCATTTTGGGGATCATCGTCGGCTGTGCCATGACCGTGGGCGTCGCCTACGTCATGGATACGACTTCGGGCCTGCCGCCCGAAAAGCCGATGGTGAACTGGGACGTGGTCGCCAAACATGTCGACACCGTCACGGCGCTCGCGCGCGAGGGCTGGAAGAAGATTGCCGGCTAGACATGTCCCGCAAAAGTGGGAACCGGTTTTGCGAAAGAGGACATGCTCCAACAAGGGCCAATTACGCCCGCACTTCCTGCCGCTGGAAGACGGTGTAGCCGATCGTGAACAGGATTATCATTCCGGCGATCAGGCCTACGATCTGCGGCCACGCGATCACAAGGCTCTGGCCCAGCGGCAGCGGGGCCCCGAGCACGGCGCCTTGCAACTGCGCCAGATAGATCGGGCCGAGCGCCCGTTGTGCCGGATTGAGCAAAGCGAGCGCAATCTCGTCATACAGCGTCTTTGGCGAAAGCCGGGCGAGCGCAGTTTGCCATTCCACCGTTTCCGGCGTTTGCAGCCCGAGGCTGGTATAGCCCGGGTCGGGAGGCGCGATGACGGTAGCAAGAATTTGCGCGACGAATTGCCATAGAAAGACCAGGAACAACCACAGGCCGAAGCTCACGAGGGCGGCGGTGGCGGCAGAACGGAATACGATCGAGAACAGCAGCGCAAGAGCAAGCCATACGCCTGCATAGGCGATCGTGACCAAAAGAAAAATGAAAGCCCGCGCGGTCTCCTGCGCATTCGGCGGCACGCCGAGGATCAGCAGGCCCAGTCCGATCACGAGCAGCCAGAGCGCAACCAGGCTCACCGAAATCGTAAACAGGCCGGCGCCAAACTTCCCGAACAAGAGCGCGTCGCGATAGATGGGCTGCGACAACACGCGCGAGAGCGTGCGCCGGCTGTGCTCGCTGTTGACCGCGTCAAAGGCAAGACCAATCGCCATCACCGGCACAAGAAAGGTACTGAGAAAAAACAGGAAGGAGAGCGGAACGTCTTCGCGAGCATTCGTGAACAGCCGCAGGAAGGCGAACGGATCCTCCGGGGTGGTATCGCGGACCTGCGCAGCAGCGAAATAGACGGTCACAAAAGCCAAGATAATGATCAGGCATTCGATCACCCGCATGCGCACGCTGGTGAGGTGATCGCTCGTCTCTTTGAGAGCAACGACTCCGAGACCGTTCAATGCCGAGCCTTCACGCTGCATGAATTGCGCTCTCCTGCGGATGATCGTGAAAGTACCGCGTGTAGATGGCCTCAAGGCTCGGCTCTGCGACGGCGAGGCGTTGGAGGCGTCCGCCGGCCGCGACCACCGCCGCCGCCGCTTCCGGCCGAACATCATGATCGGCGAGCAGCAACAGTTGCGTTGGAGACGGGCTTTCGACCTTCTGCACGCCAGGTATGGCGGCAAGGTTCTTGGCTAGGTCCTGCCCCTGCGCTTCGACCTCGACACGGAAACCGCCGCCCAGAACCTGACGGCCGAGCTCGGGCACGGTTCCCATGAGAACGATTGTGCCTTCACTGAATAGAGCGACGCGATCGCAGACGCTCTGCACGCGTTCGAGCAGATGGGAGGACAACAGCACTGTCACGCCGCGCCGCTTGAAACCACGGATCATCTCGAGCAGTTCGACCGTAACCTGCGGATCGAGACCGGAGGTTGGTTCGTCGAGAATGGCGATCTGCGCATCCTTCATGAGGATCTCGGCAAGCCCCAGCCGCTGTCGCATGCCACGCGAAAAGGTGGCAACGCGGGAATTGGCGACGTCGGAAAGTCCAACCTGGGCCAGCGAATCTGCTATCTTTGCTTCCCGCTCAGCCCGCTCAATCCCGATCAGGCGTGCTGTGTAACGTAAATTTTCAGCCGCCGAGAGGTTGTCATAAAAGCCGACCTGATCCGGCAGATAGCCGACGCGCCGCTTCACAGCGAGCGGCTCGCGTTCCGGATCATGGCCAAGCACACGGGCTTGCCCGCCCGAAATCGTGCTCAACCCAAGCAGCATCAGGATGGTGGTTGTTTTTCCAGCCCCGTTGGGGCCGAGCACGCCGAAAATCTCTCCGCGCGCGACGGAGAAGGACACACCTTTGACGACGGCGGTGCCATCGTAGCGCTTGACGAGGTTTTGCACCTCGATGACGGTGCCGTCGGTCATCGCCGGCCAAACCACGCAACCGCGCCAACGAGGACCAGCAGCGCAATCCCGATGAGCGCGATCCCGACCACGCCCCACATCGTGGACGTGACAACGGCAACGCGGAAAGTCTGGGATGAGGTTTCTCCGCGTGCCGAAGCACGGAAGGTGTTAACGTAGTCTCCCGCAATCGCCTTTGCAGGCGGCGTGATGAGCACGGTTACGTCCTTGTTCTCGTTAGGCGCGATGCGATCGACCGTCTTTGGCTCGAAATTGATCTTCCAGCCGCTCGGGCCCGAGCCGGACAGCTCGACCTGTTCGGCTGCGGCCGTACCCGAATTGGTGAGCACGACCGGAACAGAGCTCTCGACGCCAGCCGATGCGCTCGCATTGAGGCGGCCATCACGGCCGGTGATGTCGATCTTGGGCTGGCCCGTAATGTCCATGGTCAGATCGGTTGAGGCCGAGGCGTCCTCGGCGGAGACCTTGGCGGCGACCTTGTATTTGCCGGCGGCAACCGTATTCGGCGGCTTGACCTTGAGCTTGACGTCCTTGGACTGGCCGGGATCAAGCGGAAGCGCA
>Ga0306920_100016966_pt1 | contig 10040 bp, 7 predicted proteins | sample flu12Cox44000170_FD_204666 | JGI IMG/M metagenome (GOLD analysis project Ga0306920, IMG submission 204666) | Lab enrichment of tropical soil microbial communities from Luquillo Experimental Forest, Puerto Rico - flux4day.12C.oxic.44.000.170 (v2)... | ecosystem: Environmental > Terrestrial >...
CTGACCTGTGGAAGCCTCTCTACCGCACCATGGATGGCTTGGGCGCGGACGTCTCGCCCGCCCTGGAGCTGTGCGTTGCGACGACGGCCGACCCGGTGCGCGCCGCCGCCGGCGCGCTCGACCGCCTTGATGCCGCCATCGAGGCACTAGCCCACGAGTCCGATCCCGGGCGGATCCTGCCAGTCGCTCACGCTGGCGTTTTCGTTGACCGGCTGGGGGGTTGCCGAGAGCCCCTGCTTCGGGTCTACCGCTCCGCCCGCCAGGGCGGTGCGCCCGCCGTGCTGATCAGCGTGCTCAGCCTGCTGAGCTATGACGACTTCTGGAGCGGCCAATGGGACGCGGCGAAACAGAAGCTCCATGAGGCCATCGGACTTGCCGAAGCACACAGTCTCGGAACAGTCGCGATGGCGCCGCAACACGTAGGCGCCCTCATCGCCGCGGCGCGAGGCAATTACGACATGACACGGGTACTGACCGACGAGATGCTTCGGTGGGCCCTGCCACGACAGGTCGGGGCGATCCAGCGCCAGGCCTGGGCGGCCCGGGCACTCGGCGCGCTCGGACGGGGAGAGTTCGAGGAGGCCTACCAGGAGGCGTCGAAGGTCAGCAAACCAGGTGATCTCGGCAACCCGCACGCCTTGTGGTGCGCGCTGGACCTGGTTGAGGCCGCGGTCCGCAGCGGCCGCCGATCCGAGGCGCTGCGTCATGCTCGCGCTGCCCACGAGTCCGGGATGGCGTCCCTTTCGCCACGGCTGGCGCTGGTGACGGCAGGGGCGACGGCGATGGCTACCGCGGACGATAGTGCGCTGCGGCTGTATGAGGCGGCGCTGGCGATTCCCGGAGCCGATCGCTGGCAGTTCGACATGGCCCGTGTGCAGCTGGCCTACGGCGAGCGGTTGCGACGTGCACGGGCATACCTGGAATCGCGATCACAACTGAGGCCGGCTCTCGACATCTTCGAGCGCCTCGGCGCCCGGCCGTGGGCCGACCGAGCGGCCCAGGAGCTTCGGGCGACGGGCCAGAGCAGGCCCGGCGGCTGGGTATCGGCCTGCGTGCCACTAACTCCCCAGGAACAGCAGATCGCCGATCTGGCGGCGGCGGGCCTGACGAACAAGCAGATCGGCGCGCGGCTCTTCCTGTCGCACCGGACCGTCGGAGCTCACCTGCACGGTGCCTACCGCAAGCTCGGCATCACCACCCGGGCGGCGCTCCGAGACGCACTCGCGCCAGAACAGGCGCGAGAATTCGGTCCCGCCGGCGAACAGGCCGATGACGCCGTGCCGGCGTAGTCCTCAATCACCCTGGAGGAAAGACATGTGCCAGCATAAGCCGCGATGCCCGGAATGGCGGGCGTCCGATCGACTAGCCGCACGAATCATAGCGGATCAGCCCGAGCAGGGCTGGAGCCTGCTGTGTAATGGGGTCGTCTTGTTCGACGACGGAGGCGAACTGCCTCCGGGTGGCCGGGTCAGCCCTGACCGCCTGAATTCGGCCGGCCCGATGGCAAGGGCGGCATGAGTGTCAGCGAGGACCCGGGAGTCTGGTAGTGCGGCACTTGGCAGGTACTCCGATATCTGGATGCGGTTTGCGGAAAATACAACGGAGCTAAGTGCGGGGACGAGCGCGAAGCTAATACTTAGCCTCTTTTATTTCGCCGCCACTCGCGTCTAAAGGTCAGCGAGGCGCTGCTGCACTTGCTTCTCTCGATTCCAGCGATAAGTGACGTCGCGCATGCTGGCGGCAACTCCTAGAACTTCTTCCGCCGGGTCATAGACCAACGTGACGCTAAGCTCCACCGAGATCCGCATTCCGTCCTTCCGGATGGCCGACACGGCGAGCAGTGCTGGAGACCTATCGCGACCTCGGCAACCGGCTCGGCCAGGCTAACGTCCTTACCAACCTGGGGATTATGCTGCGGCTAATCGGCAATCGCAGCGCCGAAATCGAGGCGCTCAAGGAAGCGGGACGCTGTGCCGGCTCCGAGGCGATCTCGACCGGGCCAGGTCTTGTCACCAGCGGGTGCTTGACCTGGTCCGCGAGATCGGCATCGCCTGGGATGAGGCACACGCGCTGGCGGGCCTCGGCCGCTGCGCGCTGGCGGCCGGGCGCATGGCAGAGGCAGCGGGGCAGTTGCGGCAGGCGCTGGAGATCTTCCGGCGGATCGGCGCGGCCGAAGCCGCCGAGGTCGCGGCCGAACTGCCGGTCTAATCCATCACTTCCTATCTAGGAGTAGCGGCGTTCGCACGTCGCCTGGGAAAATCCCGTGCTATATGCCATTCGGCCGGGAGTGTAGCCATGGCGGAGTCACCTCAGACGTTCGGCGGTTTGCTGCGGGGGCTCCGTAAGGGTGCCGGGCTGACGCAGGAGGAGCTGGCGGAGGCGGCGGGGTTGAGCCTGCGGGCGGTCAGTGACCTGGAGCGGGGGGTGGCGAGCACCCCGCAGAAGGAGACGGTCCGGCTGCTGGCTGATGCGCTGCACCTGATCGGCCCGGAGCGGACCCGGTTCGAGGCGGTCGCGCGGGGCCGTCCCGTGGCGGGCGGGCCTGACGCCGCCGCGGCGGCGGCCACGCGGTCGCTGCCGCGTGATGTGGCCTCGTTCACCGGGCGGCAGCGGGAACTGGACCAGCTGGCGCGGGCCGCGGAGACCACGGGCGGGGTGGTGGGCATTCACGCGATCGGCGGGATGGCCGGGGTGGGCAAGACGGCGTTCGCGGTGCACGCCGCGCACCGGCTGGCCGGCCGGTTCCCCGGCGGGCAGATCTTCCTGCCGCTGCACGGGCACACGCCGGGCCAGCGGCCGGCCGACCCGGCCGGCGCGCTGGCCAGCTTGCTGCTGACCATCGGGGTTCCGGCCGGCCAGATCCCCCCGGCGCTGGAAGCGCGGACGGCGCTGTGGCGGGACCGGGCGGCGGGCCGGCAGCTGCTGCTGATCCTTGATGACGCGGCCGGCAGCGAGCAGGTCCGGCCGCTGCTGCCCGGCACCGGCGGCAGCCTGGTGCTGGTCACCAGCCGCCGCCACCTGACGGCGCTGGACGACGCCGGGACGATCAGCCTGGATACCCTGCCGCCGGGTGAGGCCGCCGCGCTGCTGGTCCGCCTGGCGGGCCGGGCCGGGCTGGATGCGGGCCATCCGGCGGTGGCCGAGCTTATCAGGCTGTGCGGGTTCTTGCCGCTGGCGATCGGGATGGTGGCCCGCCAGCTGCGCCATCATCCGGCCTGGACGGCGGCGGGGCGGGCCGCCGAGCTGACCGCGGCGGTGGACCGGCTGGAGCTGCTGGCGACCGAGAACCTGTCGGTGGCGGCCGCGTTCAACTTGTCGTATGCCGATCTGACCCCCGATCAGCAGCGGCTGTTCCGCCGGCTGGGGCTGCATCCCGGGCCGGACGTGGACCGGTACGCCGCGGCCGCGCTGGGCGGCACCGGCCTGGCGGCCGCCCGCCGCGGCCTGGAGGACCTGTACGACCAGTACCTGCTCACCGAGCCGGCCCAGGGCCGGTACCGGCTGCACGACCTGCTCCGCGAGCACGCCCGCGCCCTGGCCGGCCGCGACGACCCAGACGAGGACCGGGACGCCGCCACCGCCCGGCTGCTGGATTACTACCAGCACACCGCCGCTCGCACCGACGCCCTCATCAACCGCCAGACCCGGCCCGCCCCGGCCGCCGTGAACGTCGCGAGGCCGGCCGCGGTTCCCGCCCTGGCCGGCCAGGACCAGGCGCTGGCCTGGGCGCGGGCCGAGCGCGCCAGCCTGCTCGCCTGCCTGGACCACGCCACCGCCACCGGCCAGCACGCCCGGGTCATCCCCCTCACCGCCGGCATCGCTGGGCTGCTACAGCGCGACGGCCCCTGGGCCGACGCCATCACCCGGCACACGGCCGCGATCGCGGCCGCACGGCAACTCGGCGACCGGCTCGGCGAGGCCAGCGCCCGCATCGATCTGGGGATCATGCGGCGGCTGACGGGCGATTACCCGGCCGCGGCCCGGCTGCTGGAGGAGGCGCTGGGGATATCCCGTGACCTGGGTGACCGGCTCGCTCAGGCCAACGCGCTCGCCCCTTTCGGGCACGTGCGGCGGCGGACGGGTGACTACCCGGCCGCCGTTCAGGCCCTGGAGGAGGCGCTCCTCATCTACCGCGACCTGGGTGACCGACCCGGGCAGGCCAACGCCCTGTACAGCCTTGGAGTCGTGCGGCTGCTGACGGGTGATTACCCGGCCGCGGCCCAGCTGCTGGGGGAGGCGCTCGGCATTTCCCGTGACCTGGGTGACCGGCTCGGTCAGGCCGAGGCACTCTCATACATCGGAAACGTGTGGATGGTGACGGGCGATTATCCGGCCGCTGCCCGGGCCCATGAGGAGGCGCTCGGCATCTACCGCGACCTTGGCGACCGGCCCGGGCAGGCCAACGCGCTCGTCGCTCTCGGGGACGGGCGGCCGCGGACGGGTGATTACCCGGCCGCGGTCAGCGCCCTGGAGGAGGCGCTTGACATCTACCGTGACCTGGGTGACCGGCGCGGGCAGGCAGAAGCCCTGAGCAGCCTCGGGGCCGTGCGGCGGCGGACAGGTGATTACCCGGCCGCGGCCCAGCTCCTGGAGGAGGCGCTCGGCATTGCCCGTGACCTGGGTGAGCGGCTTAATCAGGCCATCGCACTCCTCGAGCTGGGCACCGTACGGCGGCTGACGGGCGATTACCCGGCCGCGGCCCGGCTGCTAGAGGAGGCGCTCGGCATTGCCCGGGACCTCGGCGACCGGGGTGGCGAGGCCACGGTGGTCAACGAGCGGGGGACACTGCACCGGGTCAGCGGTGAACTCGCGCTCGCCGAAGGATGCCACGCCCGGGCCCTGGAATTGGCCCGCGAGATCGGCAGCGCCGGGGACGAGGCGCTCGCCCTGGCCGGCCTGGGCCGCTGCGCCCTGGCCGCCGGCGACGCCACCCGGGCCGGCATCCTCCTGCGGCAGGCACTGGAGATATTCCAGCGGACCGGCGCGGCCGAGGCGCAGGACCTGCGCGCCGAAGTAGACGCACTAACCGGCCCGCGGCGAGGCGAGTAAATCGGGTCCGGACAGGCCGGCGGGATCCTCCGGGTTGACGCTCGCCCCGGTCAGCGGCCCGCACATCGCCAGCTGCCCGGTCAGCGCCGCCTCGGCGCCCGCCGCGAACCCGGCGGCCTCTTCGTGCCGGACATGCTCCCAGGTGAGCTCGCCGTCGCGGCGCAGCGCGTCCATGAACCCGTTCAGCGAATCGCCCGGGATCCCGTACACCCGGCGCACGCCGGATGCCTTAGCGCCGGAACTATGACCTGAGCCACCGTGGCGGCCATTATTTCGCTCCTTCTGCGCGAGGCCACAGCACGATCGTCATGGTCGTGACGCCCTGGGCCGGGTGGACGGTTACGCCGCCAATGTCGGCGGATCCGGACGGCCCGGACAGCAGCACCGCGTACGCGGCGTCGGCGAAGCCGGGATGCCGGTAGGCCAGGTGGATGTTCTCCACGAGGTCGGCGGGATCGAGCAGCATCACCAGGTGCTGGGCCAGGACGGCGATCGTGTTGACGCCCAGTTCCTTTTCCGTGACCAGGATTGACCCGGTCTCGGCGACGCCCAGCGGAGTCCGGACTACCGTGACGTCGACGTCGGCCGGCGCGGCCCAGTCGGAAAACTCATCCGGGGTGATCGTTCCGGGCACCTCCGGGACCGCGGAACAGACCTTCCTGGCGTCTGGGAATGTCGCGGACAGCCACGCCTGGATGTCCGTAGGCGGCTGGCTGACAACCTGGCCGTCGAGCCGCGCCAGGGCCTCGGTGAACAAACGGACAAGGTCCCCGGCCTGCGGCTGAAGTCAGGGATGTGTGGTATGCGCCAGCAGTCGGCGGGGCCCCTCCCGGACTGGAACAGCATGTCCGGCAGCAAACACCACGGTCCGTTCGGAATTCTTTTGATACTGACGGACGATGGCTCACATGCTTGTACCGCCGACCTCCCCATCTCGGCGGACGCGGCCCGGCGGGAGGCGAGACAGGCTGCCATCCGGCAGAATCATCCACCCAGGTCACCACGTGATCCCACCGCAGCGCCGGGGCCTCCTCGGGCGGATGCCGGTCAGCAAGCTCAGCACCACGTAGGCGTGCAAGCGCGTACGCGTCCGCTTAGACTCTGAGCCTCTGACCTGCGCCCCGACCGCGACTCGAACGCGGACCTACTGCTTAGGAGGCACTTTCGAAGTGCGCCTGGACGGTGCTGGATATGGCCTGATATGCCGTTTGGCTGCGGCGAGAATGCCTGGAGGTGTCCTGGCGCAGCTCCGTGCCTGTGGTCGTTGGCTCCCCGTTTGGCTCCCCGTGATGTCGTTAGCAGCGCTAATGTTCGAATGACCAGGACCCATGCCAGCCACTACACGGCTCCAGCCGGCAACCCCATCCGGCACAGCCGCGCTGGTCCCCCACCCTGGGCGATGGCTCCCGTCCGGACGCGACTTCCGGGATGGCATGGACGCCGGGGACAGGACCATTGCGACCAGGGCCACATCCGCCGGCGCTGCTCGCAATGCCATAGTCGCCGACAGCCAGCGGCACAGGCCGAAGGATGAGCCGCGGTTGTCTGCGCGCTCCGGCGCCCGCACACAAGGCCCGCTGATGCACCAGGCTGGTGTCGGCTCGGTTGCCGCCAGTCGGTATCGCCGGCGTGTGTCACGCTGTGTTCGTGGATGAGGAGCTGTGGGCTGCCTACGACCGGATGGGTCTGAGCTTCCAGGAGCATGCGGCCGACAGCGCGTTCAACGCCCATTACGACCGGCCGGCGGTGCTGGCGGCGCTGGGGCCGGTCACCGGCCGACGGGTCCTCGACGCGGCCTGCGGGCCCGGTCTTTACCTTCGCGAACTGCTGGAGCGGGGAGCAACGGTCAGCGCCTTCGACGCGAGCCCGGTCATGGTGGCCTTGGCCAGGCAGCTGACGGCAGATCAGGTGCGGGTCGAACGGGCGGTGCTCGGGGAGCCGCTGCCCTACCCGGATTGCGCCTTCGATCTGGTTGTATGCGCGCTGGCCATTCACTACGCCAGCGACCGAGCGGCCGCCTTCGCCGAGTTCTGCCGCGTCCTGCGCCCCGGCGGGGCGGCGGTGGTGTCGACGCAGCACCCTGTGATGGATTGGCTGCGCAAGAACGGCTCCTACTTCCAGACCACGCTGGAGACCGATATCTGGCCGAGCCCGGCCGGAGAGCAGCCAGTGCATTTTTGGCGTGAGCCGCTGTCGGCCCTGTGCACGGCTGCCACCGATGCTGGATTCCTCATCGAGAAGCTCATCGAGCCCATCCCCGCGGAATCAATGCGCGAGCGTTATCCCGAGGATTACGAGAGACTGAGCAAGGAACCAGGATTTCTGATCTTGCGCCTTCTCAAGCCAGCCGCGCCGGATCCAGGCACTCCGAGCTGACTCAGCGCCGCGGCCTCCGCACCTCCGGCGAAGAGCCCGCAACGATCGCTCATTGGCGCGATGAGGGACGCCCGGGACTACCGGGCGCATCCGCAGCTTTGACTCCAGGAGTGTCCTCCTCGTCTCGGGCCCGGACGCATATCGCGGAGCGTGGTTAACCACTCGGTGGCATGCGCGCGCGTAGCCGTCGTTCTGCACGGGTAGCGGCCCGCTGGCGTCCCTGGGTTGATGCAGGCAGATCGGGGTGATCTGCGCGAGCGCCGGCAGTGGAAGGCGGGCCGCCCGGCCGTTGCCCGGTGGAAGCATGACGAGGCGGTACCGCCTGACCTGCGCGGTGGGCGGTCACCAGCCAGGCGGTGCCAGCAAATGTCCAGTGGGTCGGCCGGACCGTCACCAGGCACGTCGAGCTGAGCGGGGTCTCGCTGAGCCCCGGTGGCCGCGACATGGCCCGCATAGGCTCGGCCAACCAAGACGACACGGTCTTCGAAGACGGCGGCACACTGGATAACTCCCGCCTGCAAACCCGGAACCCATGCTTCGGGCTCGGTCCGCATTACTCGGCGCGGAGCGCGTGCAGAAGGTGCGAACCTGGTGGGTGGTGCGGGACGGCCGGTCTGCTGTTCTGCGTGCTGCCGATGAGACCCGGTTCGCTGAACGATGAGAACGCCCAGCGCTTGGAGTGACCATGACTGCTGCCCCTGCGTGGCTCAACGAGCCTATCCGCTGGGCAGACACGTGGGGCCCCCGCCGGGTCGCTGGACTTAAGTCGCACTGGCGATTTGTGGCGCGGGCCGTTCGACCACGCAGATCATCACGGTGATTTCATAGTCGTCATTGACGCCGACCCTGGGATGGGCGTCGTCCGGGGCGCCGAGAGAGCGCAGGAACGCGATGTGCCGCTCAAGCACGGCCAAGGTCGCGCCAGTATCAAAGGCCTGTTGAACTCGGCGTGCGTTGTTGTCCTCGGGTCGCACGGCCATCACCTCCGGGGCATGAAACGTGGTCCGCGAACGCAGCCCGGCTGACCTGCCGGCCCGCCGCAGAGCCATATTGGCCGCCGCATCATTGGCCTGGCAGCGGCGCCTCGGTACGGCCGAAAGGCCCTGTGCGCCGGCTGCATCAGCATGCGCCTACTGGCTGGATAGAGGCGGTGATCAGCCTGCTTCTGGTGGACTTCAGTCGCTTCGTGAGAACTTCCGCAACCCGCCAGGTCACCTCGTGCCCGAATGCCGGGTCGGCCGTACACCGTGCCCGTACCGTTCGCGCGTCGAATTCGAAAGCCTCCACCGAGCTGGCGGCCACGGCGCCGAAGGCCCACGTGAACGGCGGGAACAGCCATGACCAGCCGATCAGCTCACCCATGCCGATGGTGTCGATCGGCACCCGGCCCTGCCCGGGAACATGAACGTCCACCGTAACGTGGCCGGACTGAACCAGCCAGAAGCGGGTGGCGTGACCGCCGTCCTCAAAGAACCGGTGCCCGGCCGGGAAGGTAATGTCCGAGGCAGCCTGCGCGAGCACGGCTCGGTGGTCCCGGGACATGCCGTGCAGGAAGGGGTGGGCGGCCAGAGCCGCCGCGGTGACCTCAATCATGGCAATCACCGCCAGTTTGTCGTCCAAGTAGGCTCACATTGGTATCGCCGTCGGCCGGCGGCCAGGGACGAAGGTCACCTTAGGTCGGGACCATGGGCCGCCATCGGGTCGCGAGCGCCGCGCATTGCCGAACTCGGCTGCGCCCATGCATGCAGGCGGATGAGTCCACATACGTGATCACGAGTCCGACGTCGGTTCACAGGCCTCGGCGCGCTCGAAGAGTCAGCGACCAACATCAGCGTCGGCAACGCCAACGCCCGGCCGGGTGATGAGGAGGCGCCGCCCGTTGAGGCGCGCCTGAACGGGGATCACGCGCCCAGCTGACCATCCGGGTGCTCATCGGCCGCGGATGGACGGTCTCGGCCATCGCTGCTCCCGGCGGGCTGGGTACCTTCATCGCCGTCCCCGCGTCGCAGTGCATCTACCGAGTCGTCACGCCAGGGCAGGCGATCGACCTGGATGAGACGGAGCTGGTGCGGCCGCTCACCGCTGCACCCGATGAAGCTGCCCGAGTGGGACTGCTGGCCGGCGCGCCTGAGCGGACTGTGGATCCGCAGCAGGCGGAGGCCCGCGGCCACGGTGGCGGCCGTGGCCAGGCTCGCGGAGACCGACCGGTCCGTGCACCGGCCGGGCGACCTGGGCGAGGTGGTCGGCATCGTCGGTGCCGACATCGGGCGTACGCCGTCACGATCTTCGGTGAGGCGCTGGGCGGCCCCGGGCCCTGCCCGGCCCGGCCCGCCCGCAGTTGACAGCCGCGCCTGACGGAGCCACAAATGCTTGCGCCCGAACCGGACAATCTGCGCACAGCAGCCCACGCCTGCAACGCGATCCTCAGCGGCGCAGACTCGGCGATAACGAACTCGGCAGGTCAGCGTTGCGTGTCACACTCAGCGATTGCGGCTGGACGCGGTGACGTCATGTGCTCGCGGCCGCTCGTACCAGGCGATTCTGCGGCGGCATCTCTCGTGCCCGGCCTCTGCCCGCCTGCAGCGTGGGCGGATCGCGGGCGACCCAAGCGAGGG
>Ga0306920_100016967_pt1 | contig 10040 bp, 11 predicted proteins | sample flu12Cox44000170_FD_204666 | JGI IMG/M metagenome (GOLD analysis project Ga0306920, IMG submission 204666) | Lab enrichment of tropical soil microbial communities from Luquillo Experimental Forest, Puerto Rico - flux4day.12C.oxic.44.000.170 (v2)... | ecosystem: Environmental > Terrestrial >...
CTCGGGCATGCAACGACATCCTTACATCGCTTAGGGCATTGATTCTGAGAGTGGGTACGAGAGAGGGCTTGGGGTGGTTGGAATCCTCCTAATGGTTGGCGTGTTCCACACAATGGACAGCACTCGAAGCTCAGTTTTGCTTCAACCGATCTGGGCGCCGGTCATTTTTGCGAAGTAGCGACAGGCTCAACCCAAAGCGAGCACCAGGAGACTCAACATGACGGCTGACTTTAGACTGCCAACCGCGTCGAAATGGCAAGCCCCGCGGGCCGTGGCCGACGGAGGAGGGGGAACGATCATTGCCACGGCAGAGGTCAGCGCATCACCGGAGCGCGTCTTCGTTGCGCTCGACTAATGAGGTGGAGCGGTGGGGGGGACACCCGGATTTCTACCGTCAAACCGGGTGGACGGGAGACCTGCGCGTTTGCGGTCAATGGAGTTTCAACGTTCTCTTCAAAGACGGAAGCACAAATAGCGGCAGTGGAGATTTCGCTGAGATTGAGCCGCCGCGCAAGCTCGTCATGACTCGCAGATTCGAGAAGCATCCGTTGCTCGGTACGAGGGAGACTACGATTACTTACCGCCTCGATGCTATTCGGACAGTGATCCGGCTTCTCGATCTCCATCCAAATCGCGCAAAGGAGCCAGGGTTACCGGACGGATGAAGAGCAACGACTTACGTAAACTGCCGCCCCACGTGCCACCGGCGCAATTCGCTGGAAACCGTGTACCAGAGGACCTGCTAGTTGGTGCCGCGGGCCGTCGCTCTACCCAGGCTTTCGAGGATCGGGCACCGGCCCTCCTTGCGCCGTTGGCGGCAGTCTCGTGAAAACTGCTCCAGCCGCCTCCGTTGTGCCGTGAGACGGGAGATCGCCTGATCGATGGCACAAATTTTCCGGTTCACAGCGTCATCGAAGGTCTCGCAGAAGCGTGGCGGGCCCACGATCGTCAGGTTCAAGAGATTGCGCATCTCGCGAAGGGTGAATCCGACAGCCCGTCCCTCGCGAACATACTGCAGTCTAACGAGAGTCTCCTCGGGATAGCGGCGCCAGCCGGTTGCCGCGCGGCCTCGGCGTGGTAATAGGCCGATGCGCTCGTAGTACCGGACCGTATCGACCGCAACACCGGCGGCCTTTGCTAGCTGGCCGATCGTTCTCGATCCCATGGCACAGCTCCGTACTTGAAATCGGCAGTATGCTCCAGGTTTATAAGAGTGGCGACACAAGCCGGGCGTAGCAGCCCGTTCAGGAGAGTCGCCATGAAAGCACTAGCTCCGGTTCGGCATGCTGCTTACGTCGCAGCCGTGCTCGCGTTCATATCCACGGGCAGCCTGGAGGCAACAGCGGTTGCTCATGGCCCGAGAGGTGCGCACGACGCAGGCGCCGTTATTAAAAGCGTGCTCAGCGCATGGGGTCGCGCCGATGCGCACGCTATTGCGGCTCAGTACGAGACCGACGGGGATTTCGTCAGTCCAACCGGTGATCATGCCGTCGGTCATGGCGCAATCGAAGCGTTCTACAGCGCAGCGTTCAACGCGGGTTACGCGGGTAGTGCCGTAACGGCTACAGCAGCTCACGTCCGGCTGCTTTCGGCAACATTTGCTCTCATTGACGGTTACTGGACGATCCAACCAACGGCAGCTTCCAAGATTACGGAGCCGGAATCAGGGCTGTTTTTTGCCTTATTGCGTTGGCACGACGGCCGATGGTGGATTTCGGCGCTGCGCGAGCAGACGAGTGCAAGAAAACTGCGCGAACTGAATGTGCGGCCTGCAACAAACTAGCTGGAGCTTGCGATTGGCTACCCCTGTCCGATATCAGCGGTTTCTCGGGACGCCGAGGATGCGTTACAGGTCTACTGCGGATCGACGTCGACCGAAAGTCGACCGACAGACGACCATCGATAACGTAACCGCGGGGCTGCTGCGTGATTTCCAGCCTCCGGGGAGGCTATCACCAGAAGTCCTCGGCGAAGGGTGCCCGGAATGCCCGCGTTCTGACCGTCTCCTTTGGAGCGGATGGTCGGTCTCTGGAGTGACCGGGACAAGACGGTGGTCGTCCACTTCCCCAATAAGGATCGCCGCAAAATCGGACGCGAGGATATCCCAAGCGACTGTGGCCACGGACACCCGCTGACGCCGGACAATCTGCGAATCGATCGAAGCGAGGAGCCTTGCGCTGCCTGCAAGGCTGCCGTGATTGAACTAAAAAGCTGAAAATGCACATGCCAAGATGCCAAGTGCCATGGAAGCGCAAAGTACGCTAAGCATCACCATTTGTGTCTCCACGCCCGCGATGCAAGTGACGCTACGCGCCTTCCTCTTAACTAACGGCAACGGCATCAGCATCTAATACTTATCGTGGATGCATTTGCTTAAGGCTCCCTTAAGCGCATACGTTCCGGCACTCTCCACGGCCTGAGCGTGCGAGGTTGGCGATCTGCATTCGCGCACACCCAGGGCGCCGCCTGCCGAGGGGGGCGTTTGTGTGAGGCCGCCGCGGATGGGACCTAGGTCCCATTCCTCACTCGCAGCCTTGGAGGACACAATTTACGCGGACTATCCGTTAATGTGCTGCCCACGAATGGGTGGTGCGTTCTATGGGTTTGGACGATTGAGGCGGGTAGCCTCAACCAGAAAATGGCCGCCAGGCACTTCGGGGATGCGACAAGACGACAGGTGTGCCTCCCTGATTACTCACGAGAGGAGGGCCGAAAATGAGACAGAGGATGCCAGTTCTTACCGCTCTAGTGTTGCTCGCAGGCGCTGGCGTGATGGTCACAGCGACCACGCATGCGCAAACCTCTGGGGGGGATCGCCGTGATGATAGGCGGGACAACCGCCAGGGTTCGCGAGCGCAGAAGCAGGCCTGCAAAGCCGGTGACGAGAAGAGCCGCTCCGAGTGCCGTCAGCAGAAGCGCGAGACCAAGCACGGAGACAGCCCCCCAGCAAGTAGCCCCACGCCGGCACCAAGTGGCTCTACGCCGCCAACAAGTACCTCTACGCCGCCAACAAGTAGCTCCACGCCGCCAACAAGTACCCCCACGCCGCCAAAGTAGCCCCACGCCCACCGCCCGACATCCCGCAAGCTTCCCAATTCGGAACTCCGTCTGGATGACCGGCAAGGGACGGACCGTCGGGCAGCTCGGGGAACGAGACGAGACGGCCGCAAACCGCCCAAGAAGTATTTGACCACGCGCGAGTCGCGGGGCGATTTTGACGGTGCAATCCGATGCACGGCCCTCGTATCCGAGATTGCTCGTGTGCCGGATCGCATCCCATTGTAACGGGCTACATCATCCAGACATTCAAGGGATGTCCGCGTCATCCGTCTCTTCCCGGCCCAAAACTGGCCCCTCGTTGGCAGGGTACTCGTTTCCAGTTAGCAGACAGTCGGGCCAGGCTGCTGGGTGTAGCGCAGCGCAATTCTGATTGCGTGCCAGCGGCGCTGGCTGTGGCATCATGCGATGCGCGTTTCCAAGGGGGACCATATGAAGAACTGTGCATGCCTCTGTCTTGCAGTGGCCCTGATCGGCTTCGCCACCCCCTCGCTTGCCGGGGAAGTCCGCGCGGCGATCGAAGCGGCCAACGCCAAGTTCTCAGCGCTGGCCGCGCAGGGCGACGGGGCGACACTCGCTGGTCTCTATGTAAAGGACGGCGCCGTCATGCCGGCGGGAAGCGATCCCCTCCGCGGAACTCAGGCAATTGCAAAGTTCTGGCAGAGCGCGTTTGCCTCCGGGGTGGCTGCCATCGAGCTCAAGACCGTCGAGGTGTACGGGCAGGGCGCGACTGCAACCGAGGTTGGGGAATATGCGCTGCGCGACAAAGCGGGCAAATTGCTGGATCGAGGCAAGTACATCGTGATCTGGCACAACGAAGGCGGCCAATGGAAGCTACTGCGCGACATGTTCTCGACCAACGTTCCGTCGCCCAAGAGCTGAAGGGCAACGCGAACACGGCTTCGGGTCGCTGCTGCCGGCCGTGGCCGGCAAGAGCTGTCAGCCATCGCATCTGCGAGCGCTTCCGTATCAGACGGTTGCGAGCACCGAGTATCCCGCGGTGGCATCGCCGCTTCGCAGTGGCTGCGGCGCTATACTCGTTTGCGCTGTGCAAGTAAAAGCCGTGCGAGTGACGGCCTAATAACCTCGAGGATCCTGAAAATGGCAAAGCTGAAGCTGACCTATTTCGATTTCGACGGTGGACGTGGCGAGCCCGCGCGTCTGGCGCTGCACATCGGCGATATCGCGTTCGAAGATCAGCGCATCGTGGGCAAGGATTGGCCCGCGTTCCGCGACAAGACGCCGTTCCTCGCGATGCCCACGATTGAAGTCGACGGCAAGGTCGTTTCGCAATCTAACAGCATAAATCGCTATGTCGGCAAGTTGACCGGCTTGTATCCCAAGGATGACTGGCAGGCGTTGCTGTGCGACGAGGTGATGGACGCGGCTGAGGATATCAGTGCGCGGATCGGCCAGACTATCGACCTGCCCGCGGATGCCAAGAGGAAGGCGCGCGAAGAGCTAGCGGCGGGGCATATCGCACGATACCTCGAGCAGTTCCAGGCGAGGCTGAAGGCAGCCGGCGGGGAGTATTTCGCCGACAGGCGCCTCACGGTGGCTGATTTGAAAGTCTTCATGTTGATCCGATGGCTGAGATCCGGGGGGCTGGATCACATACCGAAGGACCTCGTGGACCGCGTCGCGCCGATGCTGGTCCAGCACCTCGAGCGCATCGCCAGCCACCCGAAGATCGTGGAGTACTACAAGCATCGCAAGGCGGCCTGATCGCACTCTGGCGTCGGCGGAACCTACGTTTGCGATTGGACTATCGCGACGGGGGGCGCGATGACCTAGCTTGCGATAGCAGAGCGGCCGCGTTTTGTTTTTTTCCGCCGCTCCAGGTACTCGTCTATTGCCTGCCTGATGTGATGCTGCACCGGCGTTTCCGTGTCGTCCGAAAGCTTCTTCAGTGCTGCGATCTGTCGCGCCAGCAAATAGGGCGGGTATCGCCTTGCGATCTGCTGACCCGGGCGTTTTTTGGCGGCCATGGCCGATATGCTACTACTAGCCTCGGGCGTAACCCGCGGATTTTCTAAAAAGCTTCGATGGCGCTCGGGGTCGAGTGCAGAGCGGCCACGAGCTGCCAGTGGGGGGGTCGCGAGGCCGAGGCCGCGGGGACGCCATCCGGCGGCGCATCCTTGTGCCTCTGCATTTGTGAAGTCGTCACATGTATCGTCCGCCCGCATGTGCTGCAATCGATTCGGCACCGCGCATTAGGCGCCCCCGTGCGGTGACACAACGGCCTCGCCGGGGCAAACCGCCACGCCACCCCCGGGCGGGTCGCTCTCGCGACGCAAACCGAAGCGCTCGCGCGTAAGGAAAAGACCGAATGCGTGCCATGCAGATTTCTGGGTTAGTCCTTCTTGTCTTGGGCTCGTGGATCATCATCCGGCCGCCGAGTTACTCGCACGATGAGACCGTTTTAAAGTTCGGTGAAGTCGAGGCGAAAATGCAGCAGCAGCGCACTGTCCCAGGATGGGCGGGCGGTGCGGCGCTCGGCGCAGGCTTCGTGCTCGTCGTGGTCGGGTTTAGGAAAAAATAAGCCGCTCTATGCAACTGCCTCCGCAAGCCATGGAACTCTCGACCATCTACACGCGACTCGCGTTCGGCCTGACGATGATTGTCGCTGCCGTGTGCCTGTTGCTCGGACAGGTCGGAGTGCTCTAAAGAAAACGCCGCCCCATCGCCGCTTGAGCCCGCCGCTTTTCAGGCTCCGCCCGTATAACCGAAGTGGATGACTAGTTGGATCGGTATCTGGTACTGCGCCCCGTTTTGCGGCGGCTTGCCTACGGCGCGCGTCCCTCGCCACCCGCGCTCTCTCAGAAAGGAATCAAATTCTCCCATCGAAGTCAGCTCTTCCATGAACCGCTGGATCGACCATTCAACGCTCTGGCGGAGATCGTCCAGAGATTTACCTTTCGCAGTGAGGCCGAGTGCCTCACAGACTCCGATCCATTGTCCTGAGGAAGTGAGATTTACGTGCCATCGCACTGGGCCGTCTGTCTCGACGATAACAATATTCACGGCAGGGAAAGTTTCATCTCGCAAAAATCCATTCGAGGAATAGACCGCGGCACCGGCTCGCCATCTCCCTGTAGAACGGCACGTCGGACCACACGCTCGCAGCATTATGTGGGTGGCTTTCTTAAGTGCTGCTTAAATTAGGTCGCTCGCCTCGGGCGGCGATTTTTCGTTGTGCGCTCTACACCGCTCACCGCTTGCCGTAATTGCGACGAAAGTCTCGAGAGCTTGCGTCGCGAACGGTGGTACCACGAGCACGAATCCGGGGCGTTAAGAGTCTCTTAAGCGTACGTGTTCAATGTTCGCGGTCCGCGCGCTGGCGGTCACTTTGCCGTTCCGCATGGTGCGCGGATTGGCGGGCTGGCATGACCCCCAGCCCGCCTTTTCCGCGGGTTCACAGAAAATCGACTCTTGAGCCACCGGTGCTATCGACCCCTTTGCAGCTATTCCGCTCCTCCAACGATTGTGAGTTGGCGAGCTATGGCTCAAAGTTCCACTCCCTTTTGGGCATTGATCTCACAAGCTTTCGCACCGGCAGATTCGACTGTGCGGCTAGATGGCGGAACGCTTTTCCGCCCAAAATGTAGTCATTACCAAACGCGGGGGCGAACCGCCCGTACAGGCGAGTCCCTGTGCCACTCTCAACCGCTCCCCCCTTGATGAATGCGCCACCCTCGCTGTGAATGACCCCTGCTGTCGTCGCGATGAGATGGACCGCGATGCCACGCGCTCGATGTCGACGGGCTACGTAGAGGTCGAGAATATGACCACCGCTGAGACAATGGTGCAGATCGTAAGATTTTTCCCAGGCGAGGAGGCCGACCGCCTCGTCGGCGAGCACCGCAATTAGTGCGCGGAAGCGCGCGCCGAAGCCGTCCTGAAGCAGCCCATCGACGGTGCCTCGCCACTCGTCGTCGTAGGTTTCGAGCATGTATTCCCGCAGAAGGGCGGCAACTGCATGCACGTTTTCGGGGCTGGCTTCTCTGATGGCGTACATTTACGCGCTAACGCCTCCTCTCGGCGCTAACTAAGGCTGGCCTCACTCGCCGCCCAGATTGCCCTGCATGTGCGCCTCGAGCATCGCGATGCTGCCCGCAGTGAGCGGCGTCCCACTCAACTTCGCCGCCTGCAGCGCCGCGCCAGCTTCCGGGGGAAGGCGGGCTCCGAGAAAACGGTACTTTCGCGGCGTGCCCATGAGTGCGGCCTGTAGCGGAGTAAGCAGCAGGTCACCGAGCTGGAACAGGCCCCCCGAGTACGACACTGCCAGCTCCGTCGCCTGCGGCACCTGCAGCCGAGCGCGCACGGCGTCGATGATCTCCGCGAGCTCCTGTGCCGCCCGATTGAAGAGCGCGGCGGCCTGCTCATCGCCGGCGCTCGCCGCCTCGCCCACGAGCTTCGACAACTGCGCGAACTGACTGCGTTGCGCCGCGCTCTTGCCGTAGAGGGCACCGCACAGATCCAGGTCGTCCTGCAGGGCAAAGTGGCTGCGGACGCGCTCATACAGCGGGCCGCGCGTTGCGCGGCCGTCGCTCATGCGCGAGAAAAGCCGTAGTCCTTCGCGCGCTACCCAGTAGGCAGAACCCTCATCGCTGAACAGCTCGCCCCACCCACCGGCCCGTGCGCCGCGTCCCTGGTACTCGCCGTAGGCGATCGAGCCCGTGCCCGCCACGACGTTGATGCCGTCCTCGCCGGCGAGCGCGCCGGCCCAGCCACACACCATGTCGTTGCCGACACGATAGCGGGCCGAGTGCAGGGCGCTACAGGGCGCGGCATCGAGCAGCGGCACGGCGGATCGATCCTCGCCGTAGGCGGGCAACCCCAGGAACGCGAACGTCAGATGCGATGCGGTGACACCGCCTTGCCGCAGAGTGGTACTGATGCCTTGCGCCAGCATCGCCCGGAGCGCCTCAGCTCCGATCTCCACGTGATAGGCGGGTCCCTCGGTGTGGGAGGCGAGCACCGCGCCCGTCTCATCGAGGAGCAGGAACCGCGTCTTGCTGCCACCACCATCAACCCCAAGGTACGTTCTCACCGCGTCTTGCCGTACGGGTAGATGGAGACGCCCTGCACCACGCGGTTGACGGTCCCAGCGGAGTTGGGCTTGTCAGGTGAGAGGCCCAGGGACAATGAGCGCAACGTCGCGAGCGTCTGCGCGAATACCACGTAGGGTAGGCACAGCTCCAGATCGCTGAGTGCCGCAGGCGCTTGGCGTGTGCCAGGGCTCTCGGCACTGCCGTCGAAACCGTCCGCGACGATGTCGTGTGCAGCTTTAATGCCCTCGGTATGTTGGCGGTCGGTGGCGCTGCTATCACTGAGGACCACGGTGTCGGGATGGCCGTCATCCGCCTGGCTCGAAAGCGCGATCACACGCCCCGCGACGCAATCGCGTCGCAGCTCCGCGAGAAGATCGAGATCGTAGCGGCGCGTGTGTGCATCGTTACTAAGGAATACCACAACCAGCGTGCTGCCGTTGACAACCGTCTTCGGTCCGTGACGGAACCCAAGCGGCGCCTCTGCGAGCGAGACCACACGGCCGTCGGTCAGCTCGAGCATCTTGAGGGCCGCCTCACGCGCGAGCCCCTTAAGCTCATTACTTCCGAGGTATACCACTCGCGCGAACTGCGCACGCACCAGGCTCGTGATGACGGGCAGCCACGATGTCAGGACGTGCATGGCGAGACGGCTGAGGCGCGCACTGTGCCGGCCGTCCATCGGCATCAGTCTCAGCGCCCCGGCGGCGGCGAGCAGCATGCCGGTGAAGCTCGACGTCATGGCGAAGCTTTGATCGTTACTGGCTTCCGGCAGGAGCAACGCGTGCGCATTGACCATGGTGCCCGCGCGGCGGTACAGGTTGCCTTCGGCGTTACAGGTCACGATGAGATGCGCACAGCGCTCCACGCGCTGCTCGCCCAGCTCGAGCGCCGCGACACTTTCGGGGCTGTTGCCCGAACGCGCGAAATGCACCATCAGCGTCGGCGTGCGCGGCGCCAGTGAGCTCTCGGGGCAGGAGACGATGTCGGTGCTCGCGATGGCGGCGGCGCGTAGCGCGCCGCTTCTCGTCAGCGCCGGCGCCAGGCACTCGCCGATGAAGGAGGAGGTGCCAGCGCCGGTGAGCACCACGCGCAGCTCCGGGTTCGCGAGCAGCGGCGCGAGAAAGCCTCCCAGTTGTGCATCGGCCGTGACGCGCCGTTCCACCTCGGGCCACACCTGCGGTTGCTGCGTGATCTCGCGCGCCGTCCAGTAGGCACCTCCGGCCCGGATTTGTGCCGCGGTCAATCCCAGCAATTCCATGGGCTATCTCACACCGATCTGCCGCTCAGTAACGATACGCGATACCGAGCACGTAAGTTCGTCCGTACGCGGTATATCCGGCACCCACGCCGCTCTCGCTCGCGCCGACGCTCTGTCCTGGCGCCCAGGGCAGATATGGGTTGCTGTTGAGGTACGTCCGCACGATCGAGTTGGTGAGGTTCTTGCCTTCCGCGTAGACCTCGAACCCTCCCCAGAAGCTGTAATGCACGCTCGCCGTGACCCAGTCGAATGCATCCGAGATCGCCGGCCAGCCCGGGACCTCGGTGCACTGGTTGCAGGCGTAGGTGTAGCTTGACTGGTGGTCCCAGGTAACGTCGGCGCTGAACGGCCCCTTCTCGTAGAGGAGGCTGATCGAGAAGGTGGTGGGAGGCGCTGCGTTTATAGCGCCGACGAAGTTACCGAACTGATCGTAGCTGCGCGTCTTGGTATAGGTGTACTGCATACGAGTCCCGAAGCCGTTCTCCATGATGTGCTGCCAGGTGAGCTCGATGCCGGAGAAAGTACTCTCCACGCCATTGGCCGGGGCGGTGACTGTCCAGGGGAATGGTACCCCCGGCACGGTGCCCGGTGGACCGCCGGTGTACTGCAGCGTGCCGAGATTGACGTTCGACTGGACGGCCGAATAGATGTCGTCATTGAGCTTCTTGTAG
>Ga0306920_100016970_pt1 | contig 10039 bp, 8 predicted proteins | sample flu12Cox44000170_FD_204666 | JGI IMG/M metagenome (GOLD analysis project Ga0306920, IMG submission 204666) | Lab enrichment of tropical soil microbial communities from Luquillo Experimental Forest, Puerto Rico - flux4day.12C.oxic.44.000.170 (v2)... | ecosystem: Environmental > Terrestrial >...
GCCGCGCGCGCCCCCGATCCGCAGCGTCAGCTGATGGCCTACCGGCAGTCGGCAGCGACGCTCAACCTGCTGCGCGCCTTTGCGACCGGCGGCTTCGCCAATTTGGCGAGCGTTCATCAGTGGATGCTGGGCTTTCTTAAGGATTCACCGCAATCGCGCCGTTACAAGGAATTGGCGGACCGCATCTCGGAGGCGCTGAATTTCATGCGCGCCTGCGGGCTCGATCTCGAAAGCCATCCAGAGCTGCGCGCCACCGATTTCTACACCAGCCATGAGGCGCTGCTGTTGGGATACGAGCAGGCGATGACGCGGATCGATTCCACGACCGGCGACTGGTACGGGACCTCTGGCCACTTCGTCTGGATCGGCGACCGCACGAGAGGGCTCGAGGGCGGCCATGTCGAATATTTCCGCGGCATCAAGAACCCGATCGGCCTGAAATGCGGCCCGTCCATGCAGGCGGACGAGTTGCTCAAGCTGATCGACGTGCTCAATCCCGACAACGAGCCCGGTCGGCTGACGCTGATCGGCCGCTTCGGCTCCGACAACATCGGCGATCACCTGCCGAACCTCATCCGTGCCGTGACAGGCGAGGGCAAGCTCGTGGTGTGGTCGTGCGACCCGATGCACGGCAACACCATCACCTCGACGACCGGCTACAAGACCCGGCCCTTCGACCGCATCCTGTCCGAGGTGAAGAGCTTCTTTGCGATCCATGCTGCAGAGGGCACGCATCCCGGCGGGGTGCATCTGGAAATGACCGGCAAGGATGTGACCGAGTGCATCGGCGGAGCGCGCGCGCTCACGGATGAGGATCTCAACGATCGTTATCACACGGTGTGCGATCCCCGTCTGAACGCCGAACAGTCGATCGACATGGCGTTTCTGATTGCCGAGCTCTTCAAGCAGCAGCGTGCCGGCAAGGTCAAGCCGGTCTCGGCGGCCGCGGGATTTTGAATTGCTGCGGCTTTGGCGGGCCACCATCAATTCGCGCAACGGCCTGATCTTCGCCGTGCGATCGGAGCAGGCCATTCGCGAGGAATTGGTCGCGCTGGTGATCGCGATCCCCTTTGCCTGGCTGATCGGCGCGTCCACCATGCGCCGCGTCGAGCTGGTCGCGGCGGTGGTCATGGTTCTGGTCGTCGAGCTGATCAATACCGCGATCGAAAAACTCGCTGATCGTCTGACCACCGATCACGATCCGCAGATTGGACGGGTCAAGGACATGGGATCGGCAGCGGTCGGAGTGGCCCTGCTTATGGCTGCCGTGTTTTGGCTGTTTGCCGTCATTGAGCGCATAGGCATGATCTGATCTGGAATTTGCGGTCCAGGCGAGCTCAGTGCACAATGCTGCCATGACCGAACGCGCCGATGAATTTTTGATCACGCTCGCCCAGCTCAATCCGACCGTGGGCGATGTCGAGGCCAACGCGGCCAAAGCGAGCGCCGCGCGTGCCCGCGCGCGCGCCGACGGCGCCGATCTTCTGGTTCTGCCGGAATTGTTCATCTGCGGCTACCCGCCGGAAGATCTGGTGCTGAAGCCGGCGTTCCAGGCGGCATGCCGGACCGCGGTCGAGACTTTGGCGCGGGAAACCGCCGATGGCGGGCCGGCCATGCTGATCGGCAGCCCCTGGGTCGATGAGGGTAAGCTCTATAATGCCTGCGTGCTGCTCGATGGCGGACGTATCGCCGCGCAGCGCTTCAAGTGCAATTTGCCGAACTACGGCGTGTTCGACGAAAAGCGGCTGTTCGCGCGCGGACCGGCGGCGGGGCCGGTCAATGTGAAGGGTATCCGCGTCGGTGTGCCCATTTGCGAGGACATCTGGCTGGAAGAGTCCGAGGACTACGAAAACGTCGTCGAGTGCCTGGCCGAGACCGGAGCCGAAATCTTGGTGGTGCCGAACGGCTCGCCCTATGCGCGCGACAAGACCGACGTCCGGCTGTCGATTGCAGTGGCGCGCGTCACCGAAAGTGGGCTACCGCTGATCTATCTCAACCAGGTCTGCGGCCAGGACGAGCTGGTATTCGACGGCGCCTCATTCGCGCTCAACGGCGACCTTTCAGTCGCGGCGCAGCTGCCAGACTTTGTCGAAAATATCACGACGCTGCACTGGAAGAAGGGCAATGACGGCTGGCGCTGCGCGGGGCCGATTGTGCCGCTGCTCGAGGGCGACAAGGCCGACTACGCCGCTTGCGTGCTCGGCTTGCGCGACTATGTGAACAAGAACAGATTCCCAGCGGTGCTGCTCGGCATTTCCGGCGGTATCGACTCCGCAGTTTGCGCCGCGATTGCTGTCGACGCTGTGGGCAAGGACGCGGTGCGCGGCGTCATGCTGCCGTATCGGTTCACTGCGCAGGTCTCGCGCGACGATGCCGCGCAACTCGCAAAGAACCTCGGGATCCGCTACGAGGTGCTGCCGATCGCCGATGCGGTTGAGGGTTTTGAGAAAATCCTGTCCGCGCCGTTCGCAGGGCTGACGCGCGACATCACCGAAGAGAACCTGCAGGCGCGGGCGCGCGGTACGCTGCTGATGGCGATCTCCAACAAGACCGGCGCGATGGTCGTAACCACCGGCAACAAGTCGGAGATGTCAGTTGGCTACGCCACGCTCTACGGCGACATGAATGGCGGCTTCAACCCGATCAAGGATATCTACAAGACCGAGGTCTTTCGCCTAGCCGCCTTGCGCAATTCCTGGAAGCCAGACGGCGCGCTCGGCCCTTCGGGCGAGGTCATTCCGCTCAGCATCATCGAGCGGCCGCCGACCGCAGAGCTGCGCGAAAACCAGACCGACCAGGATTCGCTGCCGCCCTACGATATGCTGGATGCGATTCTGGAGCGCCTGGTCGAGCGCGAGGAGCCGCTCGCCTCCATCGTCGCGGCCGGCTTCGATCCGGCCATCGTGACGCGGGTCGATCGGCTGCTCAACATCGCCGAATATAAACGCCGGCAGGCGGCGCCGGGTGTGAAAGTCACCACCCGCAACTTCGGGCGTGACCGCCGCTATCCGATCACCAATCGCTTTCGCGATGCCGGCAAGGCACTGCCCACCCCTGACCAGACCTTGATCTCGCGCGCGGGGCGGGCATCGGGCGACGCATTCGAAGGCTAGCGGTTGAGCGAGTCAGTGCGGCGTTGGAGTGTTGGGCAGGAAGGTCGGCCCGACCGATCGGATCTGCTTGTTGTCGGATGGCGCCGCCGCCTGCGCGGCGGCCGGCGCAGAGGTTTCAACAGAGGGTGCGGCAGCCGTTGTTGCCGCCGCCGGCGCGCCCTTCTTGGCGGATGTCGAAGCGGACTTCGCGACCGGTCGCTGCATCTTCTTTGCGCTTTCCTCGGTGACGATGATGTCGCCCTGCTGCTCAGCTGTGGCCTTTTCGTCGATCGCTCTGAGCGCCTCAGACCAGGTTTGGCCCGGCGCCTTGCAAGAGCAGGCCGGATTGAACTCAGTGCGGAAGCGGAAGGCGTTCGCTAGCGTGGTGTAGGGCTGCCCGTTGACCGAGACCGCCTGGTTGATGTCCTCGCCGGGATTGCGATAAGCGTAGAGCGACGCTTCGGTCGCCGGACAGAGCGCCCTGCAGGTCCTTTCGTCGTCCGCAAACCGCGACGGCACGGTCGAAAACGAAATCGGGAAATAGCCGCCGTCACAGGTTCGCACACACACGGTGCGATAGGTTCCAGATGGTGGGCCGAAATCGTCGGGCGGCGGGGCAATCGTGCCGCCACCAAACAGACTGTTGAAGAAACCGCCGGGCCCCGGCGCGAAGTTGGCATATTGCGGTCCGCAATTGTTTTGCGCCAGCGCGGCCAGTACCGAGCGGCGCTGGCTATCGCGATCGTTGAAATTGCCGCCGCTGCGCAGCTGCTCGAGACTCCCATTGATCTGGTCCAGATTGGAGCGCATCTGCTGGATTTGGGTGTTGATCGGGCCGCAATGGGCGGATTGGCCATTGAACAGGGAGAAAAAACCGGAATTGTCGCAGCCCTGGCGCTTGGCTTGCCCTCGGACGCGATCGAGCTCGGCCTGCTGCTTGGTGGCGGCATCCTGGTAGCGGCGAATCTGCTCGTCCCTGGCCGGGTCGTTGCTGCCACCACGGTCGATGACGGCAAGCTGGGCTTCGAGCCGCGGGCACATCGGGTTGACCAGCGCGCCTGCCGTGGGTGGCGGACCGGGCGGCAGCGCATTCATCTGCGCGAAGGCAGGCGTGGCGACGTCGACGCCAGACAGCAGCACAGCCAAGGCTAAAATCTGTCTCAAGCGCTTTTCAGGCATCTAGAGTCATCGGGCGGCTTCGCCGCGGCCGACTCCCATAGCGGCTTCTGGAGGCAGCGTCACGTCGTTTCCGCGGCCAAGCTGTGGCGGAAAGGCCGCCGTCAGCGCTGGCAGGTGATGGCGACATAGTCGTCGCAGCCGCCGTGCCGGCAATTTGCGCGGTCTTTTGGCACCGATCCCGTGATGTCGTTGGGATCGACCCGGCGATATGAGGAGGCCTGAGCAAAATCCCGTGATCGGCAATAGGAGCGGGCGGCGTGGGCGCCGCATTCGTCGCCCTTGGCCAGACACCGGTCGACACCATAGCCGTCGGCATGGTTGGCGACGATGAAAACGCGGGTCTCGGCAGACGCAGCGGTTGCGCAGACAAGGAAGGCACAGGCAATGAGCGCCGCAACGGTTTGCATGTTGCACCGACGAATGAGGGGACCGCCCTCATCCGGATAAGCCCAAAAGGTTAAGGATGATTAACCACGCGGGCGGGGCGGCAGCATAAAGTTTTGGAAAGCGGTTTTTTCGGGGCCTCTTGACGCGGCGGCCCCGAGTACCCCATGGTGGCGGTCATGAACGGCTTCCTCGCCAGTTGCTGCATTTGCCGCGAGACTATGAGCTAGCGATTCGCTGGCTGAGGCGGGCTTTTTCTCACAACCTGAGATCACTGGACGCCCGGCCGCAGGGATGGGTTTCCATGGAACTACGTCTCCACGATACATTGACGCGCGAGAAGCGGCCTTTCGTCCCGCTCGATCCGAACAATGTACGCATGTATGTCTGCGGGCCGACGGTCTACGACTTCGCCCACATCGGCAACGCGCGCCCAGTGATTGTGTTCGACGTGCTGTTCCGCCTGTTGCGCCATCTCTTTGGCGAGACCCACGTCACCTACGTCCGCAACATCACCGACGTCGACGACAAGATCAACGATCGCGCCGCACGCGACTTTCCGGGTCTTTCGCTGAACGAGGCGATCCGCAAGGTCACGGAAGTCACTGCAAAGCAGTTCCATGAGGACGTTGACGCACTCGGCTGCTTGCGGCCGACGCTCGAGCCGCGCGCAACCGAGCATATCGCCGAGATGCGCGCGCTGATCGAGAAGCTTGTCGCGGGCGGCTTTGCCTATGTCGCTGAGCACCATGTCCTGTTCTCGCCGGAAGCGATGAACGCGGCCAACTCCATGTTGCCGCGTTACGGAACGCTCGCCAACCGCACGCTGGACGAGATGATCGCCGGCGCCCGCATCGATGTCGCGCCCTATAAGCGCGATGCGACCGATTTCGTGCTGTGGAAGCCGTCGAAGCCTGGCGAGCCGTCATGGCCATCGCCTGCGGGCATCAAAGTCGAGGGTCGTCCGGGCTGGCACATCGAATGCTCGGCGATGGCCGATAAATCGCTTTGGGAGGATATGAAATCAAGACTGTCGGATGCTGCGCTACAGCGCCCGCATCAATTCGACATCCATGGTGGTGGCGTGGACCTCGTGTTCCCACATCACGAGAACGAGCTCGCGCAAAGCTGCTGCGCCTTCCACACCAACCGCTGGGCGAACACCTGGATGCACAATGGCTTTCTCCAGGTCGAAGGCGAGAAGATGTCGAAATCGCTCGGCAACTTCGTCACCATCCGCGAGCTAATGACTGGAGCGTATGGGTTGCCGTGGAAAGGAGACGCGATTCGACTGGCGATGCTAATGACGCACTATACCCAGCCAATGAATTGGACAGACCAGAAGATCGCGACGGCCGCTGCAAACCTTCACACATTCAAGGCAGTCGCGGTCCGTGAACTTGGATTGCCGGACGACGCGGTGCTTTCCAAAGTCCCCGAGATCGCTGCGGGAAAAGTAAGTGAAGGCCTGATTGGACATCTGGCCGACGATTTGAATACCCCCTCGGCGATCTTCTCCCACCTGTTCTCACTTGTAAGAGCGCTCGACCAGGGCGGCCGCATGGCTGCCGAGCCGGCTCGGCAGTTACTGGTTGACTGCCTGTTTCTGGGCCTCGATCCGTTCCGATATGCGCGTGAGGAAGAACAGGCGTGGCGGGACCACAAAAAGATCGATACCGACGCTGTTGAACGGCTGATCGCCGAGCGCGCCGCGGCCCGCGCACGCAAGGATTTTAAGGAGTCCGATCGCATCCGCGACGAGCTTGCCGCGATGGGGATCGCGATCAAGGATTCGAAGGACGGAACGAGCTGGGAGATCGCGCGATGATGGCTCAGGCGCTCGTCAAACCCGCGCTGCGGCCGTTCCTGCCTGCAGATGCGCCGATGCTGGCAGCGATCTTCTCTGCCGCGATCCAGGAATTGACTGGCGACGACTATAGCGAGGCGCAGCAGGAGGCCTGGACGGCCGTGGCGCAGGACGAGCAAGAGTTCGCCAAGAAGCTTGCGGGCGAGCTCACATTGATCGCGACGCTGCAGAACGCGCCAATAGGCTTCGCATCGCTGAGAGGCAACGATCATATCGCCATGCTCTACGTCCATCCCAGCGTGGTGGGGAGGGGCATTGGTGCGATGCTGTGCGAGGCCTTGGAAAAGCTCGCAGGCGCGCGGGGCGCCAAGAATCTTTCGGTCGATGCCAGCGACAACGCTCTGGAGTTCTTTAAGAAGCGCGGCTATGTCGCACGGCAGCGCAACAGCGTGACCATAAATGGCGAGTGGCTTGCCAACACCACGATGCAGAAGACGCTGGCCAGTGGAGGGCAGGCATGAGCCGCGAGCGCCTCTATCTGTTCGACACCACCCTGCGCGACGGCGCGCAGACCAACGGCGTCGACTTCACCTTGGCCGACAAGCAGGTCATCGCGCAGATGCTGGATGATCTCAATATCGACTATGTCGAGGGCGGCTATCCCGGCGCCAATCCGCTCGATACCGAATTCTTTGCAGAGAAGCCAAAGCTCAGCCACGCCCGCTTTACCGCCTTCGGCATGACGCGGCGCGCCGGCCGCTCGGCCTCCAACGATCCCGGGCTCGCGGCGCTGCTCGAAGCCAAGGCGGATGCGATCTGCTTTGTCGCAAAGTCGTCAGCCTATCAGGTCCGCGTGGCGCTCGAAACCACGCATGAGGAAAACCTCGCCTCGATCCGCGACAGCGTCACGGCGGCGAAACGGGCCGGACGCGAGGTCATGCTCGACTGCGAGCATTTCTTCGACGGCTATAAGGAGGACCCGGATTTCGCCCTGGCCTGTGCGAAGCAAGCCTACGATTCCGGCGCGCGCTGGGTGGTGTTGTGCGACACCAATGGTGGCACCATGCCGCATGAGGTTCACGCCATCGTCAGCGAGGTGACAAAGCACATCAGCGGCGATCATGTCGGCATTCACGCCCATAACGATACCGAACAGGCGGTTGCCAACTCCTTGGCAGCGGTGCGCGCCGGCGCGCGTCAGATCCAGGGCACGCTGAACGGGCTCGGCGAGCGCTGCGGCAATGCCAATCTCTGCTCGTTGATTCCGACCTTGAAGCTGAAGCGCGCTTTTGCCGAGCGTTTTGAGATCGGCGTGACCGACGAAAAGCTCGCTGGTCTGGTGAAGGTCTCGCGTACCCTTGACGACATGCTCAACCGTGCGCCGAACCGGCATGCGCCTTACGTCGGCGAAAGCGCCTTTGTCACCAAGACCGGCATTCATGCGTCGGCGGTGCTGAAGGATCCCCAGACCTACGAACACGTGGCACCAGAAGCGGTCGGTAACCATCGCAAGGTCCTGGTCTCCGACCAAGCCGGCCGCTCCAACGTGATTGCCGAGCTTGATCGCGCCGGCATCGCCTATGACAAAAACGATCCAAAGCTCGGGCGCCTGGTCGAGGACTTGAAAGAGCGGGAGGCCGCGGGCTACGCCTATGAATCTGCCAATGCCTCTTTCGAGCTGCTCGCGCGCCGTACGCTTGACAAGGTGCCGGAATATTTCCGGGTCGAGCAATTCGACGTCAATGTCGAGCAGCGCTACAACGCCAACGGCAAGCGCGTCACGGTGGCGCTTGCCGTTGTGAAGGTCGAGGTTGACGGTGAACAGCTGATCTCGGCCGCCGAAGGCAACGGTCCGGTCAATGCGCTCGACGTAGCGCTTCGCAAGGATCTCGGGAAATATCAGACATATATCGAGGGCCTGAAGCTGATCGACTATCGCGTGCGTATCCTCAATGGCGGCACCGAGGCGGTGACGCGCGTCTTGATCGAGAGCGAGGACGAAAGCGGTGAACACTGGACCACGATCGGTGTGTCAGCAAACATCATCGATGCCTCGTTCCAGGCGCTGATGGACTCGGTCGTCTATAAGCTCGTGAAATCTGGCGCGGCCGGCTAGGCCGCCTTGCGCGCCGTTTCTCCGTCGCAAAGCCCTGCGAGGCGCTGCAACATCGGCGGCCTCATTGCCGCGAACAACAGGCCGGATCATCAACGTCTCGCACAGCCTCTTTCGCCTCGCAAATCCACGGCAGGAGGTCGACGCAGAGTTGGTCCATGCGGTGGCTGAGACCCCTGGCAGGCGAAACTCGGGCCGGCCGAGACCGATGAGGCCACCCACGGCTGCGTCAAGTGCGCTTTCAGCTCATGCCACTGCGCAGCGCCGCCCTTGCGGCGAGAGCGGGATGAGACCCACCAGTTTTTTTTCGAAAAACAACAGCAACATCGACTTTGCGAGCGGGCTCGACAGAGCTCCTGTGTGACTGGCCCGTCGGCCAATGAGCTTGATGTTTCGGCCGAACTTGCGCATTGGTCACATACCCGTGCTCGAACGAGAATTTGGAGGGAGCCGATCCATGATCGATCACGTCTCCGTTGGTGTCGCCGATCTCAACCGCGCCGCGCGCTTCTATGAGGCTGCGCTCGGAGCGCTCGGCCTGTCACGGCTGGTCTCGCGGCCAGCGACCGTCGGCTTTGGCAAAACCTATCCGGAGTTCTGGATCAACCTGCGCGCCGCCATGGCGAAGGTGCCATATGAAAGTGGCACCCATATCTGCCTGCGCGCGAGGACGACTGACGAGGTCGACGCTTTTCATGCCGCGGCGCTCGGCGCCGGCGGCGCCGGCGACGGCGCGCCGGGTGTAAGGCCGCATGATCGCCTCACATATTACGCTGCCTTCGTCATCGATCCCGACGGCAACCGGATTGAGGCTGTGACATTTCCGTAAGGTTGAGACGGGCATTTGCGCCGACATCTTCGAATGTGAGCAAAGCATTGCAAGTTTTCGTGCAAGCCTTGCGCGAAGAAAGGGACGCATGCCGCTCAGCCATGGACGGAGACAGTCCATGCGCTTTGCTCGTCGTGCACCATTGGGGCCATATGCACCATCAAGCCGGTGGCGACGCTTGAACAAGTTCAATCACTTGACTGCACGCTACTAAAGCAGGCGCGTCTAATCGCGTTCACGACGACGACAGTCGTACCCCCAATATCCTGCATGCGATCGGATATGGAGCCCACAATTTTCATCCCGGCCCACCTTCCTATCCCGGGTGGGCGCCGGCGCATTTTGTGATCTATGAGCAGGCGAGCCATTTCGGCGCGACCCTTCATTTGATGACCGAACGCGTGGATTCTGGTCTAATCCTGGATTACGTGCTGTTTCCCATACCTGCAGTTGCCGCGGTGCTGGAGCTGGAAGCGCAGGCCTATTGCGAACTTCTGAGACTGTTCTTGGCTTGGGCACGACCTCTATCAACTGAGCCGTCCCCTCTAGAGCCGCGTCGGTCAACAGACTGGAGCGCAAGAAGGAACACGCGTCGCACCTATCAGGCCGCATGTCGCGTTCCCTTGGACGTGAGC
>Ga0306920_100016971_pt1 | contig 10039 bp, 16 predicted proteins | sample flu12Cox44000170_FD_204666 | JGI IMG/M metagenome (GOLD analysis project Ga0306920, IMG submission 204666) | Lab enrichment of tropical soil microbial communities from Luquillo Experimental Forest, Puerto Rico - flux4day.12C.oxic.44.000.170 (v2)... | ecosystem: Environmental > Terrestrial >...
GAATCGTTATAGAACGTAATCACGACGGAGAAAATATACATTTGAACACTCCTAAACAGAAATCCAGGGAAATCAGCGCTCCGCACGATGCGGAGCGCCGCGGCTGATTAGTATCGACGCGTCGAAAACGTCAACGTTTTGCCAGCGTATGCGCTGGATCGTTCACAGCGCGCCTTAACGATGCCGATAGCTTGCACCGTAGCGCTGAATCGGCGCTCTTCATTTGTGCGCCCCGCGGCGCCCAGAATCCATTCTTGAACCGTGCGAACCAATTTTCCATCCGCGCTCACCTTCACAATCACGCGATACTTTGCATTCACTCGCATTTTTTTCTCCGTGTTCGTTGACTACACTTATATATGCCATATTCGCGGCTGGAATGCAAACGATTTTTGATCTTTTTTCCGAAAATAATTCCGTGCCAATCAATGCGCAATCCGCTGCGCAGTTTGATTAATAATCGCGCAATCCGCTGCGCTAGCACCAAATGCACCACAATCGCGCAGGCGCGACGCGCGATGGGCCCATCGATGCTAAGCTACAGCGGAACGGCGCGCTAGCGCCAAAAGCGATCCTAGCGCTTTTGGCGCTAGGATCGCTTTTGTACACTATTTCATCCAGCTGGATGATGCGGCGCGCCCCATTGTCCGATTGTGTCCGCGCTCCGCGCGCGTTCGGGAATAACGCGCGTTTCCGCATACCCATCCATGTTTCCCGTGCGCGTAATCCTTTACGTGTTTCGCCTTACGACGTAACCAACGATCTTGACGCTCTGCTGTCATTGTGTACACTCCCTGACGTTGACATATCTGACCCACAATAGAAATCTAGTTCGCGCCGCGGCCATTGTCAAAACTATTTTGGATTTCTTTGCTCCCGGCTCCCGGCTCCCGGCTCCCGGCTCCCGGCTCCCGGCTCCCGGCTCCCGGCTCCCGGCTCCCGGCTCCCGGCTCCCGGCTCCCGGCTCCCGGCTCCCGGCTCAATTTGATTATTAATCAATCCGCCTGAATGCCCATAGAATCGCATAGGACACGTCAGGATTGATTAATAATCATTTTATGGCCGATGATAGCCCAAACGCGCTTGCGTCGATTCTAGGCGATTGTGGCGCTATTACGGGGCATGCCCCGTAATAGCGCCAGGATCGCGCAGGCGCGACTTTATGCGCTCCGTCGATGCTAAGCTACAGCGGAACGGCGCGCGCTCGCCACAAACGAAAACAGCCGCTTTCGCGGCTGTGATCGTTTGTACAGTGTACGGCTGATTAGATAGCGTGCAGGAACACTTCCGAAATTTCCGTTTCATGTCCCTGTGAATCGCGGATAGGGTATACCCAACCGCGTTCAAGGCCGTGCCGTTCGCCTATGATCGTAACCGTTTCACTGCTATCGGTTAACGTCATCCGGACGCGCGCCCCGACGTGAAATGAGTCAACTCGATTGCACGTTGTACGCGCCCCAACGTGTTGATGCAAGCGCCCTGCGGGGACAAGCTTTCCGCAAGACGGACATTGAACGAAAACACGCGGCTTACCGCCACGCCCATTGGTGCCGTCAACGACGACGACGCGCATCTTGCGCTCGACGTGAACGATTGTATAGTCACGCCAATCGTTCATGTAGTTCGGTCCGCGCTTGTAGAATCGGTCGCAAGGAACATCCATTTCCCCGTCGAAAACGAACATTTTCGGAATTGTGTTGTTGGGGAATCCCAGACGAGAAACGAGAACAGGGACGTCGATTTTGAACGTGCGAAGCATGGTACTGACTCCAAAAAAAGTTGTTTGCGTCGGATTTCTCCCCGACAATAAGAGCATAGGCGCGCCGCGGAGCAAAAGCAAGTAAAGAAAAGGATTTTTGATCAAAATAGCGCGCTACCGCTAAAACGCGCTAGGATTGCGCAGGGCGCTAGCGCCGCGATTTGCTGTAGCTAAGCTACAGCGGAACGCCGCGCTAGCGCCAAACGGCCACCCAACGCGTTTGGCGCTGGGTGGCCGTTTGTACACTAGTATCCGGCGTCTTCCGCAAATCGATCGCGCTGTGACGCGCGAACGCGTTCCCAGCTGGGAACGCGCGTACCATCGTCGCAAAGGTATTCCTGCAGCGCGTCAAGCGCTGCAGTGCAATCGGCGTAGTATTCGTGCGGTCCATCGCAGTCCGCGGCGCGCGTCGATGTTTCGCGGAGGATATGATCCCCTTCGTGGGTGTACACTTGCGCAGTGTACGAATATCCTTCGTCGGTAGGACCACCATCAACGACGGTGAACACTTGTCCAGGGCGAAGCGTAAGCTTGACCCAACCGTCATTGTGCCAAATCCAGAAACGCGCGTTGATAGTTGCCGACATTGTGTAGACTCCGGAAAAGAAATCCTGGGAAGGAAAGGCGCGCCGCATTATGCGGCGCGCCCGATCGGGTTGACTATGCGGCGCCGCACAAAAGCGCTGCGATGCTGCGAAGTTCCGCAGCGTCCAATTGCTCGCGGATAGTGTCGCGAGCGAATGACGTGCCAATTTCGCGGCGGAGGCGCTTGTACTCATTGACAAGCTTTCGTGCCCGTTCGCGCGAAACATTCAGGCCACGAATCTCGATTTCCCGTAGAACGAATTCCATTGCAGAGACTCCCGAAAAAGGTTAGTTTGCGTCCGACAATGTAAATCTAGTTCGCATTTTGCGATTGTCAAGAATTATTTTGGAATTTTTCCTGTCGGCCTGTCGGCCTGTCGGCCTGTCGGCCTGTCGGCCTGTCGGCTGATTATTAATCAATCCATCCGGATAGCCTCAGAATGCGCCACGATTGCGCAGGATTGATTAATAATCATTTTATGGCCGATAATGGCCTAAGGCGCCGCGCGTCGATTCTAGGCGATTGTGGCGCTATTACGGGGCATGCCCCGTAATAGCGCCACAATCGCTTTGGCGCCATTCTGCGCACTAGGCTGTAGCTTAGCTACAGCGGAACGGTCTGCGCTCGCCAAACGGCCACCCAACGCATTTGGCGCTGGGTGGCCGTTTGTACACTACGGGTGTACACTTGAATACCATCCATGTGAGGTTAGCTTGTCCCATTTTTGGAATTCCGTTTCCCAGGAACATACTCCGTGGTCAAGCGCCGCGAACCGCATGCAGGACACGTTTTCCCTGCGCGGCGCCACGTATCGGCGCGAGTAACGCGGCACTCCTGTCCGCATTCTTCGCAGAAGCGGCGCCCCGTAGCCTTGACGTGATTTGCGCCGCTGTTGACGTGATTCCGTGCCATTTGTCCGATTCTCCGATTGTGCGGCCGCGGTCTAGACCGCGGCCGCGGTTCTTAGGTAATGGAATACGCTGCAACGCGCAGCGCGACCTTTGCGATTGGCGCACCATTGCGTTCGGCGCGCCAATTCCAAACCGTCAATGCCATTTTGGCGCCATAGGCGCTCACCTTGCCGATGTATTCGCCCTTTTCATCGTACAAATAGAACGTGCCGTGAACTAGTGCGCCGACCATTGTTCCGACTCCCGTTTAGCGTTGAACTCCCGAACTATGTCAACCCTATGTCATGACGCAAGGATAGTCAAACGATTCGGACGATTTTTAATCAAAATGGCTGCGCAATCTTCTGCGCAATTGCTGCGCAGCTCGATGCGCTCGAGCTGGGAAGCACACTGCGCAAAAGTGTTGCAAAATCATACATGCCTCTAGAATCGCCTAGGATCGCGCAGGATGAGCGCGCGCCGGTCCACTGTAGCTAAGCTACAGTGAAAAAAAGATCGGGGCTCATTAGGCGGCGCTAAGGCGCCGACTTAGGCGGCGCTAAGGCGCCGACTTAGGCGGCGCTAACCGTTTGATTTAGGCTCAATTGTGTGCTAGGGTATAGTGGACACAAGCTGCGCACATTGAACGGGCGCGCAGTGTGCGCCCGTACAGGCCCAGCTGGGACCAAATTTTTTATTATACAGGGCGCGCAAAATGGAACAGGAAAGGAGATTCCTTTTTTCAATTTCGGAATCTCCAATCCGGCCCGACCCGCAAGTCTAGCTCGCGCCCTTGCGGAAGAATTTGATCGGTAAGGTTGTCGGCCCGTCAATCCCGTCAAATTCAATCGCAATCACCGTCTTGCGATCGAATATGTCGCGAAACACGTCGGTTACAACCACGTCTCGCGTCCGGCCAGACGGCGCGACCAATGTGACAACGTTACCAATTTTCGTGTCGTTCATGTTTGCTCCTTGTGTTATTTAACTCTGCACAATCATAGCTCACAATATAACTTGTGTCAAGGAAAATAATTCTAGAAAAATAGACTTGACAGATTAAAGATCATAGCGTATGATTGAGTAAGTTCAAAACGACCTTTTTTGGAGAAACAGCCATGCTGCCGGAAAGCGAAATCAGCAACTTCCTCGTTTCGCAGAAAAACATGATTATCGAGCTAATCGACGCTGGACGCGTCGAAGAGGCGCGAGATTGGATCGCGTTTCTCAAGCCACTGTGGTTGGCGCACGGATATGGCTACAAGCGCGACGAATTGCTCCGGCGCGCCAACGCCTATCTTGCATCACTGGAAGTGTAGCGCCAAACGCGCCAGAATCGCTCTGGCGCCCAAAATTTTCGGCCAACGTAGCTAAAGTACGTTGGCCGAAACATAACTCGCCTAAAAAGGAGGGGGATGGTTTTTCAGGCCATTAAAAAGGCTGGCGCCGCGGGGAGGGGATCGGGGAACAACCCGCAGCGCCCTTTGCAGGGGAGTGTACCTACGGCCAGTGCATTTTTGTTCTCCTGTCCGGACGTACAGTCCGGTATAGAGTAGCATTGGAGAGAACAGGCTGCGCCCGATGCGCAGTCTAGTTCGGGAGCGCGCCGACGCGCTTGCAGTAGTCGATATAGAGCGCGTTCGCGTCGACGTTGATAGCGTCCGCGCGGTCGTGAGCCAGTTGACGGAGCTGCGCCCGGATATCATCCCAAGAACAACCGCCGGCGCGAGCGCTTTCCTTGATTTCGAGCAAGCGCTGATCGATGGAGACTTCGCGATTTTCGTAATTGGGCATGTCTGCACTTCCTTTCAATTGAAGTTGTTTCTTAACTCTGCACAATCTTAGCTTGCAAGCGCGAGAATGTCAAACGATTTTGATTAAAAATCTAAAAAAAGCCGATATGGTCTAGAATCGCCTAGAATCGCTCTGGCGAGACTTTCGGGTCGCCAGCGTACCTAAGCTACGCTGAAAAAAAGATCGGGGCGCCACGGGCGTTGTGGCGTTATCTTCACTTGTTCCGCAGCATTTGAACCGCGGCCGCGGCGATGCGCTCAAGTGTTCCCTCTCGCTTGTTCGGGAACATCTCCTGCGCGATCTTGAGCGCGTTCTTAAAATTGATTGTCTCGCCAGAGTAGGCAAGACGATTCGCGACGCGTGTAATTTCGGTGTTCATGTTGTCCTCCGGTTGATTAACTCTGCACAATCCTAGCTCGCGATTGATTATTAGTCAAGCCAGAAATAACTTTTATTTTTCCTTGACAATCCCAATTTGTGACGTATGATTGTACAGAGTCAACAACACAAGAGGGAACAATCATGCGAATCAAATTCCGGATTGATTGGAGCGACCGCGCTTTCCCGCAAATCGTCCCTTGCGATGATCGCGGTTGTAACAATCGCGCACTGGCAAGCGATTGCGGAACAAACGCGCAGTGCAACAATCGGCAGTGTCATTGCCGAAAGCCTTGCCAAGTAGGTAAGGAAGTGCCACAACGCCCGTGGCGCCCTGTGCGCCGTTTCAGCGTACCTAAGCTACGCTGAAAAAAAGATCGGGGCGCCACGGGCGTTGTGGCGCTTCTCCTAGACGGGTTATAAAGATGATTACCGCTAGGGAATTTTGAGAACCGTCAGCTTACGATCGCTGACGTAATCGCCGTTATCCTCACGGATATACCGGCGGCCGCACGTTGGGCAAGTGATTGTCGAAGTCGTTTTGTGCGTTACCGTGGTGTCGTTCCAAACCGGAATCGTGGTGGATTGCGGAAAAGCCGCGAAGATCGTGCCGTCGCGCTTGCAGCGCACGATCATTTGTCCAGGATGCGCCGCGGCGACGCCATCGGCATATCCGCGGAAAAATTCCTTGTTCGCTTTGTCCGATTCGTACGCACGTCTTGGACGCGGGGTTCCTTCCTTGCCATACTGGAATCCGATAGTGTACGCGTCTCGCTTCGCCATGTCGATCCCCTTTCGATTGTTGATTGTCTCGACTACACTGATATCTTAGCATAGAAAAACCGGTTGTCAAGGAACAAAATAATTTTCTTTTGGCTTGACTAATAATCAATTGTGAGCTAAGATTATACAGAGTTAAGAAACACTCAAAACAAAGGGAACAAACATGAACAAAATCTGCCCAAAATGCTCGGAATCAATCGGTCCGGCGCAGCATTTCTGCGCTAATTGTGGCGCAGCGCTTGGCGTTCCATTCGCTCACTTCCCGATCATCGCGCCGCACAATCTGCTGGCGCTATGTTCCGCTTGGAATACCGGAATACATTCCGGTATGGGTCAAGTGAACGCAACAGGGGAGATTGCAGAGCACATGATACGTGGGCTCGTTAATGACCTAGTACGTGTCGCGCGCTTGACGCCGCGCGTTTCCGCGGCGCATGAAGCGCTTGCGGAGGAATACATTGAATGGCTTGATCGAATCATCTTGACGTGGCCCACATAGGCAAGGAAGCGCCAGAATCGCTCTGGCGCGACCCAATTTGTTCCAGCGTACCTAAGCTACGCTGGAAAAAAGATCGTTGATTGTAGGGGATACCAGGGGCGTCCTGCCCCTGATAATTAGGTTATCGGCCACGGCGCTTTTTGCTGAAAGCGCTACCGCGCTTGTTCATCCGGCGCTTTTCCTGCGGCGCCCGGTTCGCTGGAAGTGTGTCGTCGCGTTCCGCATGGACGATAGGCGTTGATCCCGCCTTCTTTACCTTGCCAAGCGCCAGCTCCATTTCTTCAATCCAATCTAGCTTAAACAGTCGCTTTCTGTTTCCGCTAGCGATGACGACATTACCGCGTCGTGTTCTCATTTTGCGTTCTCCATTGGAGTATTGTTTTAAACTCAATCTATCTTAGCTCACAATTCCAGGAAAGCAAGTGAGAAAAAAAGATTTTTAATCACTTGCTTTCCTGGAATTGTGAGCTAAGATAGATTGAGTTTAAAACAATACTCCAATGGAGAACGCAAAATGAGCAATCACGTCAGTAGTCTGGGCTATCACTTCGTGACGCAAAGCGAAGATGCTCAGGTTCATTGCACTACCCGATCGGGTGGGAAACGCGACGCGCGGCCGCGTCCACCCGCTCCAGCGATTCTACACTTCAATGGGAAATTAAAGCGGCGCGAGCGCATCCAGCGAAAAGCGCATCCGCGCAAGCTTACCGATGATGCACTCTATTCGCTTGTCGCGTCCACGTTCGCCCTACTCGGGCGACACGCGCGTCCAGGCGAGACGTTCCGCGTTTGTCGCGCCGCAAAGGGCGCGCGTGATGCAGCCGATGCTGTCAAGCGCATCATCGATGAAATCAACCGCTAATAAGCGCCAGGGGCACGGATCGCCCCTTTGGCGCGTCCTGTCCGTTCCAACGTAGCTAAGCTATCTTGGACGATTTTGGACGCGTCCTGCGCTGTCCTAGACGGCCTAGTGGGCATCCTTGCCCAATCGTTGCTTACTTCGTCGGTCCGATCCAAACCAGCAAGTGGCTCGGTTCGCGCCGAACGAGTTTGGCGTCCACCAGCTTGCCGATGATGCCGTTGAACGTGTCCAGACTCATTCGTCCGGACAGCTGGGCATACATGTGGCCAGCTGGTACGCTTCCCAGCTCGCGGATTGCATCCGCGACGGCCACAATCACCTGGATTGCAGCCTTGATTTGTGCCTTTTGCATCGTTGAGCCCCTTTCATTTGGGTGTCGTTGACTACACTAATACCTTAGCATGCGCCGCGAGAATGTCAAGCGATTAATACTCTTTTTTCCAAAAAAGTCGATATGGCTCAGAATCGCTCAGGATCGCTCTAGCGCCGCGCTGGCGCCTCCAGCGTACCTAAGCTACGCTGGAACGGCGCGCGTCGCGCCACGGGCGTTGTGGCGCGTTTGGGCTATTCCTCCGAGAGCGCGTTTTCGATGCGCTCCGCCCAATTGTACATGTTGGTGAGCGTTTCGGCATCCTGAGGTTCCAAAATGACCGCGTTGGCGCCTACGCTGTCGTAATCGCTTCGCTGCACGATATCGCGCAGCTCCGCCACGAATCGGCGGAAGATATCCGCGTTGCAAATAATTCCCGTGCTCGTGACACTGTAAAACGCGCTAGTCTGTCCGCCATGCCAAGCGGCGCAAAACGCGCGCCACTCGTTGCAGACAGCGATAGGGAAGAAATCCGCCATGATCGGGCGCAAGGGATTCCCGCACCAATGGCAGAAATTGTCACTGTCCGAATGTGCCGCGGCGCATATGTCGCAGCAAACCGTGCTTTTGTTGAATTCGCTGTGAGGCATTGTTGTGTCCCTTTCGTTTGGGTGTTTCTTAACTCTGCACAATCTTACCTTACGATTGCAAGAATGTCAAACGATTTTGACTAATAATCTTTCTTCGCCTAGGATCGATTCTGACGATAGCGCGCCGTTCCAGCGTAGCTAAGCTATCTTGAACGTTTTCGGACGCGTCCTGCGCTATCCTAGACGGCCTAGTGGGCATCCGTGTCCAGACTCATTAGTTCATTAGGATGCGCCAGACCGTGCCCAATCCGCACCGATAGTGCCAGAATGTACACCATAGCCCAGTATTCATTCCCCAGCAAAACAAGACAGCATAGGTATACTGTACATCGTGCCATCGTTTTTTCGAGTTTACGCTATGGTACGTCACAATGAGCGTAAACAGCGTAAAGACCGCGGCGCAGATAGCTAAAGGTTGTTGCATCGTTGTTTCCTCCAATGTTAACTCTGCACAATCTTACCTTACATTCTATGGCATGTCAAACGAAAATGACGATTTTTAATCGAAAAATCCAAAAAAAGCCGATATGGTCTAGAATCGCTTAGAATCGCTTTGGCGCCACTTTATCGCCTTCAGCGTAGCTAAGCTACGTTGGAACGCGCCACGGCCTTTTCTACATTTCCTATCCCAAATGTCGCAATTTAGCGCCACCTAAATTTGCTACAAAAAAGATCGCAATTGTCGTAATCGGCATTTGCTACAAAAAAGATAGCAAATATATCCTTCCAATTGCGATATTCCTACTATTCCTATCGTAAATATTCTGCACAATCGCGATTTGCTACAATCGTGATCTTTAATCATTCTTTTCAATTGCGATATTCCTACTATTTTCATCCGAATTGTATTGCACAATCGCGATTTGCTACAAAACAGATAGGAAATAATCAAATCTTTTTGGGATATTCCTACTATTTTCATCGCAAATATCGCAAGCTATTTCCTACTTTTACGGTCGCAATTATCCCTTACGAAAAATTAACTTGACATGGCCGGATAGTATGCTATGATAGTAGTGTGGAGTATGCGCGGATAGCATACTATCGGCTGCGGAAAGATTTGATTAATTCGGCCGATTGGCATGGGATATGCTGGCAATTTTGATTAAAAATCGGTAAGCTTACGAGCGCTGGAAAATGGAGCAGAAAAGGAAAAACCAAAATTCAGTTTGACAATGGCCGATTCGCAAGCTAGAATTGTACAGAGTTAAGACTGAAAGAAAGGAGTTTAGAACGGTTCGTGTGCGTAAACTAATGCAACGCGCGCGAGCGAAAAATCGGGAACAAAAAAACGAAAAAATTTGCTTTTCCGGTTTTTCTAAGGTATAATGGAGTGTAGTTAAGTGTGAGCGAAACGGTGACAGTATCGCGGTTCGACTCCGCGGCGCTCAAATCGCTTACGGTAACTTCGTCGTAAGTGCAACGCTACTATCGGAGGAAAAAGCCACAACAGAAACTGCGCGCGTAAGGCTAATCCCCTGACACGGGCGCAATATACATAACGGTAGGACCGTTACGGTGAATACCA
>Ga0306920_100016972_pt1 | contig 10039 bp, 10 predicted proteins | sample flu12Cox44000170_FD_204666 | JGI IMG/M metagenome (GOLD analysis project Ga0306920, IMG submission 204666) | Lab enrichment of tropical soil microbial communities from Luquillo Experimental Forest, Puerto Rico - flux4day.12C.oxic.44.000.170 (v2)... | ecosystem: Environmental > Terrestrial >...
GTCGATGTCCACCACCGGGAGCGGCTGTCCCAGAAGCCCCAGCGCTTCCTGGATGGTCGGGGCGAACTCCGTGTCCGTGAGGAGGAGCCGGGCGCCGGCGTGGTCGAGCATAAAGGCGATCGAGCGGGCATCGAGGCGGTAGTTCAGGGCGTTGAGAACGGCTCCGGTCAGCGGAACGCCGTAGTGCGCCTCCAGCATCGCAGGCACGTTGGGGGCCATGATGGCCACCGTGTCGCCGAGGCCGATCCCGCGGCGCGTCAACGCGGAGGCGAGGCGACGACAGCGGGCGGCAAACTCGGCGTAGGTGTAGGACCGGTCGCCGTGGATCACGGCCGGCTTGGTCGGGTAGACGGCCGCGGCCCGCGCGAGGAAGCTGAGCGGTGTGAGCGGCGCATGGTTGGCGGGCCCCCGCTCGAGACCGGCCTCGTACCGGAGCTCGCGCGCCTCAGCCATGCCCCGGCTCCGCGCGCTCGGCAGCGCCGGGGAGGGCGCGAGCCGGCGAGGGATGGAACCGAGCCGCCCGCTTCTCGTCCCAGGCCCGGTTCGCCTCCTCAAGCTCCCAGGAGCGCAGGCACGCCATCTGATCACGGACGACGCGCTCGATGGTCGTCCGAGGGTCGAGGTGGAAGGACTCCTGGAGGAGCCGCTTGGTGTGAGCCGTCGCCAACGGGGCAGCCCCCAGGCACTTCTCGATCAGGCGCGCCAGCGCGGCGTCCAGCTCCCCTGGAGGAACCACCCAGTTCACGAGCCCCATGGCCCGGGCCGCCTCGGCCGAGACGTGGTCGTTCAGCAGGGCCAGCTCCTTCGCCCGGGCGAGCCCCACCAACCGCGCGAGACGGAGGACGGCGCCGTCGGGAATCAGCCCGTGCTGGGTCGCGCCCAGCCCGAGCACGGCATCCGCGGTCGCGAGCCGCAGGTCGGTGGCCAGCGCCAGCTGGAGTCCCCCGCCGATGCAGTAGCCGTGGATCACGGAGACGACGAGCTTGCCCATGTCCTCGAGACAGTTGAGCGCGCGGATCCAGTCGCGAAAGAAGGATTCGTCGATGGCCCCCGCCGACAGGGCCGTCCGATCGATCCCCGACGAAAACGCCCGTCCCGCGCCCCGGACGACGACGACCCAGCAGTCCGCATCGGCCTCCGCCCGGAGGGCCGCCCGCACGAGGTCCCTCGCCAGCCGACCGTCGAGCGCGTTCAGGACGTGGGGGCGCTCGAGCGTGATCCACCCCACCCCATCCCGCACGTCGTAGCGCGCGTGTGCCGCCTCGTCCGTCACCGCTCCTCTGTGGGCTTGACGCCGCGAGCTTAGCTCGCGCCTTCCGGAGGGGTCAAGCCGCACACGCCGCGGCCGGTGCTCACGGCGGGGCGCCCCGAGCAGGCGGGCGCGCCGTCGGCGCGGCCGGCGGCGAGGGACGCCTAGGTGGCGGGGGCGGCTTGGGCGGCGGCTCCAGCTCGGACCGATCGGCCCGCTGCGGCCCCTTTAGGAGCACCATCGCGTCGAAGGCCGAGCCGCATCGGGCCACCAGGAAGCGCCCGAGCGCGGCGTCGGTCGGAAAGGTCAGCTCCGGGCTGAACGGGTCCGCGTAGCTGAAGATCTCGCGATTGAGGACCGTGCACGTCCGCCCCGCTCGGTCGGTGAACGCGGACTCGCCATCGGGAAACTTCCGGAACGCCACCTCCCCTCGCGCCCATCCGGCGTCGAGGAGGACTCCATCGAACTGCCTGAACACGACGCCGCCCTCGCTCGACGCCGTCACCCCCGCCGTCTGCTCGATGACCGCACCCGTGAGCCGGTGGAGGAGCCCGCGACCGTCGACCTCGATGACGCGCTGGGGCTCGAGGCGCACGACCAGGTATCCACCTCGGAGGCGGGGCTCCAGGATGAGCCGGCGTGGCATCGGGAAGAGAAAGAAGGCCCGAGTCCCCGAGACCGCGGAGTCGCGCTCGGGCGACCGACCGAATCGCTCGTTTACCAGGAACTGCCCGTCGGGCAGGAAGGCGTAGGAGCGCTCGCGCGCGCCCTCGTACAGCGCATCCACCAGCACCGTGCAGGTGCCCCCGCGTTGCGAGGCCTGCCCGGCGGAGTAACGCACGATCACGTGGTCGATGCCGTTCGGGCCCCTCACGCCCCGCCGGTTCCAGCTGTCGAGGTGTGGGCAAACAGGGCTCGGGGCGGCTGGACCCGTCGCTCGGGGGCCAGCCGCGGATCCCGGATCGGCGAGGCCGAGCGCGGCCAGAAGAACGACGGCCAGCCGCACGGGCGCCCCCGGTCCTCGCGGGGGGCAGAGGACCTGGCCCGGTCGGCGGGGATGGAGGACCCTGCTGCGCACGTCCCCGAGCACAGCGTAGACTCCTCCGACGGGGCCGGCAAGAGTCCGGCACTCGGTCGGCACTCGGAGTGACGAGGTCGGCCGCCGACGCCATCGACGACGGACGGCCCCTCGGGGGACTGAAGGCCCGCTGACAGCCCGCGCTGGCGAGCCGTCGGCGACCGCGGCGGGGCGGAGAACGCGCAGCGGAGCCCGCTATCGGGCCTCGAGGATCGACCGGGCGATCACCATCCGCTGCACCTCCGAGGTCCCCTCCCCGATCTCACACAGCTTGGCGTCGCGATAGAAGCGCTCGACGGGGAACTCCCGCGTGTAACCGTAGCCGCCGTGGACCTGGACGGCCTTGGTCGCGCACCTGACCGCGACCTCGGAGGCGAAGACCTTCGCCATCGACGCCTCCCGCATGACCGGACGGCCCCGGTCCTTCCCGTAGGCAGCCCGCAGCGTGAGGAGACGCGCCGCTTCCACCTCCGTGGCCAGGTCCGCCAGCATGCCCCGAAGTCCCTGGAACCCCGCCAGGGGCTGCCCGAAGGCGTGCCGCTCCTTGGCGTAGCGGAGGGCCAGGTCGAGCGCCCCCTGGGCGAGACCGACGCCCATCGCCGCCATCGCGATCCGTCCGCCCTCCAGCACCTGCTTGGAGTCCCGGAATCCATGCCCGCGCTCGCCCAGAAGGTTCGCCTTCGGCACCCTCACCCCCTCGAGGACCAGCTCGGCGGTGTCGGAAGCGTGCAAGCCGAGCTTCTTGTAGCGCTGGCCGGCGCGGAAACCCGGCATGCCGCGCTCGAGGATGAAGGCCGAGATGCCCCGCCCCTGGGCCTCCGGATCCGTCCGCGCCATGACGACCGCGGTGCCGGCTACGCTCCCGTTGGTGATGAAGGCCTTGGCGCCGGTCAGGACGAATTCGTCGCCCTCCGCGGCGGCGGCCGTCCGCAGGGCGGCGGCGTCGGACCCGGAGCCGGGCTCGGTCAGCGCCCACGCCCCGAGCACCTCGCCTCGCGCCAGGGGAGGCAGGTACCGCTCGCGCTGGGCCGGGGTCCCGAAGAGGTAGAGGTGCCCCGAGCAGAGGGAGTTGTGGGCCCACATGGTGATGCCGATGGAGCCGTTCACCCGGCACAGCTCCTCGACGACGACGGCGTAGGAGATGTAGTCGAGCCCGGCCCCGCCGTATTCGGGGGGCACCAGGCACCCCAGAAAGCCGAGGGAGGCGAGCTTCTGGATCAGCTCTGCCGGGAACTCCTCCGCCTCCTCGTACCGGGCGATGACCGGAGCGACCTCGCCTTCCGCGAACTCGCGGGCGGTCCTCCGGAGAAGAACCTGCTCGGCGGTCAGCTCGAAGTCCACGGGACCTAAGGTCTAAACTAACCCTCGGACGAACGGGGCTCAGGCCTTGCGGTCGGCGACGGCACGCACCAGCATGAGCAGGCCGTAGGCGAGCAGCAGCCAGGGCCCGGCGCTGCCGTCCCCGGCCAGCACCGCGTCCATCAGCTCGCCGGGCCGGCGGACCACCTCGGCGGCCGCCGCGCCCGTGCGGAGAAACTCCTCGGCGGCCAGCAGGAGAAACACGATGCCGAGGGTGACGCGCGTGATCATGCCCGGTTGCTCAGGACGATCCCCACGGTTTCAACGTACACCCTGCGCGCCACCCCGGCCACCGTCTCTCGGTACGCCAGGAAGTAGCGGAGTGTGCCGGAATCGGCTCACGGCGTCCACCGCCCGCTGATGCCACGAGCCGGGGGTGTCGGGGTCCCGGCCCGGTCCCCCCTACGCGCGGGCAGGCCGGACGTGCTCGCGCACGAACGCGACGATGTCGCGGGTCGAGGCGCCGGGCGTGAAGATCTCCTTGACGCCGAGCCTCTTCAGCCGCTCGATGTCCTCGGGCGGAATGATCCCGCCGCCGAAGACGACGACGTCGTCGGCTCCCTTCTCGCGCAGAAGCTCCAGCACCTGCCCGAACAGGTAGTTGTGGGCCCCGGAGAGGACCGACAGACCGACGGCGTCGACGTCCTCCTGGAGGGCGGTGGCCACGACCTCCTCGGGAGACTGGTGGAGACCCCCGTAGATGACCTCCACCCCGGCGTCGCGGAGCGCGCGGGCCACGATCTTGGCGCCGCGGTCGTGCCCGTCCAGTCCCGGCTTGGCCACGAGGACGCGAATCTTGCGCTCGGCCGCCCGCGCCGAAGTGGCCCTTGGGTCGGCGGTGACGGACGGATGGGAGGCGCCGTCGGGCGCCTTCGACCCGGGCCCGGTCATCGAGGCCTCACCGGACCAGCGCGTCGCGGATCTTCTCCGCGATCCCCTGGATGCGCACGCGATCCCCCGGGACGAGCGGCCAGTCGAACCCCTTGCCGTCCCCGGTCCACCTCGGGACCAGGTGGAGATGAAAGTGCGGCACCGACTGGAAGGCCGCCGCGCCGTTGGCCTGGAGGAGGTTGAGCCCGTCGGGCGCCAGCGCGCGCTTGAGCGCCAGGGCAACGCGCTGCGCGGCCGCTACCGCCGCCTGGAGGTCGGCCACGGCGGCCTCGAAGATGGTCGGCGCGTGCGCCCGCGTGATCACGAGACAGTGCCCGTCGTTGAGCGGGTTGATGTCCATGAAGGCGAGGGCCCGCTCGTCCTCGAAGATCCGCGTCGACGGAATCTGACCGTCACGGATCTTGCAGAAGACGCAGTCCATCTCTCATCCCTCGGTGGCGGCCTTCTGCAGGAGGTCTTGGGCGTCCTGCAGAGTCTTCCGGGCCCCCTCGACCCGCTCCTTCACGTTGAGGGCCGTGCCCTCGTCCTCGGCCGTGTAGGCCTCCGCCGCGATCTGGAGAGCCTCCTGCCCCCGGGCATACGGCTCGCGCAGGGTGTCGGGCGGCTCGACCTCCTTCCACTTGGCGACCAGCCGGCGGAGGGCGTCCGCCTTCGAGCGGGCCGAGAGCACCGATTGGCCGAAGAGGCCCGCGCCCTGGCCGATGAGGTCGGTCATCTCGCGAAGGGCCGCCTCGCGGCTGGAGGCGGCGCGGAGGTCGCTGCCGGAGAGAGTCGCGGGCGCCGAGTACATGCGCAGGTCCTGCCGGACCGTCTGCCCGTCGACGCGCACGATGTCCCGCTTGTCGAGCCGGATGATGCCCCCGCCTCGCGTGAACTCGATGGCGTCCCCAGCGTCACGCCAGGCGTCGACCTCGATGGTGCCGCCGCCGACCAGGTGGATCACGTCGGCCATCGCCGGCCACGTCGCCAGGCCGGCCGCCAGGGCCGTCGCGCAGGCGGTCCGGATCCGCGTGGATGCCCGCCTCTCTCGCTCGGCTGCTGTCGTCATCCCGGCCCTCCCCAAACCGTCAGAAGATGATGGGCTCGCGATAGCGACCGAACACCTGGCGGTAGACGTCGGCGATCTCCCCGAGGGAGACTCGGGCCTTGACCGCCTCCACGAGCACCGGCATGAGGTTCTGCCCGCTCCGGCACGCCTCGGCCAGGACGCGCCGGTGGCGCTCTACGGCGGCTGCGTCCCGGGCGGCTTTGACCGCGCGCACCCGCTCGATCTGCTCTCGCTCCAGCCCCTCGTCGATCTTGAGGTAGCTGATGGGCTCTTCATCGGACTGCACGTGCTTGTTCACGCCCACCACGACCCGCTCGCCGGCGTCTTCCTGGAGCTGGGTTCGGTAGCCCGAGTCGGCGATCTCGCGCTGGGGGAAGCCGGCGTCGAGAGCGCGGATCATACCACCCAGCTCGTCGACCTGCCGAATGAGCCGCCAGGCCTCGGCCTCCATCCGGTCGGTTAGCGCCTCGACGAAGTAGGAGCCGCCCAGGGGATCGACGGTGTTGGTCACCCCGGTCTCCTCCGCGATGATCTGCTGGGTCCGGAGGGCGACGGTGACCGCCTCCTCGGTGGGGAGAGCCCACGTCTCGTCGTAGGAATTGGTGTGGAGCGACTGGGCGCCACCGAGGACGGCGGCCAGGGCCTGGATGGCGGTTCGGGCCACGTTGTTGAGCGGCTGCTGCGCCGTCAGCGAGACGCCCGCCGTCTGGGAATGGGTACGGAGCAGCATCGCCCGCGGGTCGGTCACCCCGAAGCGCTCCTTCATGATCGTCGCCCACATTCGCCGGGCCGCGCGGAGCTTGGCAATCTCCTCGAAGAAGTCCGAGTGGATGTCGAAGAAGAACGACAGGCGCTGGGCGAACCGATTCGGGTCGAGCCCGCGGTCGACGCAGGCCTGGACGTAGGCGATCCCATCGGCCAGGGTGAAGGCCAGCTCCTGGACGGCCGTCGCGCCCGCCTCGCGGATGTGATACCCCGAGACCGAGACGGGGTGGAAGCGTGGCACCCGGTCCAGGCAGAACTCGATCATGTCCACGACGATGCGCACGGCCGGCTCGGGCGGACAGATCCACTCCTTCTGCGCGCTGAACTCCTTGAGCATGTCGTTCTGGATGGTCCCGCCGACCTCGGTCCACGGGACCCCCTGGCGCTCGGCGACGGCCAGGTACATGGCCAGGATGACCGACGCCGTGCAGTTGATGGTCATCGACGTGGTCACCTGCCGGAGGGGGATCCCCACGAACAGTCGCTCGACGTCATCGATCGTCGAGACCGACACGCCCTCCCGGCCGACCTCGCCTCGGGCCCGCGGGTGGTCAGCGTCGTACCCCATGAGGGCGGGCATGTCGAAGGCCGTGGAGAGGCCCGTCTGGCCCTGCTCCAGGAGGAACCGGAAGCGGGCGTTCGTGTCCTCGGGCCGCCCGAACCCGGCGAACATCCGCATGGTCCACAGCCGCCCCCGGTACATCGTGGGATAGACGCCCCGGGTGAACGGGAAGGCCCCGGGCATCCCGAGCTTCTCGTCATGACGCCAACCCTCGAGATGCGCCGGCGTGTAGACCCGCTCGACCGGGAGTCCGGCCATCGTCTGGAAGATCGGCTTCCGCTCGGGTTCGGGGGCGGGCGACCCGGGCGGATCGGCGCCCCGGGGCTCGCGCGGCGGGGGAAGCGGCGTCACGGCCTTCCCTTCAGGGGTCGCCCAGGATCGCCTTGGCGATGACGAGACGCTGGATCTGGGACGTGCCCTCGTAGATCTGGGTGATCTTGGCGTCGCGGAAGAACCGCTCGACCGGGTACTCCTTGACGTACCCGTAGCCCCCGTGGACCTGGATCGCGTCGGTGGTGACCTTCATCGCCATCTCGGAGGCGAAGAGCTTGGCCATCGAGGACGCCGTGCCATAGGGCTGGCCGTGGTCCTTGAGGGTGGCCGCCCGCCACACGAGGAGTCGGGCGGCGTCCACCTGGGTGGCCATGTCGGCGAGCATCCACTGGATCATCTGATGCTGACCGATGGCGACACCGAAAGACTGCCGCTCCCGGGCGTAGGCAACCGAGGCTTCGAGGGCGGCCCGGGCGATCCCTACGGCCTGGGCGGCGATTCCCAGCCGGCCCCCGTCGAGGGCCTTCAGGGCGATCGCGAAGCCCTCACCCTCGGCGCCGAGCCGGCACGTCGCCGGCACCTGGCAGTCCTCGAAGACGAACTCCGCGGTGTCCGAGGCCCGGAGCCCCAGCTTGTCCTCGATCTTGGGGATGAGGAAGCCCGGGATCCCCTTCTCCACCAGGAACGCCGAGATGCCAGAGTGGGCGCGGGTCGGGTCGGTCTGGGCGAAGACCAGGGCCACCGTCGATTCGCGGCCGCTGGTCACGAAGACTTTCCGCCCGCTCAGCACGTAGTGGTCGCCGTCGCGGCGGGCCACCGTCTTCTGGTTGCGGGCGTCGGAGCCGGCCTGGGGCTCGGTGAGGGCGAAGCACCCGAGGCCGCGTCCCGAGGCGAGGGGCACGAGGAACCGCTCTTGCTGATCCGGCGTCCCGTGACGGAGCAGGGGGTCACAGACGAGCGAGTTGTTCACCGACATCACGACCGCGTGGGAGGCGCAGGCGACGGCGACTTCCTCCAGCGCAAGCGCGTAGGCGAGGGTGTCGGCGCCGGCTCCGCCCAGCTTCTCGGGCACCGCCACCCCCAGGAGCCCGAGCTCACCCATCCGCTTCACGGTGGCATGGGGGAAGCGCGCCGCGCGGTCGCACTCCGCGGCGACGGGCTTCACTTCATGCTCGGCAAACTCCCGAGCCAGGCCCTGAACCATCTGCTGCTCGTCGCTCAGCGTGAGCTTCATCGCCACCGTCTGCCAGCCCGCCGTTACGCGTGCTGCTTGAGCTTCGTGAACTCCTCGGTCAGGTGCGGCACGACCTCGAAGAGGTCGCCGACCAGACCGAAGTCGGCGATCTTGAAGATCGGCGCCTCGGGGTCCTTGTTGACCGCGCAGATCACCTTCGAGGTTCGCATGCCCGCCAGGTGCTGGATGGCTCCCGAGATGCCACAGCCGATGTAGAGCTTGGGGGAGATGGTCCGCCCGGTCTGGCCGACCTGGAAGCGGTGAGGCCGCCAGCCGGCGTCGACGGCCGCCCGGGAGGCGCCCACCGCGGCGCCCAGGACTTTCGCCAGCGCCTCCAGGAGCACGAAGTTCTCGGGGCCGCGGAGCCCGCGCCCTCCCGAGATGACGATCTCGGCCTCGGTGAGCTCGGGCAGCCCGGTCTGGGCCTCCTCGCGTCGCTCGACGAAGGCGAGCGACGCCGACCCCGTCGCAAGAGCCTGCCGATCCACGGCCGCGCTCCGGCTCGCGTCCGGCTCCGCCGGCCGGAAAACGTTCGGTCGCAGCGTCGCCACGCCGGGGGCACCGCGCCACCGAACCCGAGCCAGAAGCTTCCCCGCGTAGACCGGTCGGGTGGCGACGAGCTGGCCGTCGGCCAGCGCGAAGGCCACGCAATCGGCCGCCAACCCCACGCCCAGCCGTGCCGCCAGTCGGGCCATGAACTCCCGGTGGCGGCTCGTCACCGCGCCCCAGATGGCTCGGGGGGCTTCCTTCTGAGCGAGCGCCGCCAGCGCGGGCGTCCACACCTCGCCGCGATACGGCGCCAGAGCCGGGTCCTCCCACAGCCACACGCGCTCGGCGCCCCAGTGGCCCAGCTGCGCCAGTCCCACGGCCGAGGCCTTGTCGGTCAGCCAGACCGCCTCGACCGGCGCGCCCAGCTCCCCCGCCCACCGCCGGGCCTCGCCCAGCAGCTCCGCCGTGACCTTCTTGGGCTCACCCTGTCGGTCGTCCTCCACCACGCACCACAACGCGCCCGTCATGCCCCTGTCTCCCTAGATCGCTTTGACGTCTTCCCGGAGGGCCCGCACCAATTCCCTGGCCATATCCTTGGCGTCGCCGGTCAGGATTCGTCCCGGAGGCCGGGGTGGGAGCGCCTCCAGAACCACGACCTCCAGCTCCCGCGTCAGGGATGCGAGTCCGAGGTCGGCCAGCTTCAGGTCCTTGATCTCTTTCTTCTTCGCGCCCATGATCCCCTTGAGGGTCGGGTAGCGAGGCTCGTTCATTCCCTTTTGAGCCGTGAGGATGCAGGGGAACGGCACGTCGAAGACCTCGAGACCGCCCTCGACCTGCCGCCCCGCCCGGACGCGGGTCCCATCCTCGGCGATGGCCTCCTCCATGACCCACGACAGACAGGGCCACCCCAGCATCTCGGCGACCTGCGTGCCCACGGCTCCCATGTCGTCGTCGATGGCCTGCCGCCCGGTGAGCACCAGCGCCGGCTGCTCCTGCTTGATGACCGCGGTCAGCACCCGGGCGGCCACGAGAGTGTCGGCAGCCTCCAGGGCCGGGTCGTTCACGTGGATCGCCCGGTCTGCGCCCATCGC
>Ga0306920_100016974_pt1 | contig 10038 bp, 10 predicted proteins | sample flu12Cox44000170_FD_204666 | JGI IMG/M metagenome (GOLD analysis project Ga0306920, IMG submission 204666) | Lab enrichment of tropical soil microbial communities from Luquillo Experimental Forest, Puerto Rico - flux4day.12C.oxic.44.000.170 (v2)... | ecosystem: Environmental > Terrestrial >...
TTGCCGCGACATTTGCGGTCGGAGCGAGACCAAGTCCGCGCGAGGAAATCGAGGCGTTCAACAAACATTATCTGGAGCTGCATCAGAAGATGGGTACGGCGGGTGTCCTGGCGTTATGGGCGGAAGACGGTGTGGACCTGATGCCAGGCGAAGCGCCAATCATTGGAAAGAAAGCGATCGTGGCCTGGGTAGAGGGAGTGTTGAAAGGAATCGCTGGATACAAAGTGACCAAGGAAGAACTGGAGTTTCACGGCATTGAGGTAAATGGCGATTGGGCTTCAGAGTGGGCAACGGAACATCAGGTGGTTGAAGCGCCGGAAGGCAAGCCTCCGATCGAGTCCTATGGAAAGATGGCCCTGGTGCTGCATCGCGAAGCAGATGGAGCGTGGAGGGTCAAACAGGAGATGTGGAACGCATCACCTAAGCCATGAGCAGCAAGCGAATCAGGGTGAAGGAATCACCGCCTTGACTTGATTCGAGTAGACACTTTCCGTGCCGGCAGCGCTAACCGCAGTCACAACGTAGTAGAAGGTCGCGCCGGAAGCAACCGTGGTGTCTGCGTAACTCAGCGTATTCACGGGCGCGCCGGTAAGCGGGGTGTACGAGGCGCCCGAGGTCTGGCTGCGGTAGACACGATAGCCGATGACCGCGCTCGGGCTTGCATCCCAGTTCAACCGAACCGTGTGTTGGATAGCGGAAGGGAGCGTCGGACTGGAGCCGGAAGGCGGCTCCGGAGTGGGGCTGGGTGCCGAGGGAGGCGGGGGTGATGACCCTGGAGGGGGGGCTGGAGTTGGTGCCGTTGAACTGGCGACGATACCGTCGCCAGAGAGGCTAAGCGTCGCCGGCGAGGAGAGTCCCGGGCTCAGAAACGACATGGTGGCTGACGCCGGGCCTTTCACTTGCGGCGTGAACCAGACTTGGAAAGTGACGGACTGATTCGGGGAAAGAGAGAATCCGGGAGAGAGGCTCGCGTAACCAAAGCCCGCGCCGACTACGGTCACTCCCTGAATCGTCATGCCGACGTCCCCGCTGTTCTGAAGCGTTACGTTCTGGGTACCTTTGGCCTTTAGATTAAGATGCCCAAAATTGATCGATGCGGGAGTAACGACGAGATCCGCGAAAGCTTTTTCCCCACTGCCCGCCAGCGCCAGCGCCAAGATTCCATTTGAAGCGTTGCTGGCGATATCCAGAGTCGCTGTGTGATTTCCCGCCGAGGTTGGCGAAAATGTCACGGTGTAGGGCAGGCTCTGCGAAGGCAGAACCGTCGCGGGAACGGAAGGTCCCGTAAACGAAAATTGCAGATCGGATACAGAAAGGGAAGTGAGCCGCAGCGGGGCGTCGCCGGAGTTGCTGATCTTGACTGTCTGCGACTGAGTTTGCCCTACGACCACAGTACTGAAGGTAAGGCTGTGGGCAGAAACACCAAGCGAAGGAATCTTCGACGGCATCGACAACGGCTGGGTGTAGCCTGCACAGCCGACCAGCAGCAATAACGGCAGAAAAAGGGAGGCAACGTTTGCCAGGGTACGAAATGCAGATGGGCATGGGCGAAGTGAATGCACCGGTCGGCGAACCCCCTCAGGCTCTGGACGACGTACGGTAACGTTCTAAGAACTAGGGTGGCAACCTGTCCAGGGTACAGTTCAGGGACAGGAGGACAGTGTTCGTCACCTGTACTGTCGGCCACTGCTGCGACGCCCGAGGTAGTAAGCGCTATGAAGTAGGAAAGTTCTGGCCATCACTTTTCCGCATAACGGAAATGTTTTGCAGAGCATTCATGTTTTCGCCGGGAGAGTGTGGGATTTCACTTGCCGACAGCGGCTCAGGCAACGAAATGGCAGCCCAGGCGGAAAGCTCCCTCCGCGGTGCGGCGCGACCAAACGGGCTTCAAGTAGACGCGCACCGGCGGAAGAATCGGGACATGAAGAATGGCGAGCAGGCTGTCGTTAAATTCTTCCGGCTGCTCGAATTCGAGCGCCACTCCGCCAAATCCCAAGTCGAGCACGCGAGCCCGCCGCTCACCTTGTTCACCAACGATTGCGTACGCGTTTGTGCCGACCATCGAAACGCGCTCGGCCTTTCGCTGGACAGCATAGGCGGCGGATGAGGGAGCCACAAAGGGATTCTGGTTCGCGATCGATTGGGCTGCCGCGGAAGAGGCAACCTCGAATTCGCCTGCGTGTTTCACCGCCCGGCCTGCGGAAATGGAGACTGGCTGCGAGGCTTGGTTAAGGGTAGCTGCCTGGGGCGTGTCGCGAAAACGAAGGGCTTCCTTGGCTCGCTGGTTATGAGCGGCGTGTTTCAGGCGATAGAGGCGCTCGTCAGCGATGCGAATCAATTGCTCGGCATGTTCGCCGTCCTGAGGAAAAGTTGCGACACCGTGATCCATAGTGACGGGAAAGGCGAGTCCAAGCGGGCGGAGAATTTCCACGAAAACGGTCTCCACGCGACGGCTGAGGGCAAGCGCCTGAACGGCATCGGTTTGAGGAAGGAGCAGAGCGAACTCATCTCCGCCGATGCGAAATGCGGAGTCCGAGGTTCGCAGCGCCTTGCGGAGCGTGCTGGCGGTCCCGCGGAGAACATCATCGCCGCGCAGATGGCCGTACTTGTCGTTTACCTCCTTGAAGCGGTGCAGGTCGAGCACAACAAGGCCGAGAGGCAAACCATACCGGCGGGCGCGAGTAAGTTCTTTTTCGAAAGATTCGGCGAAGAGCCGACGGTTGGAGAGACCGGTAAGAGGATCAGTTACTGCGCTGACCTGAAGCTTGCGATACTCGTCGTATTCCATCACGACCGGAACGCGGATCAAACCCGAGCTGAAAAGCACGTCCATGAGAACTGTTTTCAGCGAAACGGGGCGACCCATTTGTTCGGAAAGCTCTTTGCGATTTGCGAGCATTTGCTCCCACAGCTGGAGGCACTTCGCTTCGTGCAGTTCCAAATGGGTGGTGGTACGGAAGTATCGCTGAAGGAATTGACCGCGCGAGGAGACATCCATTCCGTCGAGCATTTCCGCAAGGAGCTCGAGATAGGTTTCCTCAATGGGCAGACGCGAAGCCGCTAAGGCTCCGGAGCCGGGGCTGGGCATATCCGGGTTGTCCTACAATCTGCTTGCCCCGCGGGGTTTGGGCTAAGCGCGCGATGATTGGCTACCGTTAGGGCAGCAAACCCCGTGCCAATTCCGCGAGCTGCAGCACCCGAAGCCTGGCCAAGGGCAAGCCAGTAGAACGGTTCGTATGTTATTACAAAATGGAGAGATAAGCGAGCCGGGGTTCAGGCGCCGCAGTAGTCAGCCGTGGATCAATTTTGAGACAGATGGACCCCGCCGCACGGAGGCAGCGGGAGGGAAAAAGATTTACTCGAGAGGGCGCAGGAATTCCAACCCAAAAACTCTCATATCCCCCAGAACCTCCTGCCGGCGCACCTTCGCCATGATCGGTGGTGTTTCGCTCGGGACGAGGCTCGAGGAGGAAGCGGAGGGGGCAGGGATGGTGAGCTGTACCGTCTGATCATGCCGAAGCAGGTGAGTTGACGCAATGCAGGCACCCCGGGCGCTGATGTTAAGCGTCTTCGTCAGTTCAATGAACTCTGTGCCCGCAGCGTCGGAGCTGCGCAGAAAGACGGGAACCTGTAGGCGAATACGTGGATGCGAGCGCGTTTGAGGCGGCGTCTTCACGCTGTGCCCGTTACTGACTTGTTGCTTCATGAGTGAGGTCCATGGAGATAGTACTCGAGAACTAGTACAAAGCGAGCAGGTTGGATGCCACTGTGGCGAAATTCAACAGAAATTAAGGCATTCATTTTCAGAGGACTAGTCGCCTGTGACTCCAACAATGCACAGGGATTCCTATATTGACAGCAACAAGTACCACAGGTTTTCCCGAATTGTGCAAATCCAACGCATTTACCATTGACAGAGAGAAGCAGGTCTGGAACTATGAGCAACGGTACGGGAAAAAATTTACCACTTTTAAAGGGATCTTAACGACAGATGGGTGGAACCGGTCATCCAACTTCCTATCTCTCAACGGACCACGTGCGAGCCTTGCTCGACACCATGGACCGGGGAATTGTAATCGCGAATCGAGAAGGAGAAGTACTCATTCTGAACGAACGCGCGCGAAAGTGCCTGGAGGACCGGGGCATCCGCGGCAAAAGTCCTCTGAACCTGTTTCAGGATGTCATGAATGCGGACGCCAAGGAAATCTCTCACCGGATCCTCAGCGGCGAGCACGAGATTGAACTCAGGAACGTCTCGAACGGGAATACCTGCCGTGCCAGCCTGCGCTGGATTCCTGAATCCGATTGGCTAACGATTCAGATTGCCAACGAAGCAAACGCCGACGGGACCGCGGAAGCGAATCAGCCGACCGTCCAGGAATTGCTCCAGGAGCGCGAAATCACGTACCGGAACCTCTTGGCTGCCTATCTGAAGTTGCAAGAAGTGAACCGGCAGAAAACTGTGTTTCTCGCATCCGCGGCGCACGAATTGAAGACCCCACTCGCCGTGATCAAAGGCTATTACGATTTGCTGCTGACAAGTTCGCTCGGAAAATTGACCGAAAAGCAGCGCGACATCTTGGAGGAATCGAAGGAAAGCTGCGAGCGGCTGGTGAGGTTGGTGTCGATGTTCCTGAACTATTCGGCACTGGAGAGCGGCAAGCTGGTTCTGCAGTTGCGGGAGAACGATCTGAGGGATTGTCTTGAGGAAACCGCCGCCCGCTGCCAGGAACGCTATCAACGCAAGGGCGTGAAGCTGGAAACGCAACTGGATCCTTCGATACCTACATTCAAGTTTGACTACCAAAAAGTGCAGCAGGTGGCGTTCAACCTGTTGGATAACGCGTTGAAGCACACACCAGCGGGCGGAAACGTGGTGTTGCGCGCGCGGCCTCATTTCTGGGAACGCCGCGTGACACAAGTAACGCCGGTAGAAGAGCGCAGGCGATTCCGGCTGCCCCGTCCAAACAGCGCCGAAGTAAGCGTGACGGATTCGGGCGTGGGGATTGCGCCCGAGCATCACCAGGAAATTTTCGAGGATTTCATGCGCGTGGACAAGAACACATCCGGGATGGGCCTTGGTCTGGCGATCGCCAAGCGCCTGATCCAGGCGCATCGGGGGAAGATTTGGGTCGAGAGCGAGGCGCAGAAAGGAAGCACTTTCGCGTTCTTGTTGCCAATGGATCAGGGATAGCGGAGCAGGCAGCCGAAGGATTCAGGAGAAGGGGGAGATTATGCCAGTAAGCGTTAAAGAGAGAATTCTCGTCGTGGACGACGAGCCGAGCATCCGAAAGTACCTGCAGACGCTGCTGGAGGTCGATGGATACGACGTCGAGACTGTAGGCAGCGGAAAAGAGGCCATTGCGCGGATCAACAAGGGTGAGCGGCCGGATTTCATCATTCTCGATGTACTCATGGCGGAGATGGGCGGCCTCGAAACGCTGCAGGAGCTGATGCACTTGGACCGCAGTTTGAACGTGATCATGCTTTCGTGTTCGAACGAGGTGGGCACGGTGGTGGAGGCGATCCGCCTGGGAGCCCATGACTATCTGACCAAGCCGTTCGAAAAAACCGAACTGGATGCGGCGATGTTGAAATCGCGCCAGAAGAAGCAACTCACACAGGAAAACCAGGCCCTGAAGGATTACTGCGATCAAGTGACGGAAGACCTAAGCTTTCTGGCGGCGAGCCCGCAGATGGTGAGGATCCGGCAGCAGATTCTACAGATCGCTCCGGTGGACGTGCCGGTGTTCATCTGCGGTGAGAGCGGCGTGGGCAAGGAAGTGGTATCGCGGATGATTCACCTGAGGTCGAAACGGAGGAATCAGCCGTTTGTGAAGGTGAATTGTGCCGCGCTGCCAGGGGAACTGCTCGAGTCAGAACTGTTTGGATTCGAGCAGGGGGCGTTCACAGGCGCAGTGCGGGCAAAGCCCGGAAAATTCGAAATGGCAAACAAGGGGACGATCTTCCTGGATGAAATTGCGGAAATGCCGGTGCACCTGCAGGCGAAACTCCTGCACGTGCTGCAGGATCATCAATATTCACGGCTCGGAGGACGGCACCTTGTGGAGACTGACGTACGCGTCCTGGCGGCCACCAATGTGGATGTCCAGGAGGCCATGAAAGACGGAAGGTTCCGAGAGGATTTGTATTACCGGCTGAATGTGCTGTCTATCAATGTGCCGCCTCTCCGCGAGAGGGCTTCGGAAATACCGCTGCTCTTTCGGCACTTCCTCGAGAAGTACAGCGAAAAGTTCGGGAAACCTCTGCAGGAGCCTTCAAAACATCTTGTGGACGCCGCAATGAATTATCCCTGGCCGGGTAACCTGCGGGAGTTGGAGAATTTCGTGAAACGGTTCGTGATTCTCCAGGACGACGAGGGCAGCCTGCGGGAACTGGTGGAAATGTCGGCGACCCGACAGAGGACGGCACCGAGGGAAGAGCCACACATACCGAAGGAGCAAGGGCTGAAGGCACTGGTGCGCGGGCTGAAGGACGAGGCGGAGATGGAAGCGATCGCCGACGCGCTCGAAAAGACCCGCTGGTGCCGGAAGGACGCAGCCAAGATGCTCGGCATCAGTTATAAGGCCCTTCTGTACAAGATGCGCCAGTTCAACCTCGACACACCGCGGTCGCGGCGGAACTCGGGGTCGGCAAACGGAGACGAAGGCGGTGCGGTGCCGGCGTAAGCGAAAGAGGAGCAGGTAAGCCTCTTCCTAGTACGCGCGATTTTGCGCCCGGCATGAGGAGCAAAAAGAAACCTTGCGGTAGAATTGTACGCGGGGTATCTTGCGCAGCGGCAAGGAACCCAGCTCAAAAAGGGTGCAAGAGTCTTTTGGGGCTGAAAGTCTGTTTTATTTCGGCACTAGGTGCTCGAGTTCGTCGGACGAGCGGGAATCAGTACAGAGCCTCGGTTCGGCTGGGATTTTGAGGTTTGCGCAAGAAGAAATTCGGGTGGCTCGTCAGCTAGAGCCATGAACGGAGTGGCGAATGTCTTCGATGACAGAACGTCGGACGGCCAGACGCTACGATTTGACGCTCCCTGTTAGTATCCGCTCAGCGGCGGAGCTTGTGGCGGGGAGACAGGAAGGCAAGACCCGGGACATTTCCACGCGTGGCTTGTATTTCGTCGTCACCCAGGAATTGTCGGCAGGGTCGGAGCTCGATATTACCCTGACCTTGCCCGGAGAGATAACTCATGGCAGCGACGTGCTGGTGCGGGCTCAGGGAAAGGTAGTGCGAGTCGAGCCCCGGCTGGAAGACGGTGAAACGCGGATGGGAGTCGCGGCCGTGATCGAGCGCTACGACATCATCCGTAGAGAAAGCCAAAGAGAAAAGACATCTGCCTGAAGGGCGGTGCCCGAGACCGCCAGCTGCCGTAACTTTCGACAACCCGATCTTAGACAATATTTGCAATTGCCTTAGGGGCAGAAGTGGGCGTAGCATAGCCGGAGCCTTGCCCGGAGGGTCCAATGAGAGTGGCGGATCTGATCGGGTCCCGAACTGAAGTCTATTTCATCCCAGAAGACACGACTGTGCTTGAAGCAGCGCAATACCTGCGCTCAAAAGAAGTCCGTTCTGCCGGTGTGGTGAACAGCGGGGGCACCCTTGTCGGCGTAATCTCGCAAAGCGATATATCTGACAAGGTCGCTGCGGAAAACAAGTGCCCCGCGTGGGTTAAGGTCTCTGAGATTATGAGCCGTAATCTCCTGACCGTGACGTCCGAAGTGAGCCTGGAGGAAAGCTTAAAGCTCATGGAGCAGAATAGCGTCTACCACCTGTGCATCGTCGAGAATCCCGGCGGCTTCCGCGGGATGCTTTCGGTCAGCGATTTTCTGAGGGTTATGGCTTCAGATGAAAAGTCGCGTGCGGATATGCTCGAAGCTTACCTATACCCGCCCCGATGATCCAGAGCTTGTCGGGTGTTTCGCTAGAGTGACCTCCGCGGAAGGGAATAAATCTTCCATCTGCGAGACTCTAAAGTTCCCCTTTTGCACCGGCAGTTTTCCCCTGAAACCGCCATCGGTACCAGAACCACATGGGTTCGTCAACGTCTAGCTGATTGATAATACGAATCTTCTCCGATCGACGGGCCTCCTCTGGCCCGTTGGGGTGCATCGGCCTTTGGCTAAACATGTGCTGCCTCGGTTCGCAGGCCCAGTCATGCCGAGCGAAAATTCCATCAAGAGTGACCAGTGGGAGAGGCTGAATCCTGTCCCGCCGGACGACGTTTTGTTTGGTCGCACCGCGGCCATGGCCGAGGTGCGAAGCCGGGTCGAGAAGATTTGTCGGACCAAACTTCCTATCCTGCTGACCGGAGAGGGTGGCACGGGAAAGGAAGCCGTTGCGCGATGGATCCACGCGCACTCCGATTGTGCTTCCGGAGAATTCGTAAAGGTCAATTGTGCAGCCATTCCGGGGATGCTTTTGGAGAGTGAACTCTTCGGATATGAAAAGGGGGCATTCACGGGTGCAACGGTCTCGAAACCGGGGCGAGTGGAGTTGGCCGACCGAGGAACGCTGTTTTTGGATGAGATAGCGGACCTGGACCTGAACCTACAGAGTAAGTTGCTCCACTTTTTGCAGGATGGAACCTTTAGCCGCATCGGCGACCAATCTGAGCGAAGAATTGATGCCAGGCTGCTGTGTGCCACGAACAAGGACCTCGAAAAGGAAACCAGCGGCGGAACTTTCCGCCAGGATCTGTTCTACCGTATTCATGTATTCCGGCTGAAACTGCCGACGCTCCGTGACCGGAAGGAAGACATCCCCATGCTCGCTGAATTCTTCCGGCGCAATTTTGAGAAGCAGTTTGGGATGAAGGCGGAACCATTCCCGGTGGAGATGCTCGAATATCTGAAGAACATGGCCTGGCCCGGGAACATTCGGGAATTGTCAAACGCGATTGCCCGCTATGTCTTGTTGGGTCCGGAGGCAGCGTTCCGTGTGGACAACCTCCACAAAAGGGCGAAGGCCGCATTGAAAACGGACTCGGAAGCATCGCCCGTGTCGCTAAAGCGCTTGGCGAAAGATGCGACCAAGGAGATGGAGCGGAACGTTATCCTCGAAGCGCTCCGCGCCAATCAGTGGAACCGGCGAAAGACAGCCCAGGCACTCAAAATCAGCTACCGCGCACTCATTTACAAGATTCAGGATGCCGGTCTGGTCTCCCGGCGCGAAGCGTTGCGGGGCGCTCGGGGTGAGCCCGGAGCAGAGACGCCCGACCGATCGCCAGAATAGTTCAACACCGTCTCCGACGAGCGGTTGCCTAATCCGACTAGCACGCGCTTTTTGGGCGCCTAATTCGCCATAAAATTATTGTATTTCGTCAGTATAGATACGCTCCGTCTTGTATTTTCCTGCTTCAAATTAGGCCTGGTACTAGGTCAACTCTGGTACAGAAAGCCGAACCCACGCAGGAACAGGGATTTGGTGTCCCCATGGGCAGTTAACACAACTGTCCAGAATTTGGTCCATTCACCAGTTAACCCTCGCATGCTGGATCCCTATTGTGGGTTTGGGGGCAAAACCACGGAGGGACAGGTTAATGAGATACGGTCACGCGGAGACCGTGGGCCAGGTCGAGAGACTCCGCAATAACAGGTTCACGTTTGAACATACAGTTTTAGTTGCAATCGCATTTATACCTCTAATTCTTTTGAGCGGGTGTGCGGCAGTTACGACCAGCACAGGGAAGCAGACTGCGCAGGCCCTGTTCCAGCTAAATCCAACCGCGGTCAATTTCGGTAAAGTTTCCGTTGGCAAGCGAACGACGCAGGCTGTCTCGGTATCGAATTCCGGAACGGTCCCGGTCAACATTACCCACGCCACGTTGTCGAATACACAATTTAGCTTAGCTGGCGCGACCTTGCCGATGGCCCTCGCCGTAGGACAATCAGGAACGATTACCGTGGCTGTGGATCCGACGGCGGCCGGAAACCTCACTGGAACATTGACGGTGACGGGCGACGGAAACAGCTCTCCCGTGGTTGCGAATCTCTCCGCGACCGGCGTAAGCGGCGGCGCTCAACCGCAATT
>Ga0306920_100016978_pt1 | contig 10037 bp, 8 predicted proteins | sample flu12Cox44000170_FD_204666 | JGI IMG/M metagenome (GOLD analysis project Ga0306920, IMG submission 204666) | Lab enrichment of tropical soil microbial communities from Luquillo Experimental Forest, Puerto Rico - flux4day.12C.oxic.44.000.170 (v2)... | ecosystem: Environmental > Terrestrial >...
GCCCAGGATGCCCACGCAATAGGGCAGCCACCCTCTGCGCCAGCGCGCCAGCAGCAAAAACAGGAGCGGCCAGACCAGGTAGAACTGCTCCTCGATCGAAAGCGACCAGGTGTGTAGCAGCGGCTTCAGGTCCGACTGTCCCCCGAAGTAGCCGGATTGGTTGTAGAAAAAGTGGTTGGAATAGAACAGGGCAGAGCTTGTGAGGCTCCGGGCAAACATTCTCATGTCGCTCGGGAGCATGAGCAAGGCAGCGAGAAGCGTGCTCGCTGCGTAGACGCATAGAAGCGCCGGCACGATGCGTCTCATACGCCGGAAATAGAAGTTGGAAGAGGAAAAGCGTCCGTTGGCGTAGTCGTTTGTGATCAAGCCGGTAATCAAGTACCCCGAGATGACGAAGAACACGTCAACCCCGACAAAGCCACCCGGAAATCCTGGAACCTTCGCATGAAAGAGGACGACTGCGAGCACGGCAACAGCCCGTAGCCCGTCAATGTCCTTGCGATATTCCATCAGAGAGAACCCCATCATAGGTTTAGTCGCGCTCGCAATGGCACTCCAGCCAGTGTCACTCGTGATCCACAAACACCCGCGAAATTTGTGGACACTGGTGTGGCCCGGCGGAGACCGTCGTATCCTGGAATGATGTGCCGCGAGGTGCCGCGCAGAGTAGAGCGATGTTCTTTTCCACCATTTTTTTCCGCAAGGCCCGCTCGATGAGCGCGGCAACCATCTGTGCGATGAACGCAAGGAACATCAAAGCCTCGATGCGGGTGTTCTTCTTCGATCAGATCGGAGCGACCTCGAGTGTCGATTTGAGCAGCGCATGCCGCTTCTCAATCCTGGGTTGGTACTTGTAGATCTTGAACACGTCGACGGGCTTCTCTTTGGTATCCGTCGTGAGACAGTCTCCACGTGCTTCCTTCCACCTCGACCAACATTCCGCAAGACGTTGGGTGGCATTCATGGGACCCATTGTGGAGCGGTCATGACCCTCTCCACCTCAGGCACTGTGGGAGATCCCATCACAGATGGGATCGGCCGGAACTGACACTGACTGATGGTGCTTCGAAGGTCGGTCCCCAAGAAGCAGCGGCATGGCTACGAGCTGGGCGATCACAGCAATGGGTCGGACCTGCCAGCTCAGCGGCGCTTCCCGACACCTGCATGGTGCGCATGAACGGTGTGAGGTAGGATGGTTCACGCTAAGCGATATTTTGTGTCGCCTTGTCAGGAGTTGGGCCTCCTCATGCCATCAGAGACAAAGACGGCTTGTGCTGATCAATCGGTCGAAGAGCTGAGGCGTGAGCTCGTCGAGGCGCGAGAGCAGCAGGCCGCTACGGCAGGCATCTTAGCTGCAATCTCGAATTCGCCGACCGATCCTTACCGGGTGTTTGCAGAGATTGCAGCGAGTGCTGCCCGTCTGTGCGACGCCGACAATGCAACAATCAACGACGCCCATCTGAAGTTACTTGCCCGTCACGGGCCGCTCCCCACCGTGGCTTCCGTTGGGCAATATTCGTTGCCGCTGACGCGCGGGTCTGTCATCGCACGCGCCATAATCGACCGAAAAGCGATCCAGGTCGCTGATTTGCAGGCCGAAACAGATGATTTTCCAGAAGGCAGTGACTTTGCCAGATGGCAAGGTCACCGCACTATCGTTGCGGTCCCCCTAATGCGTGCCGGTGAAGCAATTGGTGCAGTATCGTTGCGACGGTCCCAGGTGCGGCCTTTCACCGAGAGGCAGATTGATCTTCTCAAAACCTTCGCCGACCAAGCCGTCATCGCCATCGAGAACGCGCGGTTGTTCGAGGAGGTGCAGACGAGAACACGCGAGCTTCAAGAATCGCTGGAGTATCAGACGGCGACCAGCGAGGTCCTCAATGTCATCAGCCGGTCAAAATTCGATCTGCAGCCCGTAGTTGATACCATCGTAGAAACGTCTGTCCGCCTATGTCGTGCGCACCGTGGTGCTCTGATGCGTTTTGAGGGGGGAGGCTTCCGACTGCTGCCAACTTCACGTGGGAATTTATCGGGCCCCGTCACGCAAGGGCTGGTCGACAAGATAGTTCCTATCGATCGTGGATCGACGGCGGGTCGAGTTGCGATTGAGGGTCGTACGGTCCATATCCACGATCTTCAAGCTGATCCAGACTTCACTTTCCTGCGTGGCACTGAGGGTGACAGCCGCCGCACCTGTCTTGGTGTGCCCCTGATCGGGAGCCATGGGTTACTAGGTGCAATCATTCTGCAACGCACCGAAGTCCAACCCTTCACCGACAGACAGATCGAACTTGTCGAGACATTTGCTGATCAAGCTGTCATTGCATTTGAGAACACCCGGTTGTTTGAGGCTGAGCAGGCGAGCAAACGAGAGCTGCAGGAGTCGCTCGAGTATCAGACGGCAACCAGCGATGTACTTGCCGTGATCTCTCGTTCACCGAGCGATCTTCAGCCAGTACTCGACGCTATAGTCGAGACGGCGGCCCGATTGTGTCAGGCGGACAAGGCCAATATTCGCCGAAAGGAAGCAGGCAGCTACCGTACGGTCGCCAGTATTGGTTTTGCGCAAACTCAAAGAGACTTTATCGAGCAGAATGCGATCGAACTTGATCGTACCACGATAGGTGGGCGCGTCGCTCTTGACCGCAAGACCGTGCACATGGCGGACGTCCTCGAGGATCGCGACCTTCGAATAGACGTCTTGTCGGGGGTCAATTTTCGCACAGGCCTTGGCGTACCACTCTTGTGCGATAGCGAGCTTATAGGATTGCTGCTCCTGGCACGCGAAAAGCAGCAACCCTTCTCGAGAAGGCAAATCGCCCTCGTCGAAACCTTTGCCGACCAAGCAGTCATAGCCATCGAGAACACGCGGCTGTTCGAGGAGGTGCAAGCGCGCACACGCGAGCTGCAAGTTTCGCTGGAGCAGCAGACAGCAACATCTGAGGTATTGAGCGCTATTTCAAACTCGCCGGGTGAGTTGGAGCCGGTCTTCCAGGCCATGTTAGCGAATGCAGTGCGCATCTGTGAGGCAAAATTCGGTAACCTGTTGCTTTGTGAAGACGACGGCTTCCGATTCGTTGCCGTGCATGGCGCGCCGGCTGCGTATCGAGAACGATTTCAAGGCCAAACCATCCATCCCAGCCCCAAGGTACCACTTGCCCGCGCGAGGCAGACGAAGCAGGTGGTACACGTCGCCGATATCAAGAGGGAGCCAGCATACGTCGAACGAGATCCGCCATTCGTCGCCTTGGCCGATCTTGCTGGGGCACGCAGCCTTCTCATTGTGCCGATGATGAGGGAGGACCAAGTGGTGGGCGCGATTGCTATATATCGTCAGGAAGTACGACCATTCGCCGACAAGCAGATTGACCTATTGCGCAATTTCGCGAAGCAGGCCGTCATTGCCATCGAGAACACGCGCTTGTTAAACGAGCTGCGTGAGTCACTTCAGCAGCAGACCGCCACCGCCGATGTGCTCAAGGTCATAAGCCGGGCAACCTTCGATTTGCCAAGGGTATTAGACTCACTTGTCGTGTCCGCTGCGAGCCTCTGCGACTCCCATGACACGGCGATCCTACAAAAGGACGGCGACATGCTCCGTATTGTTTCGCACCGTGGGCACATTCCCTCGATCGGACGGCAGGGGACGGTGCCCCAAACGCGCGGATCAGTCGTCTGGCGTGCGGTCCTCGACAGGCAAACGATTCATCTCGCCGATGTGCAGTCAGAGACGGGCGAATATCCCCAGAGCAGTGCGACCGCCCGCAGTCTTGGCTACCACACGATGCTGACCGCGCCACTAGTTGGCGCCGGCGAAGCAGTCGGAGCAATTACACTGCGTCGCTCTGAGGTGCGCCCATTTACGGACAGGCAGATTGAACTATTGCAGACCTTTGCAGACCAAGCCGTCATCGCCATCGAGAATGCACGGCTGTTCGAAGAAGTGCAGACACGCACGCGCGAGCTTGCCAAGACTGTAGAAGATCTCGAAATCGCCAGTCAGCACAAATCTCAGTTCGTCGCGAATATGAGCCACGAGCTGAGAACGCCGCTGGCCGCCATCCTGGGCTACGCAGAGCTCATGCAAGAAGGCTTCTACGAGCCTCTTGGCCAGAAGTCTCTGGGCGCTCTCACCCGCATCCGCTCGAATGGCAAGCACTTGCTAGGCCTCATCAACACTGTCCTCGACATTGCCAAGATCGAGTCCGGTCAGTTCACTCTCAACATGACCGAGTACGCGATGGAGAGTGTGGTCGAGACCGTGCGCTCTGCAACCGAGTCGCTGGCGCAGAGCAAGAAGCTCGCGCTCAAGACCGAGGTGGCCAAGTCTTTGCCCCTTGGCCTCGGCGATGAGCAGCGCCTCACGCAGGTCCTCCTCAACCTTGTGGGCAATGCCATTAAGTTCACCGACACCGGCGAGGTGTGCGTATCTGCCAAGGCAGTCAACGGCCACTTCAATGTCAGCGTGACCGATACAGGGCCAGGCATTCCCGAAGAACACCAAGCTCGTATCTTCGAGCAGTTCCATCAGGTGGACAGCTCGAACACCAAGGCCAAGGGCGGTACGGGCCTTGGGCTCGCCATAGCCAAGCAGATCGTCGAGATGCACGGGGGTCGCATTTGGGTCGAGTCGACCCTAGGTAAGGGCTCGACCTTTCAGATGGAGCTCCCTACGCGTGCCGAGTTCTGAAAAGTCCATCCCATGGGAAGGGGAAGCGCTCTGCTAATCGTCTCAGTGCGATCTCATTGCACAAGGGCGAAGTCTTCAGCGCGGCAATCGATTTCGTCAGAGCTATGCAAGGACTTTTAACGTGCCCATAGAACTGCGTCCCATGCGCAAAGGAAGCCAGACGTTGGATAGGATTGCGGCATTGCAACGGGGAGGACTCCAACATTTATCTATGCCCGCGGGTACAAGCTGCAGGCGCTGCGGTCCTTGATGGACCGTGATCCCGGAGTCTGCATCCACCCGACGTTGAGTGGCCTGTTCAATTGCCCAACCGAATTGGACACCGACGCGGCTTGACATTCCTCGAGGATGACCGTGGTAGCATGGTCTCCACACCTATCCCGAGGGTGAGCAACACCATGCCCCGCTAATGAGCGCTTAATCTGCTGAACAATGCGCAACTCACAGAGAGGGCTCCCACCGAGTGGCCGGACCGCCTTGGTACCGAAATGCTGATGGCCAAGAGACTTTTGGAGGATGACTTCAGTTTTGACTGCTGGGACATCTATCCCTCGCAGGAGCACATCGAGTTCGGCCTCGATCTTATGTCTCCCCGTATGCTCCGGCTGCTGTACGAAATCGTATTCTTCGGCCGGCCCACAACTGAGCGAGATTGATGATCGCCCGCCCTATGTTAGTGTCCGGAAGCAACAAGGTTGCGTTCAGCCTGCAAAGGCCACGCGGCCTTGGAATGAAAGTGAACGCTTAGCCGCCACGCGGCAGGTGGAGTTAGCGAATAGCGAGAGGTTCGCCCATGCACAGGTTTGCAATCTCCCGCCGGACGGTGGTCGGCGGCATCGGAGCATCCCTCGTCGTCGGCTTCGGCCATGAAGGCTTCGCAGCGCCTAAGACCATGGAGGATGTCAAGAAGGCGGGTGTCCTCCAGGTTGGCTGCGAGGCGGCTTATGTGCCATTCACCTACAGGGACAACACGGGGGCCATCGTGGGTTTTGACGTCGAAATCGTTACTGCTTATTTGCAGCCGAGCGGCGTCAGGCCGGAGTTCATCGATACGCAATGGTCGGGTGTGATTCCGGCGCTCTATGCGGGTCGCTTCGACATGGTACCGACCATGAGCTACACCAAGGAGCGGCTTGAGCGGGTGCTATTCTCGATCCCTTATGCCGATGCTTCCCAGGCACTGCTAATCCGCGTCGCCGACAAGGACAAGATCAGCACAATCTCCGACATGTCGAACCGGGTGCTCGGCGTGAAGCTCGGTTCGCCCGGCGAGACCCTCAAAAACAAGCTCGCCGACAAGCTCAAGTCCGAAAGGGGTGCCCCTTTCAAGGATGTCAAGACCTACGATGACCATCCGGCTGCATACCTTGCGCTTGCTCAGGGCAGCGTCGACGGTGTGCTCAACACGGTGCCGACGCTCAGCGTGGTGCTGCGCGACAAGCCAGGGGTATTCTCAATTGTCTACAACGTCGGCCAGGACAACTGGCACGGTTACGCCTTCCGCAAGGAGGACACTGAACTCGCAGCTTTCATCAACGGTCGCATTGCCGACATGAAGAAGAGCGGGGAGATCTATGCGCTGCAGCAGAAGTGGTTCGGATTTAGGATGAAGTTGTCGGACACCATCCCGACGTTTGGCTGAGCTCAATCAATCCCGGGCGCGGGTTTGATCCGCTGCTGCGCCGGCGATCGAATTCGGGGTATTTCCACGGCGACTGGACGTAGACCGTGACCATCGACTGGGCCGTCGTGGAGACGGCGATCCCGCTTCTGGCGAAAGGTACGCTCGTTACCCTGCAAGTGAGCCTTGCGGCCGGAGTGCTTGCTTGTATCTTGGGCTTCGTCCTCGGCTTGTGCGCGCTCAGCAACATGCGATTGCTTCGAGGCGTCGTGCTCGGCTACGTGGACTTCGTACGCGGCACTCCACTCTTGATACAGATCTTCCTGGTTTTTTTCGCTTTGCCGGTGATCGGTATTCGCCTGAGCGAGATCTGGGCTGGTATCGCTGCGCTCGCCTTCAATACCGCAGGTTACATCGCCGAGACCGTGCGCGGCTGCGTCGGTTCGGTAGAGCGAGGCCAGACCGAGGCCGCCAAGTCGATCGGAATGACCCACCCGCAGATTCTGGTCAGCATTCTGCTGCCGCAGGCCATGCGCCCCATCATCCCGCCGCTGACTAATGAGCTCATCAGCATGACGAAGAGCTCCTCCCTTCTCTCGGTTATTTCAGTCTACGAGCTGACGCGAGCCGGGCAAGCCATCATATCGGTGCATTTTGTGCCCTTCGAGATCTATCTGCTGCTTGCACTTTACTATTACGTGATCATCAAGATCCTTTCCTGGTTATCCCGCCGGCTTGAGCGGCGCATGCCGGTGTTCTGATGACATCTCCGGCCCACGCCCGTGATCTGGTGCTGACCGCGCGCGGTCTGACGAAAACATTCGCCGACAAGACCGTGCTGCGATCGCTCGATCTCGACGTCGCTCGTGGCGAAACGGTTGTCATCATTGGCGCATCGGGCTCGGGCAAGACAACGCTGCTGCGCTGCATAAGCCATCTCGAAAGCCCGAGTGCAGGGCTTGTCGATCTCGACGGTCAGCCGATCGGACGTGTCGAGCGGAAGGATGGCAAGGTTCGCCCAGCAACCGAGCGCGAGCTTGCGCGCCAACGCCGCGGCATCGGCTTCGTGTTCCAGCGGTTCAATCTGTTTCCGCATCTAACCGCGCTCGATAACGTGGCGATCGGTCTTTATAAGGTGCGCGGAATGCCGAAAGCGGAGGCTCGGGAGCGGGCCGCCGCGCAGCTGACGCGCGTTTTCCTTGGCGATCACTTGATGAAACTTCCCGGACAGCTCTCCGGCGGACAGCAGCAACGTGTGGCGATTGCGCGCGCCATTGTTTTCGGGCCTGTGGTCGTGCTTTACGACGAGCCGACGTCGGCGCTGGACCCAGAGCTTGTTCGCGAGGTGCTGGACGTGATCCGCGTGCTCGCTAGGGAGGGTATGACCTCGGTGATCGTCACGCACGAGATGTCGTTCGCGCGCGAGGTTGCCAACCGTGTGATATTCTTGGACGCAGGCGCCATCGTGGAGCAAGGATTGCCGGCTCAGATTTTTGGCGCGCCGCGAGAGCCGAGGACACGGCGGTTCTTGGAGCACTTCAGATCGAGTTTGGTCAACGCGGAACAGAGCAATGCGCAAAATATACCCGAAACAGAAAACTAGCGCGGATGCCGCACGCGTACCAAAGAAGTTCGACATCCTGTTGTGCGGCGCGACGGCACTCACTGCGGAACCGGATCAACCGATAATCGAGGAGTGCGTGGTAGGCATTCGCGGCGATCGCATCGCATTGCTTGCCTCCGCGGCCGAAGCCGGTGCGACTACGGCCGCCCGCATCATCGATGCACGCGGCCATGTCCTGACGCCAGGGTTCGTCAACATCCATACCCACGCCGTGCTCGCGATGGTGCGCGGCATGACCGAAGACCTGGGATTCGCACCGGCCTACACCCCGGGCGTGCCGCACTGCTACGATGTGAGCGAGGAGGAGGCCGCAGCGTTGGCGCGGCTCACGGCGCTCGAGGCCATGCTGTCCGGCTCGACACTCATCAACGATATGTACACGCACGCGCATGCCACGCTGCCTGCCATGTCGGAACTCGGTCTACGCGTCTGCTCTTCGGGCTGGCTTCATGACGTCGATTTTGAGCGCGTGCATGAAGGCGTTTGGGATTATCGCCCGGAGATCGGCGAGCGAACGCTCCAATACGGCATGGATCTCTACGAGCGCTGGAACGGCGCTTTCGACGGCCGCGCCACCGTTATGCTCGCGCCGCACGCCATAGACACGTGTTCGCGCCCCTTTCTGATGAATGTCAATCGGGAGCGGCGTCGGCTCGGAATCAAGGTGATGACCCACCTTGCGCAGAGCCGGCTGGAGGTTGAGCAAGTGCACCGGCGTGACGGCATGACGCCGACCGAAGCCGTCGACGACGCCGGCCTCCTTGATGGCGACCTGATTGCCGCCCATTGCGTAGTCATGACAGCACATGACGTTGCTCGCGCCGGCCGAGCCGGCATCACGGTGGCGCACGCCCCAAAGATCAGTTTTGCCGGCGGTTACCTGCCAACTACCGTCGCCATGCGTAAAGCAGGGGCCAACATTGCCCTCGCCACTGACAACATGCACGCCGATATCGTCGAAGTCATGCGATGGGCGCTCGCCTCTGCGCGGCTCCAGGAGCGCGCCATCACGGCGGATTGGACCTCGAAGGAAGTATTTGATATGGCGACATTGGGTTCTGCGCGGTGCCTCGGTCGTGATCACGAGCTCGGAAGCCTCAAGGTCGGGAAGAAGGCCGACCTCGTTCTATTCGATTTTCGCCGCGCCCACCTGACACCGGCGTTCCATCCCCTCGGCACCCTGGTGCACGTCGGAGTGGGTCGCGACGTGTCGACCGTCATCGTCGATGGTAAAATCGTGGTGGAGCAAGGGCGGGCCACGCTGGTTGATGAGGAAGACATTCGCCGGAAAGCGGCTGCAGCCGCCAAGTCCCTGTGGACCCGCGTGGCGGGAGAGCCGCCTGGCCCCGACGTGGTAGCGCGGCTCTCGAAGCGTCCATCGCAGCGATTGACGAGGCGTTGAGCGTCGGATCGGACTATTGCCGCCCGGCCATTTCCGGGAGGGTAAAACGATGCCACACAGCACACATCTCAATCGGCCCGTGTGTCGGCGTTTTCGCGCACCCTGATGACGTGTGCGTCCGTTCTCCGGAATGACGCCTGTGCCAGGGCGGTGACTACCCACGGCTCAATGCTGCTCTATGCGCAATCTGGCTTCGACATCCGCCAATGGTGTGTAGCTCAGCTACTGCGACCCCAAGGAAGGGTAAAGGGCAGTGGGCGGATGTCCATCACGGAGAGTGAACGGATGGGGTGGTGGCCGACCATTTTCGGGCTCGCTGCCGTCGTCGTCGGCATGATGGCGCCGTCCTTTTGTGTCACTGTGAGAATGGCGTTCACGATGACCGCGGGCATGCAACTCGTTGAGTAACGCGGCTCATCCTGATCGGGCGGCCAAGATCCTGCCGCCGCTTTCAAAGTCCTCGAAGGCTTGGATTTCGTAACGTCGGCCACGGCTCCACCCCGCGAAACGGACCGATCACTGCGTGGCATCTCCTGATATCCGGCTTGACAAACGGACTGTGGTCTCGTATTTAACATTTCTGTTAATTGCATGACAGGTTAAATATGTCCGACCTGCTGTCTGCCACTTTCTCGGCCCTGGCCGACCCGACGCGACGCGCCATTCTCGCACGTCTCGCACTGAGCAACGCCACCGTGAA
>Ga0306920_100016979_pt1 | contig 10036 bp, 7 predicted proteins | sample flu12Cox44000170_FD_204666 | JGI IMG/M metagenome (GOLD analysis project Ga0306920, IMG submission 204666) | Lab enrichment of tropical soil microbial communities from Luquillo Experimental Forest, Puerto Rico - flux4day.12C.oxic.44.000.170 (v2)... | ecosystem: Environmental > Terrestrial >...
ACCTGGAAATAGACCGGCGCGAGGCTGTCGTTCTGGTAGCCATGGATCACGCCCGCCGGGCACGAGATGCATTCCCACGGGCCAAGCCGCGTGGTGACGCGCTTGCCGCTTTCATCCTCGACGAACACGTCGAGAAAGCCCTGCAGCACGAAGAAGCATTCCTCCACTTCGTGGGTGTGTGCGGCATTGCCCTGACCCGGCTCCACATACATGATCGACAGGGTGAAATTGCCCGCGGGGATCACGGTCGGGTCGGCATGCTTGCCGGAGCCGCCGGCGCCGATGAAGCGATGCTGCGCGCGCTTGTAGCCTTCGATCTTGGCGTCCTCGAATGCCGCCCAGTCCGGCTTCTTCTCGCGGAAGCGTCCGACGTATTTCTGCATGATGTTCTCGAGCGGCACATCGACCAGCTCGGGTGGACGCGGATGGCGTGCAACACTCATGGCGTGCTCCTGGAATGAAGGGTCGACGAGAATCTATGCCTTCGCCGTCGAGCGCGTCTAGCCCTGCCCGCTCTGCGCGTTGCTTCTCCCGGCCTGTACCAGCTCCCAGATTCGAGACGGCGTCAGCGGCAGCTCGCGCGGTTCGACCGCCAAGTCTCGCAGCGCATCGGCGATGGCATTGGCCATGACCCCGCCGGCAGCGATGATCCCGCCCTCGCCGGCGCCTTTGGCGCCGAGCGGATTGATGGGAGAGGGATGCTCTTCCAGCACCACGGCGCGGATGCTGGGAAAGTCCGAGGCGGTCGGAATGAGATAATCGGCGAGCGAGCCGGTGAGCAGCTGGCCGTCCTCGTCGTATTGCAGATGCTCCATCACGGCGCCGCCCAGCCCCTGCACAACCGAGCCGATGGCCTGACCGTGCACGGTCAGCGGATTGATGATGCGACCGCAGTCCTCGACCACCACGTAGTCGATCAGATCGACATGGCCGAGCTTGGGATCGACCGCCACATGGGCGGCGTGGGCGCCGTAGGTATATGTGTGCTTCTTGTTGAGGAAGGCGCCTTCCGCCGAGATGCCCGCCCCGGACAAGGCGCCGAGCGCAACTGACCGCCCATTGGGCGCGACGGCCTTTTCGCCTTCGACGATTCCCACCTCGCCGGGAGCGCAGCCAAGCCGCTCTGCCGCCTGCGCGCGAATGACCGCCCGCAAGTTGTCGGCTGCGGCAAGAATTGCCGAGCCGCCCATTACAACAGAACGCGAGTGATAGGCGCCGTAGCCATCGCTCACATAGGCGGTGCTGCCGTGCAGGACACCACGAATTCGGTCAAGCGGCACTTCGAGCGCGTCGGCCGCGATCTGCGCAAACGCGGTTTCCAGGCCCTGACCGATTGCGGAGGAGCCCACATAGACCGAGAAGCTTCCGTCCGGCTCGAGCACGATGCGCGCGGTCTCCTTCGGTCCGGCGGCGCCTCCCTCAATGAAGCAGCCGACGGCAAGCCCGTGATAACGGCCCCCGATCGCCTTGCCTGAAAGCCTCGCCTTCTCCTGCCATTTGATCTCGCGCAGGCAGCGGTCCAGCGTGACCTGATAGTTGCCGCTGTCGAGCTCGTCCTTGCTCTCGAAGGGCGTAATCGTCGCGATCGGGTACGGCATGTCTCGCTGCGGAACGAGGTTGCGGCGGCGCAGCTCGACGCGATCGATGGCGAGGTCGCGCGCCACCATGTCGAGCAGCCGTTCGCGGAAGAAATCTGTCTCGAAACGGCCGGGACCGCGATAGGTGCCGACCGGAGTCTTGTTGGTGAGCCAGAGCGAGACGTCGATATCGATATTCTCGATCCGGTAGGGGCCGGACATGAACTGCGCGATATTGCGCGCACCGACCGCGCCGTTGGTGCGCATGTAGGCACCGACGTCGACATGGGCATGGCCGCGCAGGCCGAGGATGGCGCCGTCGCGCGTGCACGCGATCTCCACCTCGCATTCGGCCTCGCGGGCATGGTTCACGGTCATGAGATGCTCGCGGCGGTCCTCGGTCCATTTCACGGGACGCCCGGCATGGCGGGCCGCGAAGGGGATGAGGAAGTCCTCCGGATAGAACTCGCCGCGTGCGCCGAACCCGCCGCCCACGTCGTTCTCAATGAGCTCGATTGCGCTCTCGGGCAGGCCCAGGTGCCGTGCGAGCGTGCGGCGGTTGAAGAACAGCACCTTGGCGCCCCCGCAGACGGTGAGCTTTCCCTCCGCCGCGTCCCAGCGCGCGAGCAGCCCGCGCGGCTCCATCGGCAGCGCCATGTGGCGCTGGGTGCGAAAGCGCTCGCGCCGCACGTAAGGCGCATCCTTGAATGCGATCGCCGTATCCCCGCGCACGGCGTGGAACTTCATTGCGAGATTGCTGGCTCTCTCCTCGAATAGGAACGCCTCGCCTTTCGCCGATGCGCGGCGGCCGGCGACTGCAGGCAGCGGCTCGATGTCGACCTCGATCAATCCCAGCGCGTCCTCGGCAATGGCAGCGCTGCTTGCGAGCACGACGGCGAGCGCCTCGCCGACGTAGCGGACCTTCGTCTCCGCAATGACCGGCTGTCCGACCGGCTCGAACTCCGGCAACGGTTGCAGCCGCATGGGCACGCGCGGAATCCGGTTCTCCGGCGATCCGGACCGCACTTCTGCGGCGGTGACGACGGTGTGCACGCCGGCAAGCGCGCGCGCAGCCGACACATCGAGGGAGCGTATGCGCCCGTGCGCGACGGAGCTGCGCAGCACCGCTGCGTACAGCAGGCCCTCGCGTAGAAGATCATCGACATATTCTCCGCGGCCGCGCAGGAAACGCAGGTCCTCCCGACGTTCGATCGGGCTGCCGATCAGAGAGTTGACCGTCCTCATGCCTTGCCTGCAACGCGGCCGGCGTTGTCCCGGTACGCGACGCGCGCGTCGAGCACGGCCTCGACGATGGAGATATACCCCGTGCAGCGGCAGAGATTGCCGGACAGCACCTCGCGCACGCGCGCGGCATCGCAGTCGGGCTCTTCGGAAAGGAGCGCGTGGGCGGTAATGAGCATGCCCGGCGTGCAGAAGCCGCATTGCAGCGCGTGATGCTTGCGGAATGACTGCTGCAATGGCGAGAGATCCTCGCCATCGCAAAGGCCCTCCACGGTCAAGATCTGGCTGCCCTCGGCCTGCACGGCGAGCATAAGGCAGGAACGCACGGCCGCGCCATCAACGATGATGGTGCAGGCGCCGCACACCCCATGCTCACAACCGACATGGGTGCCGGTCAGTCGCAGTACATGCCGCAGGCAATCCGCCAGCGTCATGCGCGGCTCGACGTCGACCTCAACCTTCTTGCCGTTGACCTCAAACCGGATAGACATGGGGCTCTGTGACCATTGGTCGTTGGTAGGGGCGAGGCATGCCTCGCCCCTACACGATTTGGCGCGAATGGGCCGCTTTCAACGCGCGTTCGACCATGGTTCCAACGAGCGCGCGGCGATAGGCGGCGCTGGCGTGGATGTCGCCGTCCGGGTTGACCGCAGCGCATGCTGCGGCATCTGCCTTCGCCATGGTGTCATCATCGAGGCGCCGCCCGTTCAGAATGTTTTCGACCGCATGCAAGCGCAGCGGACGGTCGGCCACGCCGATCGCCCCCGCATGGGCATTGCAGATCTTGCCGCCGTCTTCCTCGTCGTAGAAGACGGCGGCCGCTGCGAGCGCAAAATCGCCGCGACGGCGGGCGAATTCCTGAAATCCCCAGCGCCGCCCTGCCGGCCAGGCCGGCAGCCGCACCTCGACAATGATCTCGTCGGCAGCAAGCGCGGTCATCAGCGGGCCGACAAAGAATTCGCCAGCCTTGATCATGCGGCTTCCGGATTTTCCCCGGACGTGGATCTCGGCCTCGCAGGTCACCGCAATGCCCGGCATCTCGGCTGCCGGATCGGCATGCGCTAGACTGCCGCCCACCGTGCCGCGATTGCGGATCTGGTAGTGCGCAACCTCCGCGACCGCGGCCTTGAGCAGGGGCTGCGCGGTCGTGAGCCGATCGTCATCGAGGATGTCGCGCCAGCGCACCATGGCGCCTAGCCGCACGCCGTCGGCGGAGATCGTGATCTTGCGCAGCTCGGCGAGCTTGCGCAGATCAACCAAGAGCGCCGGCTGCGCGAGACGAAAGGCCAGCATCGGGACGAGGCTCTGGCCACCGGCCAGCGCCTTGGCGTCATCGCGCGAGGCGAGCAGCGCAACAGCCTCCAACAGCGTCGTCGGACACGCATAGTCGAAGGGCGGCATCTTCATGCGTGGACAGCTATCATCGGGCGGATGCGGCCGTCAAACTGGGTCCGCATCGTTCGGCTGTAAAATGGGGACGTCCATGCGACGTCGTGCAAAGAGAGCTCCGGTCGGACCTCGGCCGTCAGTTTCCGATCCGCGGCAGCACTTGCTCGTCGCCGTGCTCGCCTTTGTGCGCGCGGCCAGATCGTGTCCCGGCGTCCGGCGGATTTCGCTGGTGGGCTCGCTCACAACGGAGAAGCCGATACCGAAAGATGCTGATGTGCTCGTCTCGATCGATGCCGACATGGAATTGGATTTGCTCGCGCGTATTGGGCGGCAACTCAAGGGCGCAGGGCAGAGAATAAATCTCGGCGGCGACGTCTTCCTGGCCGATGAGAACGGCCGCTACATCGGGCGAATTTGCCGGTATCGGGAATGTTTTCAGCGCGTACTCTGCCGCGCCCGCAGTTGCGGCAAGCGTCAACACCTCAATGACGACCTCCAGATCGTGACGCTCAGCAGCGCCCTTATCGCCTCACCACCGATTGACCTGTGGCCGATCATCATCAGGCGCGTCCCCGTGCCCGATGATACGGAGAAGCTGCTTCTCGCCGAGTTGGAGAAAGACCGTTGATGCATCAGCCCTTGGGCGCTGGCGCGGCATTGATCAGCTCCCAGACCCGCGGCGGCGAGAGCGGCAGCTCGCGGGGTACGATGCCCAGCGGCGCGAGCGCCGCGGCGACCGCGTTGGCGATGACGCCACCAACCGGGATGATCCCGCCCTCGCCGGCGCCCTTGGCACCAAGAGGATTGTTCGGGGAGGGCCATTCCTCGACTGCGACTGCCCGGATGCTGGGGAAGTCGCTTGCCGTGGGCATCAGATAGTCTGCAAACGAGCCGGTCAGCAACTGGCCGTCCTCGTCATAGATGAGATGTTCAAGAAATGCGCCGCCCAGTCCCTGCACCACCGCGCCGACCGCCTGGCCATGCAGCGTCAGCGGATTGATGATCCGGCCAACGTCCTCGACCGCGACATAATCGATCAGCTCCACGTGGCCGGTCCTGGGATCGACCGCGACATGGGCGGCATGCGCTCCGTAGCTGTAGGTGCGCTTGCTGCTGGCGAAGCTTGCCTCAGCGCAAAGGCCGGCGAGCGCGGCGAGCGCCAGCGACCGGCCATCGCGGGTGCGCGCCATCCCGGAGTCGATCTCGACCTCATCCGGTGCGCATTCAAGCTTCTCCGCGGCGGCCGCGCGGATCATCCGACGCAGCTCTTGGGCGGCCATGAGGATTGCGTTCCCGCCCATGACGACCGACCGCGAGCTGTAGGAGCCGTAGCCCTCCTTGACGCAATCGGTCGAGCCGTGACGGACGCCCGCGATCGCGGCGAGCGGCAGCTCGAGCGCATCGGCGGCGATCTGCGCGCAGACTGTTTCCAACCCCTGACCGATTGATGAGGACCCGACATGGACGCTGATTTTGCCGTCGTCCTCGAGGACGAGGCGCGCGCCCTCCTTGGGGCCGGAGGCGCCGCCTTCGAGATAGCAGCCCACGGCCGTGCCGCGATATCGCCCATCGATCAGCCTGCCGTCGATTGCCGTCTTCCCTGCCCAATCGATCTCGTCGAGGCAACGCTCGAGCGTCGCGCGATAATCCCCGCTGTCGGTCTCAGACGCGATGTCGAGCGGCGCCACCGTCGGCAGAGGATAAGGGTGATCCGCTGATGCGATAAGGTTGCGGCGCCGCAGCTCGATGCGGTCGATGCCGAGCTCACCGGCGACGATGTCGAAGAGACGTTCGCGGAAGAAATCGGCCTCGAAGCGGCCCGGCCCGCGATAGGTCCCGACCGGCGTCTTGTTGGTCATCATCAGCGACACGTCGATGCGAACGTGCGGAATGCGGTAGGGGCCAGCGAGCACCTGCGCGATGTTGCGCGCGGGCGTCGGGCCATTGGTGCGGATATAGGCGCCCTGGTCGGTTGCGGCGCGCGCGCGCAGGGCGACGATGGTGCCGTCACGCTCGCAGGCGATCTCCAGCTCACACTCGGCATCGCGCGCATGGTTGGTGGCAAGCAGATGCTCCCTGCGGTCCTCGATCCATCTCACGGGACTGCCGGTGAGACGGGCGGCGAACGGAATCAGATAGTCCTCGGGATAGAACTCCCCGCGCGCGCCGAAGCCGCCGCCGACGTCATCCTCGACCATGCGGATCGCGCTCTGCGACAGCCCCATCTGCTTTGCCAGCACGCGGCGGTTGACGAAGGCGACCTTGGCCGCGCCGTGGACGGTCAGCCGACCCTCCTCCGCATTCCAATAGGCGAGCAGCCCGCGCGTCTCCAGCGGCACGGCACCGTGACGCTGGACCTTGAAGCGCTCGCGGCGTGTGTAGGGGGCGGCCCTGAAGGCGGCGTCTGCATTGCCGCGCACCCCGCTCAGCGTCAGCGCGACATTGCGGCCCGCGCTCTCGAACAGGAGCACGTCTGCTTTCGCCGCCGTGGCACAGTCGGTGACGGCGGGCAGGGGAGCGATATCGAGAATCATCGCATCGAGCGCGTCCTCGGCCGCAGCCTGCGAGCGGGCGAGGACGACCGCGACTGGCTCGCCCACATAGCGGACCTTGTCATGGGCGATGACCGGTTGCTCGAAATCCCGGAAAGCCGGATCCGACTCCTGGCGCAACGGAATGGTGGGGATGGGGGAGCCGATATCGGCCGCGGTGATGACGGCATGCACGCCAGGGCAGGCGCGCGCCGCGCGCTTGTCGATTGCGCGGATGCGGCCATGCGCGACCGGGCTGCGCACGATCACGGCATGCAGCATGCCCTCGGATGCGAGGTCATCGACGTACTGTCCGCGTCCCTTGAGGAATCGAAAATCCTCGAGCCGTTCGATCGGGGTTCCGACCAGGGCGTTGGTCGCGCGCTTTTGCTGCATATCAGATGACGATGGCCGCTTCCTCGTTCAGCAGCGCGCGCGCCACGCTCAATGCCGCCAATGCCGAGGTCTTGGGATTGCTGCGCGAAGGGCGGCCCTCGAGCCTGATCGCAAACTTTCCGGCGGCGCCTTCCGCCTCGATCTCGTGCACATTGCCCGGTGCCTCCGGATCGGCGACGAGCTCGACCTGGGTCTCCTCGAATCCGAGCCCGGCCAGCGCCACGGCGGCGGCAACGTTGGCATTCTGCGGATAGAGCAGCGCCGCCTCGCGCGCGGTGCCGGTATAGAGCACGGCGGGCTTTGCGAGGCTGCGGAGATCGACGACCTTCTCGGCCGGCGACCCGCGCCATGCGGCGGGCGGCTTGCGCGAACGATAACGCACGGAGCTTAGCCCGCCGATGCGCATTGCCGTGATCGCATCGATCCCGCCGATTGCGCCGGCCGGCAGCAGCATGCGGCTGTTGCCCGCATCCGCTGCCGTCTCCAGGCGCTCGTAGAGCTCCGCATCTGCGAGCGCCCCGATCGAGATCACGAGCAGGTCGATGCCATCGCGGAGAACCTGCTCCCCGTATTCGGCCACCGCCTGCTGGCTGGCGACCTCGGCAATGATATCCGGGCCTTCCGACAGCAGGTCCTCGATGGCCTCGAAGATTTCAAGCTCGGGAAATTTCTGCCGGGCAATTTCCGAGCGCCCGGGCCGGGCCAGCAGGCCCACGATCTCGACCTCCGCGTCCATATCTTTCTCACGCAGCGCCGCTACCACGTCCTGCGCGATTCCGCCGCATCCGATGAGACCCACCCAGGTCATGTGTTTTTCAGATCGTCTGACGTTGTCACTGCACGTTGAGGCGCAGGCCCGTGAACTTCCATTGCGAGAGCTCCTCCATGGCATAGCGCACGCCTTCGCGGCCGAAGCCGCTCGCGCCGACGCCGCCGAAGGGATAGCTGTCGAGCCGGAAGCGGCTGGCATCGTTGATCCAGAGCGAGCCCACCTGCAGCCGGCGCGACACCTTGAAGGCGGTCTCGAGGCTTGCCGTGAAACAGGCGCCCTGCAATCCGAACTCGGATGAGTTGGCAAGCTCGATGGCGGCCTCGACATTGGGGACGCTCTGCACGACCACAACCGGGCCGAACGCCTCCTCGCGCATGAGCCGCGCCTCTGGAGGTGCATTCGCCACAATGGCTGGTCCCAAGATCGCTCCCTGGCGTTGCGGCTTGAGCATGAGCTTGCCGCCTTTGCCGACCGCATCGTCGATCATCTGCGCCACCCGGTCGGCGGCCGCGCTGCTCACCATGGGGCCGACATCGGTTGCGGCATCCTCGGGATCGCCGACCTTGAGCTTCTTCGCCGCGGCGACGAAGAGATCGAGGAAACGGTCGAACACCGCCTGCTCGACGATCACGCGCTGGGCCGAGATGCATTGCTGGCCGCTCGCCTCGAAGGCGGCGCCCGCGATGCGCGTGGCCGCATCCGCGAGGTCGGCGTCGGCGCACACGATATTTGCCGCGTTCGAGCCAAGCTCGCCGACAAATTTCTTTGCACCCGCTGCGCGCGCGAGCTCGTTGCCTGCGGCCGTGCTGCCGGTGACGGTGACGAGCGCGACGAGCGGATGCGCGGCAAGCAGTTTTGCCGCCTCGCGCCCGCCCGGCACCACGTTGAAAAGCCCGTCCGGAATGCCGGCTTTTTTCACGGCTTCTGCCAGCAGAAGCGCGACCTCGGTGCCGGGCGGCGAGGGCTTCACGACGATGGCGTTGCCCGCCGCGAGCGCGGGCGCGACCTTCTGGATCAGGAGGTTGGCGGGGCCGTTGAACGGGGTCACCGCCGCCACCACGCCATAAGGCACGCGGGTGGTGAAGCCGAACCGGCCAGCCCCGGTAAGAGCCGCATCGAGCGGAAGCACTTCTCCGCCAAGATGCGGGAGCTGGGCGGCGCAGGCGCGGATGAAGGCACCGACGCGTTTTGCCTCGAAGGTCGCCGCCCGCCGCGGCTTGCCGATGAAGCGAATGAGCGAGCGGACCAGCTCGCCCTCGATCCTGTCAATGGCGTCAGCGGCGGCGTTGAGCCACTCGACCCGCTTGGCGACGGTGGCGTCGCGATGCTTGAGAAAGGCTGCGTGCGCATGCCGGACCGCGGCATCGATCACCTTGGCGTCGGATTCGATGATCTCCGATTCGATCTTGTCGTCGATAGGACATACCAGGGCGGAGAATTGAGCGTCGAACTTTGTCGCTCCTCCGATCCAGGGCATCAGCTGCGGTATGGTCATGGGCGCTCCTCCTGCGCCTGAAGCATTATCATGATCGGAAAGCCGTTCTCCACCGCCGGGTCAAGCCCAAGGTCAAGGCCACCCGGGCCGGCGCCGGCCCTAGACGTGCTGGCCTTCGCTGAGCGGGATATCGCGCAGCGTGCTCGGCGCGAACAGCTCCTCGAGCTTCAGGCGGCGGTCGGTGAGGCCGTGCTCGTGGACATATTGCAGCAGCGCGTCGATGGAGGGCCGGTTGGGCTCGATCCCGTAGGGATACCAGTCGGGCCCGATGATTGCTTTTTCCTCCTCGATCAGCGGCTGCAGCCAGGCCGAGGAGACCTTGGGCGAGCCCATGTCCGCAAGCAGCGCATAGGCATGCTCCTTGGCCCGGCAAAGCGCCTTGTACATGCTGAGCGCAACCCATGGGTTGCGCTCGTGCACGTCGCGGCGGATCACCACGGTATGCATGATGGGATAGATCTTCGTGCGCCGGTAATAATCCTTCTCGACCTCGGCGTAGTTGGGAAACAGGCGCTTCACCCTGGGCGAGCCGCGGCGGAACGCGAGCGGATTGTTCGCGCTCATCATGAAGTCGATCTCGCCACGCTCAAGAAGGTCGCCGAGCTCGGTCCCGGGCGGCGCCTGGCGCAGGCGG
>Ga0306920_100016980_pt1 | contig 10036 bp, 7 predicted proteins | sample flu12Cox44000170_FD_204666 | JGI IMG/M metagenome (GOLD analysis project Ga0306920, IMG submission 204666) | Lab enrichment of tropical soil microbial communities from Luquillo Experimental Forest, Puerto Rico - flux4day.12C.oxic.44.000.170 (v2)... | ecosystem: Environmental > Terrestrial >...
GCGCTTCGCAGACGTCGGCAAGTTCATCGGAGATTCTTGCCGAGGTGACGGGCCCGAATCAGCAGCTCGAGCGCAGAGAAGATGTACTGGATACGGCTCCCATCAACGGGAGTGCACGATCTGAAGCTCAAGTTTTGTTTCGATTTGAAGAGCTAATGAGGCAGTGCGCCCATCCGAAGTGGAAGCTGGATCCGCGCATGAGTGTTTTTGAAGGGATGGACAGCGAGAAGATCGGTGCGGAGCCATTTCGAACCCTTCGCTCACGACTCCACCAGATTGCGCGCACGAGGAAGCTGAAGCGCATCCTGATTACCAGTAGTGTTCCCGCGGAAGGCAAGAGCTTTGTCGCTGCAAATCTCGCGCAGTCCATCATCCGCAAACCCGACCATCGTGTTCTCTTGATCGACGCAGATCTGCGCCGATCTCACCTTCACGTGGCCCTCGGAGCGCCTGCGATCCCCGGCTTGACTGACTATCTGCGTGGGGACGCCGATGAACACGCCATCGTTCAAAGCGGACCAGACAAGAATCTGTGCTTCATCCCGGGGGGCAGCAGGGCACCGAATCCCAGCGAACTCCTCCTCAACGAAAAAATGAGCCACCTGCTCAATGTGGTCACACCCATGTTCGATTTCACCATCCTGGATTCTCCTCCGTCTACTCTTGTGCATGATGCTAGTTTGCTCGCCGATTTGTGCGATGGGGTTTTGTTTGTCGTCCGAGCGGGGATGACGAGCTTCGAACTGGCCCAGAAGGCGGTAGCGGAGTTCAAAGACAAGAACCTGTTGGGAGTGGTGTTGAACCGGGTAGAAGAGAAGTCTGCTGACGTGCCGCATTACTACAAATATTAAATTAAAGAAATTATCCACAGCGACATCAAGAAATCCCCAGCTGGCGCCGCGCGTATGAGTCATCTCACCGGCGTCACCCGGGCGAAGCCTGGGGCAGCTACGGGATTACAGCTGTCGCCTGGTTCGAATAGCTGCTCTCCGTGCCTGTGGAGTCTACCGCGGTCGTCACGTAATAGTACGTGGCCGCGTTCTGCACTGTTGTATCTGTGTAGCTGAGGACGGTAACGAGCGTAGATCCATTGATCTTTACGTATCCAGACCCGTTCACGGTGCTGCGATAAACGTTGTATCCCGTTATCGTGGGCGAGCTGCTCGCAACCCAAGACAGAGCTACGGTATGCGTTTGCTGGGCGGTAGCCGTGAAGTTCACTCCCGTTTGATTTGCCCCATTCACCGTCACCGATTGATTTGCCGGACTGAAACTATATCCGGTATTGCTCGGCGTCAGCGTGTACGTGCCGTTCGCCAGTCCGCTAAAGCTATAGTTTCCGGAGGTGTCGGTCGTGGTGGTGGCGGCTGCGGGACCGGTCAACACGACCGTGGCTCCGCTCCCGCCCGTAATGGGAGTAATTGTGCCAGAGATGGAGAACGAACCAGCTAGCGCGGCGGCGGTGAAGTTAACACCCGCCACGTTGGCCCCGCTGATCGTCGCGTTTTGGCTGGTAGGATTGAAGGTGAAGCCCGCTCGGCCGGGAGTCACCGCGTAACTCCCGTTGGACAATCCAGTAAAAGTATAGTTGCCGGAGCTATCAGCAGTCACAGTGGCGGTCGCGGCTCCGCTCAAGGTAATGGTGGCCCCACTGCCGCCTGTAGCAGGAGTAATTGTGCCAGAAAGACTGTAAGTCAATGCGCTTGCTGTGAAAGTCACTCCCGAAGAAACATTGGCTCCATTGATTGTCACAGCTAAGCTGCTGGGGCTAAACGTGAAACCCGTGTGGCTGGGGGTGATCGTATATGTCCCGCTGGCCAATCCGGTGAAGGTAAAGTTGCCGGAGCTATCGGCAGTCGTTGTGGCGTTTACTGCTCCGCTTAGCGCAACAGTCGCCCCGCTCCCGCCCACCATAGGCGCGATCGTCCCCGAGATACTGTAAGTTTGCGGAGGAGGAGGCGGAGGCTGAGCGTTCTGTCCACTGACAACGGCAGAGCAGCCACAAAGAAAGGCGACTGAGGTAAGAACGACCGCCGAAACGATTGAACTGTGAGTGCGGCGCATCTGGGTCCTCGCAGACGAACCCCCACACGTTTCACCTTTCTGGTACCCCATCGTTCGAGCCCTCTGGAAACCCAAATGCCAGCTTACGCCGGTCACCACCACCTAGAAACTGCAAGTAAGGCTAGATAGAGGACAGGTATTAACCCTGTCCCCGAGTTCTATCAAATCTTTCACGTTCCTAGCGGAGCCTGACAACGACTAATCCTACCTTTTATCCGGCGACTGCGGATAGCGGCTGGACGTCTGACGTGGTGGTTAGATTCTTCTGCCACTGGCAGCTCAACGGCGCAGTGCCCCTCGCCACCACCGAGAATGTCGCCCTCTGCCCTGCCATCTGGCTCCCTGGCCGTGCGGTGATTTCGGCGCTGCTGCTATCGCGCTCGCCGAAAAGCTTGTCCCTGTAACGTTCCCCGCAGTCGCGGTCACGCTTTCGGTTGCCGGAGTATGCATAGGTGTCGCCCGTATGGTCGGCATTATCACATAAGTTTCGCACGGCTATCCAGGGAACTTAAATGCCCGAGCCGTTCGCCGTGGTCGTGCTGCTCGCGACTCCGCTCAATGTGAGGACTGTTCCGCTCCGCCCTTGCTGGGGGGGGTGATCGTTCCCGGGATGCTGAAACCGGTCGGAGGGTTCTGGCAACGCTTCAGGACGCTTGTAAAGAAGCGCGCGATACTAATCTTCACGAAGGTCTGCCGTGTACTTATTACTGTCCTCGATGCAGGTCAATGCTATGTCGTCGCCACGGGGCTGCGCCATATTCGCAATTACTCCGATGCCGGAGCACGCGCGCCCCGGCCTTGGCAGCACTTGCGCGGTCTTGTCTTTTGTGAGCCGTCGATCCCAGTGCTAGGGTGTTCGGTCGCTTCACCGGGATGTTACTACACGCCTAGAGTAGGCAAAAGAGTACCGACTGGAGCCTATCGTATCGGCCGCGAGCGCGGTCTGTTCTCAACCGCTCCGAGGAACCTAACGCAGGTTTGCTTCCCTTCGTTGCCGCAGAGAGGGAATTCCAGCTTCTCGTACTTTGTAAAGGAGTGTTCGGTAACTGATTTTAAGGGCCGCGGCGGTTTTGCGCCGATTCCAATTGTGACTTTCCAGCGTCCTGAGAATCACTTCCCGTTCCAGATTGCGCTGGGCAGTTCGCGCGATGAACTTGAGAGTCTTCGCGTCCTGGTCCGCGTCGCCGGTTGGCGGTTTCTTCGGTTCAAATCCCCGGGCGTACGCCTCAAGCGCCACCTCAGGTCCCAGAATCACACATCTTGCCATGCAGTTTTCCAGCTCTCTGATATTCCCCGGCCAGTCGCCTTTCTGAAGAATATGCATTACATCCGGCGAAAGGACCGGAGGAGCCTGCCGGAAGCGTGCGCCGTAAACCGCCAAAAAATGGTTCGCCAAACGCGGAATGTCGACTGACCGCTCACGAAGAAAGGGCAGTTTGATGTGAATCACATTGATTCTGTAAAAGAGGTCCATGCGGAACGTGCCCGCCGTTACCTCTCGTTCCAATCGCCGGCCGGTCGCACAGACGACCCTGGTGTGGACGCGCTTCTCTTCCTCCCCGCCGATCCGGCTGAAGTGCCCGTCTTGCAGGAACTGCAGCAGCTTGGCCTGAAGACCGAGATTCAGTTCTCCGATCTCGTCGAGGAACAACGTACCGCCATCGGCCAGCTCCACGCGGCCGGGTTTCGTCGCATTGGCCCCAGTAAATGCTCCGCGTTCGTACCCGAAGAGCTCGCTCTCCATCAGTGACCCGGGAATCGCTGCGCAATTGACTTTAACGAACCGGCCCTTGCCCCAAATTGACTTCGCATGGACTAAGCGCGCTAGAACTTCCTTGCCCGTGCCATTGCCCCCCTCGATGAGCAACGGAACATCGGCATTCGCGATTTTCTCGATCCTCTGGCGAATTGCCACCATTCCAAGCGTCCGGCCGAAATAGATTTCCTCCGAAGGCAGATCGTTTATTGCTGTCGTTGGAATCTCTGAGTTCCGCACGGCTACGCCTCATTAAGGCCGGATTCCCGAGGAATTTGTGCAATTTGGGGTAAGCACCCTAGGCGCCAATCAGGCCCGCGTCAAAACGACTCTGCTGGCCCGTTGCCAGGACCAAAACCATCGTATTTAGAATGAATAAGTTACAGGGAGGCTCGGGAATAGTGCGCACTGGCTGCCTCCAGATCGTGTTGTCGCCTCAGAAGAACTTGGCTGGCGGAACTAAATTGCGCATAGTGTCAAAAGCTTTGCCAATGCTTTCCCATGGGGGACCGCATGGCATCCTCGATCCGCCCCGAGCTACCGTGCTGACTGTAGAAATAGGCGGGCCTCGACCAAGGAGATGGCAGGCGCACGTAAGTGAGACGTGATCGGATTGCTACCGACCGAAGGGTGGGTTACCTAGCTGATCGAATCTCCGCCGGCGCTCTCTTACCGGGGCCAGCCCAGAAACGCCTATCGTTGTGGGAAGATAAAAGCCTCAAGGAGATCAGCCCTGGCCTTTTCATCCGAGGCTACCACCCGCAAAATGTCCTTGACGGACAGCATGCCGCGGAACTCCCCCAGTTCGTTCAGCACGATCAGATGGAAGATGCCGTTTTGCTCCATGAGCAGCAGGCATTCATCGAGCGCCCTATCGCACGTGACGGTGACCAGTTCACGGGTCATGATATCCGAGGCTTTCATCCATGCCGGGCACTTATTTTCCGCAGCCACCTTGTCGGAAATGTCACTCTGCGAAACCACACCCGTGAGCTTGCCGTCCGCGCCCACCACGCCGACGGTACGTAGTTCTTTGGCTCGCAGATACTGAGCTACCTGGTGAACGCTGGCCTCTTCGGAAACGGTATAGACTTCCTTGCGGGACCCGATCAAATCGCCGACTTTCATTGGACCCCTCCGCAGGCTCATCTAGCCGGATACTAGGCCCATTCGATCCTAGAAGCAAGATCGGTTCCCCATCAAAAGTGGGCTCCCCAATCAGCCTCTGCTCGAAGGCTAGAAGAACTTATTCGGTGGCCTGCTTGACGAAACTCAGTGGGTCTAAAAGAAATCAGCACTACGCTCGGGTGGCGTCCCCACGCACGATATCGTATTTCTCAATCACCGCGGCAACACCCATGCGCATATTGCCATCCTCGATACGCGGCTCGACACGCAGGATTCTTCCGAAGGCATGCACCAGGACCTCTTTACCGTTGGTCATCGCCGTAGGCAATGTCAAAACCAGATCAAGTTGGGAGCCAGCTTGCGGGCCTTGATCCATTACAAAGTACAGTCCGCGCGTCGAAATGTCGCGCGTGCTGCCCTTCTTGGAATCCGATTCCTTCTCCGTAGGAATACGGATAAGGACCGGTAAAGATAGATCGTACCGCCGAGTGGTTCGACGCTCGTTGCTTCCCCCCATTTTCCCCACACTCCGCGGGCTGTTTCTCCGGCCCGCGCTCCCTTCTTTGAATTACCTCTCGATTCTGCTCGATGGCCGATTCAGGTTCTTGCAGAAGCCCAGCTGGCTGGAAGGACCCAACCTGAATATGTCGTTTTCTTGTTCTTGCCTGGTCGCACTAGAACTCCTGCACGCTCCAACTGTCAGCCGTTTCTTGTTCCCACTGCCGAATTCTCTTCGGCCCCTGGCGACGTCGCGGATTTCCGGGTTCGCGGAGTATCTAGATTGAATTGCCGCATCTTGTAAAGCAGCGCCTTGTAACTGATGCCCAACATCTTGGCGGCATCTTTCCGGCACCAGCGGGTCTTTTCCAGCGCATCGGCGATCGCCTCCATCTCCGCCTCATCTTTCAATCCGCGCACCAATGCTTTAAGCCCTTGATCCTTTGGCGGCGCCGGTTCTTCTCGGGGCGACGTGCGCTGACGCGTGGAGGACATCTCCACCAACTCACGCAGGCTGCCCTCGTCATCCTCGAGGATCACATAACGCTTGACGAAGTTCTCCAGCTCGCGCAAGTTTCCCGGCCAGGGATAGTTCACGGCCGCGTCCAGCAAATGTTTGGATGGCGGCTGCCCGGGCTTCCCGTATTTCTCGCTGTATTTCTGCAGGAAGTGCTGAAACAACAACGGAATTTCCGTCGTGCGTTCCCGAAGCGGAGGCACGTTGATGGACAATACATTTAGCCGGTAGTACAAGTCTTCGCGGAAGCGCCCCGATTTCATCGCCTCATGCACGTCCACGTTGGTGGCCGCAAGCACACGCACGTCGGTCTCCACCATGTGCCGCCCGCCCAGTCTGGAATACTGGTGATCTTGCAAGACATGCAGCAGTTTCGCTTGCAGGTGCGTGCTCATTTCCGCAATTTCGTCCAGGAAAATCGTGCCTCGGTTGGCCAATTCAAACTTGCCGGGCTTGCTCCGCACGGCGCCAGTGAATGCACCTTGCTCAAATCCGAACAGTTCCGACTCCAGCAATTCTCCCGGCAGCGCCGCGCAGTTCACTTTCACAAACGGCTGGTTGCGCCGCTTGGAGCGCAAATGGATCATCCTCGCCACGACTTCTTTGCCCACACCGCTTTCTCCACACACGAACACGGGAACATCTACCGGCGCGATTTGCAGAATCTGCTGCCGGATCCGCACCATTTGCGGGCTCGCTGCCAAAAAGCTCAAATCCTCTGTCACTTGGTCGCAATAATCCCGGAGCGCCTGATTCTCAGTCGCCAACTGTTTCTTCTGGCGCGACTTCAGCATCGCCGCATCCAGCTCGGTTTTTTCAAATGGCTTGGTAAGGTAGTCGTGTGCTCCGATGCGAATGGCCTCTACCACCGTTCCCACTTCATTCGAACAAGACAGCATGATCACATTCAGCGTGCGGTCGACCTCCATCAGCTCTTTCAGCGTATCAATCCCGTTCATCTCCGGCATCAGCACATCCAGAATGATGAAGTCCGGCCGTTCGCCCTTTGTCACTTTGTTCAAGGCTTCCCTGCCGGAACTGACGGTCTCGACTGCGAACCCGTCTACTTCCAGAAGGGTCTGCAGGTACTTTCGAATGCTCGGCTCATCATCCACCACCAGGATTTTCTCTTTCTCACCCATCGGTTCTTCCCTTTCCTAAGTGATTTCCTCGAGATTAGCCTTGATCCATCGGCAGCAAGAACATGAATCGGCTTCCGGTATCCGGGTCGCTCTCCACCCAGATCTTGCCGCGGTGCGCCTGGATGAGTCGCTTCGCAATCGCCAGCCCTAGCCCCATTCCCGAAGTATTGCGGTCCACGCGCACGAAATCCTCGAAGATTTCCTGATGGTGTTCGGCAGGAATGCCAGTGCCGGAATCCTTCACGCTAACCTCTACGCTGTTCGGGCGTGGCAAACGAAATCTCCGGCGCTCTTGCATAGGCGCCATGGTGGCGACACGGCGCTCCCAGAAATGGGGAGCCGCCCGCAGCACCACTGTGCCACCGCTCGGAGTGTGCTTCAAGGCATTGTCGAGCAAATTCGCGGCAACCTGCTGAACTTTCTGATAGTCGAAACGGAATGTCGGTATCGAAGGATCAATATTCGCTTCGAGCCGCACTCCTTTTCTCTGAAAGGCCTCGCACCACCTCTTGGAAAGCTCATCCAGGCAATCGCGCAAATCGTTCTCACGCAGTTGCAAGACAAGCTTGCCACTCTCCAATGCCGAATAGTTCAAGAACATGGAGACCAGGCGTACCAATCGTTCGCAACTCTCCTTGGATTCCTCCAGAATGTCTTTCTGCTTGTCCGTCAGCCGCCCGAGCGAACCCGCGAGCAGCAAGTCGTAATAGCCTTTGATCACCGCCAGCGGCGTCTTCAATTCGTGTGCGGCGGATGCGAGAAACACCGTTTTCTGGCGGTTCACTTCCTGTAATTTCAGGTACGCCGCCAGAAGGTTCCGGTAAGTAATCTCCCGTTCCTGGAGCAACTCTTGCACAGTAAGCTGCGTTTCGGGATCGTTGCCCGGGTGCCCGTCTGCATTTTCAATTTCCGCCACCAGCCAATCGGATTCCGGCATCCAACGAATCCGCATCGACGTTCTTCTCTCCGCCGTGCCAATCGGCACGTTGACCACGTGCTCTCCCTTTTCCACTTGCCTGAAGATGTTGGCGGCATCCATCTTCAGAAGGTCACTGAAGAGATTGGGTTCGTCACTGTCCTTGAATCCTTGGGTTTCCAAGCAACGGCGCGCTCGCGCGTTCACCAGCACAAGACCACCGTTGCGGTCGGCGACAACTAATGGCTTTTCCAGAGTATCCAAGACTTGCTTGACCGTCTCCAAGGGGAGAGACTGGCGATTGCGATCCTCGGCCACGGGGGACATGGCTATCCTTCCGGTCATGTGCTGGCTCAGTCCTTTTTGAGGGTGTGGTAAATGTTTTCCCTTGTCGGAAGAGGACATCCTTACAGACTGCCTCCCGTGAAGTCAATGGTAAAAGCGTTCCATTTGCACATTTGCGGAACTTCGTTGGACCTTGAAACTCTAAGATTGCCGTAGAGACATTTCCCGTCTCGAGGCTGGCGGTACGCCATTCTTGACAAAAGACTTAACGTTTGCTGGAATCTGTTGGTCTGGAACACAAGGTGCAAACTACTCCGTACTATATCCTTAGTACTGTTCCGGGGGCTCTGTGTATCGCGCGCTTGGGGAGATAAATGGAGTGGAGACACGCTCGATAAGGCGCTCGCCCCGTATACGCCTTCAGGTTCCCGTATTTGTGCGCGGCACTGACGCCTCTGGGTCCGAATTCATTGAGCTCACTAAGACCCTAGATATCAGCGCCTTTGGCGCGTGCATCGCCTGCCAGCATGTACTGCTAGTGAACCAGACGATCCATCTCACGATCCCCGCTCCCTCCCTGGTCTCTCCGAGCCTTGTTCCCAGTGAGACTCCCCCGATTCTTGCGCGGGTCCTCAGACAAAACATGGTGGGCGATGCACGCTTGTTCGGCCTTGAATTCCTCCACCCCCTGGAATAGCCTTGGGGAATTTTGTTACATCGCACGTCTATCCAGCGTCTCTTTCCTGAGTTTTTGTCTCGTCTTTCAGTGAATCTTATATTACGATGCCCCACTTGTTGGGAGGGTCTAATCTTGCTTGGAGGCTGCCAAGGTCCAGTACGAATGGTCTCTTGGTTGCTCCGGATGTTTGTACAAGAATTGACATGCTTGCCCCACACCCCGCGGGGATAGGCAGAGGTTAGGTTTATTCCGGATATGCCCAGCCCCGGCGCCCTGGCGCCCCCGCGTCTGCCGGTCGAAGACACGTATCTCGAGTTGCTTGTCGAGACACTCGAGAGTCTTGACCTACCCGCACGAGGGCAATTCCTCCAGCGCTTTCTGCGCGCAATCTGTCACGTTGATTTGCGCGAATCCGAATGTGTGCAAGTCTGGGACGAGATGCTCATTCGCCGTCGCGCCCTAGCCGATCAAGCGGGACGTCCCGTTGCTCTGAAAGCTGCTCTTATGGACGTGCTCGCTTCTTCCGGGTATCTCCGTGTGCCCATTATTATGGAGTACGAGGAACTCAAGAAGCTCGAATTGAACGCCGTCACGGATCCCCTGACCGGCCTCTACAATCGCAGGCTTTTTGGAGAATCCTTCGAAAAAGAATTAAATCGCGCGCGTCGCTACACGCAGCCACTCAGCCTGGTGATTCTGGATCTGCACCGCTTCAAGGAAGTGAATGACAAACACGGCCACCCGCGTGGCGACGAAGTCTTGCGGGCCACCGCCGCAACGCTCAAGAAAGCGTTGCGCACCTCCGACTCCGCCTTCCGTATCGGAGGCGATGAGTTCGCTTTGCTCTTGCCGCAAACTGACTCGCAGCAAGCGCTTGCGCTCAGCCGTCGCGTCGAAACGGTCCTTGTGGAGATGCTTGAGCCACTGCAGTTGCAAGTTGCCGTCAGCATGGACCATGGCATTGCCATTTTTCCGCAAGACGCCGAGCAGGCCGATCAACTGATTCGCATCGCCGATGAGCGCCTGTACCGCCAAAAGCACGCCAATCACG
>Ga0306920_100016988_pt1 | contig 10034 bp, 5 predicted proteins | sample flu12Cox44000170_FD_204666 | JGI IMG/M metagenome (GOLD analysis project Ga0306920, IMG submission 204666) | Lab enrichment of tropical soil microbial communities from Luquillo Experimental Forest, Puerto Rico - flux4day.12C.oxic.44.000.170 (v2)... | ecosystem: Environmental > Terrestrial >...
CTACGAACCAGCCGGCCCGGTTCGCCACGGCCAGATGTAACCGGCCGGGGATGGCCGCATCAAGGATTCAGCTGCCGACGACACACTTGGCTTGCCCGGGGTCGACGGCGATGTCGGCTCGTCGGTGAGTGACCGTCAATCACCCTTATTGCCCGCCCAATCGGACGCAACGGGCACGTCGTCTGCCATCGCGCCCGACGCCTGGCAGCTCGGCGCCCTGGTCCTCGCCGCCACCCGGCGAGCTATGCATTACGAGGGTGTTCCCGTGCGTTGCTCACGAGTTCAAAGGCCCGCGCTAGCCTCATGTTCGCAGGTTGCTGGTGGTGGGAATCGTTGGCTGTTTATGGCAGTTCGGGGGGCATCTCAGGGGCACGACCCTCTTATCCGTGGTAGTGGGGCTGTAGCCCAGCCAGTCTCTCGCACCTGCCCTTCGGTAGCTGTTGGCTGTGCCGTGTTGCGGAGGAAGGCCCGCGGGTGCACGGGCCTCCCTCCGGGAGCAGCCGCCTTGGCTACGGTGCGACCTGCAGCTGGGAGCTGCCGACGAACGGCGGGATGAACGGCGGCAAGGTGATGAACGAGCCGATCGTGCCGGTGTAGTGCCCGTAGGCCGCGGGCACCGTGACGGTGGCGGGGAACCCGCCGAGTCCGTTGAGGATGACGCCGCTGATCTGGACCTCGGTGTTGTTGTTGATGAGCTTCCAGGTCACGTCGCCGCCGTCGCTGGTCGCGGGCCCGTTGCGGTGTCCGCAGTCAGCACCGTGATAGTCGCCGGTGCCGTCGTTGCTGAGCCCGAGCCACAGCCAGACGCCGCCACCGTTCGCGCCGCTGATGTTGGCCGACAGTTCTACCTGGTAGACCTGCCCTGGGCCATAGGCCGATGCTGGGCCTGCTGTGGCCAGCGTGACCCCGCCGACCAGTGTTGCGACGCCTGCGGCGGCGGCCAGTCGTGATCTGAGGCTGATTCGCGGCATTTTCATGGCTGCCTGCTTTCTTTGGTTTAGCCCGTGGCAGTGCAGCCGAAGCAGGCCCCCAGGGCTACCTCTGATGGTGATCGGCTGATGCGCAGGTAGAGGTGGCGCTCGTCCGATCTCCCTCCCTTACGGGAAGTAGAATTGCGGCGCCGCGAACGGTTTGTCAAGCCTTGATGAGTTGTCCCGCCGATGAGGCGGTGGCTGCCTGGCTGGCGGGTTCCTTCCGGTGACCTGGCGGAGACGTGGAGGTGCCTCTCGGGGCCTGGCCTCTTCGTCCCGAACTAGCGGCGCCACTGGGCGTTTGGCCATCGTCCCAGCTAGTTGCGTGTGCTGCCGGTCGTCGCTGCTGGCTGCTGTGCGGGGACGTTGCTGTACTTCCGCGCTGCTGCGCCACGAGGCGCAGTGCTATATCGCCCGCGCAGCGGGCAGAGATGAGAGGAGATATCTCTGGATCTGATGGCTGACCCAAGATCCGAAAGGTGAAGGGGACAATAGCATGCCAGGAAACCGGCGGCCGTGCCCAGGCGTACGGGGCGGCGCGCCGGGAAGATCCGCGTGATATGGCGAAAGCTGGATTGCCTGAATCCCAGTCTCCAGAAGGGGTAAGAAGTCCCCCGCCGGAAAGACGCCTGTAACCGGCGCCGGTCCCTGCGGCGGAATTGCAGCAGCATGCCGTAATCCTCCGGGACGCAGGAGCGATGCCCGGTCAGGGCATTGAAGGAGGCGAACGGGACGCCTACGTCACGCTCGGACGTATAGCACTGACGAACGTGGGATCGCCTACCGGACGCGAGTCCTAGGGCGACAGAGTGCCCGTAGTAGTCGCAGGAGTAACGCCCTGCCAATCTGGAGACCGGGAGAGCCGGACCACAGGGCGAAGGGGCACAGGTGACGGACATTCAAGGAACCGTGAGGTATGCGTAATGCAAGACGCCGGGACGGTACTGGATGTCCTCCGCGAGCGCGTCGCCAACGCGGCACAGTCACTGGAGAGCCCAGTGCATTGAAAGGTGCCTGCTGGGTTCGGAGGGAGGCTGCGCGGAAAAGGCCCGCACCCACACCTGGGAACGGGACCTCGCCGCGCAGCCCACCCTGTTATGGTCTACCGCATTAACAGCTCGGGGCAGGGCTGTCTGGATCGGTTCAAGCTAGACCAACGTGCTCGATCGGGCCTCCCTGCACGACGCGGTACCGCGTTGAACTGCAACCCAAACTGCAACCTTCATCCGTAGATGCCTGTCAGGCGTTCAGCGTCGTCCGGATCGCGGCGGGCCGACGCTCGGATAGCGCGCCTGCCAGGGACTTCGGTAGCGCGCCCGGAGACTCGAGGCCTCAGCCTTCAGATCCGTAGATTCCGTGTTGGCATCCGGCCTCGTTCAGATCAGTACGTGCCTGCATCGTGCAGGAGATGGCCCGCGCTGGCGTGGGACTGGCACGATGCCGCTGGCCGGTCCACTGAACCGGCCAGCGGCCGACTGGCTGGGTGCGCGTAACGAGAGCGCCCGGCTGCACGATTCGGATGGTGAGATGCCCGTTTCCCTCCACCCGGCAGCGAGCACGACGATCTTCTGCTGGGCATGATGTCTGCTGTCGTCGTGTCCGGCCTTGGGGTGGTGCCGCAGGTGCCTGAGCCCGGCGGAGGCGGTACCCGGGGTCGGGGGGCCTGGCCGGTGAGGTGGCGGCGCCGACCGCGTTCATGCCGTCGGCCATCCGCGCCTGGGCCTGGTCGGCTGTCTGGCGGCTGCTGCGCCAGACGGACCGGTTCGGCAGGTGGTGCAGGTGCTGGTCGCCGCACTGGCACCTGATCGGCCCGCGGTCAGCCGCCCGGGTAGTGAGTGTGATGACCAGGCGGGCCGCCCGCCGCGCCTGCCGTCAGAACAGTGGAACCCTGAGAGCCGCCCTGGGAGATTGCGCGGCGAGAGAGGTAGCCGCATGGCAGCTCTGGCCATGACCATCCAGGACCGGGCCCGCCGCTACCCGGGGCCTTGCGGCCTGCGACGAGGCAGCAGGGCCATGCCGTGAACGCTCGCCGCAGCGGGGGCGACCAAGATGGTGAGCTTGGGCGGCTCAGGCGCCAGTACCCGGGGTGGCGGATCTGGCGCGGCCGCGCAACCGGTGATTACTGGGCCATGCCGCCACGCGGTCACGCCACCGCGCGCCAGCTGATCAACGCCCGCGACATCGGCGAACTCGCTCGCCGCATCGCCCGCGCGGAGGAAGGGGATGCCCTGTGACCTCGGCGCCGCCGAAGCCGGCGAGCCGGTCGCCGGCCGCCGCGCTCGGCTACCCGCTGTAGGATCACCTGCGCGCCTGGCCCGCCCTTTTGCCTGGACTCGGCCTCGCGCTCGTTCCAGGCCTTTCCCGAAAGGGACGATTGTGGGGTGTGACCATCGCGGTGCCGGTCACCACGGCAGTCATCGCGCGGCCGGGACCTATCTGGGCCCCTTTCCTGATAACATCTCGCTGGCCAGGCGGCAGGATCAACTCGCCCCGGGTGAACGCCCAGCTGAAGGATCTGTATGTCACCCGGCAGGCTGTGCCTGCTCCCGCGAGCCGTCCAGCTGCCCGGCCGGCGCTGCATCAGGCCGGTACCCCGGTGCGCGCGACGGCAGGGCCAGGAACCGCCGGCAAATGTGCGCGCCGCGGCGGGCCGGCTGTGGTCCAGCGTTCGGTGCACGACTTAGCGTCCTTGCAGTACCAGGCGATGTCGGGACAGGCCTGGCCGCCATCAGGGACTAGCAGGCCGAGGGGAAGCGCGATGCCGCACAGGGAGCACTGGGCTACCTCCAGCGGCCGGGGCCGGCCGGGCTGCGTGGCCGCCGGCGGTTCGGCCAGCGCCAGGTGAGGACTGGCCAGAGGCTGTTCAGGTCCCGTTTCCGGGGATGTGGCCAGCGTGTCAACTGTCATACTGGACATGTCGGGGTTCCTCCTGAAGCTGGTCCGACGTTTAGGTCCTGGCCTCGTGCTGTGAACACCTGGCCGGGACCGCCCTTGGCTAGCAGGCGATCCGCGTGACGGTGACGTCCCGCCGGCCCGGGCGGGCGGGATGACGTGGTATCACCTGCTGTCTCCTCCAGCTCATGCGTTGCCTGCAGCCTTTGACCAGCCAGGATAACGCCCTGTGCACAGGCTTGTGGATAATTCTGGTGAACCCGCTGGTCAGCGTGCGTGTCAGCTGTGGACGGCCGGGGCTGTGGAAATGTGGATAACCTCGGCGGCAGGCAAATCCTGCCAGGTCGCGGGGCTTCGCTTCCGTTCTTTGAATGGTGAGGCTCGCCCGCCGATCTAACGCACGTGGGCTGGGCTCGCCGTGGACGGACGCGTGGCTCAACGGCTATGGCCTGCACCGACTCGGTGGCACTGTCCGCTATCTGGGGGCAGTGTAACCATGGCAAGAGGATCCTCGGTAAGTCGTATGCGGGGGAGTAACGCGTACGGATGGGAAGGGGGATGGGGAAGCGGGCCGCTGGCGGCGCCGTCCCTGACTGCCGATGGAGTCTAGGCCGGTCTTTGCCGATCCGTCCGGGCGTCGCCGGCGGATTATGCAGCGCGTGGGCCTCGGGTCGGCGGGAGCACTCGTCGTGTGCCTGGGCGCCGTAGCCGTGGCTGTGGCGGGGGGACCGCAGGCTCCGTTCACTAGCTGGGCTGCCCCGCCCGCGGGGGCCGCCAGCGTGCCGGGTCAGCTGAGGTCCCGGGCACCTGACCAGGGCGGCGGCACTGCCGGGCCGTCCCGGCCTGGTCCGCAGCCGGGTCCGGTGCCCTCTCCGGTGCCGTCCGCGGGAGCCTCGGCACGGCCTAGCGCCTCGGCTGTTCCCTCGTCGTCCGTGCCGCGACCGTCATCGTCCTCATCGGGTGCTGTGCCCTCGTCGCCGGTCCCGACGAACCCGGCTGGCCGTACGCCGCCCGGGAGTACCAGGTCGCCCAGCCCGCATAAGAGCTCTCATGGCCCGTGAGCGGGCCGCCACGTCTGAGCTGACCAGGTCGGCCGGGCTTCCGCCGGCGGCAGGCGGCGGAGCCGGAAGGCCCCGGCCGGGCAGCCATCGCAAGAGCCGCAGCCCGCGCGGGCACTGGGTGCTGGTCGGCCTGGTGATGCTGGTTTTCGCGGTCGGGCTCGTGGTGGAGGGCTACACCCGCGGCGTGCTCGGCGAGAACAGTGCCGATCAGCCGCGGCCAGGCCCGCACGCCGCGGCCGCGCCGTCGGCGGTTACCGGCGGCGGCCCGGTCATCGAGGTGACCGGCTCCCAGGTGCGCAGTTACTCGCTGCCGGCCCGGACCGTTGCCTTGACCTTTGATGACGGGCCCGACCCGGCCTGGACGCCGAAGATCGTGGCGGTGCTTCGCCGGTACCGGGTGCCCGCGACGTTCTTCCTCGTTGGCGTGCACGCGGCCAGCTACCCGGACCTGGTGCGCGAGGAACTGGGCGCCGGCTGTCAGGTGGGCTCGCACACCTACACCCACGCCAATCTCGCCGCCGCCGCGGGGTGGCGGGAGGGCTTGGAGCTGACACTCACCCAGAACGCGCTCGCCGGAGCGGCCGGGATCCGCACCCGGCTGCTCCGGATGCCGTACTCCTCGGAACCGGACGCGCTGACCGCCGCGGACTGGCGGGCAGCCCGGCAGGCCGCCCAGGACGGGTACCTGGTCGTGCTCACTGACCTTGACACCCGGGACTGGGCCACGCCCGGGGTCGCGCGCATCCAGGACGCCGCCATGCCGTCCGGCGGCCGGGGCGCCGTCATCATGTTCCATGACGGCGGCGGCAACCGGGCCCAGACCGTCGCCGCGCTCCCGGTCATCATCACCCGGCTGCGGGCCGAAGGCTACCGGTTCACCACCATTACCGGCGCCCTGGGGATGCCATCGGGCGACGTGCCCGCCACCGGACGCCAGCGATTGGCGGGCACCGCGCTGGTCGTCATCCAGCAGGCCGCCGACCATGCCGTCGCCGTGCTGGCGGTCCTGCTCGTCGCGGCGAGCGTGCTGACCGTCATCAGGCTACTGCTGCTGGTCGGCTTCGCCGCCGTGCACCGGCGCCGGGCTCGCCGCCGCGGCCGCCCGTCCCGGCGGGACGAGCCCGGCTACGTCCCGGACGTGTCGGTGGTGATCCCTGCCTACAACGAGGCGGCGGGAATCGCGGCCACGGTGCGGTCCATGGCCGCCAGCCGCTACCGCGGCCGGATCGAGATCATCGTCGTCGATGACGGCTCCACCGACGGCACCGCGGCCATCGCCCGCGACCTGGCCATCCCTTATGTCCGCGTCATCCGCCAGGCCAACACGGGGAAGCCGGGCGCGCTGAACCGGGGCATCGCGGAGGCCCGCAGCCAGATCCTGGTCCTGGTCGACGGCGACACCGTCTTCCAGGCCGATACCCTGGGCCGCCTGGTCGCGCCGCTGGCGGCCAGCGACGTCGGAGCGGTCAGCGGTAACACCAAGGTCGGTAACCGCCGCGGCCTGCTCGGCGGCTGGCAGCACCTGGAGTACGTGATGGGGTTCAACCTGGACCGGCGGATGTTTGACCTGCTCGGCACGATCCCCACGGTGCCCGGAGCGATCGGCGCGTTCCGGCGGGCGGCGCTGACCGCGGCCGGCGGGGTCAGCGCCGGCACGCTGGCCGAGGACACCGACCTGACCATGGCCTTGTGCCGGTCCCGGTGGCGTGTGGTGTACGCGCCCGGCGCCGTCGCCTGGACCGAGGCCCCGTCGAGCCTGCGCCAGCTCTGGCGGCAGCGGTACCGGTGGTCTTACGGCACCATGCAGGCGATGTGGAAACACCGCCGCGCGGTCATCGAGCACGGCCAGTCCGGCCGGTTCGGCCGGTACTGCCTGACCTACCTGGCCCTGTTCCACGTCCTGCTGCCGCTGATCGCGCCGGTGGTCGACGTGTTCTCCGTCTACGGGCTGATCTTCCTCAACCCGGTCAAGGTGATCGGTTTCTGGCTCGGGTTCGTCCTGCTGCAGGAGATCGCGGGAGGGTACGCGCTCCGGCTCGACGGTGAGCGGTTGCGGCCGCTGTGGCTGCTGCCGCTGCAGCAGGTCCTCTACCGGCAGCTGATGTACCTGGTGACGATCCAGTCCGTGATCACTGCCCTGCTCGGCACCCGCCAGCGGTGGCATGTCATCCGCCGGGCCGGTGTCTTTGCCGGCCAGTCGGCCACTGGCTGAGGCGCCATCGGCACCCGGGCTGCGTCGGCTGGGGCCTTGCTGGCCCCTGGTGGAATCTCTACACTGCCGGGTGTCCGAGTCCCTCAGCGGTCGCGGAGGGACGCACGAGCGCAGGCTTCCCGCTGCTTGCCTCGACACGATGAGGTGACCTGATGACGGTGCCCGGAATCCGTCGGCTGCTTGTGGCCGGCCTGCTGGCGGTCGGCTCGGCGGCGTTCGCGTTGTCCGCCTCCTATCCGGCCGGCGCGGCGCCATCGGGCGGAACGCAGTCCGGTGCGGGCGACTGCATCGCCCATGCCCCCACGGCCAGCGGGGAATACCAGATCGGCTACACCGGGGGATGCAGCGGGCATGACGAGCCTGAGCTGGACCCGGTGTCGGGGCTGGCCGGATCGGCGCGGGACCTGACCTGGACGGCGGTGTTGCCCAGCGACGGCGCGGTGCCGGTTTCGGCGGTCGGCCCCACGTTCTGGTGGGGCGGGACGGTAACCGACCCGAACCCGCAGGCGCTGTTCGGGCAGGCGTTCCTGGAGGTGCAGTTCTACCCGGACGCGATCGTGAACACGTGTTCCTCGGACGGCGGCTTTAACGTGACGTTCGCGCCGGACAAGTTCTCGGTGTGCTCCCCCGTCTGGCAGGTGACCACCACCAGCGGCAAGGAGAACGCGGCGTTCAACGGCGAGCTGTACAACGGCTCGAGCAAACAGCCGCTGGTGATGAACGGCGGGGACACCATCAAGATTCACTTCTTCGTGGCCTCGCCAGCCCAGGGCTGGAATGTCGCTATCGCCGACCTGACCACGGGCCAGTCCGGGACGATCGTGCTGAACAGCAAGTACGGGCCGATGCTGCCTGCCTTCAGCGCCCAGCAGATCGGCAACGCGCTGGGCTGGGGCCTGGTTGACGACACGCCGAACTCGTTCGTGTGGGAGATCGGGCACACCTCGGACTTCACCACCCCGGCCGGCCGGTTCTGCGTCGCCGGGGATCCGGCCTGCGATTCCTACGACACCGCGCACTGGCTCGGGTTCAGCCCGTTGCAGATCAAGTCGGTCACGTTCGCGGACGGCTCGGGCCCGTCCGGGTGGGCGACGGTCAGCGACCTGGGCGGGGCCACGGAGGTGAATGCGACCTGCCCGGCCTACGGCGGCCCGTTCTGCACCTACCCGTGGTACGCCTTCAACAAGATCGACGGCGCGTTCACCTTCGGCGCCGATTACCCGGGGACCCAGTTCGACTACGGGCAGGCGGCCCAGCTCGCCACCACGCCGCAGTGCGGCGGCCCGTTCGGCCCGGATACCACCTTCTGCGACACGGTGCTCAAGCCCACGCCGCCACTCCGTTAAGGTACCGGCCGCTCCGCTTACCGCAGGGCGGCCGCGACGTTGGCCGCGCAGGTTTCGGCATGGTTCCCGCTCATGACTGTATAGTCGTTGCCCTCTGCTGCCCACCAGGTCAGCGGGCGGCCTCCGAGCAGCCCGCGCCACACGCTCACGTCCGCTGTGCTGGTCAGGTTCGCGTTCTCGAACTGCGCCCACGAGGTGGCCTGCTCGACCATGAAGTCCGCCGCTTTCTGCAGTTGACGGCCGATGAAATCCTCGTAGACGCCGATCGCGGAACTCCCGCAGCCGCGCCCGCTATAGACGCCGAGCAGGTCACGGCGCCGATCCCGCCGGAACTCCGCGATCTTGAGCCGAAGCGCAGGCGCCGCGGCTGGAACAGCAAATATCCGGGTGCTGGCGCGGCCAGCCTATCCGGGGTTGACAACCGGCTTGTGTTGGAATTAGAGCTGTCTTGTCGGCTCCACGAAGTGCTGGGGTGCGTGGCCGTGTCGTACGGCTTTCACCTTGGGCAGGGGACATTCAGATGAGTTGGTCGCCCTGCGGTGGCGCGTCTCAGGGACCTGCGAAGGGCCGCGCGATGAGCAAGCGACGGGTCAGAAACTACCGTGATAGCAGGCTGCAGGGCGCGGCGCACCGTGCCGTCCCGACGGCCGCCATCATCGCCACCTCGTCAAGAGCCCGTGGCCTGCAGGCCCGGACATATATAGAGCGGAGGGAATCAGTGACTGTTCGGCCATCATTCAGTGGTCATCACGTCGTTCTCAGCCGGCCGCGTGGCCTCGGCAGGCGCCTTTGGCCTGCGGCTGCCGCGGTGACTGCGGGTGCCCTCGTCGCGATGACGCTGGCGGCCTCGGGCGCTTCGGCCGCCCCCGCCTGCTCGGGGTGCGGGTACACCCAGGTCAACATGGTGTCCAATCAGCCCGGCCACGCCCCGCTGACGGATGCGGATCTGGTCAACGCCTGGGGCCTGTCGGCGTCTCCGGGAACCAACAGCGCGCCGGGTTCGCCCTTGTGGGTGTCGGACAACGGGAAAGACGTCACCACGCTGTACTCGGGCGCGACGGCCACCACGGTGAACAAGGTCGCCCTGACGGTGAGCATCCCGTCGGGCGCCCCGACCGGTCAGGTGTTCAACACCGACTCGAACCCGAACGATTTCGTCGTCAGTGACAGCGCCGGGCATAGCGGTCGCGCGGTGTTCCTGTTCGACACGGAGGCCGGCTCGATCGCAGGATGGAATCCGGGTGTTGGCGCGACGGCCCCGGGACCTTCCACGGTGGCAGAGGAGCCGGTGACCAATTTCGCGAACGCCGTCTACAAGGGCCTCGCGATCGCCCAGGCGTCCGACGGCAACACCTACCTGTACGCGGCCAACTTCCGGTCCGGCAGGGTCGAGGCCTACAACGGCAAGTTCATACCCGTTGAACTGCCAGGCGGGCTGTTCGTGGACCCGAAGATCCCGGCCGGTTACGCGCCCTTCAATATCCAGGAACTGGCCGGCCAGCTGTACGTGACCTATGCCGAGCAGGACGCGACGCTGCATGATGACGTGGCC